>OBLW0100000014.1_pt1 | contig 128071 bp, 87 predicted proteins | sample 1520161 | NCBI WGS metagenome assembly OBLW01 (sample SAMEA3539309, study PRJEB22396) | soil metagenome | biome: tundra; feature: field; material: soil | place: USA | collected 2010-05 | depth 0.15 m
ACATCATGTCCAGCCGCAGCGGCACGCTCTACATCGGTATGACCAACAGCATCTATCATCGGGAGCCGCTGCGGGCTCGCCGGGCACGAAATGAGTTTTTCAGCAAACTGTAAAGCCCACGCCACCGCCCTTGTCATCCTGAGCGAAGCGAAGGACCCCGCACCTGCTTGCTATTCCGACGCAGCGTCAAGGCATTCACACGATGCTTCGCGCAGCATCGGGAGAATGCCCGGCAGTTCCCGAGGTAGTTCCGGCACCAGCGGGGTCCTTCGCTTCGCTCAGGATGACAGAGATTAGGAACGCCCATCCCACCTCTAAGAATCCTCGCCACCCGCAAAGGCAAACACATCTTCCCAGACCCACCGGAATGAGCGCGAAGCGACAACCGGGAAGGGCACGACTTCCAGTCGTGCCGCATCAGACCCACCAAAGAATCCGGCTTTAGCCGCTGAGGGCCTGCGGATGAACGTGCCTCGGTTTTGCACCGACGCTGAATGTGGCGCGGGCGCCCCGCCCGCGAACTGCTAGGCACAAAAAAAGCTTGTCATTCCGAGCGCAGTGGGATGATTCGCCAAGCGAATCATCCCCGGAGTCGAGGAACCTGCTTTTCTTACCCGCCAGCAAACCCGTCTGCCTTTCCAAATCCCAAGCCCCTTGGCCCATCCCACCCTCAAGAATTCTGGCCACCCGCAAAGGCAAACATGTCCCCACCCCGGAGGGTTAATTCCAAACGCAAGCCCAGGAGTATAAGAATTACGAGGGCTGCATCGTATGAAAAAAAGAGACGTGGAGGCGATTAATAGGGTCATTAAGGCGTGCATCGCAAACGCCGACCAACTTCTCAGCGCCGCAAAAGAAATTCGTAAACCAAGACGAAACCACATCGCGTATCACTTGGCAGCCCTAGCGCTCGAGGAGATCGGGAAGGCCACCATGATCACAATGGGATCGCTGACGCCAGAGCCGATGCTTGCGGACGACGAACACCGATCCCCCGCGGAATGCTACCGAGAATCATGAAAAGAAACTGTTCTGGGCGCTGTGGAGCCCGACTTTTACAGCCGGGAAAATGGCAGTCGACGAGTTCCGACGGCACCAAGATATCGCTAGGCAATACACGAGACCCGCCTACAAACACTTTACGTAGATCCCGAAGCCTCCGGCCTTGCCGAGCCTACGGAGGAGGCCCTAGACGCTCTGCTGCAACTGGCTGAATCTAGGCTTGAGATGGACCGACTGAAGGAGATCCGAGAACTGGATGACAAAAGCCGCGAAGAAATTGAGTGGTTTTTCCAAGCGGCCGAAAATCCGCAATCGCAGCTCATTGTCTTCAGTGAAGGAAGCCTTAAGAAACTAGAGGAGCTTCAGGGCAACGCTAAACAATGGGTCACCTGGCTACGAGAAACAATCGCCATGATGGAGCAAACAAGCCGGGAAATAATGGAACGCGAAATGAATCGCGCGAAGCCTGAGGGGAAGGAAGCCCGGATACCGAAGTGGCAAGTCAACATCCGCCTCAAGTCGTGGTCCCACTCCATGAGACCCAAACCGTTGTCCGCATGGAACAAAAAGTCCGCTTGGATAAAATTCGTTCCAAACACAGCAAACAAAAACGAAATCCTCGTTCAGTTCACGCTTCAGAAGACTATACCTGTGCAGCTCTTATGGCAGTCTGGAATGGACCTCTCCCGGAGGATTGTCCTTGCGTTGAACATTGGAACGGTTGGGTTTTTCTGGTGGTATCTGCCCTCATTCGTCTCGAAATTCTATGAGCAAATCCTAGATATCGAGAGTAAGGCTAGAGTCTTTGTGGAGAGGACACCAAAGTTAGAGATTGCTTGGCCGCCTCAGGCCCTCAAGGAACAGCAACTCTCTACGGTTTCAATGGTGCTTGCGCACCTCATTCACCTGGACGCGAAGCGGATCTCCGCCTACGCCAGATATTTTCAAAGCCTCGGCATGGTCGCTAAGAATGATATCTTTGGACAGCTTGAGCACACAATCGTAGTCGGTTTCTACGAAGCTCTTCGCTCGGCAATGACCTCATATGGAGACTGGGATGGGGACGCGGCTACGTTTGAAGCGGCAGCAGAAAAATGCCTAGCAAACTCGCTGACGGATGCGCAGTTACGCGGCCACCTCGGAGAGACGCTGCACCTTTGCTCCGAACTGGCGAATGAGCGTGCCGCCAATCCGAAAGTTACCCTCGATGAAGTCGCCAAAATGAAAATCTACTGCGACGTCTACTTTGTGAAGAAAGCAAGCGAGTGGATGGAGGAGCAGAAGAAAAAGGAATCTGCGTCAGTAGGTAAATCTCCATCGAACCAGGCATGACTACTGAAGCGCCGGGGACTTTGATCTTGGCTCATTAACGTTCCTGATATATACTAAAAATATATACCGAGAGCATTCCATGCCCAAACCCGACATCGCCAAACTCTTCCAAAATGGCCGCAGCCAGGCTGTCCGCCTGCCCAAGGAGTTCCGTTTCGAGGGAGACCGCGTGCGCATCCGTCGCGTGGCGCAGGGAGTGCTGCTCGAACCGCTCATCCCCGACACGACGCGTTGGTTTGCGGAACTCGACCAATTCAACTCCGAGCCGTTCCCGCCGCGCGGACGCCGCCAGCCCGCCACACCCAAGCGAAAGATTTTCTAGTGGACTACCTGCTGGATACGAACGCCTGCATCGCCCTGATCAACGGGCATCCGGCGACGGTTCGCACGCGCATGCAGAAGGCGACCGCCGGGGGCAACCACGTTCTGGTGTCGTCCGTGGCAGTGTTCGAACTCTGGTACGGCGTCGCCAAAAGCACGAAGCAGGAATTCAATCGCAAGCGACTTGAGACTTTTCTGGCCGGCCCGATTCTTGTCCTTCCCTTCGAAGACGCCGATGCCCGCGTCGCGGGCTCGGTGCGCTCCGCGCTTGAATCTGTCGGCAAACCGATTGGAGCCTATGACCTCCTGATGGCGGGGCAGGCCCTCCGCCACCAGTTGACCCTGGTGACAGCCAAGGTGTCGGAGTTCTCTCGGGTAAAAGGACTTGTCTGGCAGGACTGGGCAAGACCATAGCAGTTCGTGTGGAGCGGACACGTAACCACCAGCCCCCCCTTTGCTTTCAATAGGTTAGCTCCGTATAATCCCCCACAGAACCGCTAAACCCCAAATTTGCACCGTTCGTTGGGATATGGATGCGCCATTCCCAAGCGCTCCAATAGGATAGCCGCAGCTAACACCCAAGGGAAAAGTGTAGGAATTGTAGTCAGGAACCCAGGTCGGTAGGACCGAGGAACCATTCCCGGGGAGAGCCACAGGTTTGGATGATCTTCCAGGTTCATCCAAGGCGCGGCCAAAACAGAAGCAAACCGTCAGGTTGTGGGATAGCCCTAATTGTTGAAGGTTAGCGCTATCCGATTGAAACAGAAAGTCATTCTCAAGAGCTTTGGCTAGAAGCCAGAAGCTAGGAGCTAGAAGCTACCATGCGCAAGCCGATCAAGTACGTAGAGAAAGCAGTCGTCATCGCCGCCAAAGGGACTTGGGCAGTATTCGAGCGCTTGAATCGCATCAAGCCGAATGCCTCGCCCACGCCGAAGTGGTCGGAAAAGCCTCTGCTCAAGTCGTACGAAAAGTCGAAGCCTCCGCTGGGTTGGCCGCGGACGACCGATTCGCTGTGCCCCAAGTGCGTGCCGGAAATCCGGCAGCAGATTCTCGACGGGCACCTGCCGCATGAAGTGCTGATGAACGAGAAGGTCGGCGAAATCAAGGCGCAGATCGTCGAACGAGATGGAAAGATTTTGATGGTGAAAGACTGCCCGACGCACGGTCACTTCGAAGACGTGATGTCGATCGACACCGAATTCTCCAAGCATCTGGAGGACGTCTTCCCCGGACGCGACATTCTGGCGCACAACGACGAGAAGCTGCATCATCACGGATCGTCGACGGTGAAGTACGGTCGCGGATCGGTGCTGACTATCGATCTGACCAACCGCTGCAACATGATGTGCGATCCCTGCTTCATGGACGCCAACCAGGTGGGCTTCGTCCACGAACTGACCTGGGAAGAAATCAAGACCATGCTCGACAACGCCATCACCATCAAGCCGCGACGGCAGATGAGTGTGCAGTTCTCCGGCGGCGAGCCTACGTTGTCGCCGTACTTCCTCGACGCAGTGCGCTATGCCCGCAAGGTCGGATACAACTCCGTGCAGGCCGCAACCAACGGCATCGAGTTCGCGAAGAGCTTTGAGTTTTGTCAGCAGGCGGTTGAAGCCGGCATGCGCTATGCATACCTTCAGTTCGACGGCATCGGCAACGCGGCCAATGCGCATCGCCTGGTCGGCAACCTGTTCGACGTAAAGTTGAAGGCGATCGAGAACCTGCACAAGGCAGGAGTTGAAATCGTTCCGGTCGTTACGATCGTCAACGGCATCAACAACGAGCAGGTCGGAAGAATCATCAAGTTCGCCCTCGACAATCCGCGAACGATCAGCTTCTTGAGCTTCCAGCCAGTCAGCTTTACCGGCCGCGACGAAGCTGTCACCGACGATCGCCGCGCCGCCCAGCGCTACACGCTCTCGCACCTGGCCCACGACGTAAAAAATCAGACGGGCCTCGGCGAGCCCACCCGCGACTGGTTCCCCATCAGCTTCATGGGAACCTTCAGCGATTGGGCCGACCTGATGCACGTCAACGACGTGAAAAACGACTGGGGCCAACTATCTTGCGGTTGTCACCCGAATTGCGGGACGGGGATGGCGGTGATGATTGATAAGGAAACTAAGGAAGCTGTGCCCGTCACGGCGTTCTTGAAGGGGGATCAACTGGCGCGGGACATCGCGAAGGTGAACGATGCGGCGCGGGGGAAGTTTCTGACGGTGTTTGGAATGGCGCTGTGTTTGATGAAGAACTACGATCCGTTCCAGGCACCGACGCACTTCAAGATGATGGACCTGTTGAAGAAGTTCGACAAGAACTTCAATGCGACTGGCAAGAATTACGGTAAGGTTGGGCCGGACCGCACGGTGGACGACGTCATGAAGCGGCGGCAGGACCGGTGGAACTTCCTGTTCATCGCAGGGATGTGGTTCCAGGATCTGTTCAACTATGACTTCCGGCGTACCGAGCAGTGCATTATTCCGTATGCGACGCAGGAAGGCGAGATTTCGTTCTGCGCTTACAACACGGGCGTGGGATGGCGGAACATCATCGAAAAGATGCACATGACGGCCACGCTCACCAAGTGGTACGAGGAGCACGGGCGGCATGAGATTTTTGCGGGCGGCAAGAAAGTTGACATGGAAGACGCCACCCACACACTGCTGCTGCGTGACGATCTGGTCACGACCGAATTGCAGCATGATCTCGACAGTAAGGGCATCGCGAAGAACGCACGCGAAGAGAAGACGCGGGCGCGGGATGCCAAGCAGAAGCTGGATGCGAATGCGAAAGCCGAGGCTCGCGGGCCGCAGATCAATGATGAGGCTTACAACGCACGCATGGCCGCAATGTATCGCGAAGTCGTGCTGAAGGAAAAGCCGGTCGTCGCCGAGAACGGATTCATTCCACTAGGCGCATTGACCAAGTCGAGTGGCAATGGAAACGGCAATGGGGCGCATGCTCCGAAGCCGGAGATTGCCGAGCCGGTGGCGGGAGACTAGAGCAGCTTTTAGCTCTTAGCTTAAAAACATACGGGCCGCCTTCGGGCGGCCCGATTTTCTTGTGCCGGAGAAATTCTTCTTAGGGGACGCACTCTGGTGTTAGAGCGAGGACTGCGCCGCCGGCTTGCAGCGACAGGAGGTAAAGATAGCTCGTGAGAATGTGCAGGCACGCGAGTTCCGGCTTGACCAGGATTCTAGGGGGAATGCCGAGTTGGATGGAGTTGAGTTCGTACAAGCTTTGGACGTGGTCGTAGAACGGAGGCAAGGGCAGTTTCGGAACCAGATCAAGGCGGCCGGCGATGCGGGTGGTGTTGGTTACGACCTGGTGATAGGTGGCGACAAACTGGGGGCCGCCGGTGCGTGGACTGGCGTAGGTGTAAACGGTGGGAGTCTTGAATACGGTGTTGGCGGCGACATCGAGGGCGAGCAGCGTGGCGAGCGCGCCTCCGAGGCTGTGTCCGCAGATGGTGACAGAGGTGACCGGTCTGGGAAAGGTTAGTGAGGCCAGCGCTGGCGCCACCCTTGGGCATGAGGGATCGAGAGAGGTTGTCATCGACATGTACATGGCGGTGAATCCATCTTCGGTGTGCCCTGCACCTGCGAGGAAAGGACAGGTGACGAGCAAGAAGTCGGCGTCGTGAATCCACTCCTGGATGCCCTCGGTGCCGCGGATGGCGATGACGACGTCGCCGGCAGTGGCTGCTTGGAGAATTAGGCCGATCGAGACGCGGGACAAGCCGCGGCTAGGATTCATGTCGGTGGCGAGGTCGTTGGCAAAGATGGAGGTGACGACCTGGTAGCTGACGGCGCCCACGGTGACAGTTTGGCCTGCGGTGTTCGTCGTGTTGCCGGGAAGGATGGCGTAGGCTGCGTTCACCAACTGTGCGTAGAGGATTTCTTGATTGAGGTTCATGGATGTGTACCTAGAGTTTCCTTTCGGCATTGGCGGAGATGGGTGAGAGATGCCTCCCAATGGGAAAGCCGCGGCAGCAGACAGAATTCTGCCGGAGGCTCGCTATTCAGCTGAGTGGGGAAGCAGCGAGCGAGGACTTTTGAATCCCGACCCCTCGACGGGATTCTCTTCGCTCGATGGGCAGGAACAAATTAGAACAATGGACGGGGCGTGTCAACAGAATGGGAGGGTGTGCTGGGAATGTGCGAGGCGGGTGGCAGAGGAAAGCAGATTCCTCCCGTTGGTCGGAATGACAAGGCTTTGGGGGCTACCGCAGAGCCGAGAGCGGCAAGACCTGGTATCTAATCCACTCGCTCGAGTACGTAATATAGAGAATACGTCCCCATGTCCCCTTGGCCAGTCGGAACCACGCTGTAGTAGATGACAGCATCGCCCCAAGCCTGGAAAACCATGACGCTACCAGGAATACCAGAGGTGACGGCGCCGTAAGCTTGGGGTGGCGTCAGGTTTGTGGCCAGGGAGTATGCATTCGCTTGCTCAAGACCTGCGTCATCCGTCCAGTTCAATAGGAAGTTCCAACTGTTCCCATTCTGGGTGGGAACGGTTTGCGTCATGTATACGGACAGGCGATAAATACCGTTGCGCTTTGGTATGAACATATTGGTTCCCGGGATGGTTGCCGTCTGATCCTTGAACCAACCCTTCGCGACAACCTGCGGCGAAGTTAGGGTGGCAGCGGGGACAGCCGCGGACTGGCCGCCCGTGAGAGCCAATGTTCCCAGGAGAAGAACTATTGCGCAGAATGCTTTGTACATAGGGATGCCTCCGGCGGAAGGTTAGGGGAGGCGGGAATCTTACCACAGAGCTGGGCAGTGATGATCTTGGATGTGCAGCGCGTGGATGTGCAGCGCGTGGACCTCTTGAAAGGCTCGCGGCGACTTACAGGGGAAAGCAGATTCCTCCCGTTGGTCGGAATGACAAAGCTGAGGGGGATCCCGCCTGTCCGGGTCCCTACGACTGCGCTCAGGGCAGGCTCCGACCCGGACCCACACGAACTGGGATCAGAATCCCCGCCCTGTCTCGCTAAAAGCGCGAGACGAGGACGGGGCATCCACATCTTTACTTCTTTGCTTTTACTGTGAACAGGTGGGGCTAAACGTCGTTAAGGCGTTGTTGGCGGCGGTTAGGACGCAGTAGAGGTTTACGCCGGTGGAGTCGGTGTTGTTGTAGAGCTGGGACGAGGATTGGTTCGAGTTGCCCAGCAGGTTGAAGTTGGAGTCGAAGGTGAGGGTGTCCTGGCGCTGGGCGGCGTTGGTGAGCAGACTCGTGTAGGTGAGGACGCCGCTCTGTTTGGTGGTGTTCTGGACGTCGTAGGTCTGCCAGGCTTTGGTGGTCTGGTTGATATCGCCATTGGACTGCGTGATCTGCGAGATGTCGAGGGTGAGAGGGAACTGGAGATTGTGGGTGTAGGTGACGGTCGGCTGTCCAGCGGTGGCGACGCTGGTCGTGTTGGTGACGCTGCCGCTTTGAGTGATGTTCTGCACGTACTCGGTGTTGGTGATGTTGAAGCTCTGGTTGTTGGAGAAGTTCACACCTTCGGAAATCGTGGTGGTCACTTTCCCGTGAGAGGTGTTGACGTATCCGCTGAGCGTGAAGTGGCGGTTGGATGCGACTTTGACGGTTCCGGTAATGGTGTTGCCGACGTTCAGGTTTTCAGTGACGGTCGGATTTGGAGCGGCGGTCAGAGTGTTTTTGGTGAGGGCTCCGGTGACTGAGGACGATCCGGAGTCGAGATAGAGAAGGAGCGAGGCGGTCGCGGAAAAATAGTTGTTGGAATTGAAGACGCTTAGCGAGACGGTGTGTTGCTGGCCGTTGCTGAGGGTCGAGGCGAAGGGAGTGAGATCGACACGGTAGGGAATGAAGTTCATGGTCTGCACGCCGGGGATGGGGAACCAGAGCCAGGGATCGATGCCTCCGGTGAAGATCCAGGGGAAGATGGGGGCGACGCCGGCGGGAGATCCGTCGATGGTGATTTCGGTTTCGCGGAATCCGGTGTTGCCGCAGCTGAAGAGTTCGCTGGAGACGTCGTTGGGGACGCAGGTGTACCAGAATTCGTCGGCGTACTGGCTCTGCGCATAGACATCGAGATAGGCGTTCTGAATGTTGGTGGGGAGAGTGAAGGTGCCGGAGAGCGTGCTGGTGGCGGAGGAGAGGGCGACGGTGCCTCCGGTTGATCCGGCGGAGAGCGCGAGGACTTGGTTAGCGGTGACGGGAGCAGTTTGGCCTTGAGCCAACGGATAGAACTCGAGCGTGGAACTGGCGAAAATGATTCCCGTGTAGGTGCTGTTGACGAGGTTGCCGATGTCGGCGGTGCCTTGCTGCGACGTCATAAAGAGCGGCGAGTAGTCGGTGAGATCGCTTTCGACGTGCCAGGAGGGACCGAGGTTCGAGGATGGTTCGGCGGTGGTGCCGAAATAGATGTTGGTGGGTCCGAGCCAGAAGTTGGCGGTGCGGTCGAATTGAACTCCGGCGGTGACGTTGATGTCGGCCGTGAAGACAACCTTGGCCCAGGGGCCGGGACAATCGGTGGGCCGCGTGTAGGTGAAAGAGTAGGGATTGAAGTTGTCGAACTCGGCGTTGCTCATGAGTTGGACAATGCACGGTGTCGTGGTCGGGCGGGTGATGATGGGGTCGGCGGTGACGGTGTTGGACGATCCGACGACATAGGGGCCGGAAGCGAAGGCCGCGGGAGCGAACGCGGCGGCAAGGACTAGAGCGAGGAACGTGGGCGTGTAGCGAGATGCGATCGGGAACACAGGGGACCTCCTGAGAGATGGTGGAAGCCGCGCTGATCAAGGGTTTTGTGGAACGGCGCGGGAGAGAAGTTTGGCAGTTCGGCAGGCTGGGTGTCAAGCGGAGCGGCTGTTTTCCGGCGAAGATTTCTTTCAGGATCAAAGTGCCCACTTCTCGCAAAGGACGCGAGAAATGGGGCACCGGCGAGGATGCTTCTTGGTGGTCACACGGTGAGAAAATGTGCAAATTGGTGACATGGCGCTGACAATCTGTCGTCTACATGCGGCCTAGCATTGCGGTGGCTAGTCAGAGCATTGTGATTGGTGTGCGAAGGAAAGCTGCACCGTCACTCCCCTGCCTTTGAGCTGGCCACACAAAGGAGCTTCACATGCAGCGTCGCATGATTACTCTCACATTTGCCCTGGGAATTGCGCTGATGTTCGTTTCGAGCGCGGCCATGGCGCAGTATCAACTCACGAATCTGGTTTCGAATCAGACAGGCCAGGCGAAGCACACCGACCCGCTGCTGGTGAATGCGTGGGGGCTGACGTACGGGCCCGGCGGACCGTTCTGGATCAGCGACGCCGGCTCCGGGTGGTCGACTCTCTATACGGGAGCTGGTGTGAACGAAGGATTTAAGGTGACCGTGCCACCGGCGAGCGGGCAAGGAGCGGGTTCTCCGACTGGAATTGTGTACAACGGATCGCAGGAATTCCAGGTGCAAGGATGGGCTTCGATCTTCCTGTTTGCGACGCTGGACGGAACGATCAGCGGGTGGGCGCCGCAATCGAACCCGAACTCGGCCATCATCGCGGTGAATAACTCAGGTTCGGGAGCGGTGTATACGGGGCTGGCGATCACGAGCAATGCATCGGGGAATTTCCTATTTGCGGCCGACAATTGGAACAACAAGGTTGATATGTACGACGCGAATTTCAACCTGGTAAGTTCCTTTACCGATCCGACGATTCCGACGGGGTTTGCTCCGTTCGGGATTCAGGATGTCAACGGGCTGGTGTTTGTGTCGTTCGCCAGCCAGTCGGGCGGCGGCGGGGGATACATCGACATCTTCAGCGAAACGGGAGTGTTTCTGAAGCGGCTGACGCAAGGGTCTCCGCTGAACCAGCCCTGGGGTTTCGCGGCCGCGCCTAACAACTTTGGAACGCTCAGCAACACGCTGCTGGTCACGAATAACCTGAATAAGAGCGGAGTGATCAACGGGTTCAATGCGCTTACCGGGGAGTTCGTGGGTACGATGAAAGACGCGAGCGGGAAGGCCATTCAGATTGACCAGTTGTGGGGGATCGAGTTTGGCGGTGGGAGCTCGAATAATGGAGGGACGCACTCGCTCTTCTTTACCGCGGGGCCGAACAATAATCTGAGTGGGACGGTCGGGCAGATCACGCTGGTTCAGTGAGGGGCAGTGGTGAGGCAGCCGGGCTCGGCCCAGCCTATCCGCGCTCGAGATCCGGAAACCCACACCCACATCAACACGAAGAGGCCGCCCTGCCGGGGCGGCTTTTTCATGGAAGGGCGATTCCAGGAGCGACAGGAAATGTGCAAATTGGTGACAAGCTGGTGACAAATGGGAAGCGGCATCAGGCCTAGGATTCGGGGGCTGGCAGGTCGGGGATTGGGAGCCGAATCTGCATGTTGTTGGCCCGCCGTTGGTCGGCTAGCTCTTCAGTGGTCGGGTAGGTCAGTTCGGGAGCCCCCAAAATTGTGTTCCAAGGAGAATGTTGCATGCCCAGTTCTGTTCGTCGTGTTCTTACTCTCGCCGCTTGCTGCGGGCTCGTGCTGATGTTGGCTGGCGCGGCCGTGGCTCAGTCTTATTCACTCACCTATCTGGATTCGAACCTTACGGGAAAAGCAAAGCATGTGGATCCTCTGTTGCAGAATGCGTGGGGGCTGGCGTATGCGCCGGGTGGCGCGTTCTGGGTCAGCGACGAAGCGAACGGATGGTCGACGCTGTACGATGGAAGCGGAAACTTGCAGAGCCTACAGGTGGTGATTCCCTCATCCTCGGGAACGGGCTCCGGTTCGCCGACCGGAATGGTTTACAACGGGTCGACGCAATTCAAGATCGATACCTGGACGTCGGTATTCTTGTTTGCCACGCTGGATGGAACGATCAGCGGATGGTCAGATTTTGAGCCAAACAATGCCTTGATTGGAGTACGGCAGGCAGGCGCAGTGTATACGGGCCTGGCAATTACCAGCCACGCTTCGGGGAACTCGTTGTACGCGGCCGACAACGCCAATAATAAGGTGGATGTTTATGACGGAAACTTTAACCTGGTGAAGTCGTTTACCGATTCCACGATTCCTGCGGGATTTGCTCCATTTGGCATTCAGGATATCGCGGGACAGCTCTATGTCACGTATTCGAGCCAGACGGGCGGATCCGGCGGATACATCGACATCTTCGGCGAAGACGGAACGTTCGTGAAGAGGTTTGCGCAGGGCAAGCCGTTGAACCAGCCGTGGGGACTGGCGGTGGCTCCGAAAACTTTCGGGACGCTCAGCGGAGCGCTGCTGGTGTCGAACAACACGACAACGGGAAACATTAATGGATATAACCTGACCACCGGCAAACTCATGGGCACCGTGAAGAATTCGGCAGGGAAGGCGATTGCGATCAGCGGACTGTGGGGACTCGAGTTCGGTGGCGGATCGACTCTGAATGGCAAGACGAACCAGTTGTTCTTCACGGCGGGGCCCAGCGATACGAATGGGTACTTCGGAGTGATTAACTTCGTCAAGTAGTGCGGTGGGGGTCAGTGAACGCGAAGGCCGCCCTCCCGGGGGCGGCCTTTGTGTTGTTGCCAGTTAAGACCTTTAGAAGACAGCGGTTGTGCCGAGCGGCGCGACGACTGGCGCGGTTCTTGTGACAACGCCTGCGAGTCCCCTGACCAGCAACAAGAATCTCAGTGTCTTGCCGTAGCTGCGACATTGTGAGACCTTCGATCCTGCAGCGGCTACTGTCCAACCGAATGTGTTAAATTTGAAGGCTGTGGGCGCGTAGCTCAGTTGGTAGAGCAATGCCCTTTTAAGGCATGGGTCGCAGGTTCGAGTCCTGCCGCGCTCACCATTCCCTGCAGCATTCTTCGGGGCAGACAGTCTGACCCGAGATCCTGTGCCTAGGGCTGCAAGTGATCTCCGCCTGAGCCTGTTTGGTTAACGTTCGCGGAGCTTCTTGAATCTTTGGGAGAGCAGGGCGTCGAGGGAACATGGCGAAATACGAGATTCAGAGCAAGCGCGGCGCGCCCCCGGGTGGCGCGTACTCCCAGGGATGGCGGGCCGGCGATTTCATCTTTGTGACTGGGACCGGCCCATTTGACCCGTCCAGCGGAAAACTGGTGGGCAAGACGATTGAAGAGCAGACCGAACAGACCATCGCCAACGTTTCCGCGATTCTTGAAGCGGATGGCGCCTCCCTTGGGGACGTGGTCAAAGTCACCGTCCACCTCAGCGATACCGGTCTCTTCGCCCGCTACAACGCCGTGTATGAGCAGCGTTTTTCGAAGCCCTATCCAGTGCGTACTACGGTGGGCAGCGATCTCGGGCACGCGCCGGGCATGCTGATCGAAATCGATTGCGTCGCCTATGTGGAAGGGAAAAAGATGCCGCGCGCTTTAAAGAAGAAGGCGGCACCAAGAAAGAAGTAAGCAGCGCGGGAGGAAGCGAGAGGACCTGCGCCTGTCGTTATCCAGTCTTTCTGTTTCTGTAACGACCCGATCGGAAGTCAAAGTCCCTACCCTTTTCCTGCGAAAAGGCGCAGGGACCAGGGTTGCACCCGAACCTCTTAGCGTCGAAGGGGAAGTGTTGTGTGTGCCGTCTGGAGCAACGACGACTCATGCCCGCGTGCCGAAACATCTTCCACCGATTCGATGTTGCCGCTCCGCACCAGTAGCGCTTGATCAAAATTATTCACTGTAGGACAGATGTGGCGAGGGAGAAGATAGAGCGCTTCGCCGATCTGCGGACCTGCGGTTCCTTCAGCAATGGCGAGGGGCAGATGTTCTTCGCTGGGCGAAAGCGGGGTAAGTTCCGGATGATCGATGACTATGCAGGTCGGAATTCCGGCATCGGAGGAGACTGCTTTGTGGCCGCCATCGCAGGTGACGATTCCAGCATGCGGACGGCTCACTACGCGCGTCAATACCAATGCCGCCGGGCGGTATCCATATTCTTGCGGGAGTTGTGCCAGGCTGGTTGCGTCGCAATAGACAACGGTTCCGGGCGAGACACGATGGACGAAATTGCCGCGGCGAAAACCCTCGTAGGCAAGTGAGCACGGGAACGTGGGTGTTCCTGAGGTGATCACTTCGGGCACATTCGTGCCGGAGCCCTCAAGTTCGCTCACAATTTCGAGGAGGCGATCGTAGCCACGGTGCGCCGCCTGCGTGCGTTCGGGTTCGGCCACACTGCCGTATTGGCCGTCATAGTAGTGCAGACCGCGGAATTCCAACCCGGCATCAGCGATTGCACGCGCCAGACCGAGCATGGTGTTCATCTGACTTTGCTCGATGCCAGTGCGATTCATGCCGGGATTGATGTCGAGAAAAACTCCCACCGGGCTTGTGCTCCATTGCCGAACCTGCGCATCGGTCTCGGCCAGAACGGAGATGCGGAGGTCGGGAAACTGTCTGGCGATTTCGTGGATCCGGCGCGCATTCGCGCCCACCATGGGGTATGCGACGAGCACGTCGGCTGCGCCGCTTTGGCAGGCGACCAGCAACTCCAGGGAGGTCGCGCACTTGAAATTGCGGATGCCGCGATCCACCAACATGCGCAGAGTGTGTCCCAGCTTTGCGGTTTTAATGTGCACGCGCCAGCGATTGGCGTCGCCCGCCAACAACTCCAAGGTGCGTTCGATGTTTGCTGCAATGATTTCTGGATACATCACCAGTGCGGGAGTCAGCACCTCCTCGACCGCAGACACCCCGTAGCACGGGTCCCAACTCAGTTCGGTCAGCATGGACTTCTGTGGTGGCATCGGCCACGATGATAGCGCTTAAATACATTCCGGAACAAAGTGCGTTCATCTCAAGCCCGCTACGGGAGGAGGCGGGAGGAGGCGGTTGACGACCCACACCGCTGGGCGTAGGCTCTCTGAACCTTCGAATGCGCGAGGACTCATCTGGCAGATCATATTGAGCGATCGGATTTGGTCCGCGGTTTAGGCCTGTGGTCGGCGACAGCGATCGTGATTGGCGACACCATCGGCACGGGAGTCTTTCTCGTCACCAGCGACATGGCCCGCGCCGTCGGGTCGGCAGTTCTGGTGTTTGTTGCATGGGTTGCCGGCGGCTTGATCGTGCTGTGTGGCGCTTTCTGTTACGCGGAACTGGGCGCGGCATTCCCCAAAGCGGGTGGCCCTTACGTTTACCTCAGCCGCGGTCTGGGTCCGCTGTGGGGATTTCTTTTTGGCTGGATGAGTTCGTTTCTCGAGCGACCCGTGGCCATGGCAACGCTGGCGGCAGGGTTGTTGCGGTTTGCAGGATTTCTGTTCCCGATTGTGGGCACGGCCTTGTTCCGAGGACATGTCGGAAGTTACGACTTCACATTTACCGCTGCGCAGCCACTGGCTGCGTTGGTGGTAGTGCTCGTGACGGCGATCAATTACTTGAGTGTGCGGCTGGGTGGCGCAATTCAGGTAACGTTGACGTGTCTGAAGATGGGAACGATCGTGGTGATTGTGATCGCGGGCGTTCTATTTGGAGGACGGAACTTGATTGAAGCTGCCCCGCTGGTTGCGCCCTGGGGTTGGGGAACGATCGGCGCCTTGCTCACCGCGCTGGTTCCGGCCATGTAGGCTTACAACGGTTTCAACGATCTGGGCGATTTAGGCGAAGAGATTCTGCATCCGCAAAAGAACATTCCGGTCGCGATTATTCTGGGACTAGTGACGGTTGGAAGCCTGTACATGCTGGCGAATGTTGTGTACTTCCACACTTTGTCATTCGCACAGATCGCCGCTTCCGGGCACGTCGCATCGGACGTGGTGCGGTCGTTCGCGGGGTCGCGCGAGGCAGCCTGGCTCACTGTCGCAATGGCAATTTCCGCATTGGGAGCGCTGCACGTGGTGGTGCTCACGGGCGCCCGCATTCCTTATGCGATGGCGCGGGACGGAGTCTTCTTCCAATTTGCGAAGCGGATTCAACCTTCCTTCCATACGCCGAGTGGCGCGTTGATTTTTCTGGGCTGCATTGCGGCGCTGCTGGCATTGACGGGCACTTTTGAAGAGCTGTACTCGCTCTTTGTTTTTGCAGTGTGGATTTTCTTCGCGCTGAGCGCGATCGCGGTTCTTCGATTGCGCAGAACAGAGCCCGACCTTGTCAGGCCGTACCGGGCGTGGGGTTATCCGTGGACGCCGCTGGTTTTTCTGTTTGCGGCAGTTGCTTTGACCGTCAACCTATGGATGGTTCGGCCTGTGCGCTCTTCGCTCGGGCTGGCCGTGATCGCGGCAGGCATTCCATTTTTCTACCGATGGCGCACAGCGCCTAGTGCGGAAGGGAAGGGCAGTCGCTAAAACCGTTCGCCCATATTGATTTTCCTCTGATACCCTGCATAGATCTATGCGCCTTCACCGAAGGGTAAGTTTCTTCCTTGCTATAGCGAGTTGCGTATTCGCCCAAAACGTCAAGCCGGTTGCTGACCGGGTTGCGCCTCAGAACGCGCTGTTCGAAGAACAGTACGAGTCGGATCTCCGCAACTTTCCTGAGCGTGCTACAGCGTTCGGCGACTACCGCTACAACGACAAACTCGCGGAGCGCTCACTCGACGCTATCGCCACGTATCACAGGTCCGACGAGAGCTTCCTGTCGCGGATTCAGGCTATCTCCACTGCTGGTTTCTCCGATCAGGACCAGCTTTCCCACGACCTTCTGGTGCGGGTTCTCCAGCAGCGCATCGCGGATTTCAATCTCAAGGAATACGAGATGCCAATCAACCAGCAGAACGGCGTCCACACGAGTCTCGCGGACCTGCCACTTTCGGTTCCGTTCGATTCTGTGAAGCACTATGAGGACTACATCGCCCGTCTTCATCAGATCCCGCGTGTGCTCAGCCAGACCACCGAAGTGCTGCGCGCCGGCATGAAGGATAGGCTCATGCCGGTTCGCTTCCTGCTGGAGAAGCTTCCGGTGCAGTGTGAGGGCATTATCGATGCAGACCCATTTCTTCTTCCGACAAAGAAATATCCCGAGGGCATCTCTCTGGAAGACCAGAAGCGACTAACGCAGGAAATTACCGATGCCATTAATACCGAGGTCATCCCTGCGTATAAGACTTTCGCCGGCTTTCTCCGAGCGGAATACGCGCCCGCGGGCCGCACCGCGCTTTCGATCACTTCTCTGCCGGATGGGGAGAAGCGCTATCAAAACGACATCTATGGCCGGACGACCACTCGAATGGCGCCGGGCGAGATTCACCAACTTGGCTTGCGGGAGATTGACCGCATCCAGACTGAAATGACTGCTATCGCCAAGAAGGAGGGCTTCGCAGATCTTGCCGCTTTCCGGTCCTCTCTGAAAACCAATCCCAAGTACATTCCGACGTCGGGGGACCAGATTCTCGACGATTTCCGCCGCTATATTGCACAGATGGAGCCGAAACTTCCGCAGCTCTTTACTCTGCTGCCGAAGTCGCCGGTCACCGTAGAAGCCATTCCCGCGTTTCAGGCCGCCGCCGCAACGCACTACGTGACGGGCACGCCCGACGGCAAGCGCCCCGGCCGCGTGGTGGTTGCCACTTCTAAGTTTGCGGAGCGCTCGCTCATCGACGACGAAGCAACTGCCTACCACGAAGGGATTCCGGGGCATCACATGCAGCTTTCCGTGCAGCAGCAGCTTGAGGGATTGCCCAAGTTCCGTCTGCACGGTCTGGGCTTCAACGCATACATCGAAGGTTGGGCGCTGTATGCAGAGCAACTCGGCAAGGAGGTCGGTTTTTATCAAGACCCGGTCTCGGACTATGGCCGGCTCTCATCGGAACTCTTTCGTGCAGTGCGTTTGGTAGTCGATACGGGAATCCACTCGAAGGGATGGACGCGCGATCAGGTGGTGGATTTCTTCCGCAAGTCAGGAGCGGTCGACGAACCTACCATTCAGTCGGAGACGGATCGCTATATTGCCTGGCCCGCACAGGCGCTCAGTTACAAACTCGGCCAGCTTAAGATCCGCGAATTGCGCGAGCGTGCGCAGAAAGCGTTGGGAGCCAAGTTTGACATTCGCGCATTCCACGACGAGATGCTCGACGGAGGAACGCTTCCGCTCGATCTGCTTGAGGCCCGTACGGATCAATGGATTGCGCAACAGAAATCAAAGTGACGTTACGGGAAACGTTTTGGAGCGCGGACGTCTCGCGGGACATCGGCGCTGTGGAGCGAAACAGATTCCTCAGATCTGGAGACTGCGAAGGTAAGGAACGCTGGCTTTCATCATAGGCAGATCCATTTCGACGAAGTAATTGTTGATGCCGCCTGTTTTCGCCGCAGTGAAGATTTTCTTCCAATCGAGAGAGTCCTGTCCCACGGGGGCCACTTTCTTGGTTTCGGCCGACCAGCCTTGCACGTGCATGGAAATAAAGCGGCCCGGATACTTGGTGAAATATTCGGCGGCATCGTAGCCTTGGCTGATGGTGGAGACCTGGAATTGAAACTTCACGAGTTTCGGATCGAGGAGATCGAACAACACGTCGTAGGTGCGTTTGCCGTCAACCATCGAGAGTTCGAAATCCTCATTGTGAAGTCCCTGCTGAATGCCAGCCCGGGCTGATTGTTCACCCATCTTGTTGTATTCGTCGGCAGCGCGCTTCACGTCATCCATGGTGGGCTTCTTAGGTCCGTCCAGACTAGGGACCAACATTTGGGTGAGGCCGACATCTTTGGCCCAGGCAATAGCGCGTGGCTGATCTGTTCTCAGTTCGTTGATGCCGAAATGAGAGCTCACGCAGCTGACGCCGGCGTCGCTCAGAATCTTGCGGAGTTCCGCTCCCTTGTATTTGGCTAGGCCTCCGAATCCGAATTCCGCGTAACCTCCGGGCGAGCATAGTTCGATGGTTCGGAATCCGGCAGCGGCAAGCTGTTTGATCGCGCCCGGAAAATCCTTGGCGATCATTTCCCTGACAGGCCAGGTCTGGCAGCCGATCGGCATGCCCAGCGGGTTGGCGCGAAGCTCGATCGCGCCTGCGGAAAAAAAGCCGGCCGCGGCGGTGTACGTGGCCGCATTCTTCAGAAACTCTCTTCTCGAAGTCCCAGACATTGAAGCCTCCTTATTCGGTGGCGCAAGTTCTATAGGTCCCATCCGCTTCGGCGCTCCGGTTTGACGTATTTTTGCGCAACGTCGGAGCTCACGCTCATATTGGAACGATCCCAGTTGAGTTTCTGTCCCATGCGTGTCGCGACGTTTCCCAGGAGCAAGGTCTCGGTGACGAGGCCTTCGAATTCGAAGTTCCCACCCGGCTTTACTTTGCCTCCCTTGCAGGCGTCTAGCCACTCGCGTTCGTTGCCTGGGGATCTGGGCAGCGTCTTTGGCGGCTGTTTGTAGCTGTCCATCTTGCTTTGAGGAATGAGCTTGGGATTGCCGCCATTGAATGTGCAGAGAATCTTGCCCCGGTCGCCGACGAAAAGGAGTCCTTCGTCCTCTTCTTCGCCGTCGCCTTTGAGCGGACGGTTTTCTTCCAGGTCCTCCGGGCGCGCGGGCTTCATGCCGCCGTCGTACCAGTTGAATTTCACGGGCGGCATGTCGCCACGAGCCGGGAAGTTGTAGCGGACGATCGAGGCGAGCGGGTAGGTCTCGTCGAAGCGGTCGGTGGAACTCGCTTCCACACTCACGGGTGCCTCCAGCTTCAAGACGCGAAAAATAGTGTCAAAACTGTAAGAGCCCATGTCGCCCAGAGCACCGCAGCCGAAATCGCTCCAACCGCGCCATACAAAGGGAAGATAGGCATGGTTGAATGGGCGTTCCGGCGCGGGGCCGAGCCAGAGGTTCCAATCCAAACCTTCAGGCACCGGTTCGACATCTTTTGGCCGTTCGACGCCTTGGGGCCAGAACGGACGGCTCGACCAGTTGCTCACCTCTCGCACCGGGCCAATGGCACCGTCCCAAATCCATTCGCAGAGTAAGCGAGTGGATTCGGATGCCTGGTTGGCAACTGCGATCTGAGTGGCGACGCCCGTTTCCCGTGCTATTTCGGCAAGGCGCCGCGCCTCATAGATGGTGTGCGTCAGAGGCTTCTGGCAAAAGACATGTTTGCGCTTCTTCATGGCTGCAGCGGATACAGCCGCATGCAGGTTGTCGGTGGTACACACCACCACAGCATCCAGGTCTTTTTGCTTTTCAAGCAGCTCGCGGAAGTCACTGTAAGCCGCGCAGCCACGATATTGTCCGGAGCGCTGCTGCGTACCGTAATATCCGTCGACGATTTTCTGGCAAGGTTCGCGGCCAGCGACGCCGCTAGTGACGGCGAGCGTGTGGCTCAATTGAATGGGTTGGTCGGGGCTGAGCCAGTCCCAGCCGCTATCGACGCCGAGCAATTTGCGCACAGAATTACAGAACTCGTGTGTGTCCCACTGTGGATAATTCGCACCCGATTTGTTCACGTCGCAGACCGCGACCCCTTGCACGTCGGGCTCATGCAGGAAGTGAAGCATCACGCGTAAGCCCTGGGCGCCGACACCGATGAAAGCGATATTCACCTTATCGCTGGGCGGGACATAGCCTACGCCGCCCAACACGCGGCGCGGAACGATCGAAAAGCCAATAGCTGCGGCGGCTGTCTGCCCTAGGAACTTGCGTCGCGAAACTGAGCCGTTTGATGAGCGATGAGATCGAAGCAGATTCTTCACTGTCCCCTCCCCGGCGTTGGCCGAAGCGATGATTCAACGTGGATACTGTAAACGAAGGAGGTGACCGCGTGTGCAAAAGTTGGGAAGCCGGTCTGAGGGATCAAGCCTGAGAATCCCGAAAGCTGCTTGCGCGGATCGCTCGGCATCAATAAGATAGCTGCGCCTGCAATAGGCCCCCAACGGCATGATCGGCCAGAACATTTCCCACTACCGGATTCTTGAGAAACTCGGCGGAGGGGGAATGGGCGTCGTCTTCAAGGCCGAGGACACTAAGCTGAAGCGATTCGTGGCTCTCAAGTTCCTTCCCGATGAGGTCGCGAAAGATCCGCAAGCCCTCTCCCGCTTTCAGCGGGAGGCGCAAGCTGCTTCCGCGCTGAACCACCCGAACATCTGCACGATTTACGAGATCGATGAGCACGATGGGCACACGTTCATCGCAATGGAGTTCCTCGACGGGCAGACGTTGAAACATCGCATTGGCGGGCGGGCGATGGATGTGGAGACACTGCTCGGGATCAGCATCGAAATCGCGGACGCGCTGGACGCGGCGCACAGCCGCGGGATCGTCCATCGCGACATCAAGCCGGCCAATATCTTTGTGACCAAGCGTGGTCAGGCGAAACTGTTGGACTTTGGACTGGCCAAGCTGGCGCAGAGTACCGAACATACGATGACGACGCCGGAAGGTCCGATGACCAGTCCGGGGTCGACGATCGGGACCGTGGCGTACATGTCGCCGGAGCAGGTGCGGGCGGAAGAACTGGATCCGCGCACGGATCTTTTTGCATTTGGATCGGTGATGTACGAGATGGCAACCGGAGACATGGCGTTTTCCGGAAGCAGCAACGGCGTGGTTTTCGAAGCCATCCTGAACCGCATGCCGGCTCCGGCGTCGGAGATGAATCCGGCAATTCCCGAGAAGTTGAACGATCTGATTGCGAAGTCGCTGGAGAAAGAGCGCGACATGCGCTACCAGACGTCGGCGGAGTTGCGCGGCGATCTGAAGCGCATCAAGCGTGGCCTGGAAAGTTCGCGGATCCGGACAGCCAGCGGGTCCGGCATTTCCGCCGTTTCAGCGGCGAGCGTTCCCAGACAAACGGCGCGCGAGGACTTGGTTCCGCGGCGACGTATGTGGACGGCCGCCGGTCTGGTGGGAGGGCTGGCTCTGCTCTTGGGACTGGGAATTGGAGCGCTGCTGCTCAAAGGGTCGGGCAAGACCGAGTTTGCAGCGTATCACCCGCTGACGTTCCGGCGGGGGATCGTGCATTCGGCGCGCTTTGCACCGGACGGGAAGACGGTGATTTACAGCGCGGCCTGGGAGGGCAAGCCGCTGGATCTCTACACGACGCGCCCGGAGAGTCCGCAGTCGCAGCAGATGGAGCCGAAGGGCGCCGACGTTCTAGCGGTGTCGGCATCGGGAGAAATGTTGTTGGCTCTGCATAGCAAGCCCCGGGATTCATCCTTTCTATATGCCGGGACTCTAGCACGCGTACCCCTGGTGGGCGGGGCGCCGCGCGAGATTCTGAACGATGTGGAATGGGCGGACTGGTCGCCGGACGGAACCAATGTAGTGGTCGTGCATGAGGTCGGAGCCCGGAAGCGCCTGGAGTTTCCGCTGGGGAAGGTGCTGTATGACGCGGACGGATGGATTGGGAATCCGCGCGTGGGGCCGGACGGAAAGAACGTCGCATTCGTCGATCACCCGCAAGGCGGGGACGACGGCGGGGCCGTGGCTGTGGTGGATCTGGCAGGAAAGAAAACCACTCTGTCCGACGGATGGGACAGCGTCCAGGGTCTGGCGTGGTCGCCGGACGGCAGCGAAATCTGGTTCACTGCAACGCGGACCGGAGGCGACCGATCGATGTATGCGACGGACCTGTCGGGGAAAGTGCGGTTGCTGGCGCGCGTTCCGGGCGAGTTGACCATCCTGGATGTCGGCAAAGAGGGAAATGTGCTGTTGACCCGGGGTAATGATCGCGCGGGCATGATCGGGCTGGCTCCAGGAGAACCCAAGGAAAAAGACCTTTCCTGGCTGGATTGGTCGGTGCCCGGAAGCTTGTCGGCTGATGGGAAAATGATTTTGTTTCAGGAGTCCGGCGAAGGTGGCGGGCCGCACTACGCGGTGTATCTGCGTAACACGGACGGATCGCCGGCGATCCGGCTCGGCGAAGGAACAGGGCTCTCGCTTTCGCCGGATGGCCAGTGGGCGTTGTCGCGGCTGAATGTGGTGCCGTCGCCGCTGGTGCTTTATCCGACCGGAGTGGGCGAGATGAAGCGGTTGAAAGACGACGGACTGAATCACATGTCCGCGGCCTTCCTGCCTGACGGAAAAAGATTTGTGTTTACGGGCACGGAGCCTGGACATGGCGCCCGCTTGTACTTGGAGTCGCTGGACGACGCCACGCCGCATGCAATCAGCATGGAGGGGGTCCGATCGAACGTCTTGTCTCCAGATGGAAAGTTTGTGGCGGCTCGTGGCCCAGATGAGAAAGTCTACCTGTTCCCGGTGGGTGGAGGAGAGCCGAAAGTGGTCGCGGGAGTACAGCCGGGCGAGTTTCCGACGGCTTGGTCCGCGGATGGCCGCTCGATTTTCGTGATCGCGCGGGGGCAGATCCCGGCGCAGGTGTTCCGAGTGGATGTGGCCACGGGGCAGAGAACTTCCTGGAGATCGCTCGAACCTGCGGACGCGGCGGGGATCGATACGATTCGGGGCGTGTTAATTTCGGCCGACGATAAGGCTTACGTTTACGGATACAGCCGGACGCTATCTGATTTGTATCTGGTGCAGGGATTGAAGTAGAGGGACGCTGCCAGGCTGTCTCTTTGACCGAGTGTCCAATTCAGGCCCTTGCGGTATATTCTCAGCGTGATCAAAACACTCCTGCGGTGGTTTCTGCTGCTGTGGGCGACGGCGTGCGCGGTGAATCTGGCGCATGCGGAACCCTACAAATATTTTCGTCTCGGCAACAAAGACGACGTTCAGACCAAGACAGTGGCGGGCATCGCCATGATGGGCGGGGGGAGCGACCTGGATGAGGCGTTTCGCTGGCTGTGCAATAAGGGGAACCGCGGGGATTTCCTGATTCTGCGAGCGCGGGGCGATGACGATTACAACTCGTACGTGAACGGACTATGCAAGGCGAATTCGGTGGCGACGCTGATCATTCCGGATCGCCAAGCGGCCGAGGATCCCGCGGTGGCGGAGATTATCCGCAAGGCGGAGGTCGTGTTCATCGCGGGAGGGGATCAGTCAAACTACATTCGCGGGTGGCAGGGAACGCCAGTCGAGAAGGCGATCAACGAAAATATTGCGGCAGGCAAGCCTATTGGTGGCACGAGCGCGGGGCTCGCGGTTCAGGGCGAATTTGTGTACGGCTGTCTGAAAGACAAGCCCGATGACAAGGATCTGGCTTCGACGGATGTGTTATCAGATCCTTACTTTGAGCGAGTCACTCTGGTGCGAGATTTCTTGAAGATTCCGCATCTGGAGAATTTGATTACGGACTCGCATTTTGCCAAACGCGATCGCATGGGGAGGACGCTGGGTTTTCTGGCGCGCATCATGAAGGATGGATGGAGTGCGTCGCCGCGGGAAGTGGCGATCGACGAAAAGTCGGCGGTGCTGGTGGAGGCGGACGGAAAAGCGAAGGTGGTGGGAACGGGGAAGGGCGCCTATTTCCTGCGTCCGACCTTGGCGCCGGAGGTCTGCGAGAAAGGTATTGCGCTGACATTTCGGAACATTAGCGTTTACCGGGTTCGGGCGGGTGGGCGCTTTGATTTGACCTCGTGGACTGGTGAGGGAGGGACAGCATATTCGCTTTCGGTCGAGAGCGGAAGGATTGAGAGTACGCAGGCGGGGAAGGGGATTTATTGACAGCGGCGTTTTCAGGGCCGCGCTATTTTCGGGCGCACCTCCACCGCTTGGGTGCCGCTAGTTTCGGAGTTGCCTGCGTTGTGCGTTTCAGAGTCCCGATCAGAGACTGCTTTACAAATACGTCGCCGTACCTCTATCACGAGCACAGAGATCCGGTAAGGCGATCTTCTGAGATGGGGGTCATCTGCCAGATGTCGAGGGATGTGAGTTCGACATCGCCTTCGATCATTATTCGCAATGGCCCGGATGGAATTTGATAAATTCGCGCGGTGAGCGAAGTGGTTCCATTGACGAAGACTTCAAGCACTGAACCGTCGAGGAAGGCATGCAGATGTACAGGAGATCCGGCAACTCCTGGCAGTGGCGCGGTCACCGTGTTCACGCGAAGCTGGCCGCCGCCGGATTGGTTGGAACACGCGATGGTGGCGAAATCTCCGAGATCGGATTGCAGGCGGAGAGCGAACTCATCGGCTTTCGGTAGAAGTTGCACCTCGAGTTCCGCCGCCAGGTCGTGGATGCGGAGAGTGTCGAGATTCTTCTGGCGCGTTGCGGCACTCTGTTCGGGATTGATGCCGGTGTGCGCCCCGCGCAGTTTGCGAACGACGTGAGCGGACTCCGTTTGCAATTCGTTCTGCAGGTTCAATGAAAGCACGCGAGGCAGTGACATCGCGCCAGCCCATCCCGCGGTGATTAGGTCGGCATCGGGGCGGGTCTCGGTGATCCATCCCCAAAGCATGCGATTGCCGTCTGCGTCGAGCATGGTCTTGGCGGCGTAGTATGCACCCCAATCGACCACACCTTCTTTCTCGGGCGTGAAACGCCGGTCGGCATAAGTTCCGACCTTCCATCGAACTTTCCCCATCGTCGAGATCAGCAGCACCTGCTTGTCGCCCAGCGGGAAGAAGTCCGGACACTCCCACATATCTCCAGTGTCGACCGGGTTGACGGCCTTGTCGTTCGAGGATGAGCCTTCGACCAGAGGATGCAGGTAAGTCCAGCGGCGCAAATCGGGGGAGCTATATAGAAGGATGGCCCCGCCTTTGTGGGGGACGCCCGAGCCAAGAATCAGCAGCCAGTCATTGCCTTCACGCCAGACGTAGGGATCGCGGAAGCCGGTGACGGCGAGGCCGGCGGGCGGAGCGGTAATCACTGGCTCGGGAAGTTTCTTCCACGTGCGCAAGTCGTCGTCTTGGGCAACGGCGAGGCATTGCGTCTCACGCCAGGTGTGGACGCCGTCACGCAATGTAGCTTCGGCGTCGGATGCCGGGGGGGCGACTCCCGTGTAGATCATCGTCGGCTGGCCGTTGTCGAGGACGGCGCTGCCGCTGAAAACGCCGTCACGGTCGGGGCCACCGGCAGTCGGAGAGATGGCAATGCCTTCGTGCTGCCAGTGGATCATGTCGGTGCTGGTGGCGTGCGCCCAATTCATGTTGCCCCAGACCGCGGCTTGCGGGTTGTACTGGTGGAACATGTGATAACGTCCGCGAAAAAAGATGGGGCCGTTGGGATCGTTCATCCAGTTGTGAGCCGGAAGCAAGTGATATTGGGGACGAAGCGGATCAGATGCTAGTTTGCGGCAAAGGGCAGCGGTGGCCGGGTTTTGAGTGGATGGCAACAGGCGAATCCACCGGGGAGTGAGTGCGGCAGCGCCGGAAACTTCCATGAATGCTCGTCGAGATAGCCGCATAGTTTGGGGCCTCCAGCGCCGGTCGAATCCAAACCGATTCGCTTATTTCATATCACACGGGCGAGGTACAGACGTTGGATATAATGCGGGAAAGATAAAAACATATTCCACTCACCGTGCCCTCACTCCCTACCAGGCTCGCTTGTTTCGTAATCTCGGCGATGCTAGCCCTGAACGTTTCGTCGCTGGGACAGGCCGTGGCTCCTGCGAAATCCGCAGAGGGTCTAGCGTTGAAGCATGGGCAAGAGGCCCTGCAGAGCGGGGATATCGCGCGCGCGCGCGCCGAATTTGAGAAGGCCGTACGGCTTGCTCCGAATAACGCGCAAGCGCAGTCGGCACTCGCTTGGGTTCTGGCCCAGCAAGGAGAACCGGACGCGGCGGTCACACATCTTCGCGCCGCAATCAAGGCGAAGCCGGGCTTCGTGGAGGCGCGACTCACGTTGGCGGGTGTGTTGTCGCAGCAGGGAAAGTCCGCGGAGGCCGAGCAGGAGTTGCGCGCGGCAGTGAAGATTGCGCCAGGCAATCCGGAGGCCCATCGAATGCTGGCGAAGATTCTCAGCCAGCGGCCGGGAGAGGAAGGACTGGCGGAGATGCGGCATGCGGTCGATCTCGCCCCGCAACGCGCCGATCTGCGGGATGAACTGGGAATGATCATGGCACAGCGGAGTCAGTTTCCCGATGCGGAAGCGGCATTTCTGGAAGCGCTGCGGTTACAACCCAACCTGGAGCAGGCGCACTTTCACTTGGGCGTCGTGCGCCTGCAGGAGCAGCAACTGGACGACGCCGCCCGCGAATTGGGGACGGCGGTTGCGCTGCTTCCGCAGGATGCGGCAGCTCATTACTACCTGGCGAAAACTTTGACTGCGCAATCCAAAGGTCCCGATGCGCTGCTGGAATTGCGACAGGCTGCCGCTTTGAAACCGGACTGGTTTGAGTTGCAGATGGAATTGGGGTTGGCGAGCAGGCGTGCCGGAGATGCGGACGGCGCGGTAAACGCGTTTACGGCGGCAGTGCAACTGCGGCCTAAGGATGCGGAGGCCTACAACAAACTGGGTTTGGCGCTCATTCAAAAAGGCGACGCGGAGGGTTCGCTTGCGAAATTTCAAACGGCGATACAACTTCGCCCAGACGACGGCACGTTACACGGGAATCTAGGTATCGCGTACATACAGCGAGCCGATTTTGCAGCGGCGATCACGGAGTTGCAGGCGGGAATCAAACTCGCGCCCGACGACGCATCGCTGCATTACAACCTGGGCCTGGCGTTCAAGCTGAAGGATCAGCTCGACAAAGCGGTACCCGAATTCCAGAACGCGATCCGGTTACAGCCCGACCTGGCGGATGCGCACTACACGCTCGGGGTTCTATTCTGGCAAAGAGGCGAGTTCGACCAGGCCACCGACGAACTGCAGAAAGCTGTAAAGATTCAGCCCAATTACGCCGAGGCCCACTACACGCTGGGCACGGTCTTCAAGCAGCAGGGAAAGCTGCCGGAATCGGCGGCCGCACTGCGTGAAGCGATCCGGTTGCAGCCGGATTTTGCCGGGGCGCATACCACTCTAGCCGCGGTGCTGCGGCAGATGGGGGATACGCAGGGCGCATCCGAGGAAGCGAAAGTGGGGGCGAAAATGGCTGCCTCGAGCAAGAATCTGCAGGCAGCGACGTTTTCGACGAACTCGGGAAAGAGGCTGCTCGGCGCGGGAGACTTGGATGGCGCTATTGCGCAATTTCGGTCGGCCATCAATTCGGAACCAAATTACGCCCCCGCGCATTATGAGCTAGGGCTGGCCTTGCAGCAGAGCGGGAAGAAGGACGAAGCGACAAAAGAGTTTCAGAAGGCGGCCGAGCTGGATCCGCATTTGGCGGCGCCTCGCTAGGGTGCTAGTTGCCGCGATTGCGAACCGAGACCAGATCCGTCATGACGGGAACGCCGTGCGCGATTCTTACGTGGAGAAGCGCTTCAAACGGCTTTAAGTCGCTCGCTTTCGAAACTCTCAGCCGCTGCAAAAGTTCCTTGACGGAATCTTCCCGGCAGACATACTCAACCGCCGCCTGCGTTCCGAACGTGGAATTGCCGGCCAGGATCAGGATCGACCGCGAGGGGTCCAATCCAGGGAGCAGGCTCACCACCGCGTAGTCTTCCGTGGTCGGCTGATTCGCCGGAGTTGCCAGGAATAGATCGGGCTCACCCGATTGCGGATGCACGTTGATTACGGCGAGATCGCCCTTACGCGGACCGGAATCGAGCCGCCGGAAGACGAATTCCCGGGTTCCAGGAATATCGAGCAAGGTGAGATTCTCGGAGGGCGATCCAACGAAGATCAAATCATTATTCTTGGCGTCGTCGAGCGAGAACAGCGCGCCGCGCTTGACTCGAATGGGGCGATTGAGCAGGTCGAAGACGCGATCTAGTTGGTGGATGGCCAGCACTTCCCCCACGCCCGTGTAGTGATCGAGAATGAAGGCGCGCGTATCGGACGAGGGATTGAAGTAGCGCATTCCGGTCTCGGGGCGTCCCACGAAGCTGCCGTTGCTGAAGATCACCCAGGGCTGCTGGGGCCCGGTCAGAAAGCGATTCCAAAAAACTTGATATGCGGCGGGAACGGGCTGGTTGTTGGCGGCCTGAGTGTGTGCGCGCTGCCAAACCAAGAGACCGACCATCGCGAGAGTCGCAATCAGCAGGACGGACAGAATCGCGACCGCAATCGCCCAGCCGTGAGTTGAGGAAGTTTCCTCTTCTTTTTTCTTCGATCCCGACTCGATGACGAGAGTAGTCGTGCCTTGGGTGCCCGCCTTGGGTGGACTCAGGTGGAATGTGAGGGCGTAGGATCCCTTCGGGATTTCGACGACCAGGGGATCGTCGGGCCCCTCATGGGCGTAGTACTCGGCGAGCTTGACCCGCAGGCGTCCGGCCTGCACCCGGACCGTGGAGTCACTTTGGGGGTCAAACCCGACGGGGCGCCCCAGAACCTCGGTGGCGATCTGGTATTCCTTAAGCGCGATACCGGGGTGGTCGAGCGAATGTTCGGCCAAGTAGCGGAGCAGTTTGCAAAGTGATTCCGAGGTGTGGAGGCTATGGCTTTTAATAAGTTTATCTATTTGCTGGAAGCATTGCTCCCGACCGATGGCGAAGGTGTGAGTGACAGCCATATCACAGGGACGTAACAAAAACTGTATCTTGCTGCAATGTTAAGACTTTACACCTGTAACGGTATCAAACCTAGTGAAACCTGTGCCTAATAATAGTTTTGTACTACGACTGCACCGTACTGGCGCAAGTCTCCCTCTGCATTTCCGGGGCACATTGAGTTGGCGTCGAGGAGGAAAGTTCATGAAAAGGTCAGCATGGGTCGCAGTGGCGACATTCACCTTGTTGTGCGGTCTTTGGGTGCCCAGCGCACTCGGTCAGGCCGTTTACGGCAGCATTCTGGGTTCGGTCACGGATCCTTCCGGGGCTGCAGTGAACGGAGCCAAGATCACCGTCACCAGCCAAAGCAAGAATGTTTCCACCGAGGTCATGAGCAATGAGAGCGGCAACTACAATGTTACGCACTTGATCCCGGACGTTTACGTGGTCCGCATCGAAGCTCAAGGCTTCAAGGTTCTGGAGTTCAAGAACATCCAGGTATCGGCGGACACTGGGTCGCGCATGGACGGCCAATTTCAAGTGGGCGGATCCTCTGAGACCGTGGAAGTGACCAGCGAAGCGCCTCAGCTTAAAACGGACCGCGCCGACGTTGCGACCGAGTTCACCTCAAAGCAGCTTGAAGAGCTTCCTATCTTTAACCGCAACTTCCAGAGCCTTGAATTGCTGACGCCGGGAACCCAGATCATTACAGGCTGGGGGCACGCGGCCACCGAGAACCCGCAGGGCAGTAAACAGATCTTTGTGAACGGCCAGCACTTCAGCGGTACCGGCTATGAACTGGACGGCACCGACAATCAGGATCCGATTCTGGGCATCATCATCGTGAACCCGAGTTTGGACTCGGTGACAGAAACCAAGATCGCAACCCAGAACTATGACGCCGAGTTCGGCAAGGCGCTGGGCGGAATCATGACGGCGCAGACCAAGTCGGGTAGCAATCAGTTCCACGGCGCCGGCTACTTCTATGACTTGGATCCGGTGAGTCCCGCAGTCAATCCGTTCACGGGTTCGCCTGCTCCGAATAGCTGGAAGCAATTTGGCGGCGCGGTGGGCGGCCCCATCATCAAGAACAAACTCTTTTTCTTCGCCAACTATGAAGCGACGCGGCGCACCTCAGGCGTGACGCTTGCCGTATCTGTTCCTACGGCTTTGGTTCGCTCGACCTGTCTCACCCCGGGCAGCGCGAACTGCGACCTCAGCGAATACTTAACCGCGAACCTGGGCGGCGGCGCTGGCCAAGTCTTCAACCCGTACGAAGCACAGGGGTCGAGAACGGCTTATGCAGGCAACGTTATTCCGATGAGCGTGCTGCAGCAGTATGACCCCAATGGAGTAGCCGAGCATATCCTCTCGCTGTTACCTGCTCCCAATGCGACCGGAATCAACAGCGGCACGGTCGACAACTATACGGCCAGCGGAAGCGGCAGTTTCAACGACTATCAGTACACGGGGCGCGTCGATTACTCCGCGAGCCAGAAGCTTCAGATTTTCGGCCGCTACACGCACGCCCACTTCCTGCTCTCCGGTGCACCGGTCTTCGGAACCCAAGTTGGTGGACCGGGACTGGGTTACCTGGGGCTGGCGGGGCAGTCGCTGATTAACAACTACAGCCTCGCTACCGGCTTCAACTACACGCTGAGCAACAGCCTGCTGACGGACTTCCGATTCGGATACTTCCGCTACAATCCGCATTCCACGAAGTATGACGGCAGCGTAGCCGCGGCAACCGCCCTCGGACTCCAGGGTTTGAATACTTCTGATCCCTCAACCGGCGGTCTGCCGGCTCTTGTCTTTGATCAGACCATCGGTGTCAACACGGCAGGCTCCAACGGCATTGGGGAGGGCCTCAACATCAGCCGCTGCAATTGCCCCCTGACCGAGAAGGAGCAGGGCATACAGTTTGTAAACAACTGGACGAAACTAAAGGGAAACCACCAGTTCAAGTTCGGTGTCGATTTGCGGCACGCGACCAACTTGCGCGTGCCCTCGGACTCGAACCGTACTGGCATCCTCAACTTTAACCACCTAGGCACCTCCGACAACGGCGCGGGTGGCTTGGACATCGCCACTTTCCTGTTTGGGGAGGTAACGTCCTTCAACCGGTATGTGGGTTCATCCACCGAACTGAACGCGATCGAAACGCAAAACCGATACTTTATTTACGGACAGGACACGTGGCGCGCGACCCAGAAACTTACTGTGAACTATGGTCTGCGCTGGGAGTTCTACACTCCGGAGTACGTCAACGGCAAGGGGAACGGTGGTTTCGCAGTCCTGCCGGAAGGCGTGATTCGGGTTGCCGGTTACGGTGGCATCGGTATGAACGGAAACACCGCCAGCAACTACAAGCTCATTGCTCCGCGGCTTGGCCTCGCGTATGAACTCAACCCCAAAACCGTGGTGCGAATGGGCTACGGACGCAGCTTTGACATCGGCGTCTTTGGATCGCTGTTCGGTCACACCGTAACCCAGAACCTGCCGGTTCTGGCCAACGAGCAGCTGAATTCGCCCACCAACGACAACAAGACTCCCGCTTTCGATTTCGCGGGAACGCCGGGTTCCGCGGCTGGGTCTGCGGGGTGCTTGCCTGCTCCCTGGAACACCTCGATTTGTGGCCCGACTCCAAACCAGTTCCCTGTCATCCCCGCCAACGGGATTCTTCCGCTGTTTGGGCCTCAGGGTAACGTGTCGCCGCACATCCGGCCCGACAAACTCGTAGCGCCGACCGTGGATGCGTGGAACGCGACCGTCCAGCGGCAACTGAATAACAAGACCAGCCTGGAAGTGAGTTACGTGGGCAACCATGGCAGCCACGTGTTCAAGGGCACCAGTACTTCCTACAATGCGAACCAGGCGACCGTGGTTGGTTTTCTGCCGCCAAGTGCGAATGGTGGTCTTGGTGGGCTCAGCTATAACGCTCGCTCGCCGTACAACACCGCCTTCACGACTCCCTATACCGATCAGAATGGCGTAACGACCAACGTGGTTTGCTGCTCGGGGCAGGGAGTCAATCTGAATGGCGACGATGGGACCAACAGGTACAACGCGTTGCAAATCAAACTGGACCACCGTACATCTTCCGGTTTGACCCTCAACGCGGCTTACACCTATGCCAAGGCCTACGACAACGATGGCAGCTACCAGCCTGATCTTACTCAAGGATGGGGACGCCAGGACTTCAACCGCGACAGCGTTTTGATTCTGACCTCGCTGTACGAATTGCCGATCGGGAAGGGCAAGCACTTCCTGGGCAATATCGGCCGGGGAGCGGATCTGGTGCTGGGCGGATGGCAATGGAACGCGACCATGATCATCGGCAGCGGTCTGCCATTCTCGCCGGGCTACAACAATTGCAATTTCGACAGGGACACCGGGCCTTGCCGCCCCAGTCTGACCGGGAGCTTCCCAATGGGAGCGGGAAGCTTTAAGGGTGGGAAGGTCGTCTACTTTACTCCAGTGCCCACCGCTCTCTGCGACAGTCCCTATGGTACTGACTGCCCCACCATCGTCACGCAAAGCGGCCCGTTTAGCGATCCGGGAATTGCCAAGTTCGGCAACGTCCACCGCAATCAATTCACGGGACCGGGGGAGTTCATGTCGGACATGTCTCTCTTCAAGAACTTCACCATCACCGAGTCGGTCAAGGCTCAGTTCCAGGCGGAGTTCTTCAACGTGTTCAATCACGGGGTGCTCAACCTGCCCGGCAATACCTGTATTGATTGCAGTGGGGCCGGCATCATCAACAGCTTGCAGGGCGACAGCCAGATGCGCCAATTGCAGTTCGGCTTCCGGGTAACTTTCTAGACCGCGGCCGACTACCACGAACAAATCTGGGGGAGCCTACGGCTCCCCCAGATTTTCTTGCGCATGTTCTCTCCTTCCTTCTTTCCGGTTGGCACCGGGAAAGCTTTTCAGGACGAACACCGCCGGGAATGAAATCATGAAAAAGAAAGTGGTCGGGCTGGGAGAAGTGCTCTGGGACCTTTTGCCAGAGCGGACGTGTCTAGGTGGAGCTCCCGCCAACTTCGCCTATATCACCACGCTGATGGGCGATCAAGGCATTGTAGCCAGCCGGGTCGGCGAGGACTCGCGAGGGTTGGAAGCGCTGCGCCGCATGGAAGAACTCGGGCTCGATATCGAACATGTGCAGACGGACCGGCAGCGTCCGACCGGCACGGTGAAGGTGGAACTCGATGGCGCGGGCGTAGCGCGGTTTGACATTGCCCATCCCGTCGCCTGGGATTCCCTGGAGTGGAATTCCGATTGGCAGCACTTGGCCGAAAAAGCGGATGCGGTTTGCTTCGGATCTCTGGCGCAACGCTCGGAGGAGAGCCGGTCCACGATTCTACGTTTTCTCGGCGCCACGGCGCCGGGCACGGTGAAGATCTTCGACGTCAACCTGCGGCAGTCCTACTACTCGCGTGAGATTCTTGCGGACTCGATGAGGCTGGCGGATATCGTCAAGCTGAATGACGAGGAACTGCCGAAGATCATGAACCTCGGCGGGCTCCCGCACATGGACGAGTTGTCGTCGGCGCAGCGCTTGATCGGCGCCTATGATTTGAAGATGGTCTGCATCACGCGAGGCAGCCGGGGAAGTCTGCTGGCGCGGGGCAAGGATTCGAGCGAGCATCCGGGGTTTCGCGTCCAGGTGGCGGATACGGTGGGATCGGGCGACGCGTTTACCGCGGGACTAGTGCATGAATATCTACAGGGCGCGTCGCTGGGTTTAATGAACGAAGTGGCGAACCTGGTAGGAGCCTGGGTGGCGAGCGAGGCGGGCGCAATGCCTTCGCCGAAGCGCGGGGCGCTGGAACACTCTCTGGCCGAAATTCGCTGACGAAAAAGCGCCAAAACTTGCAGGCTGTTGTATAGTTACGAAAGATTTCTTTTGCTTTCGTTCTATAGCGACCTGTGAGAGGGAACTATGAAGCGCATCGGGTATACCAGGCGGGTAAGCCTTCCTCAGTTGTATTCCTCCATCCTTGGAATCCTATTTGCTGGACTTGCCGGCGCAATGCTAAGTTGTGCCAAGCCTCCCGCGCAGCCGAAGCAGGTGCCGTCGCGGCCTTCTGACATCAGGGTGGACGTGCGCGATGGAGGCCCGATCGTGCTGACGACCAGCGCGGCGGAGTTCCAGGTCCTTCCTTCGGGATTCCTGCAGGCGACTCTGTTGAAAGACGGCAAGCGCTTGACGCTCGACGAACCGGGCGTGGGATCGACCGGTGGCAGCGACTCCATTGTGATTGCGGGAAAAGAACTCGATTTCGTCCCGGATTTCGCGCAGGCGAAGGTGTCGGAAAGCGTCGGCAAACTCGGCCGCGGAAAGCGCGTAGAGATTCCAGCCCGTCCTCTAGCGCCCGCGGGAGTGAACATCGATCGCATGCTGGTGGTGGTGGTGTACGACGATCTTCCCAACACCGTGCTGGTCAGTACGGCGTACAAGAATGTCGGGACCACAGATTTCAAGATCGATCAGGTGTTGATGCAGCAGCACCGCTTCAGCGCAAAGCAGGTGGATGCCACAGCGCTGCCATACGATATGTGGTCGTTCCAGGGATCGAGCTACGACTGGGGCAAGGATGACGTGCAGAAACTGACTCGGGTCTCTTCCCAGCCGAACGCCATGGGCGAGGCGATCAAAGGCGGCTACGGTGGCGGGATCCCGGTGGTCGCCTTCTGGACGGCGTCCGTAGGAGAAGCCATCGGGCACGTCGAGACGCTGCCCTGGACGCTGTCAATTCCGGTGAAGGTGCAGGCGGACGGACGGGTGAGTGCGAGGGTAACCATCCCGGTGAATACCGTGCTGAAGCCGGGCGAAAGCTATTCGACGCCGCGCAGCTTTCTGGCGGTATACAGCGGAGACTTCTACGAGCCGCTCCGGATGTGGTCGAGCCTGCTGCAAAAAGAAGGATGGGAAATCCCCAAGCCATCGAACGAAGCCTACAGCGTGAGTTGGTGCGGATGGGGCTACGAGTTCAACGTGACGCCGGCTCAGATGCTGGGGACGGTGCCCAAGCTGAAAGAACTCGGCATCAAGTGGGCGACGCTGGATGATCGCTGGTTCGATACATATGGTGACTGGAATCCGCGGAAGGAAACGTTTCCCGGAAATTCAATCAAAGAGATGGTGGATGACTTTCATAAGCAGGGAATCCTGGCGCAGCTTTGGTGGCTGCCGCTAGGGGTGGAGGATGGCCAGGGGAAGTGGGAGTCGCATAAGTACATTGTGTCGAAGGTGGTGCAAGAGCATCCAGACTGGTTGATTCTCGACAAGAACGGCAAGCACGGGCGAATGACGCGCGACTTGGCGGCGCTGTGTCCGGCGGTGCCGGAAGTTCAGGCGTATCACAAGCAGCTTACCGAGAAATTCATTCGCGAGTGGGGATTTGACGGGTCGAAGTTGGACAATATTTACAGCGTGCCGGCTTGTTATAACCCGGCGCATCATCACAAGTCGCCGCAGGATTCTGTGAACGCCATGGCCGACGTTTACAAGACGATCTTTCAGACATCGCGGGCGATCAAGCCGGAGAGTGTGACGCAGGCCTGTCCCTGCGGCACGCCGCCCTCACTGGCGTGGCTGCCGTTCATCGATCAGGCGGTGACGGCCGATCCGGTAGGCGCGGTGCAGGTGCGGCGGCGGATCAAAATGTATAAGGCATTGCTGGGGCCGCAGGCCGCGGTGTACGGAGATCATGTGGAGCTCTCGGAGATGACGCCCGTCGGCAAGGACGGCTGGAGCGAGCACGGCAGCGATTTCGCGTCGACCCTTGGAACGGGTGGTGTGCCAGGGACGAAGTTTGTGTGGCCCGATCCGGGGCCGAAGTTTAAACCGGTGGCGCTGACGAGCGAGAAGGATGCGCACTGGAAAAAATGGATTGGGTTATACAACGAGAAAATGCTGTCCAAGGGAGAGTTCCGCGATCTGTACACGTACGGATACGACTTGCCGGAGGCGTATGCCATCGAGAAAGACGGGAAGATGTACTACGCGTTCTTCGCGCCGAAGGACTTTAAGGGCGAGGTTGAGTTACGCGGATTGAAGGCGGGGAGTTATCGCGTGCTGGATTATACCGATGGGAAAGACATGGGTACGGTGAAGGTGGACGCCGGAATGGCCCCTAAGCTGAAGACTGAATTCAAAGAACACTTGCTGCTGGAAGTCAGCGCGTACTAACCGGTCGAGGTTCGCGGGCCGAGTGAGGCGTTGCTAGCAACGCCTCTACGATTTGAGTTTGAGAAACGTTTCGCGGTGTTCGACATCGCGGAAGGCCTCTATGCCTCCGGGGCGCGTCGTCGAGAGTGCTCCGGCACGATTGCCGCTCGCGAGGCATGTCGGCACATCTGACCCTTGCACGTACTGGTGCAGGAAGCCAGCGTCAAAGCTATCGCCGGCGCCGATCGTATCCACAGCCACGACCTCTTGCGACGGACTGGTGAAGCGTTCCGTGCCGCGCTGGGCTAAAGCTCCCTTGCGGCCGCGCTTCACCACGACCAGCGGAACTAGTCCAGAAAGTTTTTGGATTGCGGCTTCCACATCTTCGATGCCCGCCGCTTTGCAGGCCTCACGTTCATTGGGCAGAAAAACGTCGACATAGCGCAGGACGTCGCGCAGCCCGCCTTCCCACCGGTCGTCGGGATCGTCGTTGGTATCGAGGGAAATCGTCAGGCCCTTTGCTCTGAGCAATTGAAACAGCTCCCCCACGCGCGGACGCAGCGCTCGCTGCAAGTAGTACGACGAAAAATGAAAGTGCCGCGAGTCCGCGAGATAGTCCAGGTCGAGATCCTGCCAGCAGGTTTCCGCAATCGTTCCCGCATAAGTGAGAATGTTGCGCCACGACTCGTGGTGCAGGATCACGGTGAGCCCGCTGGTCGTTGTCCCCGACACCCGACGCACGCGCGAAATATCGACCCCGCCTTGCTCCAGGCGCTCGCTCGCGATCTGTCCCAGCGGATCGTCGCCGATGCGAGATTGGAATCCGACGCGGCTGCCCAGCGCGGCCAAATTGTGCGCCACGATGGCGGAAGACGAGCCGAGCGTCAACATCATGCGGTCGGCGAGCAGTTCGCGCTCCGGCGGCAGTTGCTCGGGGAGCCCGTAGAGGATGAGGTCGAGGTTCAGTTCGCCGGCGATGGTGACGTCAAAACGTGGCATGGGATTGGGTGGTTGCGCGTTTCTTAGACTAGGGTGACTTCAATCCCCGCCTGCTTCAGAGTGCGGAGATCGGTTTTCGACACGCTGCGGTCCGTGATGACTTCATGAACCGCCAATGGCGGCGCGATCAGCGACAGGCTGCGGCGCCCGAATTTGCTGGCGTCACAGACCGCCACGGTTTTCTTGGAGACTTCGACCATCACGCGGTTGACTTTTGCTTCCAGCAGATTCGGCGTACTCAACCCGAAGTGCACGTCGAATCCATCGACCCCGAGAAACAACAGATCGGCGCTCAGGCGGCGCAGCGTCTCCTCGGCGATGGGGCCGACCAGCGAAAAAGAATTCTTGCGCAGCGTGCCTCCGGTGAGGATTACTTCGACCGCAGTCCCCGCCAGTTCGGCGGCAATGTTGACCGCGTTGGTGATGATCGTGAGATTCTGGAAATTACGCAGCGCCCGGGCGATCGCGGTCGTGGTGGTGCCCGAGTCGAGAATCACGACCTGGCCTTCCTTCACTCTCTCCGCTGCATTCTCCGCGATGCGCAGTTTCTCCTGATGGTGGAGCTTTTCTTTTTCGCGGAGCGTCGGATCTTCGAGCGCGCCCTCGCGCGACGGCAGCGCTCCTCCGTGCGTCCGATGGACCAGTCCATGAGCGTGCAGGATTTCGAGATCCTTGCGAATCGTAACCTGTGAGGTTTCGAATTGCCGGGCAAGTTCCGTGACTAGAACTCTGCCCTGGTGGGTGAGCTGATCGAGAATGGCGCGGCGACGTTCTTCGTTGAGCACGGGAATAGCTGGCGGCGAATCCGTAGTGTAACCGACGGCTCGCTCTGCTGGATTTCTTTTTATAGCGTTTTGTTTCGTTTGTCCACTGGAAAGGTTCCGTCTTTCGCGATTGCGAAAGTGCCCCTTGATTCCTCTCGAACCCTCGATCCCGGCCCAAACTGGATCACAGTTAGACTCGTAACCCGCTTTTTTGTGTGTAGTTGGGAACCATCCAGGGTGATAACCAACCCAATACCTACCCCCAAAGTTCGATTGCTTGTAGGGGGTGGCTTTACCGTAATCTCACATTGGGACGAAACCACTCCGGCTTTCGAAGAGCAGTGTTTGTTACGAAAACCGGAACAGGGGGAGATTGCACCTTGCCAACCATAGTGAAGGAAGAAGTTTTAGTTCGCTCGCAGGCAGTGGTCGCGCGCGTCGTTGCGGGAGAAACGCTCATTGTTCCAATACGCGCCAAGGTGGGCGACCTGGCCTCGATCTACAGCTTCAACGGCACCGGTTCCCTCATCTGGAAATTGCTGGAGTCGCCGCGAACGGTGGCGCAACTCGCAGCCGCGGTCGCGCAAGCGTATGAAGTCGAACCGGCGCAGGCCGAGCAGGATGTGACGAGTTTTGTGAGTGAGATGAAGTCGGTGGGTCTGGTCGAAGCTCCGGCGGCTTTCGCAATGGCCGGAGACTGAAGCGCTCGTTGTGGCTGGACTGAGAGTGTGGCGAGTGGGTCGCTGTCGCTTTCACACTGGAGGGGGATTTGGAGCAGCAAAGTTACGGTGAGTTTTCCGCGGATCTGCACCAGCGTCAGGGTGGCGAGCGTGTGCCGCTGCAGGTTTCGATTGAAGTGACCCGCCGCTGTCCTCTGGAGTGCTTGCACTGCTACAACAACCTGCCCATGGGCGACATGGAAGCCAAGCGGCGGGAGTTGAGTAAGGAAGATCACTTCAAAATTCTCGATGAGTTGGTCGAGATGGGTTGCTTCTGGCTGCTCTATACCGGCGGCGAAATCTTCGCGCGCAAAGACTTCCTTGAGATCTACACCTACGCCAAGAAAAAAGGATTCCTGATCACGCTGTTCACCAACGGCACGATCATCAACGAACAGATCGCGGATTACCTGGTCGAATGGCCGCCGTTTGCCATTGAGATCACACTGTACGGACGCACGCGGGAAACGTACGAGGCGCTGACGGCGGTCCCGGGGTCGTATGACCGGTGCTTGCGTGGGATCAAGTTGCTGAAGGAAAGAGGGCTGCCGCTGAAGTTGAAGACGGTGGCGACTAGCATTAACAAGCATGAGATTGGGGCAATGCGGCAATTTGCGGAAGAGGAACTGGGTGTGGAGTTCAAGATGGACGGCCAGATCAATCCGAGGATTGATTGCTCGCAGAGCCCGTTAGCAGTGCGGCTTACGCCGGAGGAAGTCGTGGCGCTGGACATGCACGCCCCGAAGGGGATGAGTGAATACCGCAGGCTAGCCAAGCGCGATCTGGAGAATCCGCCGAATCTGTCGAAAGGTGATTCGGTTTATTTCTGCGGCGGAGGTATGGGTGGATTTGCGCTTAATGCGTACGGAGAGATGGGAATTTGTGTGATTTCGCAACAAGAAACCTTCGGTATTCGAGAGGTCGGGTTACGGCAGGTATGGCAGGGCTCGCTGGCTGAGTTGCGAAATCGCAAGCGCACGCGCGTGACGAAATGCGTTGAGTGTCGCATTCAGTCGCTGTGCGGGATGTGCCCGGCTAACGGCGAGATGGAGAACGGAGATAAAGAGAGTCCCGTGGACTTTCTTTGCCACGTTGCCCATTTGCGGGCCGCAGTGATCGGAGCTGAGGTTCCGGCGCATGGGCAGTGTGATTTTTGTGCAGGTGGCAGCGAGCACGAGACAGTGGTGGAATCTGCGCGGCGGATTGCTACCAAAGAAGTCGACGTGGAGAGCTGGGTGGGGCCACAGCAGATCTTGCCAATTTTGAACAATCCCGGCGTCGCGACGGGGGGCTGCGGGAGTTGCGGAAGTCATTGACGATTCGAAAGTAGGCGGAGGCTGAATGGGTGACAAACTGAATCAATCCGACGGCAAGAGCCCGTACGAGCCACCGCAGCTTACGGTAATCAGTTTGCGTCCTGAGGAAGCCGTTCTGGGGCATTGCAAGGTCGCGGGCGGAACTGGGCCAGTTGCCGCGGGCTGCCAGCCGTTCGGAGCTTGCCCTAACCAGGGCTCATAACGGTATGCCACGGTGCACCGGAAGGCAGAAGGGCAGGAGATGAAAGGCGAACTTGGAGTGGAAGGTCGAGGAGAGTTCGAGGAAATAGATTCCCCGCACCGCGCTGCATTTAGCGTTGGAGGAGTGTCGGTGCAACTCGCGAGTGCTGACATCGCCGGTGTTGCTTTCGTTCCTTCCTTGGAGCCGTTTCGGATCGAGACTCCCGCCTCCGATATTAATATTCGAATCGAGTGGGCCGACAGGCTTCGCTCTCCCGCAGGACAACAGCTCTTTGATTCCGGCTCCGTTTGGCGGTTGTACGAGGATGGGGCGGGGTTCCAGTTCGACTTCAGTGCCCCAATTCTAGGAAAGCAGCCGTATAAGCGGTTGCTCGTGGACGACCAATTCCGTCGGGCAAGACTACAGATGAATGAAGAGTGCTTTGCGGGCACAGGCTATGCGGTTGCTCCGCTGGAGTATCCCCTCGATGAACTCCTGATTATGCATCGCCTCACGCAGGAGAAGGCGATTGAGCTGCATAGTTGCGGGATCGTCCGGCCGGATGGGACTGGGAATTTGTTTGTTGGGCATTCGGGGGCGGGGAAGAGTACGACGACTCGGCTGTGGACGGAGCGCGAGGACGTCGATATTTTGAGCGACGATCGGATTATTGTGCGGCGGGATGAAGACAAGTCCGGAGTGGAAATGCCTTGCGAGGGCGTAGCTGGCGGCGAGGTACAGCAGGTCCTTCGACTGCGTGACCGCTCGGCGTCGCCGACCGGTCACTTCGCTCAGGATGACAGAGCAAAAATAAGTAGCGGCATGCGAATGTACGGCACTCCTTGGCACGGCGAGGCAATGTATGCGTCTCCGGGAAGTGCGCCACTGACTAGAATTTTCATTCTTGAGCATGGCCACGGGAATGTGCTGACGCGGCTTTCTCCCAGCCAGGCAGTGGCGGAATTGTTTGCGCGCAGTTTTGTGCCATTTCACCGGCATGAATACGTCGATGCGGCGCTGGATTTCTTGCAGGAACTGGTGGGCTCCGTCCCTTGCTATCACTATTCGTTTGAGCCCGACCAGCGCGCCGTAGACACGATTCTCAATTTCCATGACTGATCGCGGGGCCGACTCGAAGCTCTTTGCAGAGGTCACTCGTGAATTGTTGCAGCAGGGACTGTGCGTCCGTTTTCAGGCGTGCGGCGCCAGCATGTCTCCCGCAATCCGCGACCGCGAGTTTGTGCAAGTTACCCCCGTAATCGTGAGCAAATTACGAAAGGACGATATCGTCTTAACAAGTTCTAAGAACGGCTTCCGGCTTCACAGGATCGTGGTAGCGGATCACGTCAGAGATGAGTTTGTCACTCGCGGTGATTGCGGACAGGAAAACGATCCTACGTTGAAGGGAGCGCAGATTTTGGGCCTTGCTCAGGCTAAGGAAGTTCACGTGGGACGTAAAGTAGTGCAGGCGAATTTTAGAGGCGTTAGTGGATGGACCCTGCGAGCCGCAGCGCGCGCGCAGTCCATCTTTTCAAAGGCTCTGCAACTTGTGACCCCCGGCCGGTCGCAGACGGGTGTCGCAGGTTCCGCGCGCACCACGTCGCAGACTGTGCTCGGAATCTTAGGCCTGTCCCTGATTCTACTGGCCGCGCCATATCTGCGCGCGCAAGTCGCGGTGGACGCTACGACATCCTCTTCCGCGACCATGACGGGCATTACAAATCTCACCTTTGCCCACACAACTACTGGTGTTGCGAATCGCGTGTTGATCGTTGGGGTTTCTATCAACATCACCAACGCGCCTACCGCCGGGGTGGTGGGAGTCACTTACAACGGGGCGGCGCTGAACTTCGTGGGAGCGCACAACGATGCCGGTGCTACGCGGCGGGTAGAAATGTGGTACCTGCTGGCTCCGACGACCGGGAACCATAATGTTGTGGTCACCGTCAATGTTCCCGGCGGGGTCAATGACGGCGTGGTGGCAGGCGCGACGACGTTTACCGGAGTAGATCAAACCGTGCCGCTCGGGACGTTTGTTTCCGCGGACGGCGCTGCCGGTAGAAATTCGCAGCTCGATGTGCCCAGCGTGATCAATGGCATGATTCTCGATACGCTGGCCACAGACGGGACCCAGACGATTACCGTGCCTGGGCCGCAAGTCCAGCAATGGAACGTGCAAAGAGGTAATAACACGAATCCCGGTGTGAACGGCACCGGCAGCAGCCGCACAGGCGCTCCCAGTGTGCCGATCTCTGAGGGATTCAGCGGGACATCCAACTGGTCGCTGGGGGCGGTGTCGATGAATCCGAGCACGGCCGACATTGGAGTGACCACCAGCGTGAGCGCGGTGCCGCTCGGGCAGAACTCCACTTACAACATCACGGTCACCAATAGTGGTCTTTCGGCAGCGAACAACGTTGTCATGACCGACACGTATGCTGCAGCGGGATTGGCGGTTGTATCGGTGACGCCAAGTGCTGGAACAACCTGCGTGACCGGTGCCACGATCGTCTGCACACTCCCGACTAGTTTTGCCAGCGGAGCGACGGCGACGATCGCCGTGGTGGTGTCGACGACGACGGCAGGCTTCTATTCGAACACCGCGACGGTGACCGATTCCGGAACTCCTCCCGATCCCAATACCGGCAACAATACGTATGTGTCGCTGGCTCCGGTGGTGAGTGTCGTTTGTTCCGGGGCTGTGCTTACTGCGGGTGGAGCGCTGAGTGGACCGATGAATACGTATTATCCGGGAATGGCGAGCGTGGCGAAGGCAGCCACATCCATTCCCGTGGGTACCGCGACCGGTGCGGGAGGTACGATCGCGGCCGGCAGTCTGCTGCTGGTGATCCAGATGCAGGATGCCAGCATCAACACCGGGAACACTGTCGTTTATGGAAACGGGAGCACCGGCACTGGCTTCACCACCATCAACAATGCCGGCAACTATGAGTTCGTGACAGCGACGGGTCCGATTGCCGCCGGGTCTGTGCCTATCACGGGAGCAGGACCGAGCGGCGGGTTGGTGTTCGCCTACACAGCGGCCGCAGCCATCGCGACGAAGGGAAAGAGCGCGTATCAGGTGGTGCTGGTTCCGCAATATCTGTCCGCAACATTGGGCGCGGTCACGGCGACTCCGTGGAACGGAACCACCGGTGGCATTCTCGCGTTGGACATCGCAGGACAACTCAATCTGGGCGGAGTGGTCGTAAACGTTGACGGGCAAGGGTTCCGAGGCGGCGCCGGAATGCAGTTGACAGGTGGAGTTGCAGGCGCCACAAACCTAGACTATCGCCAAACGTCACCCGCGGCCTACACCGGCGCTGTCGGAGGCGCGACTGGCATTGATGGCGCCAAGGGTGAGGGCGTTGCGGGTACGCCGGAGTGGGTGGAGTCTGGTCTGACCTTCCTGCAAACTACGACCACGATTGGATATCCGAATGGCGTGGCGGATGGCAGTATGGCGCGCGGGGCGCCGGGCAACGCGGGTGGAGGCGGAACGGACGGGGACGCAGCGGGCAATACCGAGAACGCAGGCGGTGGTGGCGGCGGCAACGGCGGCATGGGCGGCTTTGGCGGCGACTCGTGGAATGTAAACCTGAGTGACGGAGGCGAAGGCGGATCTCCGTTTCCAGCGACGATTGACCGCGTCGCGATGGGTGGCGGGGGCGGCGCAGGGTCGCGAAACAATTCGGATGGTGATTTTCAGGCCAGTGCCGGATCTGCCGGCGGTGGAATCATCTTTATTCGCGCGGACAGCCTGACCGGCACGGCGACGCTGACCGCGAACGGCGCGAACGCTTATATCGGGACATCCAACGATGCCGGAGGCGGAGGTGGTGCGGGCGGAACGATCGTTGTCCTCACTGCGAATGGCGGAGAAGGCGGGCTGACTCTGCAGGCCAACGGTGGCCGCGGCGGCGACGCTTGGGACTCACAACCTTACAGCCTCGCGGACCGTCACGGGCCGGGAGGCGGCGGCGCAGGTGGCGTAGTTCTCGTCTCTGGCGCGGCGGCGGGCATCAGCGTGAGTGGCGGAGCGAACGGGACGACGCTGACTCCGGGTGTAGCTTATGGAGCCACGCCTGGCTCAGTTGGCACGAGCGCGACCACTGCCACTCTGTCGCAAGTCACTGGCATACAGTCGTCCGCGTTGTGTTCTCCGGACCTGACTTTAAGCAAGAGCCATGTTGGAAACTTCACGCGCGGTTCGATCGCCAGCTTTACGATTCCAGTTTCGAATGTGAGTCTGCTGGGCGCTACCACCGGGGTTGTCACACTGAACGACACTTTGCCTCTAGGGCTTACTCCTACGAGTGCATTGGGAACGGGATGGTCATGCTCGGTATCGGGACAGACGGTCAGTTGTGTGCGGTCAGACTCACTGGCCGTGGGCGCTTCCTACCCGTCGATCACGGTGAATGCCAGTGTCTCGCCAGCGGCCCCGGCGACAGTGACGAATACCGCCGTGGTGGGCGGGGGCAACGAAGCGAACCTGCTCAATGACATCGCCACCGACACGGCGAACGTGGTTTCGAGCGCCGATATGAGCGTCACCGATGTGGGAACGCCGAACCCGGTCGCGGCCGGAGCCAACATCACTTACACGCAGGTCGTCACCAACAACGGACCGAGCGCTGCGGACAACGCATCCCTGGTGTTTTCCGTTCCCGCGAATACGATCCTGATATCAATCGTCGCGCCGGCGGGATGGAGTTGTCCGAATAATGGCACCTTAACTACCGGCAATGTGGTTTGTAGCAACTCCAACATGCCGGGACTGACGTCAGCTACGTTCACCGTGGTCGTGAAAGTGAATAACGGAACCGCAAATGGAACCGTCATCACTGAAACGGCTTCGGTAGGTTCCTCCGCTACGGATCCCAATCTGGCGAACAATTCGGCCACCGTCACCACCCTCGTGGGCGCAACTGGCCCGAACCTGTCGGTGACGAACGTTGGATCGCCGGTTCCGGTGCTGGCGGGGAACAACATTACCTATACGCAGGTGGTGACGAATACCGGGACGACGGCCGTGACCAACGGTTCGTTCAGCGAAACCATCGCGCCCGCTGCGAATATGACGTTCGTTTCCGTCACGCCTCCGGCGGGCTGGACTTGCGCGGGATTCCCGGCGGTCCCCTGCTCAAATCCGAGTGTGGGCGCGGGCGTCTCAGGGACATTCACAGTCATTTACAAAGTCAACGCAGGAACCGCTAGCGGCACGGCTATTGCCGATACGGCGACGGTCAATGCAACGAATCAGTCCTACGGAGCCAATTCTGCGACTGCAAATGACATCGTCGCGACGGCAGCGCAGGCCGACCTCGTATTGACCACGGCTGGATCGCCGCCCCTGGTGCTGGCCGGGAACGACATCACCTATACGCAGACCGTCACGAACAATGGTCCCGCTGCGGCAACAACAGCGAACTTCACCGAAGCGACACCCCCGAACACCACCTTCCAGTCCGTTCTGGCTCCTCCTGGCTGGACTTGCACGACGCCAGCAATCGGCGCGACCGGCAATGTCACCTGTACCAATCCTACGTTTGCTTCGGGAGCATCCGCCAACATTGTGGTCGTGGTCAACGTCGCGCCCACCGTGGTTGCGTCCACCATTACCGCGACTTCTACTCTGTCGGCCACGAACTCGGTCAACACCAGCACTACGACAGTCGTAACCAATGTCAACATTGCCTGCGATTTGACCGTAACCAACAGCGGCAGCCCGAGTCCCGTAATTGCCGGTACGATCATTACTTATACCCAGACTGTCTTCAATCATGGTCCCAGCAATTGCAGCACGGCAACGTTGACGGAACCGACGCCGGCGAACACGACATTTGTGTCGGTGGCCGCAGTGACCACGGGCGGAGGAACCTGGACTTGTCTGGTGACCGGCCCGGTCAACTGTTCAAACCCGAGCGTGCCGCCTGGTTCGACGGGAACGATCACGGCGAAATTTTTGGTGACCGCGGGAACGGTGGCGGGAACGATTATTACCGACACCGACACCGGCGCCACGACAACGCGCGACACAAATCTCTCGGACAACTCCGCAACGGTGAATATTGCAGTGGCATCCGGCGCACAGGCCGATTTGAGCGTGACCAATTCGGGGAGCCCGAATCCGGTCGCCGCCGGCAGCAACATCACCTATACCCAGAGCGTAACCAACGGGGGTCCGGCAACCGCGAATACGCCGGTGTTCACCGAAACGCTTCCTCCCAATACGACGGCCGTGTCCCTGACCGGTCCCGCGGGATGGACGTGCGTCCTCGCCACCCGCACCTGCACCGACACGGTGAACATGGCAGCCAATACTACGGCTGCGTTTTCCTTCGTTGTGACGGTGAACTCGACGGTGGCGTCAGGAACGATCATCACGCAGACCGATTCGGTTTCCTCCACGACCGGCGATCCAAACGGCGGCAACAACAGCGCTACGGTCAACATTCAGGTCGCGGACTCGGCGGACCTCGCGGTCACGAATACAGCTAGCCCAGTTCCGGTGCTGGCCGGCAACAACATCACCTACACGCAGGTCGTAACGAACAATGGACCGAGCGCGGCGACGTCGGTGACTCTAACCGAAGCGCTCCCGGCGAATACGACCACCGTATCGCTCAGCGGTCCTGCGGGATGGACTTGTAACATCGTTACGCTCACCTGCACCAACCCGAATCTAGCCCCGGGTGCGCCAGTGACCATCACATATGTGGTTAAGGTGGTCGCCGGTACTGCCGCAGGGACAGCGATCAACGAAACCGTGAACGTCCGCTCCGCGGTGACGGACCCAATCCTGACCAACAATAGCGCTACGGCGAACGACGTCGTCGCCCTCGCGACTCAAGCGGACCTGATCACAACGAATTCTCCCTCCGCCACTTCGGTTGCGGCGGGCAGCAACGTCACTTATACGCAAGTCGTCACCAACAATGGTCCGGCCGTGACCACGGCAGGGATGACCTTTACGCAGATCACGCCGCCGAATACGAACTTTCAGTCCATTACACCCCCAGCAGGATGGACTTGTGGAACCGTGCCTCCGGTCGGCGGCACCGGCACCATTACCTGTACCGACAGTGGCACCCTCGCCGTGAACGGCACCGCAAGCTTCGCACTGGTATTGCAGGTAAATTCAGGAACGTCCTCGGGAACCAATATCACCGACACAGCCACCGCGACTGCCGCCAACATGGTGCCCGGCATCACCACCAACACCGCAAGCGCGACCATCGTCGTGGCCAATGCAAACAGCGCGGACATGGCGATCGTAAAGACGGGAACTCCGAATCCCGTCACGGAAGGAACTCCGCTTACGTATACGCTGACCGTGACCAACAACGGTCCTGCGTCAGCCACGAACGTGACCGTGACCGATACTTTGCCTTCCGTGGTGACCTACCTTTCCACGAACACGACCCAGGGATCTTGCTCGGAGGCGGGTGGAACCGTGACCTGCCTGCTGGGCACGATGGCGAACGCGGGCACGGCAACGATCTCGATCCTGACGCTTCCCAATGCGCCCGGTGTGGTCTCTAACACTGCCACCGTAACGGCAGATCAGACGGACCCGAACCTGGCGAACAACACGTCGACCCAGACCGAAACCATTACGGCCTCGACCAGAATTACACTGCAGACCTTCTCCGCGCACTATGCCACCGACAAGAACGGCGCGAACCGCGTCGTATTGATCTGGAAGACCGGAGGAGAGGCGCACAATCTGGGATTCAACGTGTACCGTGATCAGAACGGAAACCGGGCTCGCATGAATCCCTCCGTGATCGCGGGTTCGGCATTGCTCATGAGCGGCGCACTCCCCAAGCATGCCGGCCGGAGTTATGCCTGGATTGATCCTTCGGCGGGAGTTACCGGAGCTTCCTACTGGCTCGAAGACATCGACGTGAACGGCATACGCACCATGCACGGGCCGGTTAGGGTCTCGGCCGGAGCGCAGGCCCTCAGCGACTTGTCTACCTCTGAGACGCGGATGTTGAGCCAGATCAATCAGGCACTACCGCCCACGCCGGGCAGCCAAGACAGCCATAGGGTTGAGACTTTGCCCACGGCCTCCGATCCGACCCCGAATCAGATCCAGAAACAGTTTGAACTGGCGGCGCATCCTGCGGTCAAGATACTGGTGCGGCACGAGGGTTGGTATCGCGTGACCCAGCCGGACCTGGTGAAAGCGGGGCTGGATCCGAACGTCGATCCGGCACTGCTGCATCTGTACGCCGAGGCGATCGAGCAACCGTTGCAACTCACCGGCGCGACCGACGGCTCCGGAGGCTTCGGGCCGCAGGCCGCCATTAATTTCTACGGCACCGGAATTAACACCGTCTTCACTGGTACGAGAGTGTACTGGCTCGTGGCGGGCGAAGGACGAGGTGCGCGAATTCCCCAGTTGCCGGCCTCTTCCGGTTCGAATCAACCGCCAGCCAGCTATTCCGCGACCGTGGAGTTGCAGCAGCACACCATCTACTTTGCGGCGTTGATAACGACGAATGGGGAAAATTTCTTCGGCGCTCTGGTGTCGCCAACCCCAGTTGAGCAGGTGCTGGAGGTGCCGCACCTCAGCACTACATCCACGCAGGCTGCGCGCCTTGAAGTGGCTCTGCAGGGAGTGATCGTTGCCTTCCCCCACGATGTGTCGGTGGTCCTGAACGGCACTACCCTCGGGGACGTGGTTTTCACTGGCCAGGACAAAGGTACTCTGAGCGTCACGATCCCACCCGGCGTGCTGCAGCCCTGGAGCAACACGGTCACGCTTACTTCGCTAAACGGAGATTACGACACCAGTCTGGTGGACTACATCCGCATCACCTATCCGCACTTGTACATGGCGGATTCCGATGAACTGAAATTCACCGGACGGGCTGGCGACGAAGTCATGGTTGGGGATTTCACGAGCGCGCCTGCGGTCATCGATATTACGGACCCAACTCGTCCAGTTCAGTTGACACCCCAAGTCATCTCGATGAATGGAAAATATGGGATCGCGGTGCAGGTCCCGTTTACCACCACGAATCCCGCAGCGCCGGTCTGGCATGCGCTGCTGGCGGTTGCCGATAGTCGAGTTTCGCCCGCGGCCGGCGTGTGGGCGAATCACCCGTCGCGTTGGCACAGTGTGCAGCCCGGCGCTGACATCGCCATGGTGACCTACGCCCCGTTCGCCGCAACTCTGTCGCCGCTGGTTCGAGCCCACGAAGCTCAGGGCAAGACTTCAGCCGTGGTCCCCATCAACGATCTCTTCGACGAGTTCAACTTTGGCGAGCGCACTCCATTCGCCATCAAGCAGTTCCTCAAGACCGCGAGTCAGAACTGGAAGAAGCCACCGACCTATCTCTTGTTGAATGGGCGGGCTTCTCTGGACCCAAGAAACTATCTGGGCTTCGGCACCCTGGACCTGGTCCCGACCCGAATCGTGCCCTCCAGCAGCTTGATGACGGCTTCGGACGACTGGTTCTCAGACTTCACAAACTCTGGCTTGCCGACCATCGCGACCGGACGCTTGCCGGTCGGAACGCTCGACGAAGCCACCACCGTAATCGGAAAGATTGCCACCTACGAAGGACAGTCCACCAACGGTCCGTGGACCGCGAATGCGCTGATGGTTGCCGACAAGAGCGATACGGAAAACTTCACGCAAGACAGCCAGACGGTCCAGGCAAAGCTCCCTGCGAGCCTGCAGGTTACCGACGTATTCGTCGATACCGTCGGTACCACCGCAGCCCGAGGGGACATTCTCAACGCGATCAATTCGGGCCAGGTTTTGGTGAACTACCTCGGACACGGCTCGGAGGAGCAATGGTCCGGCTCCGACATTTTCGACACCACTTCGGCCGGTTCCTTGACCAACGGTTCGCAACTCCCCGTCTTCCTGATCATGGACTGCCTGAATGGCTTCTTCCAGGACGTATACACACAGCCATTGGGAGTGTCGCTGCTCCTGGCTCCGAACGGTGGGGCGGTAGCAGTCCTGGCCTCGAGCGGACTGAACCAGGCGCCGCCTCAAACCGCCCTTGACAGCTTCGTCGTGCAAAATGCTTTCTCAGCAAAGGGTGCAGCCTTGGGCGATGCGATCGTCAAAGCGAAGTCCAAAATCAGCGATCCCGATGTGCGACGGACATTCATTCTGTTCGGCGATCCCGCCATGCAGGTGAAGCAGTCGTCCGCCACCCCGACGGGACACTGAACCGTTCCGGAGGACCAACCTGGTTATTTCTTGACCCTCAAGTCTTGCCCGATCAACGGGCTTAGCCGGGGCCTGGCAAACTGCCGCTCCGAGTGGCCCTTGGAAGGATGAGCCACACGGGACAATCGACCCTCCGCCACCAGTCGCTCGTGCGCCTCATCCCACGTCGGCACGGTATCTCCAGCTTGGACCCAGTGCGCGTAGGCCGCTTCATTGCACCATTCCGCCAGCCGTGACATGGCTCGCGCGTGCGCTCCGGCACCACGAAACGCCTTCATGGCATGTTCGCTCTCCCACACCGTCAGAGTCCAGAATGTAAGCCCGGAGTCAATGAGGAGTCGTCCTCCGAAAAAGCCAGGTGCTCGCACCATCTGGCGTCGACTCAGCAGAGTCTTCCACACAAACGGTGGCAGAAACCTCAAGGATCGAACTCGCAGTCGCGTGACGGATGCAACCATAATTCTCTCGTCCAAGGAGCCGTCAGACGTACTACGATGCCGCCGGCACCGCCGCAGGCAAACTCGCCGTCTTCCGCAGCGGTTCCGCGAGCGATCGCATTACCCTGCCGAATCCTGCAAAGTCCAGGGACTGAGCACCATCCGACAGCGCCCGCTCCGGGCACGGATGCACTTCGATGATAAGACCATCGGCTCCAACGGCTACGGCTGCGCGGGATACCGCCGCAATCAGGCTTTGCTTGCCGGTTCCGTGCGAGGGGTCGGCAATCACCGGAAGGTGTGACAGATCGCGCGCCAGAGCCACAGCCGCCAGATCGATGGTGTTGCGCATCTCGGTTTCGAATGTCTTAATTCCGCGCTCGCATAGGACGACCTGCTGGTTGCCACCTGAGAGCAGATACTCGGCGGCCAGCAGCCATTCCTTCACCGTGGCCGACGGGCCCCGCTTCAGCAGGATCGGCTTGTTGACAGTTGCCAGACGGCGCAGCAGGGCGAAATTCTGCATATTGCGCGCTCCGACCTGCAGCATGTCCACGTGCTCGCAGATGACGTCCACATCCTCGGTGCTCATCACTTCCGTGACCACCGGCAGGCCGGTTTCTTCGCGAGCCTCCCGCAGAATCTTCAGCGCCTCCAGGCCCAGCCCCTGGAAGTCGTACGGCGACGTGCGGGGCTTGTAGGCCCCGCCGCGCAGCATCGCAGCTCCTGCGCGCTTCACGGCGTGAGCGGTATCGAGCAACTGCGCGCGCGACTCGACCGAGCAAGGTCCCGCGATGACCACGACATCAGGGCCCCCGATCGCGACGCCGTTCACGGTTACGACCGTGCGCTCCGGCTTCACTTGCCGGCTCACCAGCTTGAAGGGTTGGGCAATGGCGACGACGTTGTCCACCCCAGGAGCGACTTGAAGGGCTTCGATCTCGTGGCGGCGTCCGCTGCCGACCGCGGCGACGATGGTGCGCTCGGTGCCGCGCGTGATATGAGGCTGGTATCCGGCCTCGCGGATACGTTCAATGACGTGGTTGATTTCCTGCTCGGTGGCTTTCTCTGACATGTTGACAATCATTGGACTGGTCTCCTTTTATAGATCTCTCGAAAAACAAAAGCCGCGATCTCTCGATCGCGGCTTACGGTAGAAGCTTGTTTAGTTCAGGTGGCCTTTAGTGGCTCATCCTCACCCCAAGCTGCTCCGCAGCCGCTGCTTCTGTAAACCAGAAGTAAGCGGTAAATGCGGCGCCTGGAGTAAATCGTGTCATAAGAGTTCTCATTTCAAACAAACTAGACGAAGTGGCCTTGAGAGATGGAAATATTACCTACTGGAGCGAACTGGCTACACTTGAGAATGCGTTGTTGGCATTCGATCCGATCAATCGAACTGTTCCCACTACCAGAACGAGAATCACCGCCAACATCACCGCGTATTCGGCGATGTCTTGTCCCGCATCTTCCGACCAAAGCCGGTGCATCAATTTGAGCATTTTCTCTCCTCTAGGCCGCAGTCAGTTCCCTTGGAAGGAAGGACTGAACTTGAACTTGGTTGCAGACATGATGCATGTGCGCGAAGCTTCTTGTCAATGCGCGTTTTTAGATTTTCCCGGGCAAAGTTAAGGTCGCGAAGAGGCCGCTGGTGGCTCGGTTTGCGCGGTATCGGCCGGAACCGGGGAGGGCCGATTAGCCAGTAATTCTTGACCGGACTGCTGGGCATACTGCAAAACCCGATTCGGAAGAATACCCAGATAGAGCGTCGCCGCGATGCTGATTGCCAGCGCCAGGGCCAATCCAAACGGGACCGGAGTGACCGGAACCTGCTTGCGCGATTCCCGCATGTACATCGCGACGACGATGCGCAGATAGTAGTAAGCGCCAATCGCGCTGTTGACCACGCCGATGAGCGTCAACCAGATCAGGTTCGCTTTCACGGCCGCGCTGAATACGTAAAACTTGGCGAAGAAACCGCCCGTCATGGGGATGCCGATCAGCGAAAGCAGGAAAATGGTCAGCGTTGCCGCCAGCAGCGGGGAAGTACGGCCGAGCCCCTCATAGTCTTCCAGCGTCACGTAGCGTTCGCCCGCGTTGGCGAAATGGCTGACCACGGCAAAAGCCCCCACGTTCATGGCGGCGTAGGCCGCGGTATAGAACATGGCTGCGGAAATTCCCGCGACGGAATTCTCCGAGGTTGTCATCGCGAAGGCTACCAGCAGATATCCGGCATGGGCGATGGAAGAGTAGGCCAGCAGGCGCTTGATGTTGGGTTGCACCAGAGCCCCTACGTTGCCCAAGGTCATGGACAGAGCTGCAGCCACCCACAGGAGCCAGAAACGGCCCGGAGCATTGATCGTGAATACGACTCGCAGCAAGACGGCGAACGCCGCGGCCTTTGGCGCAGTCGACATGAAGCCGACGATCGGTGCGGGAGCTCCTTCGTAAACGTCTGGAGTCCAAATGTGAAAGGGAGCAGCGGCGACTTTGAATCCCAGGCCGACGAACATCAGGGCCATGGCCACATACACCAGCAACTGCACCGGCGATGCCTGCAGTTTCTGGCTGATGAGGTCGATATTGGTCGACCCGGTCGCGCCGAACATCAGCGCCACGCCGTACAGGAAGAACGCAGTGGCGAAGGAGCCCAGAAGGAAATACTTCAGCGACGATTCGCTGCTCGCCGCCTCGTTCCGCCGGAATCCCGTCAGAATATAAGTCGAGATCGAAGAAATCTCGAGCGCGATGAAAATCAAAACCAGTTCGACGGCCGAAGACATCAGCGCCATGCCGACTACACCGAAAAGAATCAGGGCGTAGTATTCGCCGGCGCGAATCCGCTGCACCGCCATGTATTCGAACGAACTAAGAATCACCACTCCGGCGATGGCAATCACCAGGTAGTGGAAGAACACGCTGAAGCCGTCCACCTTCACCATATTCGAGAAAGCGAGGCCGGGAGATTGCGCCATATACCAGGTGGCAAGAAGCCCCGAGACCGCGCCACCGAGCGCGATGAACCCCAGTAATTTCTGGCTCTTCTCCTCATCCACCAAAGGATCGAGCAACATCACTACGATGCCGAAAGCAGACAGGATCATTTCGGGCAGGATGCGGATGTAATCGACTCCCTGCGGAATCGTCTGCAGCAAGGCTGGGAGCGTCGTCATTGTCCCACCACCTTGCCAACGACCTGCGTGAAAGGAGTCAGGGCCGACTGCACCGCCGGATCAATCGCGCCCAGCCAAAGAATCGGCGCTACGCCCATGACCAGAGCGGCGGCCGCGCACGGCCACACCGCCGCTTTCTCGAAGGCGAACAGATCGTGCAGCGTGTTGTTCACCGGATTCGTCACTTTGCCGTAAAACACCCGCTGGTACATCCACAGCAAATAACCCGCGCTCCAGATCACGCCCGTCGCGGCGAGGACTCCGTAAATTGCCTTTGCCTGAAATGCGCCGGTCAGCACCAGGAATTCCCCGATGAAGCCGTTGAGCAAGGGCAGTCCAACCGAAGCAAGCACGATGAACAAATAAGACGCCGCATAGACCGGCATGGGAGACGCAAGTCCGCCGAACTCCGCGATTTCGTAAGTATGGCGGCGTTCATGCAGAATCCCGGCCAGCATGAACAACCCGCCGGTGGAGATTCCGTGAGCCAGCATCACAAACATTGCGCCGTTCAATCCCGCTTGCGTGAAGCTGAAGATTCCCAGCACGACAAAGCCGAGATGGCTGACCGACGAGTAGGCGATCAGTTTCTTCATGTTGGGCTGCACCATGGCCACCAGCGCACCATAAATAATGCCAATCAGCGCCAGCGTCATGATCCACGGTGCGTTGTGGCGAGCTTGCTCGGGGAACAGGCCTAGATTGAAGCGCAGCATGCCGTAGGTTCCCATCTTCAGCAGCACTCCGGCCAGCAGGACAGATCCGGCTGTGGGAGCCTCCACGTGAGCGTCGGGCAACCACGTGTGGAATGGGAACAGAGGAACCTTCACCGCGAAAGCCAGGAAGAAGCCGAGGAAGAGCCACTGCCCAGCGACCGGAAAGTTCGGTACGGCGCCGCGCGCGATCTGATCGCGAATCACAACGAAATCGAAACTACCCGTGTGCGCGTACAGCCAAAGAATCGCCGCCAGCATGAACACCGAGGCGATCATGGTGTACATGAAAAACTTCACCGCCGCATACACCTTGCGCTCGTGTCCGAAAACGCCGATCAGCAGCGCCATCGGGATCAACGTGGCTTCCCAGAAGAAGTAGAAGAGGAAGAGGTCGAGCGAAGTGAAGACGCCGATCAGCGCGGTCTCCATGATCAGCAGCAGAATGAAGAATTCCTTCACCCGGTCGTGCACCGACTTCCACGAGATCAGCACGCACAGCGGCGTGAGGAATGTCGTCAGCACCACCAGCCACAGGGAGATCCCATCCATGCCCATGTGGTAGTGGATGTTGGGCGTGGTGATCCACTGGCAATCGATTTCGTACTGGAATCCTGCTTGGGCGCGATGAAAGTGTACTGGCAAGTGCAGCGAGAGTAGAAAGGTGAGCAGCGAAAAGACCAGAGCGAAAATCCGGATATCGCGATCTCGGCGGGGAAACATCACGAGCAGCAGAGCGCCCACGAGCGGGGCAAACGTCACGAACGTCAGGATGTAGGGGCTCCAGCTATCGGTGCTCATCGCACTCCCATCCAAATCATGTAGGCAATCACCACGGCCGAGCCGGCTGCGATCCAGCCCGCATAGGACCGCAGGTTGCCGGACTGCATGTGGCGCACATTATCGGAAATGATGCGCGCGCCATCGGCGGCATGGTTCACGCTGTCGTCGATGACCTTGCGATCCACTCCCTGCCACAGGATGCTGGTCGAACCGTCGATCAGCGGCTTGATAAAGAGCTTGGTGTAGAGTTCGTCCACGTAGTACTTGTCCAAGACCGTTTGGTACAAGCCGCCGAGCGCATCGGCAATCTTTTGGGGGAGATACGGCTTGCTTACATAAAGCACATAGGCAAGGGCGAAACCCAGCACCGCAACCGTCACCGAAATGCCCATCAGCAGAAGCTCTGTGGCGCGGCTGGCGGCTTCCCCCGCGACTTCTGTCGCCGCTCCCGCGCCGAACACGGGCTCCAGGAAATGTTCGAAGCGGTTCCCAATGCCAACCAGTCCGCCCACCACGGAAAGCACGGCGAGGATCATCAGGGGAATCAGCACGACCATCGGACTCTCGTGAGGCTCCCCGTGCCCGTGTCCATCTTGCGCGTGGCCGTGCGTGCCGTGTCCATGCGCGTCAACCTGGGCGCCGTGATAGTCGCCGAAGAAGGTCATGAACAAAAGCCGGAACATGTAGAACGACGTGATGAAAGCAGTGATGACGCCGATCAGCCAGAACACCCAGCTTCCATGCGGGCTTGAGTATGCTTTCCAGAGGATTTCGTCTTTGCTCCAGAAGCCCGCGAACGGCGGTATTCCCGCGATGGCGAGCGTCGCGATGCCCATCGTCATGAACGTCCACGGGATGTAGGAGCGAAGTCCGCCCATCTTGCGCATGTCCTGTTCGCCACCGACGGCGTGGATTACGGAGCCCGCGGCCAAGAAGAGCAGGCCCTTGAAGAAGGCGTGGGTCATCAGATGGAAGATTCCGGCGGAGAAAGCTCCCACACCGCATGCCATGAACATGTATCCAAGCTGAGAAACCGTGGAGTAAGCCAGAACCTTCTTAATATCTGTCTGCGTGATGCCGATGGAGGCAGCAAACAGCGCGGTGAGCGTTCCAATAACGGCGACGACCATCAACGCCATCGGTGCCCGTTCAAAAATCATGTGCGAACGCGAAACCATGTAGACACCGGCAGTCACCATGGTCGCGGCGTGGATCAGCGCGGAGACCGGTGTGGGACCTTCCATGGCGTCGGGCAGCCATACGTAGAGCGGAATCTGCGCCGATTTGCCGCAGGCGCCGACCATGAGCAGAATTCCGATCGCCGTGAGAAGCCCGGCCCCGGCGGTCTCGGAAGCGAGGGGCTGAACCTGCGCAAAGACCTTCGTAAAGTCCAACGAGCCGAAGTGCTGGATGATCAGAAACAGCCCGATGAGGAATCCAAAATCGCCAATGCGGTTGACGATGAACGCTTTCTTCCCAGCCGACGCCGCCGAATCTTTCGTGAACCAGAATCCGATCAACAAATACGACGCTAGGCCCACGCCCTCCCAGCCGATGAACATCACCAGGTAGTTATTGGCCAGGATCAGCGTCAGCATGAAAAACATGAACAGGTTCAGGTAGGTGAAGAAGCGGTAGTAGCTGGGGTCGTCCCACATGTAGCCGACCGAATAGATATGGATCAGAAATCCGACTCCAGTGACCACCAGCAGCATGACCAGCGAGAGTTGGTCGAGATATAAGGCGAAGTCTGCGCTGAAGCTGCCAGAACGGATCCAGTGGGCCAGATATTCCTGGTAGGGAAGAGCGTCGGACGAGACTCGGAACACGACCGAGAGCGCCCACGCGAAGGCCGCTCCGGAGAAAAACAGCCCGACCGTGCTGACCGCGGTCCGCGAAGACTTCTTCCCGAGGAACCCGTTGATAGCGGCGCCCGCCAGCGGCAGGACCGGGATCAGCCAGAGATTGAGAGAGGACGTCATAGTTTGAGCAGGTTCACCTGGTCCACGTTCAGAGTTTCGCGCGTGCGGTAAACCGCGATGATGATCGCCAGGCCCACCGCAGCCTCCGCGGCGGCCACGACCATGACGAAGAAGACGAACACTTGCCCGGCCAGCGAATGCCAGTGCGCCGCGAAGGCGACGAATGAAAGATTCACGCCGTTGAGCATGAGCTCAATCGACATGAAAATCGTGATGATGTTGCGCTTGATCAGGAATCCGGCCACGCCGCAGGCGAAGAGGAATCCGCTTAGCACGAGGTAATAAGAAAGAGGAACCATCAGTCCGCCTTCCTTGCCGGTGCCGATGGAGGCTTGCTCGCCAGTACCACCGCGCCCATAATCGCAATCAGAATCAGGACAGAAGTAATTTCAAAGGGCAGCAGAAATTCGTGAAAGAGCAGTTGCCCAATGGTTTTGGGATCTCCTGGCAGCGCGCCCGCCGCAACCGCCTCGGTCCCAGAATGCCGCAACACGACCCAGCCGAGCAGGATACTTCCCAGCAACAATCCCGGGATGCCGAACAAAACGGCAACGCGGCTGCCCCCTGTGCGCTCTTCCACGCCCGCGTTCAAAAGCATGATGACGAAGACGAACAACACCATGATGGCGCCGGCATAGACGATGACCTGCACCGCCGCAACGAACTCCGCGCCCAGCAGCAGATATTCGCCGGCGAGCGCGGCCATCACCGCGATCAGCGAGAGTGCGCTGTTGATGGGATGCGTTTGCGCCAGCAGGTTAATCGCGCCCGCCACACAGACGGCCCCGAAGGCCAGGAACAGAATCAGATGGACGTTCAACATGAAATCGTTTTCGACTACCAGGCCACGGCGATGGCCGTGGCGATCAGATTCATCAGCGACAGCGGCAGCAGGAACTTCCAGCCAAACGCCATCAACTGGTCATAACGGAAGCGCGGCAGCGTGCCTCGCACCCAGATATACAGAAAGAGAAATCCGAAAATCTTTACCCCGAACCAGAACACGGGTAAAAGAGCCTGCAGGATCGGCGGGCCAAACAGTGGCCCATGCCATCCGCCGAAAAACAGAAGCGTGGCCAGGCAGGCGACCGTGATCATGTTCGCGTATTCTGCCATGAAGAACATGGCAAACTTCATGGCGCTGTACTCGGTGTGATATCCAGCCACGAGTTCAGTTTCGGCTTCCGGCAGGTCGAAAGGAATGCGGTTCGTCTCCGCGTAGGCCGCCATCAGGTAGCAGAAGAAGCCGATGAACTGTCCATGAAAAATATTCCAGCGCGGGATGAATCCCCAGAAGTGTCCCGCCTGCGCGTCCACAATATCGCGCAGGCTCAAGCTGCCCGACATGATCAGCACACCGACCAGAGAAAGTCCGAGCGCGATTTCGTAGCTCACCATCTGGGCGCTGGCCCGCAATCCGCCCAGCAGGGAATACTTGTTGTTCGACGACCATCCAGCGAGCGCCACGCCGTAAACACCAATCGACGTGACTCCAAGAATCAGCAGCAGACCAGTGTTCACATCCGTGATCTGAAGCGGAATGCTGTACCCGCCGATCACGATCGAGTTGCCGAACGGAATTACCGCGATCGACGTCAGCGCGAAGATGACCGCGATCAGCGGCGCCGCGAGAAACAGCGGCTTGTACACGTGCGGCGGCGTCAGGTCTTCCTTGAACAGAAACTTGATACCATCGGCAGCGGGCTGCAGCAGGCCAAACGGGCCGACCCGCGTGGGTCCCCACCGATTCTGCATGTGGCCCACCACCTTGCGCTCCAGCCAGACCGTGTAGGCGACTGCGGTCAGCAGCACCCCCAGAACGATGGCGGATTTGATCACCGACACAAGTATGAAGAGCCAGATTGGTAACGCCACGCCTTGCTTCCTCTCTTACCAGGGACGACTTTTGCTGCGCACTCGAACCTCGAACAGCCTGACTTTAGACCCCAAACGCCGGACGTCAGTCCGCCGCGACTTCCGCCGGCTTGACCTCGTGACTCTCCATCACCGACTTCAATGTGCGCGAGTAGCGCCCCAGCGTGCCAGATGTGAACAGGCCATCGTTGGCCGGGGAAATCGATTCCGGCTTGTGGGCCGCGCCCGTGCCGCTCTTCTCGAGCGACGTATGCTCGACATTGCCCGCGAGCAGATTCACGCGCGAGACGTCATAACCAGGAACCAGTCGCTGGATCTCATCAAGAATCGCCATGGGATCGAGCGGACTCAACTTCGGCTCCAGCCCTTGCATGTCGAGCCACACGGCATGCCGGTCGGCCTCGCCAGATTGCGCGCCGCGGGACTGGCCCATGTCGGCCCGAGTTCCGCCACCGAATGGAACTAACTTGCGAACTTCAAAGCCCATGGCGTCGGCGATGCGGACAATCATTTCAAAATCAGCTTTTGTGCCCGAGATCTCGCCCGCCTTCTTCACCAGCTGCACGTCGCCGCAGGTGTTGGTCATCGTGCCCGATTTCTCGTAGGCATTGGCCGCGGGCAGCACTACATCGGCCATGACAGCGGTTTCGGTCAGGAACATGTCCTGCACAACGACGAAGCTGTTGGAGAACGCAAACGGATCGATGTTCAACCGTCCGATGGGATTCGATCCGACCACGTAAAGCGCTTTCAGCTTTCCGCTCTTGCCCGCTTCCACCATGCCCGTGAAGTCTAGTCCCGCGCTCTGCGGGATCGCCCACTCCTGATGGAAGTCGCCGCTTCCCGCAGTAGGGTGATAGCCCGGCAGCAGATCAGGATAAAGTCCCATATCCGCTGCGCCGCGAGAGTTTGCGTAGTCCGCCAGGCAGATAAACTTCGCGCCTGAAACACCAGAGCCGAAGGCGACGAGGCTCGCAATGTCGTTACCGCGGATCTCCGACCCGAAAACAATGATGAGATTCTGCTCTCCGCGTAGTCTGTCGCGGAGGGCGATCCAGGCGTCTCGATTGGTCGACGCGCTCGCTAGGGCATCGGCAGCCGAATCATCTCCTGACAGGAAGCTCGCAACCTTACCCTCAGCTCCGGCTGGAATCTGCGTAAAGCTCGTGGCCTGCCGCCGTAGCTTGATCGGCTCCGAATTCACCACGTAAAGCTTTGCCCGATGCAGACGCACGTTGTTGCGAATCTGCCATGCCAGCAAAGGATGCTGCTCGGTGGGATCGTTGCCGATCAGCAGAATCGCCGGCGCAGTGTACACGTCCGCCATGCTGGCGGTTGCGTCCGGCTTACCAACTAAAGCCGTCGACAGAGCAGGGAAGTCGGCGGTCCGGTGATGATCGACGTTGTTCGTCTTCAACACGACGCGCGCGAATTTCGACAGCAAGTACGCTTCTTCATTCGTCGTACGGGTCGAGCCGATCACCCCAATCGCCGATCCGCCATCTTTGTCGCGCACTTCAGCGAACTTCTTGCCAACCAACTGGAACGCCTCTTCCCAGGTGGACGGCGTCAACTTTCCGTTCTTGCGAATGAGGGGCTGCGTCAGCCGCTCCTCATGGTTCGCGAAATCGAAAGCGTAGCGTCCCTTGATACAGAGGAAGTCGCCGTTGGTGCCGCTCTTGTCGCGGTTGTCACCGCGGACGATCTCCATGCCAGTGTCCGACCGCCGCACGCCTAGCGTCGTCTTGCAGCCGTCGCCGCAGTGCGTGCAAACCGTACCCACATGCTTCATTTCCCACGGGCGCGTCTTGTAGCGATACGCACCGGAAGTAAGCGCGCCCACCGGGCAGATGTCGATGCACATGCCGCACTCTTCGCACTCCAGATGATCTTGTTTATTGGGAGCGATCAGCGAACTCACGCCGCGGTTCTGCACGCCGAGTGCCCACACGTCCATGCCCTCACCGCAGACCCGCACGCAGCGGTAGCAGAGAATGCACCGCGGCCGGTCGAAGAACACCACCGGAGACCATTGCTGCTCCTCCTTGTGGTTCTTCGCCTCCATGAATTTGGACTCGGCGGCCCCGTAGGAAAACGTCATGTCCTGCAGTTCGCACTCGCCGCCCGCGTCGCAAACCGGGCAATCCAGCGGATGGTTGCCCAGCAGCATTTCGAGCATCGACTTGCGCGCCTGTTTGATCTCGTCGCTGTCGGTGATGGCGACCATCCCCTCGCTGACCACCGTAGTGCAGGCAGTCTGCAATTTGGGCATCTTCTCGACCTTCACCAGGCACATACGACAGGCGCCTTGCAAAGAGAGGTTGGGGTAGTAGCAGAACGAAGGCACTTCGATCCCAACGCTCTTGCACGCCTCAATGAGCAGCGTGCTCGCGGGAGCCGTGAGCTTCTTGCCGTCGACAGTCAGATTTACGTCAGCCATATTTGTAGCGCCGGCGTCCCGCCGGCTGTCGCGAGGGCGTCCCGCTTTCGCAGCCATCAGCATCTAAGACCTGCGGGCATTCGCCCGCACCTTGGGCCGGCGAGACGCCGGCGCTACGCGTGCACCGGAAGCTGTTCCACCGCGCTCTCCTTCTCGTACGGGCACGGTCTGCCTTCCAGGTGATCTTCAAATTCTTTGCGGAACTTCTTCACAAATCCAATCGTTGGCATTGCAGCCGCATCCCCGAGCGGACAGAACGTCCGTCCAAGCATGTTCTCCGCCAGGTACTGGATGTTGTCGATATCCTTCTTCACTCCGCCGCCGGCGTGAAAGCGCACCAGCGTCTTCTTAATCCAGTCGGTGCCTTCCCGGCACGGGATGCACCAGCCGCAGCTTTCGTGTTGATAAAACTTCATGGTGCGCAGAGCGAATTTCACGATGCACTGCTGGTCGTCGATCACGACCACCCCGCCCGAACCCAGCATGGATCCGGCCTTCGCTACCGAATCGAAATCCATGGCGACGTCGATCTCATCCGCGGTAAGACAGGGGCAGGAAGCTCCGCCCGGCACGACTGCTTTCAACTTCCGCCCGTTGGGAATGCCGCCTCCAACCTCGTAGAGCATCTTCTTCAGGTTGTAGCCCATGGGCAGTTCGTATACGCCAGGTTTGGCGATGTTGCCGCTCAGGCAAAACAGCCGCGTACCGCCATTCTTCGGCGTGCCCAACTTGGCGTACCAGTCCGCGCCACCCAGAATAATGTGCGGGACATTGGCCAGCGTCTCGGCATTATTAATGACCGTGGGCCCGCCCCAGAGACCGACCACGGCCGGGAAGGGAGGCCGGATACGCGGGATGCCGCGCTTGCCTTCGAGCGATTCCATCAGCGCCGACTCTTCGCCGACTTCGTAGGCTCCGGCGCCGCCATGCCAGTAAATGTCCAGATCGCGCCCGCTGCCGAAAATGTTCTTGCCGATAAACCCTTTGGCGTAGGCGTCGTGGATCGCCTTCTGCATAATGTTCAGGAGATACCGGTACTCGCCGCGAACGTAGATGTAGCCGCTCTTCGCACCTACGGCCAGCGCCCCGATCATGACGCCCTCGATCACGGAGTGCGGATCGTGCTCGAAGATGAGTCGGTCTTTGCAGGTGCCGGGTTCGCTCTCGTCGCCGTTGCAGAGGACGTACTTCGGCTTCGCCGACTGCTTGGGCACGAACGACCACTTCATCCCGGTGGAGAATCCGGCCCCACCGCGCCCGCGCAGTCCGGAATTCTTAACCTCAGTAATAATGGCGTCCGGTTCCATCGCGAGCGCCTTCTGCACGGCCTTATAGCCGTCCAGTTCGAGGTAGCGGTCGATATTGGCCGCACCCTGGCCGAAGCGCCGGGAGACGACCTTTACCTCGTCGGGATGGGAGACTAAGTCAGCCATGGAATATTGAGTGATTTTGCGATTGAGTCATTGAGTGATTGAAAAAAAAGTTGTTCAATCACTTAATCACCAAATCGCCCAATCGCTAAATCTTCTTGTACTCGTCGAGAATCCTGTCCATCTTTTCTGGCGTCAGGTTCTCGTGAAAGTCGTAGTTCACCTGCGCCGCCGGAGCCCAGCTGCAGGCCCCGATGCACTCCACTTCTTCCAGCGTGAACAGCCCGTCAGGCGTGGTCTGCTTATGACCGATGCCCAGCTTCTTCGCGCAATGATGCAAAATGTCTTCACCGCCGCGCACCATGCAACTGATATTGGTGCACACCTGCACATTGAACTTGCCGCGCGGCTTGGTGGTCAGCATGGAGTAGTAGCTGATCACGTTGCGCACCTCGAGTTCGGTCAGGTCGAGCCGGGTGGCAATCTCCGCGATGACTTCATCCGACAGATATCCAACTTCGTCCTGCGCGTAAAGCAGAGTCGGGACGAGCGCCGACCGCTTCGTCGGATAGTGCGGGACCATCTCCGCGAACCGCGTCTCGAATTCCTCTGAAAACTTCATAGAAAATTGAGTGATTGAGGCATCGGGCGATTGCGCGATTGAAAACTCACGCTGCATGCCTCGCCGTGCGTTGCGACGCTGCAAAAATCGCTGTCAGTTCATTGGCTTCCTTCAGCAATGTCTCTACCTTCGCCAATGGAACAATTCCAGACTCCGTCATCAGTTCCAACCACAAAATCGCCTCATCCGCCTCTTCAACCACGATACCCATCTTAGCGACAAATTCAGCTTTGGATCGTGCTCGGCAGACTGCGCGATAATTCGCCGCTACCGAGGTCCCACATCGCAGTAACTGTTTCCCCAAGACTTGGGTGTCCGTCTTGTACGGCAACGACCGATAGAGCCGAATAATCCGCAATGCAAATGCTTTCGTTCGGTCTCGCAACTGCTCCGGTTGACTGCTCACAGATCCGTCCTTGGAGACTCAATCACCCAATGACCCGATCGCCCAATCACTCAATTCACTATCGGTCGATCTCCCCCAGCACGATATCGATGCTCCCAATCGCCGCCACCACATCCGCCAGGAGCCTTCCTTCGCACATCTTCGGCAGCGTTTGCAGATTCGCGAAGCAAGCGCTGCGCATGTGCACCCGGTAGGGCTTGGCCGTCCCGTCGCTGACGATGTAATAGCCCATCTCGCCGCGAGGCGATTCGACTGCCTGATAAACCTCGCCCGCCGGCACCGCAAATCCTTCTGTGATGATCTTGAAGTGGTAGATGAGCGATTCCATCTGCGTCTTCATCTTCTCGCGGTCCGGCAGCACGATTCCCGGAGCGTCGGCCTTGATTGGCCCTTCCGGCATGCCGTCCAGCGCCTGTCGCACGATATTGGTAGATTCGCGCAGTTCCTGCACTCGGCACATATAACGCGCGAATACATCGCCTTCCTGCGAGACTGGCACTTTGAACTGGAACTTCTCATAACTCGAATACGGCATGTCGCGCCGAAGATCAATATCGACGCCGCTTCCGCGCAAGGTTGGCCCAGTCGCGCCCAGTGCAATCGCATCTTCCGCGGTCATCCTGGCGACGCCCTTGGTACGCATCATCCAGATGGGATTGCCAGTCAGCAAGTTCTCGTACTGGTCGATCCTCTCCGGAAAATATCCCGCAAAGTCGCGCACGCGGTCGAAGAATCCCAGCGGCGGTTCCAGCGCAATCCCGCCCACGCGGAAATACGAAGTCATCATGCGCTGCCCGCTGACCATCTCGAACATGCGCAGGACTTCTTCCCGCTCGCGGAAGCAATATAAGAAGACCGTCAGCGCGCCAATGTCCATGGCATGCGTACCCAGCCACACCAGATGCGAGTTAATGCGGGTTAATTCGTTGAGCAGAACCCGCAGCCACTGCGCTTTCGGAGGAATCTCCAGCCCCAGCAACTTCTCCACCGCCAGCACGTAGCAGAGATTGTTGGTCATGGGGCACAGGTAGTCGATGCGGTCGGTCAGCGGCACCACCTGCTGATAGAACTTCGCTTCGCAGGTCTTTTCGATTCCGGTATGCAGGAAGCCGATGTCTGGCATCAACCGCACCACCGTCTCGCCATCAATCTCGAGCAGCACGCGCAGCACCCCGTGCGTCGACGGGTGTTGCGGCCCCATGTTCAGGATCATGGTTCGATCCTGCCCGGGCTCCAGCACTGGCGTGGGATTTAGATGGGCCATTTAGCGGTAGCCCTCCACCGGATAATCCTTGCGCAGAGGGTGGCCTTCCCAGTCCTCGGGCATCAGAATGCGTCTTAGATAAGGATGCCCAGTAAAGCGAACGCCGAACAAATCGAAAACTTCTCGCTCAAAGTAGTTGGCGCCGGGCCAGACCGAAGTAATCGACTCGATGGCGGGACTGGCGCTGTCCAGGCGAACTTTCAGCCGGATGCGCTCTTTGTTCGGGATCGAAAGCAGGTGGTACACAACCTCAAACCTGGGCTCAGCCGGATACCAGTCCACACAAGTAACGTCCGACAGGAAATTGAACGGGCAGGCCGGATCCTCTTTCAGAACGACGCAGGCTTCGCGAATGTAGGCCCGATCGACGTAAATCGTCATTTCCTCGCGATCGAACTTCACTCCGGTCACGGCCTCGGCGTTCCAGCCCACAAGGCGGGCCACGGCAGGATGGTTCTTCAGTTGTTCCAGATCAGTGATGGCGGCGGCCAGCGGCATTAGAAGTTCCCCCGTTTGGGAGAAGTCTCGCCCCAGTCCAGCACGCCCTTCTTCCATACATAGAAGAAGCCGACGAGGAAAATCCCGATGTACACCAGCATCTCCCACAGGCCAAAACGCTTCAAATCGCGCAAAATGATGGCCCAGGGATAGATGAAGACCGCCTCAACATCGAACAGAATGAACAGCATAGCGACCAGATAGAACTTCACCGAGAAGCGCTGCCGGGAGTCCCCCACCGGGGTCATGCCGCATTCGTAAGGTGACAACTTGGCACGCGTGGGTTTACGCTGCCCAATCAGCCAGGAAAGGGACACAATCGCAACCGCAATTCCGCCCGCCATAAGAATATGGATCAAAAACGGGAGGTAGCGTGCGAAGTAATTGTCGGGCATAGGACGAGGTATATATAATTCGCGCCAAGCATTGCTTAAACGTTCTAGATTATGGGCTTACACGAACACTGTCAAGCGAACGCACCGGCATTTTGTGGAAATGAGTAGATAATTTTGTAATTGTGTAATCGGGCGCTTCTGCAATTCGAAAACCCGGTTCCGAAAGTGCATCTTCTCTATGATTTTTGGCTTCAACACCGACGTGAAGCACGGCGACACCATCTACCACGTGCAGAGCGAAGCTCGTGAAAGCGAACTTCTCCTCCAGACGCAGGTCTTCGTGCGTGGCCGCTGCATAGGCAAGAAAGCCACCTCCTACGGCAGCAAGAGCAGCGACGTGCAGGTCGCCGACACTCAAAAGGAGCAGTTTCTCCGCGAACAACACCGCTTGGTGCTCGACGCGATTCGGGAAGGCAAGCTGGAGGACGTTCTGGACCATCCCGAACCAGAAGTCCTGGCCACGGTGAAAGAGTTGGACGTGCAGTGGCTGAACGCGGAGTCGATCCACGTAGATCGCAACCTGACCATGCAGTTGCGCGTCATGGATGGAGGCACTGCCGCATCCGGCGCGCGCCTGACCTTCCGCTTCGCCCGTCCCGGCGCAGCGCCGTTCTATACGCAGGCGGTCGCCGATTCCAGTGGCGCGGCCGAGATCAAGATTGAAGTCGAAGAAGCCGACTTGCCCGATTCATCTCTGCTGGTCCAAGCCAACTTCGAAGGGCGCACGGCCACACGGAAATTCGCGCTGCGCAAAGCGGAATAGAAACAGAAATCGGCGGGAAAGTCATAACCCCGGCGTCGTCCCGAGCGTAGCCGCTTTTCAGGCGGAGCGAGGGATCTCGCGCGTGGCCACAACCGCAGTAGCACATTCTCATGAAACTTCATATCAACGGCGAAGAACGCGATTTCAGCGGTTCTCCCACTCCTTTTACCCTTGCGGCGCTAGTCGAAAGCCTCGGCATGAAGTCCGACCGAGTGGCCGTGGAGCTGAATCGCGACATCGTGCCCCGCGACCGCTGGGCTGAAACCATGCTCAACGAGGGAGACCGCCTGGAAATCGTCCACTTCGTCGGCGGCGGCTCCGTCTCCCTCTCCTGCCAGGAACTCTCTTAGTCACCCCTCCTCTCCGATTCTTTGCTTGATCCACAGGCCCCCATGCCTAAAATGTTTGAAACATTTTGCACGGCAATTGTTTCAAACATATTTGGGGGATCATGCAAGATTGCTTTACATCGCAAGAGGTGATCGCACTGACCGGCATCACGCCGCGCCAGCTCCAGTGGTGGGATGAGCGCGGGGTCGTCAAGCCCGAACGCGAAGGCCATCGCCGTCTGTATTCCATGAATCACCTCACAGAAGTGGCCGTGATCTGCGAACTCCGGCGCAAAGGATTCTCGCTGCAGGGCGTGCGCAAGGTTATGCGCTTTCTCGATCGCGAGATTGGTAAGGGGTTAGCCGAGATCGTCAGCCGCAGCTCCGACTACCACCTGCTGACCGACGGGACCCATCTTTATCTCGAGACTTCCGCGCGCCAGATCGTCGACATTCTGAAAAATTCAGACCAGCCCATCCTGGCCGTGTGCCTGAGCGATGCGGTGCGGCAGGTGCGAGCTGGGGTCATCTCCGGAAAGGCGAATACTTCGGTAACGTCGCCGGATTACCGCAAGCGTGCTAAAAAAGTTTCGTAGGCCAGCAACGGGGATTGCAGCACAAACCAGCACTTCGGACACAGGAGGAAGACATGGTCGGTGAACTGGACCTTCTCAATGAGTGGATTCCGGAACAGATGCAGCCAGGTACCGTCTTCGTGCTGGAAAATGCCGGCGAGATCGGCGAAAAGGAAGATCCCTACTGGGCCGTGTTGTCCTGCCCTTCGTGCGGCATGCTGGGCCTGATCACGCGCAAACAGATCAACGGCTTCCTGCCCGTCATCTGCGGCTCGGAGCATTGCTCCGCGCAGTTCTTCATCCGCGACAACGAAGTCGTGGTCCGCAAACCCTTCTAAGTCGTCCAATTCTCCAACACCTTTGTCATCCTGAGGCGGCGCACTTTGCCGCCGAAGGATCTATGCAACTTCTTCCCACAGAAAGCATGTGCCTGCTGCGAAGCGTTGCACAGGTCCTTTCGCTTTGCTCAGGACGACTAAACTATGAACGAGCCTTTACTTCCTGCAGTTGCACCGGAACCTGCTCCACAATCTCAATTCCAAATCCTTCCAGCGCGGCCACTTTCTTGGGACGGTTCGTCAGCAGCCTGATCCGATGCAGGTTCAAATCCGAAAGAATCTGCGCCCCAATCCCCACCTCCCGCTGAATCTGCTTTTCGTTGTCGTATAGCGCGGTAAGTCTCTGCCCGCGATGGAAACCGAGTGCATTACGCTCGCCCACTTTCTCGACCGAGAATCCCTGCGAGGTCTGGTGCAGGTAGATCAGAGCTCCGCACCCATCCTCGGAAATGCGGCGGAGAGCGCCTTGCAGCGTGGCGTGGCATTCGCATCCAGTCGCGCCGAAGACGTCGCCCATCAGGCAATGCGCGTGCATTCGAACCAGCACCGGATCTTTGCTGTGCTCAACGTCTCCACGAACCAGCGCGACATGCGACTCGCCCCCATCGACTTCGCTCGCATAGGCGATCATGCGAAACTCGCCAAAGCGCGTGTCGATCAGCGCCTCGCCCACGCGATGCACGTAGCGCTCATGCGCCATGCGGTAGCGAATCAGTTCAGCCACCGTTAGCATCTTCATCTTGTGCTCAAGGCAGAATTCGATCAGGTCGGGCACGCGCGCCATGCTGCCGTCGTCCTTCATGATCTCGCAGATGATTCCCGCCGGAACCATTCCCGCGAGCCGTGCAAGATCGACCGAAGCTTCCGTTTGCCCGGCCCGCACCAGCACTCCGCCTTTCCGGGCGCGAAGCGGGAACATGTGTCCGGGACGCGCTAAATCCGAAGGCTTCGTCGCCGGGTCGATCGCCACCTGAATCGTGCGCGCCCGGTCGTGTGCTGAGATGCCCGTTGTCACGCCCGTGCGCGCGTCGATCGCCTCACAAAAAGCGGTCCCGAACTGCGACGTATTCTCCGACGTCATCGGACCGATGTTCAAGTGCTCAAGCCGCTCCTCGGTCATCGCCAGGCAAACCAGCCCGCGTCCGAACTTGGCCATGAAGTTGATGGCTTCGGGCGTGACCTTCTCGGCCGCCAGCGTGAGGTCGCCTTCGTTCTCGCGGTCTTCGTCGTCGACGACGACAATCATGCGGCCAGCGCGGATTTCCTCAATCGCGTCAGGAACGTCGGTAAATGGGGTCTGCGAGCTCATAGTGACGCGATTTTATCAGTACTGGCAAGGATTTTCGCGTTGGATATCCACGGAACTCAGGTCTTCCTTCGTGCGCCTTAGTGTCCTTCGTGGTTAACGTTTTTGACTACGTTTCTGAGAGCATGGCCTCTAAGTGCGAGACCTTCGGTACCATCTGGGAATGCCGATCACCATCGACGACCTGCGGCGCCACGCGGTCTCCCGGAGCCTCTTCTCCCCAACCACGCTCAAGCGTGCTCTCCATCGCATGGGGTTTGTACAAGCCGATCCGATTCGCGCTCCAGCACGCGCGCAGGACCTGATCCTGCGCCATCGCGTTAAGGATTACCGCGCTGGCGACCTCGAACGCCGCTACACAAAGCTCGGCGTCGACGAAGATTTCTTCATCAACTACGGTTTTGTGACGAGGAATCTGCAGGCGTTCATGCATCCGCGTTCCGATAGCAGCGCCCCTCCCGAAGGCCGCCTGCCATGGCCTGCCGCGCGCCGAAAGCGAGCCGAACTCTTGCTGGAATTCGTGCGCCAGCGCGGCGGCGTGCACCCCCAGGAAGTCGACGATCATTTCTCCCACGGCAAGGTCCAGAACTACTGGGGAGGCCAGTCGAACGCTACGACTCATCTCCTGGATGCCATGCATTACCAGGGTTTACTGCGAGTCGTGCGGCGCGAGGCCGGGATCCGTCTGTACACCGCGCACCAACACCCACCCGGACCGGCCGACGATACTGCACGCAGCGCTCGGATCGACGCGCTCGTCGATGCTGCGGTCCACGTCTACGCACCCCTGCCTGCGCCCAGCCTTAGGCTTCTCGTGCGCCGGCTGCGCTTTGCCACGCCGCAGTGGCAGCGGCAGTTGACTGCCGCTTTGCGACGCGCTCAAGAACGGCTTACCCATGCAGAGGTTGACGGCCTGGACTGGTTTTGGCCCGCCGGGGAGGACCCGACGCGTAGTGCTCCGCCAGACACCGTGCGCTTGCTGGCCCCCTTTGATCCCGTCGTATGGGACCGCGCCCGCTTCGAGCGATTGTGGGGCTGGGTGTACCGCTTCGAAGCTTATACGCCTGCCTTGAAGCGCAAGCGCGGTTATTACGCCCTCCCGTTGCTCTGGCGTGATCGAGTGATTGGCTGGAGCAACCTCTCGGTCAACACTGGCGAGCTCAAGGCTGACTTCGGCTATTTCGATTCGCGTCCGCCGCGCGATAGCCTCTTCCAGCGCGAACTTCAACTGGAACTGGATCGCATGCGAATCTTTCTGGGGCTGAAATCGTGATGGAGCCAGTGACAAAGGGTTTGGATAGACCTTTCAGACCGGTTCGGAATGACAAGAATTCTGTGTTTGGCGAGATGTTTTGCACAGGCTGATTGTGACCGTTGATACAGCAAGTTTTCAGAACAATCGTTAAAGTATTGTCATTTAGAGTGTTGTCATTCCGAACGGCATTAGCCGTGAGGAACCTGCTGTCCTTTGGAGTGGCAATGGTGCGTGAGCGGCGCTACTACGTGTACATCATGGCGAGCAAGAGCCGGGTGATCTACGTCGGCATGACGGGATTCCTCATGGCCCGGGTCCTGCGGCACAGGGCGGGTGAGGGCGGAGCGTTCACCCGGGAGTATCGTCTGCATCGACTGGTCTACTGTGAGTCGTTTCAGAATGTCGAGAACGCGATCGCGCGGGAAACCGAGATTAAGAGTTGGCGGCGCGAGAAGAAAGTGGAGTTGATTCGGCGTGAGAATCCGACGTGGGAAGATTTGGCGGCGGGGTGGGGTGAAGCTGTGGGGATGAGGGTGGGGAAAGCAGGTTCCTCCCCGGTCTTTTAGACCGGTTCGGAATGACAAGAATTCGGTGTTGGAGCGATGTTTCGCACAAGCGAATTGTGATTGGTGATGCTGCAAGACCGATGACACTGCCAGTCGCCAGATCGATCCCTTAAAGTTTGTCATTCCGAACGGCTTTTAGCCGTGAGGAACCTGCTGTCCCTTCGGAGTGGCAACGGTGGCGGGTGGCGCACGCTTGATTTTCTGCGTACATCATTTTCACCGAAGGGCACCGGGCCTTGTTGAGCTACCATACGGAATGAGTTCGTACTCGTGAGGTCGCATCACCGCGCCCACGTCGCCCGAACATTGGACTTTCAAATGCTGCCCGACCTCACGAAAATCAAGAGTCGCGCGAATCGGGATTTGCTCCGATGGGTACGCCAACAGGTCCCCGCCGTGACGCCGCTGATTCAGGGCGTGGCGACCTTTCGCCAGCACGAAGGCAAGGTGGGAAAGATCATTAGGATGACAGTTCTGAGGCGACGGTCGACTGTCACGAGTCCGGGTTCGAGTTTACGGTCGGTCGGGATGAGATGCGACAGTTTGACATTCAAGCGATTCAGCAAAAGCTGCTGGACCTTGCGAAGCGAGTAGGGGAGGAGCAGTCGAAGCGCATGCTGGAGGTTGCGCGTGAGGCCGCCGATTCTGTTGGAAACGCAGTTCACACCGGAGGTGAATTGACACCTGACAAGTTTCTGGAGGTATTCCGCCGGATCGAGATGGATTTCGATCCCGAGACTCTTGAACCCGCACCAGGTTTTGTTTGGGTCATGCATCCCGAGACTGCCGCGACCGTCGTTCCTAAGATCAAGGAATGGGAGAAAGACCCCGAGTTTAACGCCCAATACAGTGCGATCATAAACACGAAGCGCGAGGAATGGCGTGATCGAGAGGCTAGTCGAAAACTGGTTGATTAGCGTGGGCGAGCGAGGTTATGAGGTTGCTTTCGTTCAGCTCTTGGCGGCCGAAGGGCACCGGGTCAATCCAAGGCCCAGTTCATCATCCCTTCGAGCATGGCAAGGACATTCTGACGTTCGCGCCTACTGGCGAATTACACGCCTATCAGCTGAAGGGTCCCGACCTAATTAAGCTAGAGGACTTCGAAAGGATTCAAGGGCAACTGTTCGCACTTGCCGGCACGGCAATTACGCATGCGGCAGTTACACCGGCGCGACGTGCCGACCGTGTGTTCCTAGTGACGAACGCCGCCCTAACGCCGCCCGTCCGTGACCGGATCGAGCGGTTCAATCTGGCGAACATTCCCGCAGGTTGGCCGCCGGTCGAACCGATTGAGCGTGAGCAACTTCTAACGGGCGCAGGACTCCGAGACGAACGCGACTTCTTCAAATCTCAAATCAGCGGCCGATGTAGCGGGGGGGGGCCGTTTACCTTAATATATGGCGCGTAAGATGGGGCGCCGTTATGGATGGCAGTTTGTGCCCTAAAATTTGTTTGGTCAAGATGAAAGTTCCTGCACACTGAACCGAGCGCCCGCGGCGAGTTTTCCTCATTCTTGCCCCCCAAACGCTGCTGTTGGCTTAAGAACTGGGGTCTAGTTTGGGAGAAAGGGAGGCCTTGGGGTCTTTCTTCTCTATTGAAAACAAGCCATTTGGCCTCCAAGAAGTCTTTCTTCACCAGCACTTTTTTCCCATTGCAAGAACTTGCAGGACTCGATAGGCTGTGTCCACTTGATGTTCAATTGCGCCGAAGTTTGGCGATTTCACTGATAGTACTGACCCCCCCCTTAACGCATTGCAAGTGATCGGTATTCGCTTGTCTGGTAGCAAATCAACGCAGTGGCCGCGTTCGTGGGAGTTTTGTCCAAACCCCGAATGTGACTGAGAGGGCGGAGCCATGAACGGGGAGGCGCGGGTGGCGGGAAATAACTTGCCGGTCGATTGCAGTGCGACCCTCGACCCGACGCGCTGGTACGCGCTTCGAACTCGTTCCCGCCACGAAAAACTGGTAGCGCGGCAGTTGGAGAGCCAGGGCATCCAGGCCTTCCTTCCCGTTGTCACCAAGATCAGCAACTGGAGCGACCGCCGCAAGGAAGTGGAACTGCCATTGTTTTCCGGATATGCGTTCGTGAAGTTGGATCACTCGTCGAACGATCGAGTTCGTGTTCTGCAGACGCAAGGGGTGGTCAACTTCGTGGGAGTGCAAGGTTCTGGAATTCCGATCCCCGATCAGGAGATCGAGAACATCAGTACTCTTCTGGCCAGCAAGGTTTCTTACCAGGAACGACCCTACCTTCACATTGGCCAGCGGGTGCGGGTTTGCGGAGGAGCGCTGGATGGCGTGGAAGGCATCCTGGCAGCAGAGAACAGCGATCGCAGCTTGGTGATTTCGGTGGGATTGATCCAGCGATCGTTGAGTGTAAGAGTTGCCGGCTATAACGTGGAAGCGATTTAGTTTTTTCTCCCCTTCTTGGAAAGCTGAGTTCAAAAAGATCAAAGGTGGTAGCGAGGTGCACTTTATGAACGAACTACAAGTGAAAGCCAGCAAGATTGAATCCCAGCAGCCGACGGCGAAGCCGTCTCGTAGCGACATCGCCGCGTCGGACCTGTCGCAGAATCCGCCATCGTTGCGCAGCCTTCGGGTCGAAGCCGAGATCTACGCCATCAGCAAAACACTGGAATATACCGGTTGGAACCGGCGGCGTGCGGCTCAGTTGCTGTCCATCAGCTATCGCGGGATTCTATACAAGATCCGCCAGCACAACCTGACCCCGCGTTCTCGCGGGCAACAGGAACCGGTGGGCGAGATCCTGAAGGCAGAGTCTCAGGGTTGAGTGCACTAGGTCGGGGCCGTTCGCAACTGGACGGACCCACTGGCCGCTCGTCCGTAATTAGGTTTGTCACACTGGAATCATCTCCAGGCGCCACAGGGGCAGTGCCACCAAGTTAGAGGAGTCGCAATGATGAAGAGTTTTGTATCGCCAATACGATTGTTCGCAGTGCTTCTGGCCGCTTCCGCTGTGTGCGCGGCGCAGGGAGACAAGTCCCCGGTTCCAGCCGCCACTTTGGTGACTGCGAACCAGCCAGCCGCAACGGCCCCTGAGTTCCAGCAGCGCACTCCGCGCTACCACATCGAAGCCGGTGATTCGTTCGATCTCACGTTCGAACTGAGCCCGGAGTTTAACCAGGTGGGGGTCGCGGTCCAACCGGACGGCTTCGTCACCCTGCGAGGAGTTGGCGACCTGAGGGTCGCGGGCCAGACCGTGCCGGAGTTGACGCAAACGCTGCGAACCGCCTACTCCAAGATTCTGAACGATCCGTTGATCTCGGTGGTCCTAAAGGACTTTGAAAAACCCTACTTCGTGGCTGGCGGACAGGTGTCAAAGCCCGGCAAGTACGACATGCACGGACAGATCACGGTGACGCAGGCGATTGAGATTGCCGGAGGCTTTCAGTCGAGCGCAAAACACTCGCAAGTGATGTTGTTTCGCCGCGTTGACGATCAATGGACCGAGGCGAAGCTGATCAACGTGAAAAAGATGGAGAAGCGCGGGGATCTGAAGGAGGACCCATTTCTTCATCCCGGCGACATGCTCATTGTCCCGAAGAACACGATGTCGAAGATCGATCGCTTTATTCCGAATCTGAGCATGGGTTCCTATCTTCCACTGACACTTCCGTAAGGGAATGGCTCGTTGGATACGTCCGGACTACGAAAGAACATACGGAGAGAATATGACTGAAGCAATGAATAGCCACGGGCACCGACCCTATTCGTTTACCGCGAGAGACGTCGTCGCAATCGGATTTCGTCACCAGCGAGTTCTGGTTCTGTGTTTCCTCGGAGTTGTGCTTGGCGTGAGCCTTTCCGCCTTGTTCCTGCCCACGAAGTACCGTGCCGAAACCAAACTGCTGGTCAAGCGCGAACGCGTGGATCCCGTAGTCTCGCCGGAGCAGAACGCTCCTATGACTTTTCACGATACCGTGAGTGAGGAAGAGATCAACTCCGAAGTGGAATTGATTCAGAGCCAGGACGTTCTGCAAAAAGTGGTTGTGACTTGCGGCCTGGACAAAAAGAAGTTCCTGTCGAGCCTGCTGCATCCTGGACAGACTCCGGCAAATCGCACGGACAAAGCGGTACTGGACCTGCGTTCCGACCTGCAGTTGGAAGTCATCAAGAAAACCAACGTCATCAGTATCGCCTACGAGTCGCACGATCCGCGGCTGGCGCAGAGGGTCCTCGCCACACTGGATGACGCCTATCTCCAGAAGCACCTGGACGTGCATCATCCCACGGGGCAGTTTCAGTTCTTTGACGAGCAGGCGGAACAGTACAAGAAAGACATGATGGCCACCGAGGCCCAGCTCAAAGGATTCGCCGGCCAGCAAGGCGGTGTGGCGCCCACCACCCAGCGCGATATGACCTTACAGAAGCTGGCTGATTTCAATGGATCGCTGGAGACCACCCGCGCCTCGATTGCGGAAACGCAAAAGCGGATCACGGATCTTGAAAGCCAGGTTCATTCCACTCCGACCCGAATCACTTCTCAAATGAAGCAGGGAGATAACGCCCAGGTCCTGCAAAACCTTAAGGCGACCCTGCTCACACTCGAAATGAAGCGCACGGAATTGCTCACGAAGTACCAGCCCACCTACCCGCTGGTTCAGGAAGTGGATAAGCAACTGTTGGACACACGTCTGGCACTGACTAAAGAAGAGACCTCGCCCGTCAAGGAAGAGACTACCGACCAGAATCCAACCTACGCGTGGGTCAATTCCGAACTGGCTAAGGCCAAGGCGGACCTGAGCGGATTTCAGGCTCGCGAGACCGCTCTCACCTCTATCGTCAATGTTTATATGGCGCAGGCTCGGCAGTTGGACCAGCAGGGAATTCTGCAAGGCGACTTGATGCGTACGGAGAAGGCCGACGAAGCGAACTATCTTCTGTACACCAAGAAGAAAGAAGAAGCGCGAATTGAGGACGCACTGGACCGGACGCGCCTTTTGAACGTCTCGGTCGCGCAAGGTCCGATGTTGCCGAGTTTGCCGACGCGGTCTCCATGGGTCTTCGCGTTAGTCGCTTGCCTGTTGGCGGCGGCCGTAAGTCTCGGAGTTGTGTTTGCGATCGACTATGCGGACCAGTCGTTCCGCACTCCGTCAGAAGTGCTGTCTGAATTGCGGATCCCGGTGCTGGCAGCGGTTCCAATCCACAGGACGAATGGCCTGCACTATGGAAATGGCAACGGTAATGGAAACGGTCACGGTCAGGCTGAGGTTAGCTTTGACCAGACCGGCACAGACAGTCCCATCATCCAGGAGCGAGGTTAAGGGCCATGTTTCTAGACTTTTTCGGCCTTCGAGAGCAGCCTTTCGGTGTCACTCCGGACCCGCGATATCTCTATCTCGGTCCGGGGCACCGGGAAGCCCTGGCATCTCTTTATTACGGGATTGAGGCGAATCGGGGATTCCTCTCTTTGATCGCCCGGCCAGGAATGGGCAAGACCACATTGCTCTTTCACCTGCTGGCGAAGTTCGATCACACCGCCCGCACGGCGTTCTTGTTTCAAACGCAGTGCAGTTCGCGGGAGTTCATGCGGTTCCTGCTGGCTGAGATCGGCATCGAGAGCGAATCGCAGGACTTTGTCCGCATGCACGAGCAGTTCAACCGATGCCTGGTGCAGGAAGCGCGAGCCGGCAAACGTTTCATCGTAGTCATCGACGAGGCGCAAAACCTGGATGCCACGGTATTAGAGACCGTGCGTCTGCTGTCTGATTTCGAAACGCCGCAGGCAAAGTTGCTGCAGATCATTCTGGTGGGCCAACCTGGACTGGCGGATAAGTTGGCGAGTCCTTCCCTCACGCAGTTGCGGCAGCGCATTACCTCAGTCAGTGGCTTGAGCCCGCTTACCCGCGAAGAGACTGGACGCTTCATCGACCACCGCCTGCAAGTGGCCGGGCACAAAGGCGCACGATTGTTTTCGCCAGAGGCTCAGGAATTGATCGCACAGGTCAGTGAAGGCATCCCGCGGCAGATCAATAACTACTGTTTTCACACGCTTTCTCTAGCTTGCGCGATGCGGAAAAAGACAGTGGACGTCGCCATGGTGCGGGAAGTAACCCACGATCTGGACATCCACCGCTTTGTTTCCGATGTGGGATCGTCATCGCACCGGCACTCGGCCGGGAACGGATTAAACGGAACGAACGGCTCGAATGGATCGAACGGCGATCCCTTTCATCCAGTTGAGGAGTTGACTGGAGTAGCCCGGGAGTATTCAAGTCTGCCAGCCAACTCAGATAGCGCCGCGAAGGACTACCTGAGTCCGGCCGAAGCGATCGAACACATGCGCGATGTAGCACGGTTGTTGCATAACTGGCGAAACGGTTCGGGCCGTCCCGACCGGCAGCCAGCCTAGCCGCCAAGTAGCGGCGTCCGTAGCAAAAGCAGGGCACCAAGAATCCTAGAGGTATTACGGGACCTTATGAGCAGAAATTTTGAACTGATGCAAAACTTGGGCAAGGAACGGGAAATGTTTCAGGCCTCCACGGAAGCGACCGCCGTTGAAGAACCCGTCAACGTCGCGCAACCGGTTGAACTGCAGCCACTGCAGTTGAAGATGGAAGACGCGCAGCGGGATGAGATTTTCAAACTCGTGCAGCGCGTATTCCTGATGCCGGGAGAGAAGTCCCGCGTGGTCGTGGTCTCGGGGATGGAATCCGGCAACGGCAGCAGTTGGATTTGCGCTCGCATGGCCGAAGTGCTTGCCGCCCAGACTTCCGGATCGGTCTGCGTGGTGGACGCGAATCTGCGGTCTCCTGGATTGCACCGGGAATTCGGTGTGCCCAATCACTATGGTCTCACCGACGCGCTACAGGTTACCGAGCCGATCCGCCGATTTGTGACTTCGCTCTCCCGTCCGAATCTCTGGCTGCTGAGTTGCGGCGCGGAAGTCGAAGGCATGCAGACCCTGCTCGGTTCCGACCGTATGCGCGCTCTGTTGCCGGAACTGCAGAGAGAGTTCGATTACGTGTTGATTGATGCGCCCTCCATGGGATCGGGCGACGACAGCGTCATGCTGGGCCGCAGCGCCGAAGGCGTGATTCTGGTTCTGAGAGCCAACTCGTCACGACGCGAGACTGCGCGCAAAGCCGTGCGAAATCTCGAAAACGCCAATGTTCGTGTTCTGGGCGCCGTGCTCAACCACCGCACGTTCCCGGTTCCTGAAGCCATATACCGGAAACTGTAGAGACCAAAAATGTTCGATAACTTAAATGCAGACCTGAGCAGGGCGATGCGGGAAACGCGCAACGACCCCGACTGGAAACCGAGCTGGCGCCAAAAGGTGAACGTCGCGATTCGGCATGCTACCTGGCCGGTGATTGCCTATCGCTATGGCCACTGGACGCTGGGCGTGCGCATTCCTGTGATCGGCCAGTTATTGCGGATCAGTGGACTGATTTTCCGCAAGTGGACCGAGCTGTTCACCAGCGTACACATTGATGTAAATGCCAAGATTGGTCCGGGTTTTGTCATTCATTCGGTGTATGCGATCAATTTGGGGAAGACCACGATTGGCGAAAACTTTACGATTGCCACGGGATGCCTGATCTCTCACGCATGCCGCGGCATTGGCGACAACGTTTACTTTGGTCCCGGAGCTAAGCTGGTGGGTGACGCGAAGATTGGCAGCAACGTGGTAATCGCGGCCAACAGCTTGGTGCTCACCGACGTTCGCAGCAACATGATGGTCATGGGAGTTCCGGCGCGCATCAAGTTGCCGGGTGGCCGTCCACAACGGTTCGTGAAGAAAGCGGCTGTGGCGACGGTTCCCGCGCCAGCCGCGGCGGCGCCAGCCGCATCGGCGCCAGCGGCGGCGAAGTCGGTCCCCGAGCGGTCCACCGCTTCTGTAACGGCATAACGAAGCTCAAGGGTACTTGGGCCAGATCGAGCGACTAGGAGAAAGACAACCTTGGACTTTGCATGGAACGAAGAGCAGGCTGCATTTCGTAAGGAGGTCCTGCGATTCGCTCGCGAGGAACTTAAAGATGACGTCATCGCGCGCGACCACAATGAAGAATTCTCCCGCCCTCTCTGGGAGAAATGTGCAAAGTTCGGTATTCAGGGCTTGCCGATTCCGGTGGAATATGGTGGCGGCGGCGCTGACATCCTAACTACAGTTTGTGCTCTGGAAGCCCTGGGATACGGCTGCCACGACAACGGGCTGCTGTTTTCGATCAACGCGCATATGTGGAGTTCCGAGATTCCGATCTGGAATTTTGGCACGGAGGAGCAGAAGCGAAAGTATCTTCCAGGTCTGGTGAGTGGCGGTTTGGGATTGCACGCCATGACCGAGCCGGGATCCGGTTCGGATGCGTACAGCCTGAAGACGCGAGCCGAACGCAAGGGAGATCGGTACATCCTGAACGGTTCGAAGACGTTCAGCAGCAATGCTCCGAATGCGGACGTCACGATCGTTTTCGCCAATCTCGATCCCAGCCGCGGTCCAAACGGCGTTACGGCATTCCTGGTCGACAAGGGAACGCCGGGCTTCACCGTCGGCCGCAAGCTGCACAAGATGGGATTGCGCACCTCACCCATGGCGGAACTCGCGCTGCAGGATTGCGAGATTCCGGTGGAGAACCTGCTAGGCAAGGAATTCGGCGGGCAGGCGGTGTTCACATCTTCGATGGAGTGGGAGCGGATCTGCATCCTGGCCAGCCATCTGGGCGCCATGCAACGCATCATGGAGACCTGCGTGAAGTACGCCAGAGAGCGCAAGCAATTCGGCGAACCCATCGGCAAGTTTCCGGCGATTTCCAACAAGATCGCCGACATGGATATACGCCTGGAAACTGGGCGGCTGGCACTGTACAAGGCCGCGTGGATGAAGAGCCAGGGCCGGCATCCGTTGCGCGAGGCGTCGATCGCGAAGGTGTATGTGAGCGAGGCGTGCGTACAGAGTTGCCTGGAAGCGATCCAGTTGCACGGTGGTTATGGCTACATGACCGAGTATGAGCTGGAGAGGGAATTGCGCGACGCCGTGGCGGGCACGATTTACTCGGGAACTTCAGAAATACACCGGGTGATCATCGCGAACATGCTGGGTCTCTGATGGTTGTTTTGGTTTCGTCGTTTTCCTTTTGTCCCCCACACTAAATCCAATTGGGCAGGATTCTCGATCATGGCATACGTACTGCAGCAATTGTTAAAGAAGAGCGCGAAGGCTTATCCGGAGAAGCCAGCGGTGTGGGCCCGCGGCAAGAGCATTACTTATCGGGAGTTGGACGAGCGCTCGAACCAGTTGGCTCATCTTCTGCGTGAGAAGGGAATCAACAAGGGCGATCGCGTCGGTTTGTTTTTCCCCAAGTGCGTGGAATCGATTATCAGCATGCTAGGCGTGCTGAAAGCGGGCGGAGTTTATGTTCCGCTCGATCCGCAAGCGCCTGCGGACCGCGTCGGCTACATCATCGGGAATTGCGGCATTCGAATCCTGATCACGAACAGCGAAAAGCGTGTGGTGCTGACGCCTGAAACCTTGAGCACGCTGGAGTCCTGCATTTTGACCGAGGGAACTGGTGACGGCGGCGAACTCATTGAGTGGTCGCGGCTCGCTGAATTTCCTGCGTCGCACGCGCCGGAAGTCAACCTGATCGAAACCGATCTAGCCTACATCCTTTACACCTCGGGCTCGACGGGACGGCCGAAGGGCGTGATGTTGTCGCACCAGAACGCGCTGACGTTTGTAGAATGGTGCGCAGAAGAGTTTCAGGTTCGCAGCGAAGACCGGCTCTCAAACCACGCTCCTCTGCACTTCGATCTCTCGGTCTTCGACGTTTACAACACGCTGGAAGCGGGCGCGACCGTTTACCTCATTACTGAGGATCTCGCGGTGTTTCCCACCAGCCTGGCCAACTTCATCGAGACGCAGCAGATTACGATCTGGTACTCAGTGCCGTCGGCGCTGATGCTGCTGCTGTTGCATGGTCGCCTGACGGCGGAGAAGCTGAAGAGTTTACGAATCATTCTGTTTGCGGGCGAAGTCTTTCCCATGAAGTACCTGCGGCAACTAGCGGAGGTTTCGCAAAACACTGAACTCTACAATCTCTACGGACCCACCGAAACCAACGTCTGCACGTATTACAAAGTGGAGCGCGAGCGGCTGGCCAGTCTGGAAAAGTTGCCCATTGGAATTGCCTGCGCCAACACAGACACCTTTTCAGTCACGCCGGAAGGCCGGATGGCCGGCAAGGGAGAGGCTGGCGAGTTGTACGTGCGCGGCCCGGGCGTGACGTACGGATACTGGGCCGATGAAGAAAAAACAAAAAAGATGGTTGTGCCCAACCACTTTCAGGAACACTTTGACGAGAAGATGTACCGGACCGGCGACATCGTCACCGTCGGAGACGACGGCAATTACTACTTCCAAGGCCGACGCGACAGCATGATCAAGAGCCGCGGCTATCGCATCGAACTGGGCGAGATTGAGAGCGCCCTGCTGAGTCATCCCGGAGTCCGAGAAGCCGCAGTGCTCGCGGTTCCCGACGAGATCATTGGGAACCGCATTCGGGCGGTGGTCGCGACTCACATCTCCGGATCTCTTGGAGTGCTGGAGTTGCAGCAGTACTGCTCAGCTCGCGTTCCGAAGTACATGATTCCAGAGTTGATTGATCTCTGCGACGAACTGCCCAAGACCTCGACCGGGAAAATCGATCGAGTCAAACTGGCGGCGGAGCCCGCCGCCGTCCGTTAAAGGACGGATCGAAGCAGGAGACTTCACGAGTTCAGTAATCGGTTTGGAAGCAAATAAATTCACTGCAATGGGGAGAAGAACATGATCGAGTCAGCAGAAGTGAAAGACCGGATCCGCGAATACGTGCTCGAGGAATTTGCCAAGACCAAGGGCATCAACCAGATCACGGACCAGGAAGTGTTGACCAAGAACGGCATCATCGATTCCATGGGCATTTTCCGTCTCGTGGCATTCCTCGAAGAAACCTTTAACGTACGCATCGGCGACGAAGAAATCACTCACGACAATCTGGAAAGCGTTGATGCCATTGAGCGGCTGGTAATTGCCAAAGCGAAAAAGTAAGAGCTGCAGACCCTAATCGGGGAGCGGGCATCGGTCGGGTTGCCCGCATTCCCACGCAGCACCAGAGCATTCTCCCTCCCCTTGGGTTCGCGAAAGACTTGTCTCCTCAGGATCCCTTATGCGCATAGGCCGCAAAGCTTTTACAAACGGTTTCAAACTGTTTGACTTGTTCTTGATGGTGGTCTCCTTCGCGGTGTCCACCCTGCCCCAGTATCACCGGGTGGGGAGGCTGAGTCTTGCCGAGTTTTTCGAGTTAAGAGTGAAGCTCGGAAATTTGGCCTTGTTCGTGAGTTTCCTGCTCATCTGGCACGTCCTGTTCAGCGTATTCGGGCTCTATGGCTCGAAGCGTTTAGCGAGACGCCGGGATGAGATATGGGACATCGCCAGGGCGACAACTCTGGGGACCCTGGTCGTTGCCGTGTTTGGTTTGACTTTTCGTATTTGGGTGGTCAACCGGGTATTCCTGGTTCTGTTCCTGGTGCTCACCACATCGAGCGTGATCCTCAGCCGCCTGGTGATTCGAGAGGCGCTCGCCTATGCCCGGCGCCACGGTCGAAATCTCCGGAACATGCTGGTCATCGGAACGAATGCGCGGGCTCTGGAACTGGTGGAACGCATACAGGGCAAGCCAGAGTTGGGCTACCGCATTCTCGGATTCGCGGATGAAGAATGGCTGGGGATGGAGGAATTCAGGAGACAGGGGCACTCCCTGGTTTCCGACCTCGATGCCTTGCCGTCCTATGTACGCCGCAATGTTGTGGACGAGGTTGTGCTGGCGTTGCCCATTCGCTCGTACCACACGTTTGCCTCGCAAATTGCGTCGGCCTGCGAGCAGCAGGGAATTATCGTCAGGTTCCTCCCCAATATTTTTGACCTGAAGGAAGCGCGTCAGCGGGCCGATGAGTTCGATGGCGATGCGCTCATCAGCCATGAAACCACGATCAGCGATTTCTGGGGATTGGCGATCAAGCGTGCGATTGACGTTGTGGTCACGTTTGCGGCAATCACGCTTCTTTCGCCCGTAATGCTGTTGACCGCTCTCATGGTGAAACTGACTTCGCCGGGCCCGATTTTCTTCGTGCAAAAACGTCTGGGACTGAACAAGAGGATGTTCCACATTTACAAGTTCCGGACGATGGTCGTCGATGCCGAGCAACGCCTGAAAGACCTCGAGCACCAGAATGAGGCGAACGGTCCCGTGTTCAAGATCAAGCAGGACCCGCGCATCACGCTGGTGGGACGCTTCCTGCGCAAGACCAGCATCGACGAGCTTCCGCAGCTCTTCAATGTGCTGAAGGGGGAAATGAGTCTGGTCGGTCCGCGTCCGTTGCAGGTGCGGGACTACGAACTGTTCGAGACCTACTGCCAGGATTGGCAGCGCAAGCGCTTCAGTGTTCGCCCGGGAATTACATGCCTTTGGCAGGTGATGGGGCGAAGTTCCACCACCTTCGAAAAGTGGATGGAACTGGACTTACAGTACATTCGCACCTGGTCGTTGTGGCTTGATCTGCAAATTCTGGCCAAGACTGTTCCAGCTGTTCTTAAGGGCTCCGGGGCTGCGTAAGCGTTCCACTCTTAAACTTATGTCTTCCGTCAAATCGTCTACTACGGTATCTGAAATCCGAATCGGCAGCGTGCCAGGCCTTCAGCATATCTGCGTTCACGAATTCGTGTCGCAGCGTGCAGCTGAAACTCCGAATGCACTTGCCGTATCGAGCGGGCAAGAAGAGTTGTCTTATGCCGAGCTTGACCGCCGCGCCAACCGGTTGGCGAATTATCTTCGCTCCGTCGGCGTGGAACGAAACGCTGTGGTCGGCCTCTATCTGGATCGTTCGCCGGCAATGGTTGTCGCGGCGCTGGCGATTCTGAAGGCAGGCGGTGCCTACGTCCCTCTCGATCCAATCCACCCCGTGGAGCGTCTGGCGTTCATGCTGCGTGATTCGAACGCTGGCATGGTCGTCACCAGCGCAGGCCTGACCGCAGGCTTCCCTTCGGGCGCGTGGCGAATGATTGCGCTCGATAGCGACATGGAGAAGATTGCTGCCCACACCGACGCGGCGCCGGAGAGCGGTGTCGGCCTCGATGATCTGGCCTACATCATCTACACCTCCGGTTCGACTGGCCAGCCGAAGGGCGTGGAACTGATTCACTCTGGACTGACGAATCTTGTGTGCTGGCACCAACGAGAGTTCCAAGTAACGTCCTCCGATCGAGCCAGCGCACAATCCGCCCTGGGATTCGACGCGGCGGTGTGGGAGATGTGGTCGTACCTGGCATCCGGGGCGAGTTTGCACTTGGCTGGTGAGTTGGTCCGAAACGACGCAATCGCACTCCGCGACTGGATTGTGTCTCGGCGCATTACGATCTCCTTTGCCGCGACCGTGATGGCGGAACAGTTACTCCGGCTCGATTGGCCGGCCGAGACGCTTCTGCGATTCTTGCTGACCGGCGCGGACGCGCTGAAGGTATATCCGTCGGCGCGGTTGCCGTTTGTGCTGGTGAATAACTACGGTCCGACCGAGTGCACTGTCGTCAGCACGTCGGGAATCGTCCCCGCCGGAAGTGCAGCGAGTCAGGCGCCCTCCATCGGCAAGGCTATCGATGGGGTGGAAATCTACATTCTGGATGAGCAACAGCGGGCGGTGAAGGATGGTGCCGGAGAGATCTATATCGGCGGCGCCGGTCTGGGACGCGGGTACAGAAACCGCCCGGACTTAACGGCGGAGCGTTTCGTTCCCAACCCCTTCAGCGCAGCAACCGGGGCGCGGATGTACCGCACGGGCGATCTTGGACGCTGGTTGCCGAATGGCGAGATCGCGTTTCTCGGCCGGCTGGACGAGCAGGTGAAGGTTCGCGGCTATCGGGTTGAACCCAGCGAAGTATCGACTGTGCTGGGTCAGCATCCGGCCGTGCAGGCCAGCTTGGTCGTTGCCACGGAGGATCTACCGGGCGAGAAGCAGTTGGTCGCGTATCTGGTCCTGTCGCCGGGGGCCACGGTGAGTGCCACGGCATTGCGTGAGTATCTGCGGCAGCGGGTTCCGGACTACATGGTGCCGACCGCGTTTGTATCGATACCAACCTTGCCCGTAACAGAGCAGGGAAAAGTGAATCGGGCAGCCTTGCCGAGCGTGAACGGCAACCGGCTCGCGGATGAAGCATACCTCGAGCCCCGAACGCTGGTCGAAGAAGAACTGGTGAAGATTCTCGCTCCACTGCTGAAGCTGGACCGCGTGGGTGTGAACGACAACTTCTTCCTTCTAGGCGGGCACTCGCTGCTGGGAACGCAGGTGATCGCAAGAGTCAGCGAAACATTTGGCGTCGATCTGACGCTGCTGAAGTTGTTTGATCATCCGACCGTGGCCGAAATGTCGGCGGAAATCGAGAACCTGATTCTGGACAAAGTCGAGAAAACCGCCAACACGCAGAGGGCAGGAGAGCGCAACGCCAGTGTCTAGCACCAACACATCACCACGGCTGGAGAGCCGGGATACGGCGATGAGCCTCTATCACCTCCTTGATCCGCAGGTGTTGGCAAATCCGTACCCTCTTTTCCACCGCATGCGTTCGGAAGATCCCGTGCACTGGGATCCGTTTCTGCATGCCTGGGTTGTGACGCGCTACTCCGATGTGCTAGAAGTGCTGCTGTCCTTCTCCGCGGATCGCACTCCTACTCCCACGCAACTTGACGAGATGGGATTGTCTTCCCTGAATCCCATCGCCCGCGTGATGGTGAAGCAGATGCTGTTCATGGACGCTCCTGCGCATACGCGGCTGCGGGGGTTGTCGTCCAAGGCGTTTACCCCTGCGCGGGTTGAACAATTACGCGGACACATTCAGGACATAGTCAAAAATATCCTGGACGGTTTGCAGTCGAAAGATGAGATCGATGTGATCGCGGAACTGGCTGAGCCCTTGCCCGCGATTGTCACCGCTGAAATGCTCGGTGTGCCCACCAGTGACCACCTGCAGTTGAAGCAATGGTCCGCGGATTTCGCCGAGATGCTGGGCAATTTTCAGCACAATCCGGAACGCTACCCGCGAGTTCTGCAAGCGGTTGCGGGAATGACGGAATACTTTCAGGATGCCATTCGTCAGCAGCGTGAGCACCCTCGCGAGGGATTGATTCATTCTCTGATGACCGCGGAAATTGACGGCGACCGACTGACAGAAGAAGAGGTCATTGCGAATTGCATCGTGACCATGGTGGGCGGTCAGGAAACGACCACCAACCTGATTGGGAACGGACTGCTCACTTTGCTGCGCAATCCCGGCGAACTGGAAAAGCTGCGGAATGATTTGTCGCTGATTCCGTCAGCGGTCGAGGAGATGCTGCGCTATGAAAGTCCGAGCCAGCACACTGCTCGTATGTGTCCGTCGGACCGGGAGATGGGTGGCAAACGAATTCAGAAGCGGCAGGCGGTGATTGCCGTGATGGCCGCTGCAAACCGCGACCCGGAACGCTTTCCTGACCCAGACCGGTTCGACATCGCGCGCAAAGATAACCGACATCTGGCGTTCGGCTATGCCGCCCACTTTTGCTTCGGCGCCCCGCTGGCACGCGTTGAAGGGCAGGTTGTACTCGAGGCTTTCCTGCGTCGCTTCCCGAGTCTCACACTTTCATCAGAACCGCTGGAGTGGCGCTCGAATCTGGGATTGCGCGGGCTGAAGGCGTTGAAAGTGAAAGTTGGCGAAGCATCAAGAAGTGAAGGATCGGATCGCTCTCCGGAACAGAGAAAATCTGACGCGAAATCGACAACACAGTCTGCTTGCCCCTATGAAGCGCAAGGGTCGACTGATAAGCAGGCGCTGATCAAGAAATACCTGCAGTCGCGGATGGCGCATCACGCGGAGAGCGCGCCGGCAATTCCTCGCCGCCAGGAATCAGGGCCCGCGCCACTTTCCTTCGCGCAGGAACAGATCTGGCTGCACTGCCAGTTTGCCAAGGATCTCTACAACGAATCGGTGACGGTTTATCGCCGCGGGCCGATCGATGTGCCCACGTTGCGGCGCAGTCTCGCCGAGATTATTCGACGTCATGAAGCTTGGCGCACCACTTTCAAAGTGATCGAAGGGCAGCCGTTCCAGATCGTAAATCCGCCCTATGAGCCGAGTCTCGAAGTAGTGGATCTGCGGCATCTTGGGGCCAATCAGCGGGAATCCGAGTCGCTTCGACGGGGACGCGAGCGGGCCAGAGTCCCTTTTGACATGGAACACGGTCCGCTTTTGCGCGCCATGCTGGTGCAGTTCGGCGACGAAGAATATCGGCTTTATCTGTTTCTGCACCACATCATTTTTGACGGCTTCTCGGTTTACAACGTCTTCCTGCCCGAACTCGTTACGGTCTACAAGGCGTTTCTTGCAGGTCAGACTTCTCCCCTGCCGGAGTTGCCGTTGCAGTATGCGGACTTTGCCCAGTGGCAGCGCAAATCTCTGGGCGAAGCTCAACTGAATGAGTCTCGGGCCTACTGGTCGAGCCAGTTGGATGGAGAGATTCCGGTGCTGGACTTGCCCACGGATCATGCCCGTCCGGCCCTGCAGAGTTTCCGTGGGGCGATGCAGCGTTTTGCGTTTCCGAAGGGACTTTCCGACAGCTTGCACCAGTTGGCAAGCCGGGAACAAACCAGCTTCTTCACCACGATTCTGGCCTGTTTTGCGGCGCTGCTGCGACGCTACAGCTCCCAGGATGACTTCGTGCTCGGCACTGTGACTTCGGGGCGTAAACACACGGAGCTGGAGTCTCTGCTCGGTTGTTTCCAGAATCCGCTGGCGCTTCGGCTAAGGCTCGCGGGTGATCCCACGTTCCGCGAACTACTGACGCGCACGCGAGAAGTAACCCTGGGCGCGCTCTCCCACGATAACGCTCCGTTCGAGCGACTAGTGGAGGAACTGTCCGTACGGCGCGATGCCAGCCGGAATCCCCTTTTCTCCGTGATGTTTTCGCTGGTGCCGCCGACGCCGACTTTCGAATCTGGTTGGGACCTGAACCAGCTTGATCTTGAAATTGGCACAGCCAAGTTCGATCTTGATTTAGAGCTCGATGACCGTCCGGCTGGGCTGCAAGGCCGTTTCGTGTATTGCACGGATTTGTTTGATGCCGCAACCATCGAGCGCATGGTGGGACATTTCCAGACACTGCTGGAAGCGATTGTCGCCGATCCGGAGCAGAAGATTTCCCGCTTACCTCTTTTATCGGCGGCGGAGCAGCAGCAATTCGCCGAGTGGAACGGAACCGAAACCCAGTATCCGCGCCAGCTCTGCATGCACGAGTTGGTCGAAGCCCAAGCCGAGACGACGCCAAACGCCAATGCCGTCGAACACGGCAGCGTGGCCCTGAGTTTTCGCGAACTCAACGAGCGCGCGAACCAACTGGCCCACTTCCTGCAGAAGCGCGGGGTAGGACCGGAATCCAAGGTCGGAATCTGTCTCCGTCGTTCCATTGAACTGCCGGTCGCTTTGCTGGCGGTGCTCAAGTCGGGCGCGGCATGCGTGCCCCTCGATCCTGCGTACCCGAAAGAGCGCCTCACCTACATGCTGGAAGATTCGCAGACTTCGCTGGTTCTGACCCAGGCTGGGTTGCTCGCCGAGGTTACGGACTTCGACGCGGAGGTCGTCAACCTCGATGCCGATTGGCAACTGTTCGCCTCAGAGGGTCGCGAAAACGTCTGCAGCGGAGTGAAGCCCGACAATCTCGCGTACGTCATCTACACCTCCGGCTCTACTGGCAAGCCGCGCGGAGTGCTCTTGACCCACGGCGGTCTGGTGAATCACAACGTGGCCGCGGCGCAGCTGTTCGGAATCACTCCCGCCGACCGGATGGCGCAGTTCGCGTCGATCTCTTTCGACATCGCTGTTGAGGAAATCTTCCCTACGTGGATTGCGGGAGGAGCTCTTGTGGTCCGCGAGGAAGATGCGTCGCTGGCGGTGGGAGACTTTCTGCGCTGGGTTGATGAAAAGCGCGTTACCGCGCTGGATCTTCCCACCGCGTATTGGCACGAACTGGTTCGAGAGCTGTCGGAGTCAGCGCTGCGCTTGCCGAAGAGTCTGCGGATCGTCATCGTTGGCGGGGAGAAGGCGTCCTCCGCTGCGTTGACAACGTGGCGCAAATTGGCCGGCCCGCGAGTCCGCTGGGTTAATACGTACGGTCCCACCGAGACCAGCGTAATCGTGACTTCGTTCGAACCTAAGTCGTCGGAAGAAATTCCGGTAGTCCTGCCGATTGGCCGTCCCATTGCCAACACTCGAATTTATATTCTGGGCAAGAATCTGCAGCCGTTGCCAGTGGGGATTGCCGGTGATCTGTATGTTGCCGGGCCTGGGCTGGCGCGTGGATACCTGAATCGTCCGGAAATCACGGCCGAGAAGTTTGTTCCGGACCCGTTCAGCAAAGCGCCTGGAGCGCGGATGTATAAGACCGGGGACCTAGCGCGCTATCTCGCGAGCGGCGAAATCGAATTCGCGGGGCGCACCGACGACCAGGTCAAAATTCGCGGCTACCGCGTCGAGTTGGAAGAGATCGAAGCAGTTCTGGGATCGCATTCCGGCGCTCGCGAAGTCGTCGTAGTGGCGCGCGAGAGTACGTCGGGCGAAAAGAGTCTGGTGGCTTATGTGGTGCCCTCGCGCGAGCAGGTGCCGACTGCCAGCGAGTTGCGATCGTTCCTGAAGCAAAAGCTTCCACATTACATGGTGCCGTCTGCTTTCGTTTTACTGGAAGCGATGCCGAAGACGCCCAATGGCAAGGTGGACAAGCGCGCCCTGCCTGCTCCGAAGGCATCGGATTTCGCGGAGACTCAGGAATATGTTGCGCCCACCGACGAACTTGAGATGCAGTTGACGAAGATATGGGAAACGGTTCTCGAGAAAAATCCCGTCGGGATCCGCGACAATTTCTTTGAGCTGGGTGGACATTCTCTATTGGCCGCGCGCCTGATGCATCGCATCGAGCAATCGCTCGGGCAGAGGCTTCCGCTGGCGGCATTGTTGCAGGCCCCTACCGTCGAGCAACTGGCCGGTTTGCTACGGCAGGAGAAGTGGTCGAGTTCGTGGTCTTCGCTGGTGGCGATTCAGCCCGAAGGTTCGCGCCCTTCTTTCTTCTGCGTACACGGGGTGGGCGGCAACGTAGTCGGCTTCCGTGACCTGGCACGACATCTCGGCCCGGACCAGCCCTTTTACGCGCTGCAGCCTCAAGGTCTGGATGGCCAACGCGAGTGCCTGACCAGCATTCCGGAAATGGCGGAACGTTACCTTCAGGAAATCCGGCGGGTTCAGCCCGAAGGTCCCTATCGCATCGGGGGTTACTCCTTTGGCGGATTGGTGGCGTATGAAATGGCGCAACTGCTGGAATCGCAGGGACAAGAAGTAGCCCTGCTTGCGCTGTTCGATACCTATCCTGGGAAGACTGAGTCCCGAGGCTCTCAGTTGAGGAATTTGTTTTCACTTCCGCTGAAAGAGCAGGCCGGTTTTGTTCTGAGGAAAGGCGCCTTCGTGATGATGACGCTTCAGAAACGCCTCGAACTTCGGATGCTGCCTCGCGCTTTGCGGAATGTGCGGCAGGCTTGCGCCAAAGCGGCTGGTGCGTACGATGTTCAGCCCTACAGCGGACGAGTGACGCTGTTTCGCGTCAAGGAGAAATCGGCGGGCAGTCTCAACGATCCCTATGCGATCTGGTGGCGGGTGGCCGCTGCCGGCGTGGACCTGCGAGAGATCAGCGGCGATCATTTGAGTCTGCTGAAAGAGCCACAAGTTCGTTTTCTGGCCGCGGAACTGGGAGACTGCCTGGGGCAATCGGTGAGCGAAGGGTCTCTGGTCGCAGCCGCTACTTAGCGAAGTATCAGTTTCCAACAGCAAGAATTTATAAACAAGAGTTATCGAAATCATAATGAGCTCATCCGATACAGAGCAGTTGCTCGATCCCGACTTCGTCGAAGATGCCTCCGTTATCGTGCCTGTCGAGGAGAGCGATGGAGTCCGGGGTGGCCGCACGTCCAGCGCACTCACTCGCTGGGTCACCAAGGGCGGTCTGGCGATTCTTGATCAGGGCCTGATCTCCGGATCGAACTTCCTGATCGGGATTCTGCTGGCGCGCTGGCTGGTGCCTGCGAAATACGGAGCGTTTTCGCTCGCTTTCTCCGTCTTCTTGCTGCTCTCGTACGTATATCAGTCGTTGCTCTCGGAGCCGCAGGCGGTCTTCAGCGGTTCGGCGTACCGTCAATGTCTGCGTGGTTATCTGAAAGCGCTGTTGGGCATTCAAGCTGTCGTTACCGTATTTGGACTGGTTCTGCTGGGGGGCTCGGCGGCGGTTGTCTACGCCTTGGGGAAAGCGGACGGCCTGCCTGGCGCATTGGCCGGAGTCGCGATTGCCTCGCCGTGCATCTTGTTCTTCTGGCTGCTCCGGCGAGCCTTTTACATGAACCTGGCGCCGGCCCGCGCCGCGATCGGCGCGTTCATCTATTGCGTCCTGGTCACCGGCGGATTGTTCGTGGCCTACAAGCGCGCACTGGTCTCGCCGTTCTCGGCGTACTTATTGATGGCGATTGGAGCGCTGGGCACTGGGTTCTTTTTGCTCTCGCAGGTTAACAAAGTGCTTCCGCCGGACACCGCGAAGGCTCCCACCGCCGGTCAGGCTTGGCGCAAGCACTGGGAATATGGACGCTGGGCGCTGGCGGTCTCGGTGGTTACCTGGATTCCTTATTACATGTACTACCCTTTGGTGAGCGCGTTTTCCGGCATGGCCCAGGCCGGACAGTTGCGTGCCCTGATGAACCTTTCGCTGCCCATGGAGCAAAGCTACACGGCGTTGTCCATTCTCTTCCTGCCGTATGCAGCTCGGGTTTGCCGCGAAAAGGGCATCTCCAGTTCTGGTCCGCTGGTACGTCGAATCACGTTGCTGTTTGTGGCGGGCGCGGTCGCGTACTGGGCACTCCTGATTCCATTCAAGGGTGTTGTGTTTCACATGCTGTACGGCGGCAAGTACACGGAGGTGGCGCACTTCATTCCGTACGTTGCCCTGGGAACCACGCTTTGGGCCGCGGCGTTTGGACCAGCGATTCTGTTGCGCGCCATTGAATCGCCCGACTCGATCTTCTACGCTCGCATTGTGGCCAGCGTTTTATCTCTTGTCATCGGCGTTCCGGCGACGCGCGCCTTCGGCCTGTGGGGAGTGGTATGGAGCATCATCGTCGCCAACTTCGCGGCGTTCCTGATATCGATGTACATCCTGTATCGCAAGGCGCATTCGATTTCGACAACGAACCCGGTTCTGCAAGGGGAAAGCTAGAAATGAATACACTCAAGAAACTCCGTTACAAGGCCTCCCGCACGAAACTTCGCCTCCCCAAGGCATGGTGGCAACACCGCGGTCTCAACGATCAGGACGTGCTGTTTGCGTCGTTCGAGCGCTCCGGCAACACCTGGTTGCGTTTCGTCCTGATGGAGATTCTCACCAAGGACAATGCCGGATTTCTGAATGTGAATCAGATTCTGCCGGAAATGGGCACGCACGCTGAGTCGAAGCCCGTGCTGCCGAACGGCGGCCGCTTTATCAAGACTCACGAATCCTACCGTTCCCAGTACAAGCGCGCCGTCTATCTCATGCGCGATCTGCGCGACGTCATGCTCTCCAACTGGGCGCGCGACAAGGAAATGGGATTCTCCCAGTACTTTGATAACGGTAATATGGACGGATATGTGGAGGCGTTTCTGCAGGGAAAAGTTACGCGTTTCGGCTCGTGGCAGTCGCACGTCGACTCCTGGCTGAATTCACCATTGGCGAAGAATGGAAATCTGCTGGTGGTGCGGTACGAAGATTTGCGCAAGGATACCGAGACCGGCCTTCTCGAGATGTTGGAGTTCCTCGGAATTCCCGGAGATCGGGAACTTGTCCGCCGCGCGGTGGAGAATAACTCTCTGCGGGCCATGCGCGAGAAAGAAGACAAAGCGAAGAAATCCGGAGCGACTCTCGGCAAGGGAACTTTGTTGCGCAAGCATCGCGTAGATCGCGAGGACGCCCGCTTTGTGCGCAGCGGATCGGTGGGCGGATGGCGCGAGAAGTTGAGCGCATCCCAAATCGAAATGGTCACCAAGTATGCGGGCGAAGCATTGGCGCGGGCGGGATATCCGGCAGGCCTTTCCAGCGATAGTCAATCGGAAGAATTGGCGGTATCGCAGGCCCGAAGGTAACCACTGCTGCGATGACTCAAGTAATGAAGCAAATCTTTTCATTTCTGGCGATGATACTGCTACTTGTTCCCCTGGCAGCGTCGCAGAAAAAGGACGCTGAACCCGAAAACGGGACCTTGCGCCAGGCCGCCGAACCGATGGGGTTCTGGGTAGGCACAACCATTCAAGGAAGAATGTGGAACCACGATCCGGCTTACAAGCCAGTGATGGGCCGGGAGTTCAACGCGGGGGTATCGATTGTGTTCCCCCATCTCACAGAACCGGAGCGCGGCCATTTTGATTTCGATGCGATGGACGAAGCGATGGGCTTTGCCAGGCAGCATCAGATGAAACTGATGGGGCACTGCCTGATCTATCGCAACATGCAGACCGCGCCTTGGATGAACTTCAAGAGCGAAAACTGCGGTGGATGGCCGGCGAAGGAACTGGATCAGATCATGAAAGAGCACATCCAGGCCGTCGTGCGACATGGAGGAGATACCTACTACGCATGGGAAGTGGTGAACGAACCTACCAACCCCACGCATAACGGGTGCTGGGCTCGCGTTCTGGGTGAGGATCAATACATCGTCAAAGCCTTTCAGTATGCCCGCGAAGCCAATCCCAACGCGATGCTCTTGTTAAACGACACATTCGGGCACGGTGGAATCGACAAAGATCGAGCTGACGAATTCTTCGCGTTAGTGACTCGGCTCAAAGCAGCAGGTGCACCCATCGACGCTGTCGGCACGGAAATGCACTGGCAGATGCCGGAACTCCGCCCTTCGTATCTGGATGAGTTCAAGTCTTTCTTGGAGAGCGCCCGCAAAGCTGGTGTAAAGGTTCACATTACCGAAATGGATGTTTATCAGGGGCTCACGGATTCTCCAGAGGTTTTCGCAAAGCAGAAGGAGATTTACTACAACGTGGTGCACACCTGCTTGAAAGACTCGAATTGTGTCGGTTTCATGACTTGGGGAATTGCTGACCGGTATAGCTTTCTGCGCGGCGACGATCTGCCGAACGCCAAACAGGTGTTGTTCGACGACGGTTACGGGAAAAAGCCAGCCTACTACGGCGTGCTGCAAGCATTGAAAGAGGGGCGATGAGTTACAGCGTTCTAGAGCGGACCAGGGTCGAGGAGACCACGGTAGACAGCGGGCTCGAAGTTCGCCGCCGTAGCCCCGTGTGGTTGCTTCTTCTGTTTATTCTGGTCGGATTCTCCATTTCGGTTGCCGTCTCGATGCTCGCGGGTTCGTCCCCGTACGGTGTCTTGATTGTCGCTGCCGTGATCGTCGCGACGGTGCCCTTGGTGGCCTTGATTATCCAGGCAACTCCTCAGGCCCTGGCGAGCGCGCGGGAACTTGCCCAGAACTGGACCTGGTGGCATCCGCTGTGGTTTTTCATCTTTTTCAGCATGTTGGTGTTTCGTATCCGAGACGTTGGCGAGGCCAAGGCGAATCCGCTCGATGCCTACGCGATGATACGAATCCTTCCCGAAGCGTTCGTCGCGTTGACGCTGATCGTTCGCCTGATTCTGAAGAAGCCCAATTGGCTCGGGGCGCTGTTTCGCGGCATCCCTGGGGCAATGGCGATTTATTGCCTGGTCTGCATCGCGACGACCGCGTGGTCGGTGAACGCCTCATGGACGGCCTACAAGTCGTTCGAGTTTCTGGCTGACGTTTCCCTGCTCGCGGCTGTCGTCGCCAGCGCGGAGGGCTTCTTTACCTACAAGAACCTAGTGGATTGGACACTGACCTTCTATGGTCTCTCGCTGGTCGGAGTGTGGAGCAATTTGCCGATCTGGCCTACGGAGGCAATGGACGGTGGCCGTCTCACCGGCGTGATTCCGGTAGAAGCTTCCAACAGCGTCGGCACATCGGGCGCTGTACTGGCAATCATCGCGCTCTGCCGTCTGATGCCCGTGTTTGGAGCCGCAAAGAACCGCGCCTGGTACATGCTCCTTCTGGTCTTTGGCCTCGTTTCCATGGTGATGTCAAAAACCAGGAACGCGGAAGCAGCGTTTATTCTTGCTCTAGCCCTCATCGTGGTCTTTTCGCCACGCCTGCGAAAGATTGCGGTGTGGGGTAGCGTACTCGTGGCCCCGCTGGTGGCGGTCGCGGTATTTCTGGACGATCGGCTCCCGAGCATGGCCTGGGACATGGTGTTGAGTATTGCTTCGCGCGACCAGTCCGACGCCGCGGTTGGTTCCCTGAGCGGACGTACCGCTTGGTGGGCCTACGGCATCGAGCAGTTGATGCATCATCCTTTCACCGGATTGGGAGCGTACGCCGCAGGCCGCTTTGCCGTGCTCGGCAAGTTGGGCGTGGGCGCTGCCGCCATGATGCACAGCGACTGGATTGAAGTTCTCATCGGCACCAGCTTCTGGGGACTGATCCCGTTCGCTGGAGCCCTGATTGCGGCGTGGTGGTATCTGTACCGCTGCATTCGAAGCGATGTCTTTTCCCCCGATCAGCGCCAGCTCGCGCTGGAGCTGTTTGCACTGCTGGGGATGCTCACCATGCATTCCTTCTTTAACGATGAGTTGAGCTGGCACTGTCCTCTGTTGTATTTCGCTATTCTGGGGTATGCCGAGTGGGTTCGGGTACACCAGAAGTCTCAGCTTAGCTACGCCCTTGAACAACGACCGTTGTAGTTCGCTAAGTATGATTCGAAGAAGTATCGCAACGAAGGTTTTTCACAAACTGCAAACCGAAAATCAACTTTACTTGGGGGAGTAATCGCAATGGCAAACAAATCTCGGATTCTGGTAACTGGTGCGGGTGGGTTCATTGGTCATCATCTCGTCAAGCGTTTGAAGGCGGATGGTCATTGGGTGCGCGGGGTTGATTTGAAATACCCTGAGTACGAAACCTCAGCCGCGGACGACTTTCAGGTTTTAGATCTGCGCGTGTGGGAGAGCTGCCTGACTGCCACGCAGAATATCGATCAGGTCTACAACCTCGCGGCCGACATGGGCGGTATCGGCTACATCACCTCATTCCTCGCCGACATCTCGAAAAACAACATCCTCATCAATGCGCATATGCTTGAGGCTGCCAAGCAAAATGATGTGAAGCGTTATCTCTTCTCGTCGTCCGCTTGCGTGTACGCGCAGTCCAAGCAGAAAAACGCCGCAGTGACCCCGCTGAAGGAAGAGGACGCGTATCCGGCCGATCCAGAGCCCGGTTACGGCTGGGAAAAGCTGTTCGCGGAAGAGCTCTGCCGCTACTACTATCACGACTACAAGTTCGAGACGCGCATCGTGCGCTTCCACAACGTGTATGGCCCGCTCGGCACCTACGATGGCGGCAAAGAGAAGTCTCCCGCTGCGATCTCACGGAAAGTCGCCAAGGCCACCGATGGCGGAAGCATCGAGATCTGGGGCGATGGCGACCAGACACGCTCCTACATGTTCGTGGACGATTGCGTCGAAGGTCTGATCCGCCTGATGGCTTCCAATCATCGCGAAGCCCTCAACCTGGGCACCGATGAGATGGTAAGCATCAATCACCTGGTCGACATGATCTGCGGCATCGCCGGCAAGAAATTGACCAAGGAGCACGACATCACCAAGCCACAGGGCGTTCGCGGACGCAACAGCGACAACACTCTTCTGCGCAAGGTCCTGGGCTGGGAGCCCAATATGCCTTTGGAAAAGGGCCTGGCCATCACCTACAAGTGGATTGACGGTGAAGTGAAGAAGAAAGAAGTGGGCGAGTTGGCCGAAGTTACGGGCGACTAGTCTCTTCGAAGCAAGGCAATCGAGCAGGCAATGGAAAACCTTTTGGCTGACAGTTGCGTGAACATTCTGGGCGTGAAGGTCCATGCCACAAGCATGGACCGCGCGCTTTCCCGTCTGGAAAGCGCCATCACGAACGGAGAGAAGGGCTATGTCTGCGTCACCGGCGTGCAAGGCGTCATGGAAGCGCAGATGGATCTCAACCTCAAGCGCATCATCAACCACGCACTACTGACGATTCCAGATGGTCGCCCCACCGTCTGGGTAGGATGGCTGCGCGGCCTGTTTCAGATGCGTCAGGTGACAGGTCCTACCATGATGCTGCGAATCTGTTCGCTCTCACCCGAAACAGGCTACACGCATTTTTTTTACGGTGGAAACGACGGAGTTGCAGATCAGCTGAGAGATGCCCTTACTCAACGTTTTCCTGGGCTCAAGGTCGTTGGTACTTACACTCCTCCTTTTCGGCCGCTCACTGCGGACGAGGAGGCGGACCTCATTCGCACAGTGGCAGAACTGAAGCCTGACTTTTTTTGGGTGGGATTGAGCACACCGAAGCAGGAACGGTTCATGGATCAGTACATGTCGAAGCTCGACACCAAGCTGATGCTGGGCGTGGGCGCGGCCTTCGACATCCACACCGGACGTATTAAAGATGCGCCATACTGGATGAAATTGACGGGCGTGCAGTGGATGCACCGCATTTACCAGGACCCGAAGCGCTTGTGGAAACGGTATCTGGTGAACAATCCGAAGTTCGTGTATCGCATCACGCTGGAATTTCTGGGTCTCGCAAAGCAGGAAGGGATCTAGGAACTCGGTTGTTATTTGGCGAACGGCACATCGGCTCTGAGTCGCGGCACAATGAATCTCAAGCATGAAAGTTCTTCTCGTCCACAGTGCATACCAGCAGTTTGGAGGCGAAGACTCTGTTGTCCGCGCCGAAACCGAATTGCTCAAGAATCACGGAGACGAGGTTTGCCTTTACACGCGGCATAACGATGAGATCAAGCAGTTTAACGTCGCGCAGAAAGCGGCGTTCCTCCCTCAGACGGTTTACTCTTGGAAGACGAGTGGTGAGATTAAAGATGTCGTCCGGCGGTTCAAGCCGGACGTAGCTTTCATCCATAACGTCTATCCCCTGGTTTCCCCCTCGGCTTATCACAAGCTGCACGCCTTAGGCGTACCCACGGTGCAGGTGTTGCACAACTTTCGACTCCATTGTCCGAACGGATTGTTCTACACCCAAGGACAAATCTGTGAAGCGTGTAAGGGTGGCAACTATCTGAACGCGGTTCGTAAGCGCTGTTACAAAGATAGCTACGCGTTTAGCGGCCTCTATGCGTTGACTTTGGGCCTGAACCGACTTGCTGGAGTGATCGACAAGATTTCGGGGTTCATCTGCCTCACTGAGTTTTTCAAACTCAAGATGCAGGAAGTGGGAGTACCGGATTCCAAGCTGTTTGTCCGGCCGAATTTTGTATATGCCCCGGCGCTGCCAGCGGCGGAATCGCCCGGCAATCAATATGTGCTCTTCATGGGGCGCTTGTCGCCGGAAAAAGGCTGCTGGACGTTGATTCGCGCTTTTGAACAAACGCCGAAGGTTCCCTTGAAGATCCTTGGCACCGGGCCCATGGATCAGGAGTTGCGGGACTACGTGCGCGGAAAGGGAATTCAGAACATCGAGTTCCTCGGCTTTAAGAGCGGCGCGGAGAAGTGGGACATCCTGCGCAACGCTTTGTGCCTAGTGCTTCCGTCCGAATGGTACGAGAATTTCCCGGTGACGGTACTGGAGGCGTACATGGCATGCAAGCCGGTCGTCGCCGCTCGTCTCGGCGGATTGCCGTACATCGTGGAAGAAGGGCAATCAGGTCTTCTGTTCGAGGCCGGCAACGCCCGGGAACTGGCACAGAAAGTTCAGTCCCTGGTAAATCGTCCGGCGGATGCGGCCCGCATGGGCGAATGGGGACGGCGCTTAACGGAAACGAAGTACGGTCCCGAAGAAGGCTATCGTAATCTTATGAAGATCTTCTCCCAAGTGCAGGCGGCGTAAGTGCGGCCCATGACAGACGAACATCAAAATTCGAATCCTCAGAATTCGGAGATGAGCGCTGGTCCCCTCTTTGTGATCGGGATGTGGCGCTCGGGAACTTCGCTTCTGTACGCGTTGCTCAATCAGCATCCGCAGGTGGGGCTGATGTACGAATCGGATCTGCCTCTGCTGTCGTCGCTTTTCCTGCTGCCGCGGAAGACCTCCTGGTGGCTGAACAAGGTGGACTCTTGGAACGGTGCCTTAACCCGCCATAAGATCGATGCCACTTCCATTCCGGAAGACATCAGCGATTTGCCCGGCGCATTCAGCGCGGTCGCCCAGCAGTATGCGGGGAAAAAAGGCGCGACCGTTTGGGGATGCAAGTCACCCAGCTATTACGACTGCATGACCGAACTCGCGACCTGGTTTCCGCAGGCGAAGTTCATCGTCATCTGGCGCGATCCCACGGATGTTTGCCGAAGCATCGTTCGCGCTGCGGAAAAGTCTCCGTGGTTTGCGCGGCCTGGCATGGACCTCCGGGCACTGCTGGGTTATCGCCGGATGAAGAAAGAAGCGGACGAGTTGGTCCGGCGAGGAGCCGCGATTCATCAACTGCAGTACGACGATCTGGTCCGCGAACCTGCCGCCGCTTTAACTGCGATCTGCGATTTCGTCGGCGTCGCCTTCGATCCCAGAATGGCCTCGCTTGAGGGAGCGGACCGCTCGGCCGTGTACAACGGCGACCATCATTCCATGGTGAAAAGCTCGAGCATCGTGGTCAACCGCGAGCGTCCCGAAGTGCTTTCTCCGAAGCTGAAGAGTAAGGTTGAGCGCTACGTTGTCTATTGGCGGAAGCAGTCTGGCGGAAGTTGGCCAGTGACGGCTGCGGTGAACGAGGGAACCAAACCAGCTTCCTGGATCGAACGGACGGCGGACCGCGTTCTGCATGGAGTACTCCGCAGCCTCGACGTAACCGTACCCTTTCTCTACTCCTTGGTCCCCGTATTCTTGTGGCATAAGTACCGCCAGGTGAAATCCCGGTACCAAGGGATTGCAGTTAAGTCCGGCGGTGGTGAAGCGGTCTCCTCGACATTACCCCCAAGTCGTTCATTCTAAGTGATATACAACGGCCTCCGTTTGGGCAGATTGGAACCCAACATGCACGCAAATGGCGTAGTATCCACCCCCACAACTCTGAGCAAGGAGCTTCCCGCGTTGACTCTACGTGCCAAGTTGGTGGCGGTGCTTGCGTGCCTGGTTCCACTTCTGTCCGGCTATGGTTTTGGCCAGACGATGAGCACGTTTCCTGGGCTCAACACCATTCAGGACAAAATCAACTCCACCGCCGCGCCCGACCCAACGATCGCCGTGGGAACCCTCGAGTATTGCGAGCACGTCAATAGCGGTTACCAGTGCTGGTACAAGAGCGGAGTGAATGCGAATCAGCCGGTCAAGTTCCTGGGGAACACAAATGTGAAGTCGGATGCGGGACCCTGGAGTCAAAACAGCAACAACTCTGGCAACACGCCGCATTGTCCGACGGCCTACAGTCCTAACTCCCAGATGCTGCACGACAACGTCTACAACCTGTGGATCATGGAGAAACGGATCACAGCCTCGGGCGGTGGCCACAACTACATGTGTGTGGCGATCAGCAATGTGGAGGATATTGCCTCGACGTCTCCCGCTTTTGCGTGGTTCGCTTTCGAATTTGATCTCGACACCGTGATCCCGGTCAATTCCCGCGGAAATTTCTATTATCCTGATTACCCTCAGACCGGGTTGTGGCAGACTTCCACTAGCATCACCCCGCCTTACACCGCCGCCACCGATCAAGCCATGTGGATCACCTACGATCTGCAGGATATTAACAATGCCGACAACATCAACGCAGTCCTGGTCTGCGCGATTGATTTGGCCGGTCTTCGCGCCAGCACATCGAATCCGTGGGTGAACAAGTCGAAGGCTCCCGCCTGCACCGTGGCACATCCTCTCACCACCTACAACCAGCGGCGTAGTTGGGTCCCGGCCAATAATTCCGATACAACTCCGCCCATCGCGGCTGACGGCGAAATGTTCACCTACCTGATTGAGCCTCCCAAGGACGGTGTGAGTTACCTGACCGACCCGGCTCATACCCAGGCGGTGGAGCAATGGACCATCAATTGGAGCGCCTCGACTCCCACTCCGACTTTTGTCAGCAGTTGGGATCTGCCGTCGACGCAAGCCGGCGGCGACCAGTTAGGCTGTTTTATCTCGGGCAACTACTACGACACGGTCTGCGTTCCGCAGCCCTCGACCGCCGCTACAGGCATCCACATCGATTCCGTGGCGGACCGCATGCAGCAGTTCTTCCACTACACGTCGAAAGGCGGGCAGGGCAGCGTTTGGACTTCCGCCCACGCCATTCAGATTGTTCCGAGCGCGAGCAGTTCGACGCAGACGGAAGCCGACGTTCGCATTCTTCAGCGAAATACCGTCGCGCCGAATTCCGTTTACGTAGCCGCCGATTATCCCATTCTTGATCCGGTCGACTCAGCTGCGTTTGTATTTCTCCCCAGCATCGTGCGGGACAAAGCCGGCAATTTGCAGGGAATCCTGGGAGTTTCGGGAAGCGGCGTGAATGAGCATCCTGCTCTGAACAGCTTCACCTTCAATCCGAGCACTCTGCAGTCAGGTACCTGGGGATACATCACCAGTCCCATTACCGACGGCGATGCCGAAGATACCGACACGTTGAACTATCGATGGGGCGACTGGTACAGCGGCGTTCTCGACCCCAGCGACTCGTGCACGGTCTGGGTCGCGGGAGAATATCTGCCGTCGAACCGCACCAGCGAGCCATACTGGTACACGGAAATGGCCAAACTGCCGCCGATGAGCACGTGCGCGGGCGGACCTGTATTGCTCTCCAGTGCCAGTCTGAATTTTGGAAATCAGCAGGTGGATGTGAAGAGTTCTGCCCTGGTTGAAACTCTGACCAACAACCAGACGGTCGCACTCAATATCACCGGAGTTTCGGCCGGCGGTGATTTCACCCAGACCAATACGTGTCAAACGGCGATCGCTCCGGGCGGCACATGCACCATCGATGTGTACTTCACTCCGTCGGTGACCGGCACAAGGACCGGCACGCTGACCATTACTGACGATGCCAGCAATAGCCCGCAGACCGCGGCTCTCACAGGCATTGGCGCTTCCTCTGCGATTTCGATTTCTCCAACCACTCTCGCATTCGGCACCCAGGTCTTGAATACCTCGAGCGCTGGACAAAAGGTCACTGTTACCAATACTGGATTTGTAAATCTCACCTTGAATTCGGTGATGGCAAGCGGTGGGTTCTCGGAGAGCGATAGTTGCACCGGTGTGACCCTCACCCCGGGACAGGCGTGCACGATCACCGCCAGCTTCGCTCCGGTGGTGGCTACGACGACGACTGGCACCATCACTATTAACGACACCAGCACCGGAACGCCTCACCTCGTCAGCATGACCGGAACCGGGGCGTTTGCCGTCACCATGTCAGCGAACATCGCATTCCCCGCAACGAATGTGGGCAGCTCAAGCTCGCCCCAAACCATGACGTTGACCAACAATCAGAGCCAGACTCTCAGCTTTACATTCGTGGCGAGTGGTGACTTCTCTGCGGTTGGCAATGGATCGACCCCCTGTAACGGAACTTTGGCCGCAAAATCCAAGTGTACGTTTGGGGTGACGTTTACGCCGAGCTACAGCGGACAGATCAAGGGCGCCTTGACCATCACGCACAACGCCGCTGGAAGTCCCACCTCGGGCGGGCTCTCCGGAACGGGCCAGGGCGGCTCCGCGGTACCGTTGACCTTCAGCCCGTCGAACCTGAATTTCGGAAACATAGTGCTGAACGCGTCCCTCTCCAAAACCGTCACCATTAAGAATGTGAGCACCTCGACGGTGACGATGAGCAGCATTACGGGCAGCGGCTACTTCAGCGTAAACCCCAGCGGTACCAACCCTTGCGGAGGTGCGTTGAACTCGGGCAAGACGTGTACTGTTACCGTGACCTACAAGCCGCTGGTACCGGGCAGCAGCATCGCCGGCATCACGGTGATCGATAATGCCGCCATCGGCACGCAGGTGCAGAATGCAGCGGGCACCGGTATTCAGCCCGTGACTCTCTCTCCTGCTACGCTCGCGTTCGGAACTGTAAAGGTGGGGACCACGAGCGCGGTTCAAGTCGTTACGGTCACCAATTATCTGACCACCACTGTTCCTCTCAACAGTATTGTTGCCAGCGGCGATTACATCTACACCACGGGTGGAGGCATTCCGTGTGGGGCGAACATTCCCGCAAACGGGATATGTACGCTGGGAGTGGAGTTTAGTCCCACCCTTCCAGGAGCGATCGGGGGCGATTTGACGGTGAACTATTCCGCAGGATCTTCGCCGCAAGTGGTGAACTTGTCGGGAACTGGCCAATAAGTCAGGCGCTTTGGGGTAAGAGCGTTCTATCGCTGTTCTTCGGCGGAAATGTTCTTGAGCAATTCGAGCACGGGCCGCTGGCTCTCCAAGAGTCGCGGCTCGAGTTCAGCCGCTGTCATCCAGCGCGGCGAGCCCTCCCACGAATCCTTCAATTCTCCGCTGGCTTTGACTTCAAAGACTGAGATCCAGCAGGGTACATCCGCCGTGCTGTGATAGCGCGTTCTCAGTTGCTCGCCCGTGACGCTCAACCCTGTTTCTTCCAGGACCTCGCGACGCAGCGTCGTCTCCTCCGCTTCTTTCCAGCCAGCGATTCCGCCGGGGAAGGAGAGGCCCCGTCCGTCATTGCGCTGGATCATAAGGAATGTCTGGCCGTGGCGGATGATCCCAATCGACGCGCGCAGCGATCCGAAGAGCGGGAACCAGCGATAAAGGATGAAGCAGGTGCGCGCAACGATCCAGAACAGCCGCCGCTTCAAGGGTTCGAGCATGGTCTGCAAGCGGTCAGTCTAGCACGCGAGTTTTGCAGTAGTAGGAAAGGCGCCACCGAAGTGGAGTACTCTCTCCCCGCATTGCGCTCCGGGCATTCCCGGGTTGGGGAACAAATAGTCCGTCGTTTACTCGTAAAGGAAACTTCGTCATGAAGCTTAACTGGTTCGTCTGTCTCTTGGTCTCGGCCACGCTTTTCGCACAATCGAAGCCCAATTCGCGCGGTAACGCGCAAGCTGGCCTTGTCGCTGGCTACGGCAAGCTGCCTTTGAGCTTCGAGCCGAACCAGGGCCAGGTGGATGCCCAAGCCAAGTTTCTTTCTCGGGGTTCCGGTTACACGCTCTTCCTCACCAGTGATGGGGCGACGCTCACCTTAAGGCAATCGGCGAAAACGGATGCGGTGTTGCGTATGCGCCTGCTGGGCGCTCGATCTGGCCCAACCATTGCCGGTGTCAACGAACTTCCGGGCAGGACCAACTACTTTCGCGGCAGTGATCCCAAACGGTGGCAGACAAACATCCCGAACTTCGCGAAAGTTCGCTATCAGGATGTATTCGACGGAATCGACCTCGTCTACTACGGAAATCAGGGACAGCTGGAATATGACTTTGTGGTGGCAGCGGGCGCGAAGGCAGACGCCATTCACCTCGCGTTCAGTGGCGCTCGCGACGTTCACATCGACAAGGGCAGTGGGGACTTGGTTCTGAAAGTTGGGAAAGGCACGAACGAGATTCGCTTTCGCAAACCGGTTGCCTATCAAGAGGAGGAGCAATCTCAAGCAGATTCAGCGCTAGGAACCAGCAGGCGTTTGATCTCTGCTGCTTACGTCGTGGATTCACACAACCGCGTCGGCTTTCAACTCGGATCTTACGATCACAGCAAGACCTTGCTGATTGATCCGACGCTCGCCTATTCGACCTACCTTGGCGGCAGCAGTAACGACTACGGAACCGGCATCGCTGTCGACAACGCGGGCAGCGCCTACGTCACGGGGTACACGAACTCGGCCAACTTTCCCGTTACCAGCGGCAGTTTTCAAACCTCATGCGGCGGAGGCTGCAGTGGAACTACGGTGGATGCCTTCGTGACTAAGCTCGATCCGACCGGTTCTTTCCTGGTGTATTCGACCTATCTTGGAGGGGCAGGCAACGACTACGGAAACGGGATCACTGTTGACGCCGCGGGCAATGCGTACATCGTCGGCCAAACGTTCTCCGCAAACTTTTCCGTCACGGCGGGCGCATTTCAGACCAGTTGCGGCACGGGTAGTTGCGCGAGCGGCGACGCGTTTGTGACCGAGTTGAATCCGAGCGGATCGGCATTGGTTTACTCGACCTTATTGGGAGGCAAGAGCGTCAATCAAGGCAACGGTATTGCTCTCGACGCTGCGGGCGATGCCTACGTCGTTGGTTACACCCAGTCCACCAACTTCCCCGTCACACACGGCGCTTACAAGACGACTTGCACCTGCTCGAAGTTTACGGACGTGTTCGTAACGGAATTCAATCCCAGCGGCTCTGCGCTGATCTACTCCACTTATCTAGGAGGGAGCCTGCAGGACGTCGCATACGCCATCGCTCTGGATCCCTCCAACAACGCGTACCTCACGGGGTACACGCAGTCGACTGACTTCCCGACGACTCCGGGTGCTTTTCAGTCCAGCTCGGGGGCCAAGATCACCGGGTTTGTCACCGCTCTGAATGCCACGGGGTCCGCATTGGTGTATTCGACCTATCTCGGTGGGAACACTACGGGCACGACTCCGTGCGAAACCTGCGGAACAAGTATTGCGGTCGACAGTACGGGAAGCGCGGTTGCGACTGGACTGACTGCGGAGTCGAATTTCCCGACGACTCCGGGAGCTTACCAGACGGTCTTCAAGAGTGGCACGAGCGGTCACGATGCTTTCATCACGAAGTTAAATCCCACCGGAACGGCGCTGGTCTTCTCAACTTATCTTGGGGGAAGCAAGGATGATGGAGTGACCGGCGTCGCTTTCGACAGCGCGGGGAACGTCTGGCTCAGAGGCAATACGCAGTCCTCCGATTTTCCTACTACGCCGGGCGCTTACCAAATAACGCTAGGGGGCCTTTTCGACGCCTTCGTGGCGGAGCTGAATCCTGCCGGTTCGGTGCTGTTGTACTCCTCGTATCTTGGCGGTTCGGGAACGGAGTATGGCGGAGCGACGCGCATGCTGGCGCTCGATCATCAATCACCGCCGAACATCTACATCACTGGCTACACAGACTCGACGAATTTCCCAACCTTGGGAGCCTTGCAATCCAGCCTCGCGGGAGTGAACGACGCTTTTGTCAGCAAGTTCTCTCCCAGTCCGAACGTGGGGCTGTCTGCTTCCAGCCTGAATTTTGGAAACCAGAACGTTGGAACCACCAGCGCGCCGCAAACCGTGACGCTCACCAACACGGGGAATGAAACATTAAGTGTGAGCAGCGTCAGCATGACCGGGACCAACAGCAAGGACTTTGCCGAGACTAACAATTGCGGGCAGTTGACTCCGAATACCACGTGCACGATCAGCGGGACATTCACCCCTTCGATCAGCGGGACCGAGACTGCCGATATTTCGATCACCGACAATGCCGCCAATAGTCCGCAGTCGGTTTCCGTGACAGGTGTAGGCGTTGGGAACGGTACTACGGCAGTTGTTTCACCGAGCAGCCTCACCTTTGGAGTGCAGCTTGTCGGTACGCTTAGCGCTGGGCAGGCTGTGACTCTCACTAATACTGGCAGCGCAGTGCTGACGATCACGAGCATCGTCAGCAGCGGAGATTTCAGCCAGATCAATACTTGCGGGTCTACTTTGGCTGCAGGGGCGAACTGCACCATCACGGTAAAGTTCAAACCGACGACTCTTAACACTCGAACCGGCAGCGTCACAGTGACCGACAATGCGACGAACAGTCCGCAAGTTGTCTCGTTGACGGGAACGGGGACTTACATCTCGCTTTCGCCGACGATCCTGAACTTTGGAAGCGTTACGGTGGGGACATCGAGTTCTCCGCAGACGATCACGCTGACCAACACGGACAGCGTCGCAATCGGCATTAATGGCGTATCGATTACAGGGGTCGCGAAAGCGGATTACAGCCAAACCAACACTTGTGGAACCAGCGTGGCGAAGGGCGCGATTTGCACGATCAGCGTAACCTTCAAGCCGACAGTAACGGGTCAGAGGTCAGCGAAGGTTTCGATTGCAGACGTCGGCGGCGGTAGTCCGCAGACGGTGCAGTTGTCCGGAACTGGCCAGTAAGATCTCGGTTTGTGAGGGTGGTTCAAGCCGGATCGAGAGATGACTTTGCTGGTAGGTGAGGGAAGAGCCCGTATCGTGTCGATACGGGCTCTTCGTCTTTTTACTGACGTTCATCGTGGTGCAAGCTTGCTACTGAAGCACTACCGGCTTGATTCCGACCGGCACGATCCGTCCCGAGACTGAGATCGGAGCGTTCGCGGTGCTCATGTCCTGATACTTTGACCACTGACTTCCGACCGTCTGGTTCGCAAGGGTGCAGGAGCCGTTGGCGCAGCTTTGGGACGCGTCCCACATGATCTGGTATTGCTTGCCAGATTTGGTGATGGTGCACGACCATACGGTTCCGTTGGCCGCGCACGGAGTGGTGAGAATGGAACCCGCGAGCCAGTTGTAGGTTTGCTGGTAGGCGGTCTGCACGGCGGCAGGTTGAGTTGTCATGTAGGTCCAGTCATACCAGGCGATTCCGAAGATATTGAGCGACCAGCTCCCCAGATAGAACCTCGGCATGAACGAGGCGGCCATGTCGGCATCGGTGTAGGCGCCGGTAAAGCCGGCTTCGGCGTAGGAGGCCTCGCCATTCCACAGTGGCTTCGCGAGTTCCGCGGGCTGCAGGATGCCGCGAGCGTTGGAGACGTAGGCCTGCATGGCGGTTTCGGGTGTGCAGGGAACGGGTGCCGGGCAGTTGTTGCCCTTGGCGTTTCCCGGCTTCATGTGGAAGTTAATGATGTCCACCGCCGAGGCGATTGAGTTCGCAGGATTCGGACAGGGCAACTGGTATCCGGTGGGGGAGGCGGTGCAATACAGCTGGTTCTGCGCGTAGTTCAGATTGGACCGACTATCGGCATGCCCGGAGGCCATAACAATCTGGGCCGTGGGATCGATCGCGGTCGCGGTACAAGGAGTGGCCGTGCCGTTGCCACTCTCGTGGATCACGCCGCGGCCTGTGATAATGCATTTCGCATCTTCCGTGAGACGCGCGAGCTGGGCAAAGCTGCCGGACCAGTAGAAGGCTGCGTCGGGCTCGTTCCAGATTTCCCAGTATTTAATGTGCGCGTGCGTCTGCAGATACGTAGGGCTATTGGCGTGGCTGGCGATCGCCGTAATCCAAGCCTTCCAGATCGCGTTGGTTCCGGTGCCATCGCTGTTCAGATCGATGGGAGCGTCGCACTCACCGGCACCTCCGCCGGAAACCGCGGTCATGTAATGGCAGGTTGTATCCGAGGGTTTGGAAGTCGCCCACGGAGGAGTACGCGCGAGCGTGTACATGCCTTCCATAACGCCGCTGGTATAAGCCTGGGCTAGAACCGAGTCGAGGGTCGTGAAATCGAAGACTCCCGATGCGGTGTTGATCGATGGCCATTGCAGTGGAGGAGAATCCCAGAAGCGCTGCATTCCGTAGTTCACCGTGGGATAGTCCTTGATCGACGTATTGGTCGAGGTAAATCCAAACAGAGTCGAGGGAGCTGTATTTCCGTTGACTACGCTGTTGACCGCCAAGGTCAGGGCCTTCGTCGCGGTTTGCTTGGGGGAAGAGGAATCGACGACCTGGACGGTGACGTTGAATTGTCCAGTGAGCGACGTGGTTCCGGAGAGCAAGCCGCTGCTCTTCAGGGTGAGGCCGGCGGGCAGCGTTCCGGATGCGAGGGACCAGGTATACGGAGTTGTGCCTCCGGTGGCGCTCAACGTGGCGGAGTATGCGGTGCCTGCTGTCGCGCTCGAAAGCGATGTTGTGGTGACCGCGAGCGGAGGTACAAGACTCGAGGTAACGGTGACGTTCGCGTTTCCCGACTTGGTCGAATCCGCGGTACTCGTCGCCGTCACTGTAGCGCCTACAGTGGTCGTGACGTAGGGCGCCTGGTAGAGGCCGCTGCTGGTAATGGTTCCGCGCGACGCCGACCACGTAACTCCTACGTTCGATGTGTTGCTCACCACGGCAGTGAATTGCAGGGTGCCTTGAGACGGAACCGTGGCGTTTGCGGGCGTGACCGTTACCGAGATGATGGCTGTCGACGAGACTGTAAGTGGGAGCGATTTCGTCGCGATCTGTTTCGGCGAGGACGAATCAGAAACCTGGACGATGATGCTGAATTGTCCAACCTGAGTGGTCGTTCCTGAGATCAAGCCGGTGCTCTGCAAAGTTAGTCCGGTGGGCAGCGTTCCCGATGCCGGGGACCAGCTATACGGAGCTGTACCTCCGATAGCGGCGAGCGTAGCCGAGTATGCGGTGCCGGATGTGACGGCAGACAGCGCCGTTGTGGCGACAGAGAGCGGATTCTTCACAGTCGGCGTGATCGTGACCGAAGCTGTTCCGGACTTGGTCGAGTCGGCGGAACTGGTAGCGGTTACAGTTGCGGACGTATTGATGGTGACGGCCGGTGCCTGGTAGAGGCCGCTGCTGCTGATGGTTCCAGGGCTGGCAGACCACGTGACTGCCACGTTGGATGTGTTGCTGACGATGGCCGTGAATTGCATCGTCCCGGAGGAAGTCACGGTGGCGACGGCGGGGGAGACGCTGACTGAGACGGCGCCGGCCGTCGAAACTGAAATCTGGAACGGCTGCGCGCCGTTCATGCCGGTCGAGTCCACGGCTTGCACAGTGAAATTAGAAACTCCCGTCTTTCCCGGAGTGCCGGAAATTGTTCCGGTCGCTTGGCTGAGAGCGAGGCCCGTGGGTAAGGAACCAGAGGAAACATTGAAGACGTAAGGCGCTTTGCCGCCGCTGACGCTGATCGTTCCGTTGTACGGTACTCCGACTTTCGCGGAGGACAGATTTCCGGAGAGCTGCGGGTTCACATTCGTGCCGGCAGAGTTCGCCGCGGTGCAGGAGGTGAGCCACGGAAGGCACAGCAACAAAGGTGCGAGGCCAATAAATCCAAGCGCGTGATACTGCCGGCGGTTCCGAATCGTAAAAACTGCTGCGGACGTCATCTGTGTTACCTCTCGAATGGGGGTTCAAGAGGACGCCCCAGATTCAGAACGTCCTGGAGGTAACAGTAGAGAGAGGCAGCGAATGCTCACAGATGCCCAAGGGCCATTGCCCAGGGGGTGACCAGAAGTACACGTGGAGATGTCCGCACGCCGAGGCGGCAGGGCTAATTGCGTATGGAGGGTAACCCGCTAGCGTCGCATTACGCGTACTGGTAAATCCGTGAGCGGAGCGATTGGCGCCGCAGCGGTGTCTTTCTTGGAGTTCACGTCGGCATCTGCCTTAGCTGCGGCAGCGCCATGATTGCCCAGGGCGTACAGCACTACTTCAACTCGACTGGAGACTCCGAGCTTGTCAAAAATTCGGAACAGATAGTTCTTGACGGTGTGCTCGCGCAAGTTCAGCCGCTGCGCGATTTCGCGGTTACTGAGGCCTTCGGCCACACAGCGCACGACGTCCACTTCGCGCGCCGACAGTAGAGCATCCCCGCTCGCGCTGACAAATTTCATGGGGACTGGCTCAGACATGGCTTCCAGAAGGAATTGCAGTTCGCTGCTGTTGGCCCAGATCTGACCCTCGTGGACGCACTTGATGGACTTGGCAAGCAGCTTGAGCGATTCGGTGCGGCAGAAAACACCACGTGCGCCAGAACGGAATGCATCGATCACGGGAGTTCGCTCGGACGAATCCAACAGCATAATGACCCGCGTGGACGGAGAAGTGGAGCAGATCTCGCGGCTCAATTCAAACCCACCGCGGACGTCCGTGCCCTGCCGGGCGCTGATCAAAGCGATTTGCGACCGCTCGCGCTTAAGCACGGCGAGGATTTCGGCTTCCTTCGACGCCGGACTCGCTACATTGAATTGTCCGTCGCGTCCCAGTGTCTCTACCAGCAACTGGGTGTTCATCGACGTGTTATCGGCCGCGAGGACGCGGATACGGTCTTGCTGAGGAAAGCTGGTCAATTGAGCCATGATGGAAGAGCCCGCACAAAAAAAACGTTTGGGAGTCCTTCGTCTCCCAGCGCGTTCGATTGCTGTAAGACAACGGTTTGATCAGAAGTTGGGGGGAACGCGATACAAAACCTAAGTCACAGGCCTGGAGTCTCTACCCCAGTTTGTTCGCCCTGTTTCCGGGGCGAGAGGTTCTAAACACAGGGTATTCGGGGCAACCAAACGGGTAAATGGCACTTTAGGGCCATTGTTCAGAGGGTTACTCCGGACTCGCAGGTTACCGCTTGGTTACTGTTCCGGGCCTAAGTGTAAGGCCGGTGTGCAAAATTCTTCACGGAGACGATCCTCTCATTGACACTCTTTTGACACTGTACTAGGGTACGGTGAGTTGCAGTGCCGCAACCCAGCGGGAAGCTCACCCCCCACATCTTCCTAGGCAATCTTGTAGTTGAAAAGCTGTCTAAACGAACCCGTACTCGGTGAGAACAGGTTGGAAAACCATGCCCAGATTCGATAATTCTCCTAGCCAAGGCCAAACCAATTCCCGTCGACACATTCCCTATTATCTCGCACTGGCGCTCCTGCTGGTTGCGTCCGCTGCCGTATTGATGTCGCGGCCGACAGTGGTTCATGGTTCGTCCCTGGCGGTGGATCCGGGACCGCGCCCGCTGCCCGCGGACTCAGGCAATTTCTATTCGAACCTGACGCCCAATCAGAGCGCCATCACGCAACGGTTGACCCAGATCTTCACCGAGGTCAACTTCGTGGCGGGTGGACCGCTGGTGAAAACCGTCGGATTGGGACCACGATTCAATTCCAATTCCTGCAACAGTTGCCATGCCTATCCCGCGGTCGGCGGATCGAGTCCGCCGAACAATCCGCTCTTCGGCATCTACCAGTTGATGGGCGCAACCAACACCATGCCCTACTTCGTGACCGCCAACGGTCCAGTGATTGTGGCTCGCTTCCCCTATAAGTCGGACGGCGTAACGCCCGACGGCGGCGTCCACCAGATGTTCACGATTTCCAATCGCACGGACGCGCCGGGTTGCACCACGATGGTTCAGCCGGACTTCACCAGCGCGCAGCAGAGCAACAACATTATTTTCCGGCAGGTCACTCCGACGTTTGGCACGGGACTCATGGAGTTGATTCAAGAGAGCGACATCCTGGCCAACATGAATTCCAATACGACACTGAAACAGTCGCTTGGAATCTCGGGACATGCCAACTACAGCGACGACGACGGCACGATTACGCGCTTCGGTTGGAAGGCGCAGAACAAATCGCTGCTCTACTTCTCGGGTGAGGCGTACACGGTCGAAGAGGGCGTGAGCGACGAAGCGTTTCCCAGCGAAAACGACGAGTCAATTCCGAGTTGCCTGCCTCCGTTCCCGGTCACGCAGGGCACGAACAAGACCAAGGGCGTTCCCGACGACCGCATGGATTCAGGCGAGGCTCCGAAGCTGCCGGTAAATTTCCCGAGCGATCTGGAGCGCTTCTCTCTGTTCATGCGCTTCCTGGCGCCTCCGACACCGGTGCCGCCCACGCAATCGACGTCGAACGGTCTGGTGCAGTTCAATACCATCGGCTGCAACATGTGCCACACCAACTCGTTCACCACGCCGAAAGCTTCCATTGCCGCGTTGAGCAACGTGCAGGCGAATCTGTTTTCGGACCTGCTGGTTCATGACATGGGACCGGATAACGCGGATAACGTTGGGCAAGGCAACGCCACAGGAGATCAATTCCGCACTGCGCCGCTGTGGGGCATTGGGCAGAGATACTTCTTCATGCACGATGGGCGTACGCAGGACATCGTCCAGGCGATTGAAGATCACCGAAGCTTTGGCAATGGGACGTATCCGAATTCCGAAGCCAATACGGTCATCAACAATTTTGACGCGTTGTCGCAGAAAAACCAGCAGGATCTGGTGAACTTCCTGCGCTCGCTGTGATATTTCGGGACACGACCAAGACCAAGGGGAACACTATGTCAGTCTGGGGAAAGACAAATAAAATGCAGGCTCAATCCAACAAATGGACGATGATACGAGTGGCCTTGCCGACGGCCCTGTTGCTAGTGGTATGCACGGCGGCGACGGCTTATTTCCCGAAGGCCGCTCACTCTGCGGCGACTTCTTCCCGAACAAACGCACCGCTGTCCCCTACGGTGACCGCGACCGATCCGGGTCCACGGGCGCTGCCCGCAACCGCCGGCAGTTTTCTGTCGAGTTTGAGTCCGAACGAGCAGCAGATCGAGCCGAGCATCACCACGGAATTCAACCGCGTCCACGACGTGATCGTTACGTCTCCAACGGACGGTGGACTGGGGCCGCGATTCAACGAGAATTCGTGCGCGAGTTGCCACGCGTATCCCGCGGTCGGTGGATCAAGTCCCCCGAACAATCCCTTGTTTTCGGTCTACAACTACAACGGCGCGTCGAACACCATGCCGTCGTTCATCACTTCTACGGGTCCAATTCTGGAAGCGCGCTTCATTAACCAGCCGGGGACGACCATTCCCGATGGCACCGTGCACCAACTCTTCACCATCAAGGGCCGCAGCGACGCTGCCACTTGCGGCATTTCGCAGCCTGATTTCGTGACCGCTGCTTCACAAGGCAATCTGGCGCTGCGCCAAGTGCCTCCAACCTACGGCGACGGCCTGATCGAAGTGGTTCGCAACATCGACATCACCAACAACATGAACGCCAACCGGACGCAGAAGGCGGCGTTGGGAATCACGGGTCATCCCAACTACAGCGGGAATGACGGCAGCATTCAGCGTTTCGGGTGGAAGGCGCAGGTTCGGTCGACGTTGTTGATGGCGGCCAACCAGATGAACGTGGAAATGGGCGTCACCAATGAGACGTTCCCCAACGAAATCGACCAGACCCCGGGATGCGTTCTCAATCCGGTGCCGGAGACGGTCTCGAACTTTACGCCAGGTATCCTGACGGAAATGTTCCCCGGCGACGCGGAACGCGCCGAGTACTTTACGCAGTGGCTGGCGCCCCCGACTCCCGGACCCGGCAGCAATTCCACCAAGAACGGGAAGACGCAGTTCACCAACGCGGGTTGCGTCTATTGCCATAACACTTCGTTTACCACGCCTGCGACCTCGCGACCTGGGCTGGGCAACATCACCATCAATCTGTATTCCGACATTCTGGTGCACCACATGGGGCCCGGACTGGCGGATGGTTTGCCACAAGGGTCGGCGGGTCCGGATGAGTTCAGAACCGCGCCTCTGTGGGGCATCGGACAGCGGCTGTTCTTCCTGCACGATGGCCGCACAAGCAACATTGTCACGGCAATTGAAGATCACTACAGTTTGGGGAATGGATCGTACCCGGCGTCTGAAGCGAATCAGAGCGTGACCAACTTCAACAACCTGAGTCCGAAGAACCAGCAGGATCTGGTGAACTTCCTGCGGTCGCTGTAGACGGAGAGATTAACCTCCGGCATGACGATCGAGAAACCTATTGCGCCGCAATCATCGCTGATTGCGGCGCATTTTCTATTTTTGGGGAGTGGATCGAGAGACATCTCGTGGCCGTTTCGCTACCGAGATCCGGCAGCCCTTGCGCGCAGCCGGGCTTGTCCGGCGAAAGTAGCTCGCCCTTGGGCATCGTACAGGTCCGCCAAGCCCAGCCAAAGCTTGGAATCACCCGGCGCTATTCTTACTGCTTCTTCCTGAAAGCTCACTGCCTGCGCCAAGTCTCCCAACTGGTACCAGGCCTTTGCGCGGCCGGTCGCGATCAGCGAATTGAAGCTTGCGCCGAGCGATTCTCCTTCGGGGCCAAAGGGACTCGAATCTACAGCCTTGTCAAACGCCGCCAGGGCCGGTTGGGGCTGGTGCATTTGCAGGTCAGCTTGACCCAGCATCATCCACATTTCATGCGGACGAGTAGAGGCCTCCGCGGATTGCCTGAAAACGTCAGCGGCTTCTGCATACCTCTTTTGAGTCAAGTAGAAGAGTCCAAAATCAAACCAGCTCTCGTCGCTCGGTTCGAGACGGAGGCTGGTGCGAAATTCCGTTTCGGCCTCGGCGGGGCGGCCGGTTTGTTCCAGAACGAGTGCTCGCAGAAGGTGAACGTTAGCATTGTCAGCGAAAATTGCCTGCGCATGGTCGAGGTAAGCGAGCGCTTCCGGGTAGCGTGCGAGGCTGTACAAGACTCCGCCAGCGTTGGCCCGCGAGTTGAACAATTCCGCATTCGCTCTGGAAGACTTCGGGGCGCCTTCATCAGAGGGTTCGAACGACATCTTGTCGCAATCCACCTGCAAACGATCGATGAGCGCATCCGTCAGAGGGCCACGTCGCACAAAGATGGCGGAGACTTCATCCAGATACACCGGCCTCCAGACCTGGCTGTGGCAAAAGGAGCGGAGCTGAGGAAATAAGGTCATCCCTTGATAACGAGACAGCGGCACGATGATTGTGTTGATCCCGCGATCATCGGATTCCTGTCGCCAGGCCGGCGAGTCCGGAGGTTCCACGGCAAGGTCGTAAGCGCCGAAGAACAGTTGCGGTCCGAACGGGATCGCCCGGCCATCAATGTAATCGCGGTAATCGGGAAACAGACGCCACGTCAGGTATCCACCCAGACTGTAGCCGTTGAAGACATTTCCCGGCAGCTTTTCGCGTTGCAGAAAATCCACCGCTCGCTCGGGATACCACCATGAGAGCCCGGTTCCGAACAGAGACAGTTGCGTAGATCGCATGTAGTAGCGATTGGAAACGAGATCCAAAGAACGCAAGGATGCGAGGCCGGCAACCGCAATCGTGACGAGAAGAGTGACTGCCATGACCACACGCGAAGAAGGGAACCGCACAGCCCCGTCCTCGGCTTCGCCCGTGAGTTTCTTGCCGCGGAGTTCATCCACCATCGCGCCGCCCACCACGACCGCGACGCAGGCAAACAGAGCCTGCAGGCGCACATGCTGAACGGTGAAATATATGAAGGCGACTAGCAAAGCGGCCGCGCCCAGCCTTTTACGCCACACTGCGATGCAGACGCCCAGAACAGCAACAAGAATCAGCCACCAGAAACAACTTTGCGGATCGCGCCAATCCAACGCTTGTTGCAGGCTCGCCCATGAGGGACGAATGTTTTCCCATTCGACCACCCAGGAGGTGTGCAGGCTCTGAACGCGTCCTTGTCTGATCAACGCAAGATAGAGATGTGCGCCGAATGGATTAAAGAAGGTTGCAGCGCCGGTTAGCGCGAGCCACGGCCACGCTTTCTGTAGTCTTGTCAGCGCGGCTGTTCGCGTGGCCGCGAACGGCAGTTCCAGAACTTCCAGAAAGACGTAGCCAGCGCAGATTGCCAGGCCAGCGGCGAATCCCAAGTGCAGGTTGACCCAAGCCACCATGAGGACTGGAAGCAGCCACAACCTCGCTCGACCTCTACGATAGTGCCGCCACAACAGGCTTAAGAATGCGGCAAACAATATCGTGGTGAACATTTCGGCCCGGGGTTGCGTCCGGCTCGCAATCAGAGGCACCGCCACCACCGCCAATGCAGAGCCGAGCAGGCTCCTGCGGCGAACTAGAAGTGCAACGGTTCCGGCGCACGCCAGCGCGCCCATCCAGGAAAGCAGCGCGTATCCGCCCGCGAGATAGGCGAGATAGAACGTGATCCCGGAGAGAACCGGATAAATCCAAGGCTGCCCGTTCGCCGGGTAGGAGAAGACATCGGTGGAGAAAACCTGCCGGTGCTGCACAACCCAGCGGCCCGTAGCGAGTTGCCAGCCCAGATCGAAGTCTTGCAGAGTATGCAGACCTGCCAGCAGCGCATATGCGATGGCGATGGCACACAAAAGCCATCCACAAAGTAGCGCAGGATTGTGGCGGAATGAGTTGGTGCTCTCAGGTGAACTCGTGGCCATTCGGCAGGGAAGTCGTCCCCCAGGCAAAATCACACAAGTCCTGCGAGTGCCGATCATCTCCGGCGGCGCAAGACTTCCAGAATCATACAACAGCGTGAAAGTGCTGCTGCCGGTTCGATACAAACAGAGAAGGGAATCGCCCTTCCCGTGTTTACGAATTTACTTCAGTCCATTGGCTGTCGAAAGGATGAAGATGTGATCGTCCGCCTGGGACTCGATCTGGCTGTCTCCGCCGAACACCACCAGATCATTGAAGGTCGGGTTGTAGAACGCCGAATGGAAGAACCGCTCCGGCGCAGTACCGGTCACTTTTTCAGCGACCCATGCGGGCGTGCCGCCCAGGGTATTGGCATTCGTAAGGATCCAAGTGTCGTAGAGGAAGCGGGTGCCATTGATCTGGTTAATCCCACCGTACATAATCATCCGGTTATTGGTCGAATCGTATACTGTGATTTGACCGGTTCGACCCGCAGGGGCGGTCCCGGTCGGGGATAGTTGCTTCCAGCGCGGTGTTCCAGCCTGTCCATTGGCATTCGAGAGCGCCCACACGTCGGTGAAGCCACTGCCTCCGGAATCACCCGCGTAAATAATCAATGCGTTATTAACTGAATCAAAAATAGCGCTGCTATTCTCTCGAGCAACTGGCGGAGTGTTGGCGGGAGAGAGCTTTGTCCAGGTGGGCGTCCCACCCTCACCGTTGGCATTGGTTAAGACCCACACGTCGGAAAAATAGCCGGCCGAGCAGTTGGTTCCGCCGAAAACGATGAGCACGTTCTTGGTGGGATCATAAACCGCAGTGTGGTTCATCCGCGGCGCCGGAAGCGCGCCCGAAGCGGTTATGCTCAGCCAGTCCGGCGTGCCATGGGCGGAATTGGCGTCGTCGAGAATCCACAGATCATTCAGGCAACTGGTCGAGGCCGTGGCTCCTCCAAAAAACATCACCCGGTTGCTGCCCGAGTCGTAGAGGCCGCTGTGTCCAAAGCGCGCGGAAGGAGCAGTACCCGACGGGAAGACCTGAACCCAGTTCGTGCCAACCTGGGAGACTTGTCCCGAAGCCACAACTCCAACTTCCGACCACACATCATTCAGCGGACCTAACCCCGCAGCGGTTTGCTGCCCGCCAAACACAATCATCTGATCCGTAACCGCATCGTAGCCGGCGCTGGCGTGAGCGCGTGGCGCAGGGCCATACTGCGACCAGGTCGGTCCGGATTGCAAACCATTGGCGTCGGTCAAGGCAAAAACGTGATCGTCGGTAAAGGTCTGAGGCAGTTGGCTGGTGCCGCCAAAGATCACCATTTCATTCGATACGGGATCGTAGATCGCAGTGTGACTTCTGCGATACGGGGCAGCGTCGGTCGGTGCCAAGAGCGTCCAGGCGGGATTTGCGCCTATTCCGTTGGCGTCCGTAAGAATCCAGGTGTCGTCTTGCACGGTTGTAGAGGTCGGCAGTCCCCCGCCGTGGATCATCATCCGATTATTTGCCGAATCGTAGACAGCGACATGACCGCTCCGGGCAACGGGTCCTCCGCCTGAGGGCGAGAGTTCCGTCCACGCGGGAGTTCCGGTCAGCCCGTTTGCATTGGAAAGGGTCCAGACATCGTTGAAGACGCTCTTGCTGGCGGCGCCGCCCGCGAAAACCGTCATGATGTGGTTCACCGAGTCATAGATGGCGGTGCTCTGCGTGCGTGCGCTTGGCGGGGTTCCGGCAGGCAGGGCCTGCGCCCAACTGGGCGTTCCGGTTGATCCGTCGGCGTTGCTCAAGATCCAGACGTCGTTGTAATACTTTCCATTGCAATCGGTTCCACCGAACACCGTCATCGTGTTGGCAACGGAGTCATACACCGCTGTATGGCCCTCGCGGATCGGAGGCAATGTTCCAGTCGGACTAAGTTTCGACCACGCGGGCGTGCCCACGGAATTCGCGTTGGTGAGTAACCAGAGATCATTGACGCAGGGTCCAGGAAATCCGGTGCCGCCGCCAAAAACAATCATGCGATTGGAGCTGGGATTGTAAATGGCCGAGTGTCCGAAGCGAACGCTGGGCGGGGTTCCGCTGGCAGTTACCGAAACCCAATTCAAATTGTTGGAGGCCGATCCGGAAGCGATGACGTTCTTGACCGCCCAGATGTCGTGGAAATCGACATTGGTGGGCGCATGCTGCCCTCCGAACATAATCATCTGTTTAGTCGAGGGGTCATAGACCGCCGAGGCCTGACTGCGGGTGCCGGGACCATAGCGGTTCCATTTTTGCGCCGAAGCGGGACATACCAGGAACATGCTCAGGGAGAATAAAGCCAGCGTTGCACAGACAACAGTATTAGAACGGGTCAAGTAGGCGCTCCGATACGGGCACAGCAGGGCTGGGTCCGGGGATGTCGATGTCAAGGGTAGCGCCTTGCGGGGGATACAGCAGCAAGCACTACACGAACGTGTAGGCAGCATAGGACCGGAGCTTCCCAGCGTCAAGATGCAAATTCCTTCATCTTGACAGGGTTTGCATAGTCAGCCAGACTTGAGCGCCCTCGGAAAAGGATTTCCGCGATGGGCTGAACGGTTCGGCAGACGACAAGGCCGACCGCTGGTGGAATGTACATACGACCCCTGCCTTTCGTCCCGGACGATCACGTCTTCTGTTTGATTGATGCGATTGGAAAATCATGAAGCAACTCGGCTCCCTCTTTCTCCTCCTCGTTTTCTTGGGTTCCGGCACGTTCGCGGGCGCCCAAGTGTGGACCCTGGCTGGTCCGGCATCGCGTCACTCGCACACTGCGGTTTTTGATCCAGCGAGCGGACAAATGATTATTTTTGGTGGTCAGGAGACGTCTACCAACACAGACCTGAACGACGTCTGGCTGGGTGTGACGGCTGCCACTCAGGACGATCACTTCAATCAGTTGCTGCCCACAGGCACCGCTCCACAAGGCAGATTTGGCCATGTGGCGACCTATGACCCCAGCAGCAATCGCATGACGATATTCGGCGGCGCGCTCGGTGTGTCATCGCCCTGTGCCAACGATGCTTGGATTCTGGATGGAGCGAACGGGAGTGGGAGCGCCACCTGGATAGCGTTGACGCCCTCGGGAACTCCTCCCGCGCCGCGTGTGTATCCCGCGGCTGTGTACGACCCTACGACTGGATCCATGATCGTGTTCGGAGGAAACAACTGTTCGACCGGATACTTCAACGATGTCTGGGTTCTGAGCAGCGCAAACGGTGGAAGCGGAAGCCCCGCTTGGACCAAGCTCGCCCCTTCCGGCACACCACCGGCGGCGCGGCAGAGTGCCAGTGCCATCTATGATTCGGTCAACAACATCATGACCGTTTATGGAGGCGATGCGGGAGGAACCGGGTTAGGGGATGTGTGGGTGCTCTCTCATGCCAATGGAACTGGCGGCACACCGGTGTGGACGACGCTAAAGCCGAGCGGCACCGCTCCTCCGGCTCGAACCGGGCAAACCGCAACCTACGATAGCGCCAATAATCGGATGACGGTTTTCGGGGGCGTCAACAAGACGGGGACTTTCTCTGACTCCTGGGTGCTAAGTTCGGCAAACGGGATCGGCAGTCCGAGCTGGCTGCAGATCCCTGTTACAGGTACCGCGCCCAGTGTGGCGTACCACAGCGCGGTTTATGATCCGGCAGCGAACGACATGTATGTTTTCGCCGGCAGCAGCAGTGCCGACAAACTGTCGACCAATTCGCACGCCTTTACGTTGTTCGGAGCAAATGGTGTTGCCAAGACAGGAAATCGGTGGATTCTGGGCGGACCCGCAGTGCGATACTCGCAGTCTGCCTTCTATGACACGGTCACGAACAGTCTCTTCGTATTTGGCGGCCAGCATTCCAAGACGAATCTTGATTTCAGTGACTACTGGCAGGCTTCGAACGTCGTCGGTTCTTCCAACCTGAAATGGACGATCCTTTCGCCGAGCGGCAGCAGGCCTTCGGCGCGCTTCGGTCATACTGGCTTGTTCGACAGCGGAAGCGACCGGATGATGGTTTTCGGGGGAGCGACTGGTTATCCCTCACCTTGCGTGAACGACTATCACGTGTTGAGAAACGCGAATACCAAGGGGGGATCGCTAAGTTGGGCTTTGGTTACGCCATCCGGCACCCCGCCGACGCCTCGCGCGCTGCATGCCTCGGTATACGATTCCGTCACCAACGCCATCATCATTTTTGGCGGATACAACTGCAAGACCACCTATTACAACGACGTTTGGGTCCTGAAGGATGCCAACGACGTGACTGGGCAACCCAGTTGGACTCAACTGGCGCCCACGGGCACGATCCCGAGCGCGCGCGAGAGCAGCAGCGCGGTCTACGATTCCGCCAATAACGCCCTCATCGTCTTCGGAGGCGACGCCGGCGGAAGCCAGAATTTTGGGGACATCTGGGTGCTCTCCAATGCGAATGGTACGGGTGGAACTCCCGCGTGGACGCAGCTGGTTCCTTCCAATCACGGGCCATCGGCACGATCTGGCCAGTCCGCAATCTACGACGCGACTAACGATCGGATGACGATTTATGGGGGGTACAACGGCGGAGCCATTCTCAGCGATGTCTGGATTCTGTCCGGCGCGAGCGGGCACAACGGCATCGCCACGTGGACCCAGGGCGTTTCCGGTCAGCCTCGGAGATTCCCCAGCTCACTGTACGATTCGACCGTGAACGAGATGGTGACATTCGGCGGATCCAGCAGCACGAATCCGCTGAACCCCTCGTCCGATGTCTATACCTTGACCAATGCCAACGGTCTGCCTTGATGAGGACTGTGATTTGCCGTAATTGATTTGAGAAGCAAAGACGGTGTAAAGGAAAAGGAAGAGCGGCCGTTATGGCCCTCTTCCTTATTTTCTTGCAGCGCTCTGTGGAGCTTCCAGTCACTCCACAAGAATCGGCTTATAGCCGACCGGTATGCCCCCTGAGATCGAGTGTTGCGCACCATTAAGGTCTGTCCAAGTCGTATAGGCACTCGAGGGAACAGGCTGGTTCACCGTAGCACAAGACGTGTTGCAGCTTGACATCAGACTCGGACTCATATCCCAAGTGATGGTGAATGGCTTTCCCGCCGAAGTTGTGCCCGAACAGGAATAGATCGTACCCGCAATCGCGCAGCCATTGGTGAGCGTCGAACCACTCAGCCATCCGGCGGTGACGTCATAAGCGAGGCCGGCATTGGTTCCCTGCAATTCCCCCTGCGGGCCATCCCACGCGTACCAGGCGGAAAGCAGAATCGGAGGGTTCGTTACCGAGGCCCTGAGCACGTAGGAAATGGACACGTAAGCTGCCTGCAAGTCGACAGTGGGCGCATCGGCCGAGCCGATATATCCGTTTTCATCGTCGAAGAGTTTCGTGGGCAAGTTGTCGCGTTGAATTTCTCCCACTGCCACGTTGTAGACGGCGAGGAACCCTGTGGGATCGGAAGTCGGCGATCCTCTTCCGTGAAAATTTGTGATGTCGAAAGTATCTTTGCCGATGACGTTTGGGTTTGCGGCCCAAGTACAAGTCTTCCCGCTCGTCGGTAGCGTGATTGAGCCCGCAGGCGCGCTAATGGAGGTCTGTGTGGAATAAAGGTTCATCCAGCCACCCGCGGCCGAGGAAAACCCGTGGAACGAGGGGCTGAGCACGCTTGCCTTGGGATCAGCGCAATGAACGATGTTGTAGAGATCCCAGCCCATCCGAACCATCCGGGGGAGGCTGCCCGTGCAGGTTGCTGGCGATCCTGCGTCCGGGCACCAAAAATTCGGCGAGTCTGCTTCGTTCCACACTTCGTAATAGGCGATCTTGCCCGCGTAACGGTCGGCGAGGGCAGCGATAAAAGTCTGGAACTGGAGATCAGTTCCGGTGCCATCCGAGGCCACATCGGACGGGGGAGTGCAGGAAAAATCGTGGGTGCCATCTTGGGGAGCGCACCACACTCCGCCACCATACCCAGAGGAGGTCGGTCCAGGTAGACACGTACCCGGATCCGGCTGCCCCGCACAGGCGGAAGCCCATGGAGGCGTGTTCCCCACCGTGTAAATGACGGTCATGGCGCAGTTGGGATTCGTGGCGAGAGTGTTGACGGTAAGATCGATCTTGGTCCAGTCGTAGGTGCCGGGCGCTGTTTCAATATCCGCCCACTTCATCCCGCTGTCCCAGATTCTCAATGTCGTAACAGCGGCCACATTGCCAGCCGAATCTGTCGGACACCATCCCGCTGTATTACCCGCGATCCTGTTGAAATCCGCAGCGAATAGCATGTCGTTGACCGTGCGGCTGCCTCCGCCTCCGCCCCCACCACCTGTTAGAGTGTTCTTGCTGCTGCCTCCGCACGCAAACAGGCCGGCTAGGACCAGCAGGGGAAAGCTGAGGCTAAGAAACTTCTGGAACGACTTGGAGCTCGAGACAGGGGAAGGGCTCTTTGACATCGTAGTTTTTACCTCGATCTGGTTCAGATAGCTACCCCAGCGAATATCGGATCATAACCCCGGCGTCGTTGGAAAGTTGCACTATTTATAGGCGAAAAGGCTTAACTTCTTTAATTCCAGCACGATTGCTCAACTGCTCCCTGAAGTCTTGCGGGGCTGAAATACGGACAGCTTTCTGACCACTCGGAACTGACCAGGTCGCGCCAAATCACCTCAAAATTGTCATCCGATGTGGGGGGAAGACGGTCGGCGCCGCGCAGAAAAAGCCGCCATTCGTCTCCAAACGAAAGGCTCCATATGCAAGTTCCTTCATCTTGACAGCGTCCGGGAAGGCGGCGAAACTGAGTCTCTCGACTCGGTTTCGTCCCCTCCCCCGCCCGCCGAGCGTGTTTGAGGGCTCCGACTTACCTACGTTTAAAGAAAAAATAGAGGGAGATACCGCGTGAATACCTGCCGACAGCCCGCCACCACCTTGCGTGAGGGAACCATCTCACATCGCCTCAACCGTTTTTCGACCCTAGCCGTGCTCGTGACGATGGTATTGGCGTTGGGATCTTCAGCGCTGGCTACAAATCCACTTCCGCTGATTAATGCTCCCTTGTCGCCCGGGCAAAAGGCTCCCGGGGCGGCCACATTTACACTGACAGTGAATGGTACCGGATTTGTTTCCGGTGCGGTGGTGAACTGGAACGGCAATGCGCGTACTACGACTTTTGTGTCGAGTTCGAAGGTGACGGCGAGCATCACCGCCGCGGATATTGCGACGGCTGGAACAGCTTCCGTCACGGTTTCGAACCCTGCGCCCGGTGGCGGCAGCTCCAACCCAGCGCACTTCCAGATCGTCAAAGGCGGATACACGGTAGCTTTCGGCAAGATCGATTACGCCACAGACCTTTCTCCAGAAGATGTTGCCACGGCCGATCTCAACGGCGACGGCCATGCCGACTTGGTAGTTGCTACCGGCAACAACAGCGTCTCCGTATTGTTGGGCAAGGGGGACGGAACCTTCCCGACGCATGTGGAATATCCCGTCCCGGGGCATCCCATCGCGATCGTCACCGGCGACTTCAATGGTGACGGAAAAGTGGACGTAGCGACGGTCGACGAATATCAGAGCGAGATCTCTGTACTTCTAGGCAACGGCAATGGCACGCTCCAGGCGCACGTCGAATATTTGACTGGCAATCATCCGGTGGCTCTGGCAGCCGCGGACGTCAACGGCGACGGCAAGCTCGATATTATTGTTGCCGATCTGAACGACAACAAAGTGGCGGTCCTGCTGGGTAACGGCGACGGCACCTTCAAGGCGCACGTGGATTACGCAACCGGCAACGGTCCTTCCGGCGTAGCGATTGGCGACTTCAATGGCGACGGCAAACTGGATCTCGTGGTCGCAAATAACACGGACGGCACCGCGGCGATTTTGCTGGGTAACGGCGATGGCACGTTCCAGGGGCCGGTCGCATTTCCGACGGCCACCTTGCCCAACAGCGTTGTGGTTGGCGATTTGAACGGCGACGGCAAGCTGGATCTGGCGGTCGGCACATCGAATAAGGCAGTATCCGTCCTGCTGGGCAACGGGGATGGAACCTTCCAGAACCACAAGGAATATACGATTGGAGCCAATGCGGTGATCGTGGCCGCAGCCGACCTGAACTCCGACGGCAAACTGGATCTGATCTCCGCCAACTTGAACGACAATACAGTTTCGACGCTGACCGGCAATGGCGACGGCACTTTCAAGGGAGAGTCCGTATATCCCACTGGTGGCGGCCCTTCCGGCGTAGCCGTCGGCGATTTCAACGGCAACGGCAAACTTGACATCGCGGTCACCGCGTCGACGGCGAACACGGTTTCGGTGCTGACCGACAATGCCATCTCGCTGACTCCGAGCATCCTGGCTTACGGCACGCAGACCTCGGGTCCCGCTTACGCCGTGACCAAGACCAGCACGCTGAAGAACAACGGCACCACGGCATACACTCTGGGCGCGATTGCTTTCGTCGGGGCTTATTCCACGGACTTCACTCAGACCAATACCTGCACCTCGGTAGCCGCGGGGAAGACCTGCATAATCTCAGTGAAGTTCAGTCCCACGGCGTCGGAGGCGGCCAATGCCCAGCTGACGATTACCGATTCCACCGGCAGCGTGATCGCGATCCAGATGGTGGGAACCGGAAACATTCCAATCTACTTGGCGCCGCGCACCATGAACTTCACCGGGTATCAGTTAATTGGCACGAAGAGCGCCGGCCGGACCGATACGTTCACCAACAAGAGCGGTGTGAACATCTACTTCACGCTTATCGATCTGGAAGGCGTCAATCAGAACGAGTTCAGCTTCACGAGCACCTGTGCGGGCGGCGACTTTAACTACACAGTGCCCTTGTTGCCTGGTGCCAGTTGCACTTCGACTGTATATTTCAGCCCGACCCAATCGGGCGGAGCCAACACCACTCAGGTCTACTACGGGAACTTGACGCTGGCGAAGCAAGGATTGCTGATCCAGGCAAACGCAACTGCAGTAAAGGTCACGCCGACAACCATTACCTTCCCGACCACGAAGGTGGGCACTACGAGTGCGGCGATAAACGTGACCTTCCAGAATGCGGGGTCAACCGCATTGTCCATCAGCAGCAAGAGCTGGAGCGGCCAGAACGACTTTACCCTTGCTACTGACACCTGCGGACTAAGCGTTGCAGCCAACTCTTCGTGCACGTTGGGTATCACGTTCACTCCGAGCGGCGTTGGAACCTTTACCGCGACCCTGAGCATCGGTGATCCGGACCCGACTGGGCCGCAGCAGATCACGGTTACGGGTACGGGCGACTAATTCAATCTGAGACACAACAATGGCGGGCCATGGAGAAATCCTCCACGGCCCGCTTTTTTATTGCGGCTAGGGGCGGTAAATCCAGGTCTTGGCGGTGCTCACTCCAGAGGAATCGTATCCGCCGAAGATGCGAGTCGAGCCATCCATCAACTGCAGGGTTGCGGATCGGTAGCGGGCAGTGTCCATGCTCCCAACCGCCGTGCGGAACGAGCCGGCCTTGGGGTCATAAATCTCAGCGGATGCTGCTCCACCAACGATCAGGACGCGGCCATCGAGCAGGGCGGTCGAATCTGGAAGCTTGGCCCGCGGTTCGGCGAGACTTCCGGTCAACGTGAAGGACCCGGTCTGCGGCTTATAGATCTCCGCGGAGGCCAGCGTGCGGTGAACCGCACCGTCGGAGCCTCCCGCGATCAGCACCGCGCCACCGGCCAGAAGAGCGGCAGTGTGGTTGGATCGGGCTTCGCGCAGTCTCGCGGTCGGCATGAACCTATTGGTCTTCGGGTCGAAGATCTCGGCAGTGGCGAGGGTGGCATGATGGAGTCCGGTTCCCCCTGCGATCAGGACGCGTCCGTCGGAAAGCAAAGTCGCCGTATGGTTGGCGCGCGGCGAGGTCATTTTCGCAGCCAGAGTCCATTTGCCAGTCAGAACGTTGTAGAGTTCGGCGGAATCCAAAGGATGGCTTTCATCTTCGCCGCCCGTGACAAGAACTCGGCCATCGCGCAAGACGGTGGCTACGGCATGGACACGGGGCGTGTGCATTTCCCCACGGTTTGTGAACCGCCCAGTTTCATAGTCGTAATCCTCACAACTGGAGAGGGGAATTCCGCCCGTCGTCGAACCTCCGGCGACCAGGACCTTGCCGTCGGGCAGGGAAGCAGCTACGTGGCCTTCCCGCGCGACGGCCATCTTCGCACCGGGCGAGAACGTCTCCGTAGTGGGATCGTAGACCTCGGTCGTGGCCAGGACCACGCCCTGTTCCTGCTTGCCGCCAATGATCAAGACCTTGAAGTCCGGAAGTATCGTGGCCGTATGACCGCCGCGCGCAGTGGTCATATCGCGGGCGGCGATGAGCTTGCCCACCGGAACGCTCGGCTTCACGGAGAGGTCCTCCTGCGATGTGGCGGCGCAGGCGAAAAGCATGCTGGTAAGGAGTCCGGTAGCCAGTTGAGTTTTCATCATGGGCGGTCACTTTCTTGTCTCCGAGTTCCGGCCAAATGCGGTCGGGTTCCTCATGACAAGTGCTATAAGCTATTGTGCGTTCCAGTCAGTTCCGTGGCGCCGTGCGGCAACCGGCCCCGGTCGCCAATCGGGCATGATTCTATCCCATCCGCCATTGTGCGCTGTTGTGAGAGTCGGTACCGGCAGGGTGCGGCGACTGCTTGCGCAAACCAGTCCTGTCCCCGGTGAAAATTACTAAGAATGGCAATCTCGCCTTTCGCCTCCGGGGCCAAAGAAGGCCTCGATTCTTGGCGAAAGGCGAGATTGTTGATCTCCCGTTAATT
>OBLW0100000015.1_pt1 | contig 125603 bp, 100 predicted proteins | sample 1520161 | NCBI WGS metagenome assembly OBLW01 (sample SAMEA3539309, study PRJEB22396) | soil metagenome | biome: tundra; feature: field; material: soil | place: USA | collected 2010-05 | depth 0.15 m
TGTCATAAATCGACATCGTGGGAAACGGGTTCGCCTTCTGAAACACCATGCCAACCCGGCGGCGGAGTTGCGTCGCCGAGGTTCCGTTATAGGCGTCGATTTCGCCGATGCGCACCCGGCCTTCGACGCGGGCTTCCGGAATGGTCTCGTGCATGCGATTGATGCAGCGGATAAACGTGGACTTGCCGCATCCCGACGGGCCAATCAGAGCCGTGGCGCGATTCGCGGCCACTTTCAGATTGATGTCGTACAACGCCTGGCCTTTGCCGTACCAGGCATTGAGGCTTTCGACCTGGATTCCAACGCCCATAAATTATGCCGCTCCAAAAGTGCCACGCCGCACCGCGTAACGCACGGCCGCGACTGCGGTGACGATAAGAAGGATCAGCACGAACGACCCTGCCCATGCCTGGCGATGCCAGTCATCATAGGGCGAATTAGCGTACCAGTAGATCTGGAGAGGCAGCGCCGCCGTGGGTTGATCGTAGCGGAGATTCCAAAACGTATTGCCTAGAGCGGTGAAAAGCAAGGGCGCGGTCTCACCCGCCACTCGGGCAAAAGCCAGCATAACTCCGGTGATCACGCCCGACGTCGCGGTGCGGAGAGTGATCGAGAGCGTCGTTCGCCAGCGGGGAATGCCGAGTCCATAGGCCGCTTCCCGGAGCGCTTGCGGCACCAGCAGGAGCATTTCTTCGGTGGTCCGGCAGATGGTCGGGACCATCATGATCGCCAGAGCAACTCCACCCGCCAGCGCGGAGAATCCATGACCGCGAACCAGAATGGCCCAAGCGACGATCCCAATGACAATCGAGGGCACTCCGTTCAACACATCTGCGGTGAAGCGAATTGCGGTGCCGAAGCGATTGCGTCCAAACTCGGCCAGGTAAATACCCGCACCGATTCCGAAGGGGACGCCGATTACGCTGGCAATCCCGAGGATGAGCATCGATCCCACAATCGCGTTGGCCATGCCGCCCCCGGGCTCGCCCACCGGCTTGGGAGTTTGCGTCAGAAAGGCCCAGTTGATGGAGCCCAAGCCGCGGTAGACGAGGTAGCCAAAGATGGCAACCAGCGGAGCCAGTACGAGTACGACGGTGAGGACCGCAGCGCCGGTCATGACGTGATTGGTAATACGGCGGCGCCAACTGATGGGCGGCATTCCCTGTTGAACCGATGCGGTTCCAGCGATCTCAGGCATGTCCCCTCGCAGGCTGGCCGCGCGTTACAGTCCATACCAGCAACTGCGCCAGGGCGTTCACGATGATCGTGACCAGGAACAGAGCAAAGCCAATCTCGACCAAAGCGGAAAGATAGACGTTGCCGGTTGCCTCGCTGAACTCATTGGCGAGCACGCTGGCCATGGTGTATCCGGGGGCAAACAGGGACTTCGCGATCTCCGGCCGGTTGCCGATCACCATGGTGACCGCCATAGTCTCTCCAAGCGCACGGCCTAGACCAAGAATGATGCCGCCGAGAATTCCGGCGCGCGCGTTGCGCAGTACGCCCACCCGGATCATTTCCCAACGCGTTGCACCCAGGGCCAGGACGCCCTCGCGCTGATGCTGGGGCACCACCATGAGCACTTCGCGTGTAATCGAGGAAATGATGGGCACGATCATGATGGCCAGAATGATCCCTGCCGCCAGCATTCCTATCCCGTAGGGAGGGCCTTCAAACAGTCCGGTCCAGCCAAGGGTCTTCGCCAGGAACGGCTGGACGTAGCCGCTTAACAGAGGCACGAGGATGAAGATCGCCCACAATCCGTAAATCACGCTCGGAATCGCGGCCAGCAATTCCACGAAAAACGATAGCGGGCCGCGCAACTTCTTAGGGCACATCTCGGTAGTGAAGACCGCGACTCCCACGGCGAGCGGAACCGCTATGAGGAGAGCCACCAGGGACGAAACCAGCGTGCCGTAAATGAAGGGCAAAGCGCCAAACTGCTCGCTGACCGGGTTCCAATCGCTGCCGGCAAAAAACTTGAAGCCAAATGCGTGCCAAGAAAGGCGGGATCCCGCAACCAACTCGTAAACAATCAGAAACAGCACGCCGAGGACCGCCAGGCCGCATACTGTCATGCCAGACTTGAAAATGCGGTCGGGGATTTCGCCGCCGGGCGCCTTCAATAGAGGCGACGCCGGCTGCGCCGGTACCGATGTAACTGTCGTCCCTTCAACAGGTTGCGGTCCGGGCATATCAGGCCGTGGTAAAGCTGGGTGGGCCATTCGTGTTAACCGTAGCAGAGACTTGTTACAAAGGTGTTAAAATCAGCAAAGCTTTTCCGCTTGGGTGGGACCGACAGTTACCCCTGAATCCTTGAGCTGGTGCCGTCTGCAAGACGATGCTCATTGGCTAAATGATCCTCTCCCGCTACCAGGAATTGTTTCTCTATGTCGATTGAATCTGAACGCAGTCGGCTTATATTCCAGAAGACGGAGCGCGCACTGCAGAAACTGTCATCCGGGCAGGAGGCAGAGAGCGTCCACGGCTTTCGCACCGCAAGCCGGCGGCTGCAAACCCTGCTGGAGCAAATCATTCCTGATCGCAACCGCAATCAGAAGAAGCTGTTGAAAATGCTCGACCGGACTCGAAAATGTGCGGGCAAGGTGCGCGACTTGGATGTTCAGCTCTCCGCTTTGCGCAGCCTCAAAGTTCCGCAAGAGCCCCGCCGCAAAACACAGCTCACGCACGGCTTGATCGAGCTTCGCGCGAAACACGAGAAAAAACTCCGGAAGATGTTGACTAAAGGCATGATCCGGGAGATTCAGAAGCGACTGAAGCGGGCGTCAAGAGAACTCAAGTCGGGGGCCGCTCTCGATCCCTTGTCTGTTGCCCGGACCATGCTGGCGCAGGTAGTGCGTCCGGCCGGGCCGGTCACCGAAGACGTTTTGCATCAGTATCGCATCGTCGTGAAGCGGGCGCGTTACGCCGCCGAATTCGCTTCAAAATCCACCGCGGCAGCGCAAATGATTGCGCAATTGAAGCGGCTCCAGGACGCTCTGGGCAATTGGCACGATTGGCTGACTCTGACTCAGACGGCATCCAAGCGCATCGGCGATGCCCACCAATCGTCGCTGGTAGCAGCACTTCACAATGTAACCGGAAGCAAGTTCCGGCAGGCGGTCGCTGCGCTCTCTAACTCACCGATGCTTCAGACACCGTCGAAATCCGTCTCGATGGTCTTGGAGCAATCGCGTAAACCTGGAACGAAGAGTCCAATGCCGGTAGCGAAGACCGAAACTGCCGCGTAGCTTCTGCGTTGCGTCCCCTATTCTTGAACTGACCGCCGCAGACTTCGGTGACGATCGGGCCCGGCTCCATGTACACTGTGAGGCTTCCCCATGCCCACGTTTGCCGCGGTCGATATCGGTTCCAACTCCGTCCGGCTAAAGATTGCCCGCCTGCAAGCTGGCCGCCTCCATGCCCTTCACGAAGACCGCGAAGTGACTCGCCTCGGCGAGGGCGTGTTTGGTTCCGGATTTCTCACACCGGATTCGATGGCCGAGACGGTCAAGGTACTGCGCCGGTTCCACCGGGCCACACAGCAGATTGTGACCGACAGCGTGCGCGTGGTTGCGACCAGCGCGCTGCGGGATGCGCGCAATTCGCAGGCGTTCCTGGAATGGGTGCGATCGGCCACGGGCTGGCGAGTAGAGATCATCTCTGGTGTGGAAGAGGCCCGACTGATTCACCTGGGACTGGTGTCCAGCCCCCGGGTGGACCGATCCACCACGCTGATGATGGACCTGGGCGGTGGCAGTTGCGAACTTACGGTTACGCAGGGTGGACATATTCGCGACGCGGTGAGCCTGCCTCTCGGTGCGGTTCGCCTGACCAATGAGTTTCTGCGACACGATCCCACCCGCAAGGGGGAACTGAAGCGTCTGCGAGGGTTTGTCACCCGCGAGGTGAACCGCATTACGGACCGCATTGCAAGTGCCAAGGTGAAGAACGTGATTGCGACGTCCGGGACGGCAGCGGCGTTGGCCGCGGTCGCCACTCACCTGCGGCACGGAACCGGCCGCCAGAGGCCCGTCGTATCCCGTACCGAAATGAGCCGAATCGCCAAGCGACTGGCGCGGCTGCCGCTGGCGGAACGCCGCAAGATCGAAGGCATCGGCCCGCGGCGAGCGGAAATCATTGTTGCCGGCGCCACCGTCTATCACGAACTGCTGGAGCGCCTTCACCTCAAAGGTTTCCGCTATTCGCCGCTCGGCCTGCGCGATGGAATCCTCGCTCAGATGGCCGCCGACTATGATCGCAGCACGCGCTCCGGACGCCAGATCGAATCCGAACGATGGGAATCGATCATGAAAGCGGTCGACCACTACCACATAGACCGCAAGCACGCCCTTAATGTCCGCGCCGCCGCCACGTTATTGTTCACTGGGCTGCGATCACTGCACCGCCTGCCGCCCGAATACTGCGAGTGGCTGTCCGCTGCCGCGATGCTCTACGAAGTGGGCGACTACGTGAATCGCAACGGCCACCACCGCCATACCCACTACATCATCTCAAACTCTGAAATCCTGGGTTACACGCCGCCGCAGCGGCGCCTCATCGCGGCGATCGCGCGCTATCTGGGAAAGTCACGTCCCGCCACCGAGGATGGTCCGATAAAGGTCGTGGATCCCGGCGATCGCGACAACGTGCAGAAGGCGATCCTTCTGCTTCGTCTGGCGCGTGCTCTGAACCTGGGTCGCAGCCGCGCGGTCGAGAAGGTACACATCGGAGTGCGGGCGGCTGGGGTAAAGTTGACGCTGGTTCCGCGGCGGCGCATGGGAGTTGACCTGGAGCTTTGGGCAATCGAGAAAGAGCGCGACTATTTCCGGGAAGTATTCGGACGCGAACTCTCCACGGCCGTGTCGTAAAGTGTGCGCAAAACTTTCGGGGTGACGCACCACTGCAGAGTCCCGGACGCACGGCGCATCTCCACTTTGGCCACCGCACCTTTTTTTAATTCCACCGACGCTTCGCAGCCGGAATCGCTGATGATCGCTCCCAGGAATTGACTCAGGTTCGGATTGTGCCCGACCACCATGATGGCTTCCTGGCGGGCATATTTTTCCAGCAATTTGCGGAAGTCGGCGAGTCCAGCCTGCGGGCGCAACCCGGGATCGATCTGTAATTTACCTTCGTAGCCCAACTCGTTGCCTACCAGCGACGCAGTCTGCGTGCAGCGCTTCAGCGGACTGGAAACGATCGCATCCACCTGAACGTCCAACGCGGCGAGGGCGCGTCCGATATAGCCGCACTGCTCGATGCCCTCCTTGTCGAGGGCACGCTTCTCGTCCTTCTTTGGATTGACGAAGTGCTCGCCGGCGGTCGCGTGGCGTAGAAAATAGAGAATCATCGCTGCTTATCTTTCCCTTCGAACCATAACTTTACGCTTTCGCCCCGGAGCGGCCAAGGGAGGCACCGGGGCCTTCCCTTCCGCAACGCCCATCAGGAAATCCTGCGCGGTGAAAGCTGCGGTTCCCGTAGGCGGACGGCGGTTGCGGCTGCCGTGCAAAGGTTGCCAGGCGCGGATGTAGGTCGCGTCTTTGAGTAGGATTCGGGCCTTACGGTTGTCGGACAAGTAGGCGCCGAGAATTTCATGCCGGACCCGTTCCCGCAGCAGTTCATCGCGCAGCGGCACCAGCACTTCGACACGCTCGTAGAGATTGCGCGGCATCCAATCCGCGCTGCCCATGTAAATCTCTTCCTCGCCGCCATTGGCAAAATAGAAAATGCGGCTGTGCTCAAGGAATCGCCCGACAATACTACGCACGCGGATGTTGTCGCTCACGCCGCGAACTCCCGGACGAAGCGCGCAAATGCCGCGGACAATCAAATCGATTTGCACTCCGGCTTGCGAAGCCCGGTAGAGCGCCTGCACGACCGTCTTGTCGAGCAAGGCGTTCATCTTGGCGATGATGCGAGCTTCTTTCCCCTCGCGCGCATGTTCGGCTTCACGATCGATCAGAGCGATGCACTTTTCGGCTAGATCGAGGGGCGCCACCAGCAGCGGATCGTAGCTGGGATTCTCGGCGTAGGCCGTCAGAAAACTGAAAACGTCGTGGACGGCGCGCGTGATTTCCGGATTCGCCGTGAACAGACTCAGGTCCGTATAAATCCTCGCCGTGTTCGCGTTGTAGTTGCCGGTGCCGATATGCGCGTAACTTCGGATCGCTCCATCCGGATCGCGGCGCACCAGGAGCGACAGTTTGCAGTGAGTCTTTAATCCGACGAGACCGTGGAAGACCTGCACCCCTGCGTCTTCCAGATCGCGCGCCCAGCGTATGTTCGAAGCCTCGTCGAAGCGCGCCTTCAACTCCACCACAGCGGTGACTTCCTTCCGCGAGGCAGCATCCATGAGCGAAGGGACGATCAGGGAATGTTCGCTGGTGCGGTAGAGCGTCTGCTTGATGGAAAGCACGTTCTCGTCTGCGGCAGCCGATTCGATAAACGAAACCACCGCGTCGTACGAATCGAAGGGGTGGTGCAGCAGGATGTCGTGGCCGCGCAACTCCTCGAACAAGTCTTTCGACTTTGACGTTAACCGCAGCTCCCGCGGCGAAAACGAGCGGTACTTGAGGTCATGACGCTTCACCTGCTCGTAGACATTGAACAGGCGCGATAGATTCACCGGTCCGTTCACCGGAAAAACCTGCCACGGATCCAACTCGAACACCGAGCGCAATCGATCGACAATCTCGGGATCGGCGTCCGCTTCAATTTCCATGCGCACCGCGTCGCCCTTGCGCCGGTTATGAAGTTCGGTGCGCACCGATTCGAGGAGGCTGCGCGCCTCTTCTTCCGCAAGATAGAGATTGCTGTTACGGGTAACCCGGAACGGCGCCGAGGAAACGACGTCGTACCCGTGATACATGCGGACCGCGTGATGCGCGACAAGATCGGCGAGGAAAATAAAATCGTCGGTGCCCTCAGACGGGAGCCTGACCAGCCTGGGCAGAGCCCGGGGGACCGATACCACGCCGGTATAGGTCAAAGCGGACCGTCTACGGCGGCGCAGCAAGAAGCCCAGGCAAAGCGCTTTGTTGATCACTCGCGGGAAAGGATGCGCCGGGTCCACTGTGACGGGAGTCAACAACGGGTCCAGTTCTTTTTCGCAGTATTCGTCGACGAATCGCAAAGCCTCGGCGTCCAACTCGTGCAACCCCAGCACCCGAATGCCGTTCGCAGACAACGCTGGACGCAGGCGGGCATTCCAGCAGTCATACTGGTCGTCCACGAAATCGTGAGTCAGCCGGTTGAGGGTATCCCGTTTCTCTGTCAGGGTGATGCCGTCGGGACCGGCCTCGTTGTAACCGTCCTCGATCTGCTGCATCATGGCGGCCACGCGCACTTCGAAGAACTCATCCAGATTACTGGCTGAGATCGAGAGAAACTTCAAGCGCTCCAAGAGCGGATTGCCCTCGTCCTCGGCCTCTTCCAGCACACGGCGGTTGAACGCGAGCCAGGAGGTGTCGCGGTTCAGGTAATACTGGGGATTGTCGAGTGAAATACGAGCCATGGCGAACGCTCACCGAATGATTCGTGATTCGTTTCCGCTTGTTGAAACCCACCCACGAAAGCTTCGGATGAGCCTACGCGAACATAGAGTATAAAGCATTCGGATGAGGACGCGCAGGGCGCCGAATCAAGGCGAATACTGCCGCATTTTCGCTTCCTGGAAGAAAAAAAGGCACTCAGAGTCTATTCCCTCTGAGTGCCGGCGTGTGTGCATAAGCGGTCCGTTTCGTTTTACGGCAGGTAGTAACGGAACGACGTGAAGACCATGTTGTCGATTCCGTGCGGCGTGTTCGGCGACGATGAACCAGACCAAGTGTTACGCGTCACGTACGAGTACTGTGGACCGAACTGTATCCTGCCCCGGTTCACTTTCTCCTTCGAGCCATCGTAAAGCTTGTACCAAAATCCCGCGGTCCCTTCGATCAAGACACGGGTGTCGGCGGTACAACTGGAGAGGCCACCGGGGAGGAATCCGCCCGCGCCCGGCCCAGTCTCGGTAAAGCAGCCCGTATTCTTGAAATGCGGTGATCCGTAGCCAACGTAGGCTCCGGTGACCGCATCATAACCGGCCGCCCGGCTGGCGTACTCCGCTCCGGCGTTGAGGTAGACATCAATCTTCGGACCGTGCCACTCGAGCGTGGTCAATCCCTGATAGCTACGAATGAGATCGAGAGTGCCGTTGGCGCGCGCCGAGACGTCGGAAAGTCCGCCCGTGCCGTAGCGCCCCACTCCGCTGCCGCCGAGAACGTGCAAACCGAAATCGACGTGCTTGTTCGCGAACGACCAACGGGCGTTGGCGCCGAAGCCGCCGCCGTTCTTGGAAGAGTTGTACGCGCCCAAGGCATTGGGGCCAGGGGTTGAGCTGATGCAAGGAGTGGTTGAGGTTACGTCTTCGCAAGGGAACACGCGGTCACGGAATCGGCTGTAGATTCCGAACACTTCGTAGTGCCCGAAGCCAGGCTCGAACGCCAATTTTGCGATGACGTCAGGCGAGGGGTTGAAGGAATAGTTGGCTGCCGCGCTGCAAGCTGTGCTGACCGTCCCGGTGCTGCTGGTGGTCGTAGTGCAGCTCGTGATGGCTGAATTGTAGAGGCCGCCGCCTGCGCCCGGGGAGCCGATCAGGAAGTTGGAAGCGTTGCCGTGGCTGGTAAGGGTCGCCTGCGAGTTTTCGGCCGAGACTGCGAACCAGACTTTGTTGCCGAAGTTCTTCGACAGACGCACACCGTATTGCCGCGCCCAGCTGAAGCCGACGGTGTACTGAGGATCGATGGTCATGGGTAACGCCTCGGTGCGATTATCTACACCGTGTTTGGTTTCCGTCACCAGACTCCACATCTGACCGCCGGTGAAGGTCCATCCGTTGTCAAAAGCGGCCTGGCCCCAGGCTTGCCGCTGGCGGAACGCGTAGCTATTGCTCTGGTTGTTGTTGGAGGTCACAGCGGCCGAGAGGAAGTCGCCTTCCACGTAGCCGGTCAGTTTAGCGCTCTTCAGCCGCCCTTCTGCCAGCATGGAAACTCGGGACTGGCGTCCGGAACCGAAGAACTCCGATACCTTGCTGGCCGAAGCGCCGGGCATGGTTAAAGTGTTGAGCGGCGTATTGATGTCCGCGGCCAAAGCGCGCGAGCGGTACACACTTTCAGCCGCCAGGAAACCTCCGGGTGTGATGGTGATTCCCTTGAAGTGCAGCGCCGCCGGAGACTCAGTCATGCTTTTCTGGGTTTCCTGGATACTCACAACCGTGCTCGCCATGTTGGTTTTCAGGTCGGTCACGTCGCCCTTTAGTTCGGTGACGGTCTGCTGCTGCTGCGTGGCCTGCGCCTGAGCTGCATCAGCCTTGCTCGCGGCATCGGCCGCTGAGGTCTGAGCCTGCTGCACGACTTGATCCTTGTGGTGCAGTTCATCCCGTAACGCCTGAATCTGTTGTTGCTGCTGGGCGAGCGCCGCTTGTTGCGATGCGATCGCATCCTTCAACGACTGCACGTCCGCCGCCGTCAATGTTGCGGCCGCAGGCTTCGCCTTCCTGGGTTTAGGGGCGGTACTGGTTTGCGCCACGAGTCCTGTCGCCAGAAAAAGAATTGCACACACGTTCCACGCAGACTTCATTGTTCTCTCCTTTTTGGTCCTGCGATAAATGAAAATATCCCGTGATTGCGGGTTATTATTTGACTTGCTTGATTGCATCCTTCACTTTTGCCACGACGTTATCGGGCAAGGGCGCGTATGACAGCGCAGAGGTCATCTTCTGACCGTCGGTGACCATCCAGTTTAGAAAATCGGCCAGAATTTTGCCTTTCGCCGCATCCTTGGACTGCGCCGGGATCAGGAGCCAGGTAAAGCTGGAAATCGGATACGCATCTTTCCCGGGAGCATTGGTGATCGACACGCGGAAATCGGCCGGCATCTTGGGCGCCGAAGCGGCCGCCGCGGTTACGCCTTCCAGGGACGCTTTTACGAAGACGCCTGCGGAATTTCGCACGCTGCCGTAGGGGATGTTGTTTTGCACGGCATAGATCAACTCGACGTAGCCGATCGCACCAGACATCTGGCGAATCAGCCCCGACACTCCTTCGTTGCCCTTGTTTCCCACTCCGATTGGCCATTTTACCGAGGTGTCGCTGCCCACCTGGCTTTTCCACTCGGGACTGACCTTGGAAAGGTAGTCGGTCCAGATGAAGGTGGTTCCACTGCCGTCGGAACGGTGCACCACGATGATGTCCTTATCGGGTAAATTCACACCCGGGTTCACCGACGTGATCGCCTTATCATTCCATTTGGAAATCTTCCCCATGAAAATTCCCGCCAGCACATCGGGGGTGAATTTCACTTCTCCAGTCACGCCGGGGATGTTATAGGCAGGAACCACGGCCCCCAATACCGTTGGAATATTTAATATCTTCGCCTTGGCTTCCTGCAACTGCTTGTCGGTCATGGGCATATCGCTGGCACCGAAATCCACAGTGCCGGCGGTCACCTGGCGAATTCCACCACCGCTGCCGATCGGCTGATAATTGACTTGCACGTCGGAATGGACCTTATGATATTCGCTGAACCATTTCGAGTACATCGGGTTGGGAAAAGTGGCGCCTGCTCCGTTGAGCGTGGTCTGCCCGACTACGGGGACGGCCAGAAGGACACACACCAACAGCAAGATTTTGCGTATCACCAGATAATTCCTCCTTGGGGATATATGTCCCCGTTCTATCGGCGCAGTGTTACAGGACGGTTACAAACGGGTGAATTTCTGATGAATGGGGCGCGCCGAGGGCCGGTCACGGAACTGCTGCAACGGTTGACCGCGAGGAAACTTGGGGTTGCGCTAGTGCGCGGCCTGCAGACGCGCAATTTGGCGCGGAAACAGGGAGTTGGCCGGGAACTCGCGCTGCAGGCCCGTCAGCAACTCCATCGCCCGGGGCGCATTCTTCTCCCGCACATAGGCAATCGCCAACAGGATTCGAGCAAACGGAGCGAGGTAGTGTCCGTGTTCCGCAGTGGTTTGCAAGTCGGCGAGTCCGCCTTGCTTATCCGCGGGCAGGCCTCCCATGCGAAGAATCCAGCGCACCGGAGCTGCCATGCTGCCGATGATGTATTTGCTGAAGCCGGTCGCCAGCAGGGCGTCGTAGCAATCGTGACAAACCGCCAGCAATTCTTGCGCCGATGCGGAGGCTTCCTTGGTGAAGTGCAGAGAGGCCAGATTGCGTTTTTCGATAAGCGCCGCGTAATCGGCTTGCAGGCCCCAGCACAAGGTCAGGGCAAACAGCGCGTCCCGATCTTTGGGATCTTTGGCCAGTCGCTGATGGGAAAGATTCTCGGCGCGGCCGATCGCGTCCGTGAAGTGTTGCTTCAGAGCTGGATCGGGTGTCAGCCTTGGGCGTCCGGCGAACGCGTCATCGTTCTCGTAAAACTGCGCTTCCAGTACTCCCAAGCGATTGAACTCGGAGAATAAGAAGCCCGCCGCTTCGCTGACCGGACCCACCGGGTCATCGGGATGCAACTGCTGCCAAGTCGCGAAATCCTTTTGAGCACCCGCGAAATCAAGGTTGTAGAGCCCGGAAAAGCCGCGGTCGAGCGGAGTGGCCACGGCCGCTCTGGGAACATCCACCGCTCCCGCCGCGAGGCACAGAGCGCAACAGGCACACAGGACTGTTACTATGCTTCTCGCTCTTGCATCTAAGGTTTGGGTCATTTTGCCGCGCTCGTGTCGTCTATTATCGTTGATTGGCTCTCAAGATCTGTTCTTAGTTGCAGTTTACCCTTTTGATGGCCGCTAACTGTTTGATGACGGATAACCCAGAAGCGACAGTTCCGCGGTGTAAAAAGTGTGTCAATTCCACGGCGAGAGATCCCCGGCCAGAGGACAAAGTTCTTCATGACTGATTCCCCGATACGATATGCTCCCGGCTGGCCAGGCATCCCACCGCGCTGGACCTCGAGCGCCAAGACGGGTGCTGGGACTGCCCTCAACCAGCACAGCAAAGTCTGGTTCACGCTGAGTCATGGCATCCTCAACGAAGTCTATTTTCCCCGTGTCGACCAGGCATGTACCCGCGACCTAGGATTCATCGTCACCAACGGCCGCGATTTCTTCTCCGAGGAGAAACGGCATTGTACGTTTGAAAACCGGCCCTTCGAGCCCGGCATACCAGCCTTTGAGTTGACCAACACGGATATCAGCGGTCGCTATCGCATCCACAAAGAAGTCCTAACCGACCCCTACCGCAACGTTGTCCTGCAACGAGTTCGGTTCGAGCCGCTGCAAGGGCAACTCTCCGACTACCATCTGTACGCTGTGCTGTCACCGCACCTGGCCAACTGCGGATACGGCAACACGGGCTGGACGGGAGACTACAAGGGCTATCCCATGTTCTTTGCCAGCCACGACGGAGTCACTCTGTCGCTTGCGTCGTCCGCCCCGTGGAAGAAGACATCGGTCGGATTCGTTGGGGCCTCCGATGGCTGGCAAGATTTATCCCAGCACTTTCAGATGGAATGGGAATACACCCGCGCGGAAAACGGGAACATCGCCTTTACGGGAGAGATCGATCTCGCCGCTTGCGAGGGTGAATTCGTACTCGCCCTGGGCTTCGGGGCGATCTGGACGGAGGCGGGACAACAAGCGCGATCCACGCTTTTCGAGGACTATGCGGAGACTCGCCAGCACTATGTCTCGCAATGGAGCAACTGGCAAACCAAATTGCTCAAACTGGACGAGCCGCTGCGCCAGCACGATCTATATCGCTCCTCAACTGCCGTGCTTCGGACGCACGAATCGAAGGATTTTCTTGGCGGCATCATCGCCAGCCTGTCGATTCCCTGGGGATTCAACAAAGGCGACGAGGATCTTGGCGGCTATCATCTGGTGTGGCCGCGCGACCTCGTGGAAACCGCAGGAGCCCTTCTCGCCGCAGGGGCGGTTACCGACGCGGTGCGCGTGCTGCGCTACCTCGAGGCCACGCAGGAAGCTGCAGGCAACTGGGCGCAGAATCTGTGGCTTGACGGACGTCCCTACTGGGGTGGCATCCAGATGGACGAAACTGCGTTCCCGATCCTGCTGCTCGATCTCCTCCGTCGCGAAGCGCCCGACGCTCTGGGCAAGCTCGACCGCTGGTGGCCGATGGTGCGCAACGCCGCCAGCTTTATTCTTCGCAACGGTCCCGTCACGCAGCAGGATCGTTGGGAGGAAGATGCCGGATATTCGCCGTTCACCCTGGCCGCGGAAATTTCCGCGCTGCTGGCCGCCGCGGATATTGCGGAACTGACCGGACACGTCGAACAGGCACCAACCATGCGTGATGCAGCCGATGCCTGGAACGACAACATCGAACGCTGGGTGTACGCCACCGGAGGCGACCTGGCGCAGCAACTCGGCATTGACGGCTATTACGTGCGCATTGCTCCGCCCGACACGGACGGAGCCGCGTCGCCCACGCAGGGCTTCGTCCCGATCAAGAATCGTCCACCGGGGCAGGATCACGAGCGCGCGTATCACATCATCAGCCCGGATGCGCTTGCGCTGGTGCGTTTCGGACTGCGCGCTCCCGACGACCCGCGCATTCTGAATACGCTTCGCGCCGTCGACGCCCTGCTGTCCGTGGAGCTACCTCAGGGCCCGTGCTGGTATCGCTACAACGGAGACGGCTACGGCGAACACAAGGATGGCTCAGCCTTCGATGGAACTGGAATCGGCCGTGCGTGGCCGTTACTCGCCGGCGAGCGCGCCCACTACGCCCTGGCAGCGGGCCACCGCGACGAGGCCGAGGCACTCCTTAGCGTCATGGAAAACTCGCCTGCAGGACAGAGCCGCCTGCTTCCAGAACAAGTCTGGGACGCCGCCGACATTCCCGCAGTCGAACTCTTCCGAGGTAAGCCCACGGGATCAGCTTGCCCGCTCGTCTGGGCACACTCGGAGTATGTGAAGCTGCGCCGCTCGATCCGGGATAACAAGATTTTCGATCAGCCTCCCCAGACTGTGAAGCGTTACTTGATTGAGAAACATGTGCGGCAGATCTTCGGCTGGAGATTTAACAATAAGACGCGAACTGTCCCGCGCAACAAAACGCTGCGGATTGTGCTACTGACGCCCGGCCGGGTGCATTGGAGTATCGACGGTTGGAAGACCGCTCATGACACCGCCGCGCGGGACACGGGACTCGGCATCTACACTCTCGACCTGCCCACCGCGTCGCTACCAGCGGGGGGACAGGCTGTGTTCACATTTTTCTGGCCTGAAGAGAATCGATGGGAGGGCACGGACTATAACGTCACGGTAGAGAATAGCTGAGAGTGGCCCGCAGTGGATTCTTCAGATTGACACTCGCTCGGTTCCGGAACATAATAGCTGCCCCCCTTACAGGCTTGATACAGGCTTGATTCAGGCTTGCATTCCTCGTGGTTCGCGGATGATCCGCTGCGAGTGTCGGAGTTGCGATTCACTCCGAAGAATGATTTCGAACGAAGGACTGACGAATTTAAGTCCGGGACCCGTAATCGATAAGCGACCTATTCACGCGTCGGTGCACACCCGGACTGGAGACAGCATGAAAAAGCTTAGTTTCGCCAAGGCATCGTGCCTGCTGCTTGGGATGTGCCTTGCCCTTGCGATCCACGCACCCGCGCAGACCTTCACCATTCTGCAAAACTTCCAGCAATCCGACCCAACGTCGGCTCTGGTGCAAGGCCTCGACGGAAACTTTTACGGCACCATGGAGGGTGGCAACATCGGCTTCGAGGGCAACGTTTACACGCTCACCCCCGGCGGTACATACGCCACGATCGCCAGTCCCTGCTGCTACTCCTACGCTCCGGTAGTTCTCGCCAGCAACGGCTATTTCTACGGCTCCACGCAACAAGGCGGAGCCGCTCTCGAAGGCAGCATCTATAAAATGACCGCCTCGGGCGCGGAGAGCACCCTCTACAGTTTTTGCACGACCACCTGCGAAGACAGTTCATACCCTCACGGCTCGCTGGTGCAACTCAGCAACGGCGACCTCTACGGAACCACCGTCAGCACCATCTTCAAAATCACCCTGGCAGGTGAGCTCACCACGCTCTACAATTTCTGCTCCGGCACAATCTGCAACAACGGCCCAATTACCCCCTCCGGTCTGGCGCTCGGCAGCGATGGAAATTTCTACGGAGTGACCAGTAGCAACGAGAATTACGGCACTGTCTTCAAGATGAACCCGTACGGCGGCGTGACCACGTTGCACGTCTTTAGCGTCGCCGATGGAACTACTCCCGTGGGTCCTCTTGTACAGGCAACGAACGGATACCTTTATGGAGTGACATTGAGCGGCGGCACGGGCGTCAACCGCGCATGCAATTTGATCGGCACTGGCGGTTGCGGCACGATTTTCAAGATCAGCACCACCGGAGCCTTCACTACCATGCACAACTTCGCTGGAAGGGATGGGGCTAACCCTTCCGCCGGCCTGGCGCTCGCTTCCGATGGAAACCTTTATGGCACCACTTATTATGGCGGCAACAATCCGAGTAACACAGGCACGGCCTTCGTCCTAAGCCCAACCGGCGCATTCAAAACCATCTACGATTTCTGCTCGCAAACCTACTGCCTCGACGGCGCCAATCCGTTCATGCCGCTGCTGCAGGCCACTAACGGCACGCTCTACGGCACGACCCGCCAGGGCGGGACTCAGACCAACGGCGTATTTTTCAGTTTGTCGCGGGGACTGCGTCCGTTCGTGCAGCCGATTCCCGCGCAGGGCAACGCTGGGACGAACGTGACCATTCTGGGAAACGGTCTGACCGGCGCGACGAGCGTCACGTTCCACGGCGTACCAGCTGCCTTCAGTGTTCTTTCCGATACCGAGATGTCGGCGACCGTCCCCACCGGTGCAACCACAGGCGCGGTTGTCGTAACTACTCCCAGTGCCACGCTCAATAGCAATGTGGCGTTCAGAGTAGGGCACTAAAGGAAACGACCCAGGTCGCAGACAAAACGGCTGGCAGCTCTTAGCTGCCAGCCGTCTTGTCGCAAACATAGCTCTGATGACGGCTCGAAGAAAGTCGCTACACCCGGCGAGCGGCTCAGACGACCAAAGCAGAGAGATCAGGAACGCCCTCTACTCCTCGACGCTGGTGTAGCACAACTCGACCACCGTGCAATCGTCGGATAAGGGATTGCCAGCACAGAATTCCGTCACCGAAGAAAAAATCCCTTCGAGCGTGGGAGACTTGGCAGCGGCTGCTTCCAACCGGAAGTCCTCATAAAACTCGCCCATCGCGTTTTCCGCCTCGGTAACGCCATCAGTCACGAGGATGAAGCGGTCGCCGGATTTCATCTGGCATCGTGCGCTCTCGAAGGTCGCGTCGGCGAGCAGCCCCACCGGGACATTTCCATGCGGAGGGCGTATCACTTCTCCGGCGCATACCAGAAGCGGCTGCACATGTCCGCAATTCACATATTCAAGCTCGCCGTCGCGCCGCAGGCGCACCAGCAACACGGTCGCGTATTTCTCGCCAACCAGCTTCTCGGTGAAGAAACGGTTGACCGCCACCACCACATCGAGCAGAGGCACGCCTGCGCTCAGATGCGAATAAATCATCCCCTGAAGGGTTGAGGCGAGCAGCGCGGCCGAAACTCCTTTGCCACTGACGTCGGCAAGCACCACCGCGAGACCTTCTTTGGTGTTCACGGCGTCAAAGAAGTCTCCGCCAATTTCTTTACAAGACAGGTTCTTGCCGCGCAGCTTGGCAAATGGAACTTCGGGAATCTTCACCTGCATCAGCCGCTGCTGAATGCTGGCGGCGATGCTCAATTCCTGCTGGTAGCGCCGCGCTTCTTCTTCGGCCTGTACTAGACGCGCGTTCTCGATGAGCGACGCCGCTTCAGTCGCGATCACGTGAAGAATGTCCTGACCGACTCCGCTGATATCGCGCGAGGCGAATCGCGAATCGACGTACAGCACTCCCATCGCCTCCATGGCATTCGCGGCGGGGGTTTGCGCATCGCGCGTCGCCTGCACCTGCATCTTGCGGAGCGGGATGCACACCACCGTCCGCAGATCGTAGGCCACGATGCTCTGCCGGCCGGCAAGATCGAGGGACTGGCTCGTGTCGGTCAAAAGAAACTCGGAGTTCGACCGCATGGATTCTTCCAGGATCGAATGCGAAATCGTCTTATCGTCGAGCAGGGGCTCCTGCTTGGAGTTGCGGCCAGCGGCCAGCCGGAGCTTCCCTTCTTCGTCTTTGAGAAAAACGTACGCGCGCTCAGCTCGCGTGAGCTTCAGCGTGACGTCGAGCATCGTCATCAGAATCTCGTCGAGAACGCCCGCGGTATTCAACTTGCGCGCGGCTTCCAGAAACAGTGTGAGCTTTTCCAGATCGGTAGCTTCCTGCTTGATCTGGATGCCGGAGATCTGACTGAGGAATTCCCGCGCCGTGTTGGACGTCGCGTGCGCCGGGTTGAACAGAATGTAGGCCGAATCCCGAGCTCCGAATTCCAGCCGGTCGCCCCGCTCCAGTTTCTGGCGCTGGATGCGCTCTCCGTTTACGTAGGTGCCGTGTTTGCTGCCGAGATCGACGAGGAAAAAATCCTGCCCCTCCTGCACGATCTGCGCGTGGTCGCGCGACACGCGCGGGTCGGCGATCACCAGATCCTTATCGACTTTGCGTCCGACCGTGAACGGCGTGCGGTTCAGAACGAGGTTCTTCTGCTCGCTTCCCTGCACGAAGACAAGGGCGGGAAACACACCGGAGCCAGAGCTGTGATGACTGATCGCGGTAAGGGCCATGAATGGTAGTTCAGCGCGCCGTCCACCATCCTGGGCGACGACAGGTAGCGTTCACTCTGCAATATCTCGTGCTGCAACAGACTACTCTGCCGTCGCGCTCTCCCGCAAGCTACGCGGTCCGACCGCCCACGCATCGAGCAGCGCCAGTCCGAAGACGAACACAGGTACCATGAAGTTGGAGTAGAACGGCACCGGCCAAAGGCGACCCCGGAGTGCAGGCGTAATCCAGAGATAGGCAAGACTCAACGCCAGAGTGGCGATCCACGGCCACACCAGCAGGATGCCGCCGATCACGCGAGCCCGTCGAATCGCGGGCAAGACAGGTTCGCGCAGAACTTCGCTGCGCAGTACAAAAAGAATTGCCGGCGCCAACAGCACCTGATTGTATAGCGCAGACATCGGAACGATGACTATTGTCAAGGCCAGTACCAGGCCAAAGGCGCGTCCAAAGGCCGGAGCCGAGGCCGGTTCCCGTCTCAAACCCCAGAGGCAGACAGCACAAGCCAGCAGGCACAAGATGGCAATAATCCGTCCGGTGAGGGTGCCAAACATGACGGCTAGCACTGACTGATTCTGTGTGTATTGGTGGTATTGTCCAAGTCCCTCGAGGAACATACGCCACCAACCCGGCAGGATCAGTTCTGCTCCGCCCAACAGAAGCACCATGACTGCTCCAAACCCGAACACGAACCCTCGCCGCAAGCCCCAGTCGCAGACGGCCCAGAGCAGAAGCCATAGGACCAGCGGCCATGTCAGTTGAGGCTTGATCGTCGCCAGCGCGAGCAACCCTCCCGCCCAAAAAGGCCGTCGGCGAACCAGGAGTGCACCGCAGCCCGCGAGCAAGGCAGCGACGATGAGAGTTAGTTGCTGCAACCGGATGCCCTGCACCATGGGCAACCAGCCCAACATCAGCACAATGAAGATGCCCACGGACAGGCAGGATGGTTTCCAACCCAGGACCGAGAGCCATAGCAGGACGGTGAGCGGCACCAACGCCACCAAGAGCCATCGAAAACCGAGCCGTACCGCTTCGAATGGGAGATCAATCGTCGGGGCCAGTAGAAAAACGACATAGACCGGATACGCGAATGCTTGTTGATCTCTCGGGTCGTCGGCATTGGAACGATCGATCACCCTTCCGTAGTAGCCCTGCTGAATTTTCCGGGTAATCTCTGCGCTGTAGGGGTTGCTCCGGTGCTCGAGCAGTTCGCGCGCTCCCAGCCATCGCGGGTAGAGATCCGACAGATTGCCGCGCGGACGATTGTGGGCAGCAGCATCGGCCACCTGGTACGCAATCAGAATCCGGTTCAAGTAGAACCACGTACTGGCGGACGCCACAATTGCCAGGGCGAGTCCGGCAATCAACAACAGCTGCTTGCGCACGGTCGCGAGTTCCCTTCCGAGGTTGGCAAAACGGTTGAACCGCTTCATGTTACAACTGTGTGGTCTCTGCTCATCCCATGCAATGGCCTGTAGGAGCCTCGGTAGTCATCTTCGTCGTGAAGCATTCCTCCTGGTTCGAGTTGCAAACGGACTGGCGGCAGCCCTTCTCTGTTCGGCAAGCTCACTCCGGCCCGCCTCTTGAACACTATCCGCCTGCCGTTTGGACTCGTTCGCCAAGTCAATGGACCGGCCGATGAAGCCACGCTACTGGCACTACTGGATCAGCCTGATTCTGGTTTCCGCACTGGTTCCCGTCCTGCGCAGCCAGCACCTTCCGCTGAGATTCGATTGGACCACGTTTGGGATTGCTTACTGGTTGCTGATGTCGGCTCAATCTGTCTTCGTGGCAGTCGTCCTCTGCGTGATCGGGTTGCCCCGGGAAAAAGTCCTGACGCCCTTCCTGGCGCGCTATCGCCAGAACCTCCTGCGGATCGTTCCCTTGCTTGCCTTCTTCGTGATCCTCGGTCTTCTTACGACCTGGCTGGAGGCATTGGTTCTCAGTATCGATGCTGCGGCTGTACTCGAACTGCTGAACCGAAAAAAAGGACGGAGCGTGCGTGACGCCGCAGCCTCTGTGCTCGCTCCCGCGGCTTACCTGTTTTTTGGATTTGCGATGGTTCTCGCTTACAACTATGCCATCGTTTCGGTTCGCTTCAACCCCGCCACGGATCCGGCGCTGGCCGCCATCGACCGATGGCTGCTGCAGGGGCATTCGGTTTCTGAATTCACCCACTGGGCCGTTCAAGCGTATCCGCTCTGGGTTTTCCGCGCTCTGGAATTCATCTACTTCGGGATGTTTCCCCAGATCGGAGCAACTCTCATTCTTGTCGCCCTCTCCGAGGGAAGGACGCGCGCGTTTCAGTTCGTCGGAACCATCTTGTTGTCTTACTATCTCGCACTCGCCATCTTTTACATCTGGCCCGCCGAAGGTCCGTTCTATCTTTGTCCCGACCACTTCTCGCGCTTTCCCTCCAGCCTGCAGTGTTACAGCCTGCAAAAGAATTTAATCCAACACTCGCTGGCACTCTGGCGGCACGAGCCGATCTCACGCATTTCGATCGACTACTTTATCGGTTTACCGTGTATGCACATCGTCCAGCCACTCATCGTGCTGTGGTTTCTGCGTCGCTTTCGGCCCATCATGATAGTCCTGGCGGCATACGATCTGTTGCTCGTCGCGGCAATTCTTCTACTCGAACAGCACTATGCGATCGATGTCCTGGCCGGCTTACCCGTAGCTGCAATCGCTATCGCGGTTACCGGCGATTCTGTCTGGGGCAAGCGCAGCCAGGCCGGTTCGGACATGTCCGGGAACTTGGGATGAAGAAATACATGAGCATTGGAAAGTCTGCTTGGTGGCTGCTGCTCAGCATTGTTTCGGCTGGGAGTATGGCTTATTACACCACTCAGATTTGGAGCGCCAACCAGCCTCCGCATTTCAACGACCTGTATGCGCCTTGGTGGGGAGCGCACGAACTTCTGCTGCACGGTCGCAACCCCTATTCGCCTGAAGTCGCACATGAAATTCAAGCGGTGATCTACGGTGCCCCTACCAGTCCCTCAACCGAGGATCCCATGGGTATGGGAGGCGGGTTTGCGTATCCGCCATACGCCGCGCTCCTTTTGTGGCCGACTGTTCATTTGTCGTTTTCGGCTGCCGAGAGGACATTTTGGGTTGTGTCAGCACTTCTGACGCTTTTCAGCCTGACTCTGTGGCTGCGAACCCTGCATTTTACTCTTCCTCCTGCACAATGGCTCACAGTGGCGCTGTTTACGGCAGGGAGTTTTCCCGTCTTGCAAGCCTTCCAGTTGCAAAATCTCAGCCTGATCGCAGCCGCGCTCATCACGATCTTTGTTTTTCTGCTGTCCTCCGACCGGTTGATCCTCGCAGGCAGCGTCCTGGCAGCATCCACGTTCAAACCGCAATTCACGGTTGCGCTAATTCCATGGATTGCCTTATGGAGCCTAGGCGATTGGAAACGTCGCCGGCCCGTGGCCTGGAGCTTTCTCGCCACCATGCTCGTCCTCGACCTGACCAGCGAATGGATGGTTTCCCGCTGGGCTGTCAGTTTCCTCGGAGTGGTTCGAGCCTATCGCCATTACACCTACGGTCATTCTGTCCTTGATGTTTGGTTCACACCCGCATGGGGGGCGATCATCGCCGGAGCAATGCTGCTCGCCGGCTTAGTTTTTGGCTGGAAATATCGCTTGGAAAGAGCAGGTTCCATGAACTTTATAATCGTGACTAGCATCGTGCTGGCGGCTACCCTCGTCGTCATTCCGACCTTGGCTCCACACGCGCAACTTCTTTTATTGCCCGGAATTTTGTGCCTCGTGCAGCGCCGGAGTCAGCTTGCGTCGTCCCCGACCCTACTGCGATTGGCGCAGGCCGCGGTCTGGACGCTGCTCGGATGGCCCTCGTTCGCGGCGGTCGCCCTGCTCCTGGCCGCCACAGTCTTACCCCCTCAAAGACTGCTGCAATTTTGGGAGTTTCCCCTCTACACCAGCCCAGTCTTGCCGCTGGCTGTGCTATTGGGCTTAGGCTGTCTGTTGTTAACCACTTCGTTAGTGGATGCCGAGAAGTTTAGATCCTCTCGGTTCACGCCCTGAGTCTATCGACCAGAACTGACCCCGAAGTGTTGGGCATATTGTTGGCAAGCTGGTCGATTCCCCGAAAGTAATCGTTTCCCCCGCAGGTAGGCAAGAAATTACGACTTTTTCCCCTTGTTGCAAGGTATGATGGGCCTAGTCGGGTGGACGGATCTTGGGCGGATTCGGCACAGCTGTTAAGGGTGCGTGCCATTCGGTCTCGAAAAACCCCAAAATTTAAGGAGCGTCTAAATGGAGCTCGTACGCAGACTATGGTGCGAACAGCGAGGCCAGGATATTGCGGAATATGCCGTGATGCTGGCGGTAATCCTGGTTATTGTGGTTGGAACCGTCCGGCTTATCGGGTCCAACGCCAATAACGTATTTTCCTCGGTCGCCAGTTCCATCCAGTAAGAAACAAGACGATCGACGCACGACTCGCTAGCACTTGGCTAGTCGGCGGCAGGGTTTTGGCATTTAAGGGAGCGGCATGAACCGGACACGCTTGTTGATGATCGGAGTTTTGGCACTTGCGCTTGGCTTCTTTGCGAGTGTGTATGTCTACAGGAACCTGCAATCGAAGACGGGCTCTGCCAACGACTCCGGAGTCGACGTGATTGTGGCCGCGGATGACCTGCAGGTGGGAGCCAGAGTAGAAGAGCGCGATATAAAGATCATCAAGATTCCCGGCGCCGATCTGCCGCCCGGTGCGCCCCGGAGGCGCGCCGACGTGATCGGACACGGCGTCATCGTTCCCATTTCGAAGGGCGAATTCATCCTGCCTAACCGTCTGGCGGGCGAGAATGCAGGGTCCGGACTGCCATCGCTAATCCCACCCGGCATGCGGGCTGTGTCCGTGCGGGTGAATGAAGTTGTATCCGTGGCTGGATTTGTGACGCCTGGGACTCGCGTCGATGTCCTGCTCACGGGAACGCCGGGGGCCGGCGGAGAACAGCAGACGACGACAGTTCTGCAGAACGTCGCGGTCCTTGCCTCCGGGCACACCTTGGAGCGAACCGCCACTGGCGAGGCGCAGACGACAGCGGTCATCACTCTCCTGGTCTCGCCCGACGACGCCCAGCGGCTCACCTTGGCCAGCTCTGAAGGACACATTCAGCTCGCACTGCGCAATCCGCTCGACACCAAGCAGGACGAAGTGGCATCCTCCAATTCCAGAGGTCTGTACCGCGGAGTTGCGGCTCCCGCGCCCACACAATCGGTCGTTCATCACACGGCGACGAAGAAAACTACTGCAACTCCTCCCCCGCCAGCCACCAGCGTTAGTGTCGAGGTCTACCAGGGAGACAAAAAACCGGAAATTGTAAAGTGCTCGGAGGAGAATTGCGGCTCGAATTGATTGGGACGAGTTCGATCTTCCAGGCGGTACAGGTTTGCCCGTTTCCTCATAGGGAGAGGAATCTGAAAATGAAAGTTCGTACGTCTTTGTTCGGGGCTGTGATGTTCGCCGCATTTGTCCTTCCTGCGTTTTCAGAGACCATGCAGCAGGCGGACACTGCTGCGCAGCCCCCCGCGCCGACTGGCACCCAGACCGCGACGCTGCCCGCTCAGACCCCGCCACAGGGATCGGCGCCGTTACGTGTCATGGTGGGCAAGTCATTGCTCATCAATACCACCGAGCACCTAAGACGGATTTCGATCACCGACCCGAATATCGCTTTCGCACAAGTCATCACGCCCACGCAGATTTTGGTTCACGGCAAGACGCCGGGAGAGGTCTCGCTGCTCATCTGGGACGAACTGGAGCGCTCGCGCAGCTTCGATCTTCGCGTCGATGTGGATGTCAGCGCCTGCGCGGAAGAAGAACGACGCGTCTTCCCGGATGAGCAGATTACAGTCACACCTTCTCGCGCTGCCGTGGTTCTCTCGGGACACGTTTCCACCGAAGATGTGGCCAAGCGAGCCGGAGAACTGGCTACAGCCTATTCTCCGAAAGTCGTGAACGTATTGACATTCGGCCCGGTCGGCGCTCAGGAAGTCTTGCTGCAGGTAAAGTTCGCGGAAGTGGACCGCACCGCCCTGACGCAGATGGGGGTGAACTTCATTTCGACGGGAGCCGCGAATACCATCGGCACGGTGACCACGGGACAGTACGGCGCCTTTGGCCCTCAGACTCTGACCCCAGGCACGCAACCTTCCGGCACCGCGACGACCACTCCCGCTTCCACGATCAACAACGTTCTGAACCTTTTTCTGTTTCGTTCCGACATCAATTTCGGCGCCGTGATCGAAGCTCTTCAAAACAAGAGCCTCCTTCAGATTCTCGCGGAACCCAATCTAATTGCGGTCAATGGCAAGGAAGCAAGTTTCCTCGCTGGAGGTCAGTTTCCCTTCCCCATTGTGCAACCCGGTAACGGGTTTACGGCGGTGACGATATCATTCAAGGAATTCGGGGTACGCTTGCAGTTCACGCCGGTCATCATGCCGAACGGGAATATCCATTTGAAGGTAGCTCCGGAAGTAAGCACATTGGACTTTGCCAATGCCCTTGTTATCTCCGGATTCACCGTCCCCGCGCTCAGCACGCGCAAAGCCGAAACCGAATTTGAATTGCAGGACGGACAGAGCTTTGTCATCGCGGGCCTCATCGACAACCGTGTCACAGATATCTACAACAAGATTCCCGGACTCGGTGACATCCCGATCCTGGGGAATTTTTTTCGCAGCAAGAGTTTGCAGAAAAGCAATTCGGAGCTCATGGTCTTGTGCACGGTGCACCGTATTTCTCCCAGCATGGAGACGCCTGCCCTGCCCAAGGATCCGAAACCTTTTCTGGACAATGGCAAGTTCGACACGGGCAAGTAAGCAGTACTTCTTGGCAAGCAGTCAGACCGCTCGCAGGTGCGGGACAGGTTAGCCAGGAACCCGGCAATTCCTAGGATTGGGTATGCCAGAACTCTCAGTCGTCATTGTCGCTACGGATAACGAACAGCGCGCGGTGCTGCAGGTGCTCGTAGACGGCACCAGTGTGGCGCGAACGGTCCATACCTGTGCGAGTTTTCCCGTGGCCGCCTCTGACCCCGTGACGCGGCGGGTGCGCACCGCCAATCCGGATGTGACTTTGGTCGACATTCCGGCGGACAACCCTCCGCTTGCCCTCCGAGCCATTGAACTTTTACATCAGGAAATGCCCGATGCCGCCATTTTTGCGATCGGCAATCTGAACCAGCCGCAGGTTATCGTCAACGCCATGCGCGCCGGGGCACGCGAATTCATTGAACGTCCCACCAACACCACCGATCTGCTGGAAGCCTTCGTGCGGCTCACGACCGCGCAACGCCGGGGACGCCAGGAAGGTATTCGGGGTAAGGTTTTCTCAGTCATCAATGCGAAGGGTGGCAACGGCGCGACGACGGTTGCCGTCAACCTCGCACTGGCTCTGCAGTCCGCTTATGGGCAAACGGCGCTCGTGGACCTGGCTCCCCTCGGCCACGCCGCGCTGCACATGAATCTCAAGCCCGTATTCAACGTGGCCGACGCCACCCGCAATCTTCACCGCATGGACGCTTCCCTGCTGGAAAGCTTTATGACGCGTCACAGCGGAGGACTGCAATTGCTGGCCGGGACCAACGTACCCGCCGCGGTGGATCCCTCGACCGCGGAATTCGTCCGTCTGTTCGACATGCTGGTGACGCACTATCGTTATGTGGTGGTCGACGCTTCCTCGCGCTTTGACGCGGCTAGCCGTCTCATCGCGAGCCTTTCGGAAATTGTTCTGCTCGTAGCTTGCAGCGACGTCGCCTCGTTGTGGAGCGCCGCCCGTGTCCAGCAGTATCTGGGAGAGACGGGAAGCCGCGAGCGCGTCCGCCTGGTCCTGAATCGGTTCCGCAAAGTATCGGGCTTCAGTGAGGCCGACGCTGAAGCTGCGGTGGGCGCCAAGCTTCTGTGGCGGATTCCGAACCAGTATTTCGCAATCTCAGGCGCAATCGACCGTGGGACGCCCGTCATGGACCAGCGGAATTCCGAGATCGCCCGCTGTTTCGCCGGACTGGCGCAGGAATTAACCCGCAATGACGCCGACGTAAAGCGAGCGGCGTGGTCGCTATTTAAGTCGGTATAGGAATCTAGGACCCAATGGCAAATCTTCAATCGTTCGAGCGCACGGATTACCAGCAGGTAAAAGCCGACCTGCATCGCAAGATCCTTGATCGCCTCGATCTCGAAAAACTGGGCAAGACCTCGGGCGATTCCGCGCGCGACGAAGTGCTGGTCGTCATCCGCAACGCCGTCAACGGCGAAGTGGTGCCCCTTAGCTTCGCCGAGCGCGAACGCCTTTCCCGCGAGATCCTCGACGAGATTTTTGGCCTCGGGCCTCTTGAGCCGTTGCTCAAGGATCCCAGCATTTCCGACATTCTGGTCAACAAGTTCGACCGGGTCTACATTGAGCGCGCGGGCAAGCTCGAACTCACCGGCCTGTCCTTCAAAGACAATACGCATCTGATGCAGATCATCGAGCGCATCGTGTCGCGCGTGGGGCGCCGCGTCGATGAATCGTCCCCCATGGTCGATGCCCGCCTGGCCGACGGATCGCGCGTCAACGCGATCATTCCGCCACTCGCCATCGACGGACCCTGCCTCTCCATCCGGCGTTTTGGACGCGAGCCCGTGACCGCGCGCCAGATGATCGAAAATCTCACCCTCACCGAGTCGATGCTCGAACTGCTGTCAGCCATGGTCAAGGGCCGCCTCAACATCCTGGTGTCCGGCGGAACCGGCGCGGGTAAGACAACCCTGCTGAACGTACTTTCGGGATATATTCCGAATTCCGACCGCATCGTGACCATCGAAGACGCCGCCGAACTTCAACTCAAGCAGGAACACATCGTCCGTCTGGAAACGCGTCCTCCCAACATTGAAGGCAAGGGCGCGGTCCGTCAGCGGCAACTCGTCATTAACAGCTTGCGCATGCGCCCCGACCGCATCGTGGTCGGCGAGGTCCGTGGCGAAGAAGCTTTCGATATGCTGCAGGCTATGAACACTGGCCACGAGGGATCGCTTACCACCGTACACGCGAACTCTCCGCGCGACGCCATGGCGCGCGTGGAAAACATGGTGTCGATGGCGAATCTCAACATTCCCGAGCGCGCGGTCCGTCACCAGATCGCATCGGCCGTGCACGCTGTCATTCAGATTGCGCGTCTGTCCGATGGTACCCGCAAGGTCATCACGGTTTCCGAGGTGACCGGTATGGACCAAGACTCCATTGGCATGCAGGACATCTTTAGTTTTGACCGCACCGGCATCGATGAAAGCGGCAAGGTTCGCGGAGTATTCCGTGCGACCGGCATACGCCCCCAGTTCACCGAGCGGTTGGCTATATCGGGGGCTCGCTTGCGCCCCGCGTTATTTGAATCGAGAACCGAGGTTTAGGTACTGCCATGCCTGCAGCTCTGATCGCGATCTTCGTGTTCGTCGTGGTCGCGCTCGCGGCGTTCTCCCTGGGCTCTATTTTTGACCAGCGCAACGCCCGCGCCCGCCTGATCAAGGAAAGACTGGCCAACGAACGCAAGGCCCCCGAACTCGCGGCAGAGGAAGAACTCGCTCTTCTGCGGGACGAGCAACTCAGTCAGATTCCCGCTCTCGACAACCTGCTGCGGCGGTCCGCACGGGTCACCGACATTCAGAAAATGCTGGCGCAGGCTGGAATGACCATGCGCGCTGGCAACTTTCTCGGGATGTCGGCCCTTGCAGGCGTTCTCGCAACATTCGTGGCCTATGCGCTGAGCAAGCGCGTCGAAGTTGCATGGATCGCGATGCTGGTTGGCTTCGTACTGCCCTACTCCTACGCATCATTCCGGCGCACCAAACGGTTTGAAAAGTTCGAGGAGCTCTTCCCCGAGGCCATCGACACCCTGGCCCGTGCGGTTCGAGCAGGCCACGCCTTTACCACCGCGCTCGAAATGATTACCAGCGAGGTAGCGGAACCAGTTTCCAGCGAGTTTCGCCAGCTCTACGAAGAGCAGAAATTCGGCATGCCGGTTCGCGACGCTCTTCTCAATCTGACGGAACGCATGCCTTTGGTCGACGTAAAGTTCTTCGTCACGGCGGTCATGCTGCAACGCGAAACCGGCGGCAACCTGGCCGAGATTCTGGATAACTTATCCTACGTCATCCGCGAGCGCTTCAAGATCCAACGTCAGGTTCGCGTCTATACCGCTCAGGGACGCCTCACCATGGCCCTGTTGATGGGGATGCCGCCCATCATCGTCACGGTGATGCTGGTGCTGAATCCCAGTTTCATTCGCCCGCTGTTCTCTGACCCGATCGGACACACGTTACTGGTCGCCGGGATCACCCTGCAAACGGTTGGGTATTTCGTGATCCGCAAGATCATCCGGATCCAGGTTTAGTGAAACAGGTATAAGACATGCTGCCTCTGATCTTGGTCGTCGTCGTGTTCGTCACCGTCGTGATGGCGGTCTTCGCTTTTGGGGCGGCGGTGGTGACTCCGAGTTCTGTTCTCGGCGCCCGTCTGCGAGCGTTGGGCGGACAGCAGCAGGCTACGGAAAACAAGCCGGCCATGCGGGAGCGCATCGAGCAGGCGCTGGATCCCATCAGCCGGGCGATTCCACTGTCTGCGTCCGATGTATCCCGGACGCGGGCGTGGCTGATTCAGGCCGGGTTTCGCGATGCTATCGACGTCAATTACTATTTCGGAGCTCGCCTCTTGCTGGCTGCAGCCGGATTCGCGGGCGTCGGGCTGTTCTCCGGCTTCGATAATCTTTTCTTGCTGGTCGGTGTCTCCGGCCTTGGATTCTTTCTGCCGCGCTTTATCCTGAAGCGCATGATTAAAGACCGGCAGCATCGCATTCGGCTCGGTCTGCCCGATGCCCTCGATCTCACGGTCATTTGCGTAGAAGCGGGTCTTGCACTCGACCAGGCTCTGATGCGCGTGGGTCAGGATCTGCACCATGCCCATGCCGATCTTAGCGACGAGTTTCACCTCGTGAACCTCGAGATGCGCGCCGGCAAACCTCGCGCCGAAGCTCTTCGTAACCTCGTGGACCGCACTGGGGTTGACGACATACGTTCTCTTGTTGGTACACTGATTCAAACAGATCGCTTCGGCACCAGCGTCGCCCAAGCCCTCCGGGTGCATTCCGACTCCCTCCGCACGGAACGCCGGCAACGGGCCGAAGAACAAGCCGCAAAGACCACCATCAAGATGGTCCCCCCACTGGTGATATTTGTTCTGCCTTCGATTATTTTTGTCACGATTGGCCCGGCGATTATTGAACTGATCCGGCAACTGGGGCCGATTTCAGGCGGGAAATAGAGGGCGGCGAAGGCAGCAGCTAAACTGGGGAGCACTTGTTTTATGTCGGGTTTTTCCGCGCAGGGTCAAGCATTCAATCAGACGCGCCAGTCATACCTCGCCACGGCCCTGGCGGTCGCCGACACGCACTGGACCCGGCTGCGCGGCCTGCTTGGACTCCAATCGAGTGACTTCCGTAATGGTTCCGGTCTCTGGATTGTCCCCTGCCACGGCGTTCATACCCTAGGCATGGGATTTCCCATCGACGTGGTCTATCTGGATCAAGCCATGACCGTTATACATATTCAGAATGACTTGCAGCCTTGGCGCTTTGCTCCGGTCCGGGCCCATGCCGCATCGGTGTTGGAACTACCGTGTTGGACCGCAGCCGAGACCAACACCGCACTCGGCGATAAAATTGAAATAACGATCGCACCGAATGGTAGAGTGCCGACCTCTTGATAGAAACCCTCCAACTCGAAGAGCCCGTCGAACTACACGACGCGCCCAGGTTAGCCGTCGAGTGGTCCTCGCCCTGGCATGAGTTCGTTGGTTCTATCCGCCCCGCGCTGGCCCGTTCGGAACGCCGGTTGGCCGGGGAAGCTCCCTTTGGATTGATCCCCCTGCGCATCATGGTGCCCTCCTATTTACTGGAGGCTTTTCTGATCTTCGCCGCCATCGCGATACAGGTAAAGGTTGCGGAGTTGCGGCCATTTGTGGCACCGACATTTTCCAGCCACGACGTGATTTACTATAGCGGCGACGAGTTACCTCGCACCCAGGATCTCGGCGGCGCCGATGCTGGAACCACTGGCCGCGGAGGCGGGGATGAAGCGCACCACCGGACCCAGACCATCAAAATCGCGCGCGGCGGCTCTCTGGTTCCCAGGATCGTGGACGCGCCCAACCTGAAGCTGCCTTCCTCCCGCGATGCAGTTGCGAACCTGCTGGCGATCAAACCGAATCCAGGACCTCCGCCGTCCGAAGGAATGCGCTCTGCCCGCACCGCACCCAGTTTTACCGCCGCATTAGTGGCACCGGCCCCGAATGCAGTCCGTGACTATACGCGCAACGGCGTTCATCTCGACTCTGTGATTGCCCCGGCGCCGTCGGTGTCGCGCGATCGGACGGTCACGGCTCCCAACCTGAGCACGACGCTGATTGCCCCGCCTCCCAGCGTTTCGAGCGATCACACTCTGGTCGCGCCGGCTTTGGCTCCTGCCGTGATTGCCCCGGCACCCAGCGTTTCCCGCGATCGGACACTAACTGCACCCTCTCTCAGTGCGTCGGTGGTGGCGCCCGCTCCGAACGTGGCGCGCGATCGAGCACGCACGAATCCAGAACTCGCGGCGAATGTTATTCCGCCGGCGCCAGGCGGGGTGAGCCGTGAGCTTTCCAGTTCCCCGGTGCAGATGACGAATGCGGCGGTGGTTCCGCCCCCGGTTTCGGCACCCGAGCGGGTCAGCACACGAAATCCCAAGCTCAGCCTGCCATCGAGTTCCGTGATCGCTCCCCCGCCCTCGGCCGATGTTTCGCAGGACACTCACCGCCTCGCCAGCGGCAGCATTCCCGATTCGTCGAAGACGGTTGTGCCCCCGCCGCCAACGCAATCCGGTGGCGGATCGTTCATGAGTAGTCTGATGGGCAAAATCTTTGGCGCCACGGAAGTTGTACCGCCTCCGCCCGCGGTGCAATCGAACTCCCCGGGCGGCAACTCTTCACCTTCGCTCGCTGCTAATGTCGTCTCACCTCCGCCCTCGGTTGCCGCAAGCGCGGCCGGAGGCGGTCCGCGCGGCACTCGAAACGGTATCGGTGCGTCGCTTGGTTCGAACGTGGTGGCTCCGCCGCCTTCTACCGGAGTGTCTGGTGGCACCGGAACGCGTTCCGCATCGTCCGCGGCGCCCTCGCTCGGCGCGCCGAACGTGGTGCCTCCCCCGCCTTCCGTTGCTGGAAATGGTGGCGGCACAGGCAGCACCGGTGGCGGCGCGGGATCTGTACGCGGAACCCTGCTCGCCAACAATATCGTTCCTCCGCCACCTTCTGTCGGAGTGGGCTCTGGAGTCGCTGGCTCGGGTTTGGGCCGCAAAGGTACAGGACTCGGTGCGCCCCTGGACGCTGGTGCAGGCCTTGCTCCGCCCACCAGCGGTGGTAGCGGCGGGAGCGCTGGTGCGGTGATCTCGAGCCAGCCCGGTTCCAAAATTGGACTGCCCAGCAGTGGCGGCGCCGGTTCACTCGCCATGTCTCCCGCAGGCGGGGACAAGCCGGGCCTGGGAGGCGCGGGAGGCGGTGCCAGCATTGGCCGCGGAGACGGGCCCGGCAGCGGCATGAATGGAGCAGGAACAGGAGCGGGAAAGTCGGGTGCGGGACGCGGCTCTGACCCCGCGGCGCGGAGCGGCATCTCTCCTGCCGCAGGCCCGGGTGGCGCCGGAAGCGTGCCCGTAGGCACCCCGGCCGTTCGCGGCGTCGACATCAGCGGTGGGAGCAGCCAGGTGAACCTTCCAAGCTTTGGGGCGGATCCTTCTGCCGACGCTCCTCAGCCCGCGGGGCGTTCTTCCGTTAAGCAGCGCCAGACGCTCGGAGTAACCGTCGTCGCTACAGCAACTTCCGGCGGAGCCTTCGAGCCCTACAAGAATCTTTTGCGCGGTGAGAAATATACGACTTATTTCGACACTTCTGTGGGCACCGTTTCCATGGAATTTGCCGATGAGAGTACGACAAACCATCCTTATGGTGGGACTCTGACCGCGCCAGTGGCAGTCCGCATTGATCTGCCCGACGGACTCCCCCACGCTCGCATGGTGGTGGCGTGTTCGCTGGACGGCTCCGGCAACTTGAAGAACGTTCGGGTATTGGAAGCTGGCCCGGCCGACATGACCGCCAAGATCCTGGCGGCGCTGCGCAGTTGGAAGTTCCAACCGGCCATGCGCGGCACCCAGCCCGTGGCAGTCACCGCGATCCTGGGCTTCGGCATCGATACCAACGACCGATTCTAGAACCGATCGCGCCGGCCTCACCCGGCCTCTTATCCCTTTCCTTCCCTAATCTTCCACGAAACCTCGCCGATATGGTTGGCAGGGCTCTGCCCTGATCGGTGCACAATGGATTTTGACGAGGCGGTCAGCACCCACACGACGTGGAAGCGCAAGTTGCGCGATTCCATCGCGAAGCATGACGGCAGCCTGCGGCCTTCCGAGGTTAGCGTCGATCACAAATGCTTATTGGGACAGTGGATCTACGGCGAAGGTGCCAGCTACTTCTCACTTCCGGAGTATACGAAGCTCAAGTATGAGCACGCGCGTTTTCACTTGGTAGCGTCAGAGCTTGTGAAGAAGGCGAATTCCGGAGAATCCGTCGACGTGGAGATCGCCCCCTGTTCGAGCAGCGAATTCACGACAGCCTCGGCGGCTGTCGTGATCGCCATCATGGCCATGAAGAAGCGCTTATCCGCGTAGCAGATTCTGCGCACTATTTCTGGCTGCGACTGCTCCTGCGTCGCGACGGAGGCCTCACGCCCTTTTCCGGAATCTCCCTTTCGATCTTGTCCGACAGTTTGTGCAGCGGTTTGTCTACCGCCGACGACAGCTGCCGCCCCGCAGCTTTCGCGGTTAGTCCCTGGCCCGTATAGATTGCCTCGCTGAAGCTGGTTCCTGAAATGGGCGAGGCCACGGCGAACACTCCATGGGGAACACCGTTGGTGAACACCGTAGCAATGTAGTCTCCGACCATGAGCCCGTTCTGCGAGGTCGGCAACCAGCTCAGCAGCATTGGTCCAGTCTGCGCTACGGGCGCATTCCAGGTCGAACCGCCGTTGCTCGACGAAATGTAGCCCACAAGAAGCTGGCACGTCGACACCGTGCAATCGCTCTGCGAATAGTAGTAGTAGTGAAGCGCCACGTGTGCCGTGGTGCCCGACGTCAGTGGATCAAATCCAATCCCGGGGATGAAATGATCGACGGTGCTCGCGGTGTCATCGATGGGAATGCGCGTGACCGTACCCCAACTCACGCCGTCCGTCGAGGTGCTGTAAACCAGGTCGTTGGTGGAGCACCCGGAACGGAACCTGCAATCCTCCCACACGGTCCATACCGTTCCCGCTCCATCCACCGCCGCCGCCGGCAGCGGCCCGCTGCGAATGCCTCCCGCATCGCCGTGAAACTGGATGGGTGTGATCGTCACGGGCGCGGTCCAGGTCAGGCCCCCATCGCTGGAACTGAAGGCCGACATGAAGGTCGTATTGCTATTCACGACCGTCGTCTCAATCGGAACGACCACCGTTCCGTTCGGTTGCACCAGAGGCTGGCCGCCGATTCCCTCGGCGAGGTTGGCGGTCGCCGTCGCCGGTCCCCACGTCATCCCTCCGTCAGAGGAAGTACTCATCACGATCTGATCGAAATTAACCGGATCGTCCCACTCCAGATAGCAATTCCCGTAATGTGGGCTGCTCACCCAACTGTCGCACACAATCCAATTCTTATCGGAGCTCGGAGCGCCTGGGTCCGCGCTGATGGGATTCTGCCAGGTCAGCCCATCCGTCGACCGGCTCACGGCCACGGCCGGTGCCTGGACGGTACTCGAAAGCGGCAGAGAAGCAATCATCCAGACAGCGTGCTTCGCGTCGTACGCCACGGCAGGATCGCTGGCGGCGTCGTACGGCCCCGATCCTTCCCCCGTCGTTAGGCCGGGCAGAGATCCGTGCGCCCAGGTTGTTCCTCCGTCGGTGGAAGTTGCCCAGCCGATGTCCGTCGAGCCACCGGGAGCAATGCGCCCGGTCTGAAATGCCGCGACCAGCGTGGTCCCATTGGCGAGCATGTGGGGCTCGACCTCCGTCGCATGCTGGCCCGGACCTACGGTGAAGGAATCCGAACTGACTAGCGTCAGATTCGGCCCCACAGGATTCCCCGGCGGCGTGATCGGAGGGGTCGACGAGGAAGAACCCGAACAAGAGGCAAGCGTCAGAGTCAGCAATGAATACAAGGAGGCGACTACCGCCCTCCTGCAGAAGACATCAAGTGTTGTTTCCACCATCTGGAAGTCCTGTTGTGCGCGGAGACCCGGCCCCGAGAATTGAACCGACTCCATCATGTCCGGCGGCGCTTCAAAGGTCAATTGCTACTTCAGGCGCTCTCTGTGTCCTTAGGGATTCGCAGCCTGGTGCACCAATGCGATCGCAACATCGTCCGCGTAAATCGTCTTCCACCGCTTCGTCTCGATCAAAATGTTCGCCAGAGCAGCGTCTCGGGGCAGCAGCAGGCAGGAAGCCGGATGCGCCTGCAGGAAATCCTCCCAACCCCGCTCGCCGCGCATCATCTTCAAGTAAGGCCTCAAGAACTCTTCGCCATACAAATCATGCCGGTCATCGACAACGACCTGAATCTTGGGATAAAGCCGGTAGATCAAATACCCGCCCCAATAGTCCGCACTCAGCACCGGCCCCTTTAGCTCTGATTTCTCCAGATAGTTCACGGCCTCTACCGGCATCCGCCTGGAATCGAAATGCGCATCCATCAACAGATCGGACCCGGCGCGCCCGCCGTTCGCGGCGATTGCCAGAGTGATGATAACTGCAAGGACCGGCCATACGTGACCTCGTAAGTCAGCCTCGACGGCTCCCATCCGCTGGAAGAAAACCCGGCCGAGTCCCGCGGCCGGCACGAGCGGTGCGACCACCATCACCAAGAGGATCGAAGACACCGGAATATTCCTGGAGGCATAGAGCCCGGAAAATACAGCGAATAGAACGGTAAATACTTGGGTCAACCTCAACTCGCGGCCACGGGTCGCCAGCGCCGCCAGGGTTATCAGCAACAACAGCAGAAAACACCTTTGCGCCACCCCGTGAAAGTTGGGGGATCGAAATTCATCAATGCGATCTATCAGGAAGTGGTTCGACAAATAAGAGCAGACGTGCCAATGCAGCTTCCATCCGTACGGATTCAAGAGGCTGGCCCCAAGGGAGAGGAAGGCTGCCCACGTCAGGTCACGCGCCCGCTTCCGGGCGGCAGCCTTCTGCAGCAGTTCCTCAATCCGGCCCTCCTTCGCACGAAACCAGTCCCACCCAGCTCCCACAAGGAATATTCCCAGCAGTACAAACCCCACCACGAAGCCACCGTGCACGTTCACCCACAGCATCATCAGCAGCGGGAGCGCCCATAGCTTTCGCTGCTTTCGCCCGCGTGCCCCTTGCTCGTCACCAGCATCCTGCTGCGAGGAATCGAGTATCCGGAACCACGCTAGTGTGAATAACCAGCTAATCACATGCGGGCGAGCCAGAAAGTGAATCATCGACGCCGACAAGGCGAGCAACACCAAAACCAGCGCCACAAACATGTTCGCTCCGCGTCCAACGACCAAACGAAACGTCCAGGCAAATACGGCCGCGCTCACCACCGCCGTAAGCCAGACTACGCCGTTGAGTCCAAGCACACCTTCCAACTGGCCCACGAGAAGGTCGTACAACCACTCCCAGGCAAACCAGGGCCGGCCCGCCATCGTTGAAGAAAACGAATCCACACGCGGGATCGCGTGCGTCGCCAGAATCTGCTGCCCGGCTCGAATGTGCCACCCGATCCCGGCATCCCCCAGCAGGCGCACCGACAGCGGAGTAAACACAATCGCACACAGCAGCGCGACAAAAATCAGGTCTGCGACCGAAGGCATCGCCACTCGATCCCACGCCGGAGTCTTGCTTCCCGAAGAACTTCTGGAACCGTCTGCCATCGCGCTGAATCTTATAGAGGTGGGGACATAACAGCAAGATGACTCGCAAGGTGATACCCCGGGTCGTAATCGTGGGCGCCGGCTTCGGCGGCCTCAACGCGGCGCGCGCCCTGGCGGGTGCCTCGGTCCAGATTACGGTCATCGACCGCAAGAACCATCACACCTTTCAGCCCCTGCTCTACCAGGTTGCGACCGCTGGCCTTTCGCCGGGGGAGATTGCCGCGCCGATCCGCTCGATACTTCGCTCCCACAAAAACATTGAGGTGCTCATGGCGGAAGTCACTGGATTTGATCTGGAACTCCATACGGTTCAAACCCCGGAAGGCAAGATTCCCTTCGACTACCTGATCGTGGCCGCCGGAGCAAGTCATGCCTACTTCGGACACGAGGACTGGGAGCCCTATGCCCCTGGCCTCAAGACCATAGAGGATGCGCTCGAGATCCGCCGCCGCGTTCTTCTCGCGTTCGAGTTGGCCGAGCGACAAGCTGCCGTCGGCAAAACCGAGGCTCCGCTCAACTTCGTGGTCGTCGGCGCTGGCCCGACCGGCGTGGAACTGGCCGGCACTCTGGCTGAGATCTGCAGGCACGCTCTCGCCCATGAATTCCGCTCGATTGATTCGGCGCGAACCCATATTCTGCTGCTCGAAGGTGGCCCGCGAGTCCTTCCCGCATATGCGGAAGACTTGTCGCGCAGCGCGCAGGAACAACTCAACCGGCTGGGCGTTGAAGTCCGTACCTCAACCACCGTGACTCAGATTGAACCCGGTGCCGTCCATTCGAACGACACGCGGCTGCCAGCTACGGTCGTGCTGTGGGCGGCGGGAGTGGCGGCATCCCCGCTCGGAAGAGAGTTGAACGCACCCGTCGATCGCGCCGGACGCGTGCTGGTGCAGCCCGATCTCAGCGTTCCCGGCCATCCGGAAGTATTCGTCATCGGCGACCTCGCTGCGCTGAAGGATGAGAGGGGCAGGTTGCTGCCTGGCGTTGCACCGGTGGCGATCCAACAAGGCCGCTTCGTCGCCAAGCTGATTCGCAAAGAACTGGAATCCAGCCCGCGCACGGCGACGTTTCACTACTGGGACAAAGGCAGCCTGGCCACCATCGGCCGCGCCGCGGCAGTTGCGGAGTTCGGACGCATTCACATTTCTGGCTTCATCGCCTGGTTGTCCTGGCTATTTGTTCATATTCTCTTTCTGATCGGTTTTCGCAATCGGCTGCTGGTCTTCATTCAATGGGCATGGTCTTATGTCACCTACGAACGCGGCGCGCGCTTGATTACGGGCAGCACCTACCTTCCGGGATGGACCGCAGCTCCTCCCGATCCGCGCATCACCGTCGACCCGGCACCACAAGAAATCCGCTCCAGCCCGGCCAAATAGAGGGACAATAGGTATCGGATGCACAAGGGAAAACCTTGTCATGCTGAGCGAAGCGAAGGACCTATGCACTCCTCATCGATCATAAAGAGCTCGAAGTTGCGCCTAATCCTCTGCATTGCAACGGTAGCTCTCTTCTCGTTCCCGGCTCGGGCGGAGATTCTGAAAGTTGTCGTCAACGACACGATCCAGCCCATCAGCGCGGAGTACATCGGGCGCGCCATCGACGAAGCCCGCCGCCGCAACGACCAAGCTGTATTAATCGAGATCAATACTCCCGGCGGCCTCGTCAGTTCAACGCGTGAAATCATCGAGAAGATCTCGGCGTCCTCGGTGCCGGTCATCGTCTACGTGACGCCCACTGGAGGCCACGCAGGTTCTGCCGGAATCTTCATTCTCGAATCCGCTGATGTCGCTGCTATGGCACCCGGAACTGCAGCCGGGGCTGCTCATCCCGTCACGTTCATCGGTCCCGTCCAGGTCAAACCGGACGAGGAGATGAACCGGAAAATCGAGAATGACGCCGCCGCTCTCATGCGTTCGGTCGCATCCAAGCGCGGGCGCAACATCGAAAGCGCAGAGAGTGCGGTTCGCGAGTCAAAGTCCTTCACGGAACAGGAGGCCCTCGCCGGGCATCTCATCGATTACGTCGCCTCGAGTCCCGAAGATCTCTTCCGCCAGATGCAGGGCAAGACTTTCAAGCGCTTCAACGGCGAATCCGCTTCGGTGAATCTGACGGGACAGCCGGTTGTTCTCTTCGAAATGACTCTCAAGGAACACATCCTGGATGACCTTATGGATCCCAATGTTGCGTTCCTGCTGCTTGCCATTGGAGCGCTCGCGCTCTACGTCGAATTCAACCATCCCGGGGCAGTGATTCCTGGAGCAGTCGGCGTAGTTTTCATCCTGCTCGCGGCCTTCGCGCTGAATTTTCTTCCCACCCGTTTTGCCGCACTCGGACTGATCCTGGGAGCTTTTGCTCTGTTCGCCGCAGAAGCGAAGTTCGCCACTCATGGAGTCCTGACCATTGGAGGAATCGCGCTGCTCACGCTGGGCGGCCTGCTTCTGGTCGATTCGCCCATTCCTGAAATGCGGGTCCACTTATTGACCGCGCTTGCCGTCAGCATTCCGCTCGGCCTCATCACCGCATTCCTGATGACCATCGCCCTCAAAGCGCGGCGCAACAAAGTAGTCACAGGAGTCCAGGGTCTCGTCGGCGAAACCGCGGTCGCACAAACCGAACTCTCGCCGCAAGGCAAAGTGTTTGTCCACGGCGAACTGTGGGACGCGGTGGCTTCCTCCGCCCTGCCTGTGGGACAACTGGTGGTGGTGCGCAGAATCGACGGCCTGGTTCTGCAGGTCGATCCGCTCGGAGCAACCTCTCCACCAGCCAACCCGCTGCCGGCGATTCTCTAACACGGAATCCACCGCGACGTAGGACAATTGGCCGTCGGAGAACCTCAGCGCTACTTCAGGTTGAACAGCGCATTCACGTGCGCCGTCACGGTCACGGTCTGGGGCGTGAATTCCTCGGTCGGCGGCGGAGTCGGCGCGTTAGCCATGGCCGACATCACCCGCATGCGCGGCACCATCATCCGCGGGTTCTCGAACGTATCCACCGACGCGTATGAAAGTTCTCCGACCGTCCGACCAGCGGCGCGAGCCAGGGTATCGGCAGAGTTGTGCGCCCGGCGGTACGCGTCTTCGACCGCCTTGTTCTTGGCGTCGTCCATATTCTCCAGCGTGTAGTTCAGCGTCTGGGTCTCGCTGACATTCGCATCGGCGAGTTGTAGGGTGATCGGTCCAACCTTCGCAAAATCTTTCAGTCTCAGCGTAACGTCCGTCGTCACGCGGTATCCAATGATTTTCTGCTTCGGTTTCCCGTCATAGGCGGGTTGGACCGAAAGAAATCCAATGGCAGCGGCCTTGGGATCAATTCCATTATTGCGAAGCACCTGTCGCACTTGCTCAACATTCTTCGAGGCGCGCTGGAAGGCGGCCTGCGACGTCTCATCCTGCACGGCTACGTTGAACTGAATCTGGGCGGTGTCTGGAGCAGCTTCAAACTTCCCATCCGCGCCAACGTAAACGGTATTCGCTTGCGCACTAACCGTGGGATGTTCCTGGGCAACCGCGGCAACTACAGAGAGAAACATTACGAAGAACAAACACCCTGATTTCATGGCCGGCCCTCCGGGAGGATTATCCCACGGGGCAGAATAGTCCCTGCAGGGTCCTCCTAATAGGAACGCCCGCGAACGCTGATCTTGCGAGCGCGCCGCGAGAGAACGGGGCTTCCCTTCCTCGTGATGCGTGTGGTGAGAGTTCTTCGAGGTCTATCGGGCCGAAATGCCCAGGTTGCGATCCAGGCGAATCTCGAGCGCCGTACCTTTTTCGAGCACGAGGTCGTGTCCCGTTTCAAAGGCCGAGATAGCTCCTTCGGCCGCGCCAGAACCTGCCCCGGTCGCTGCGCCGCGCTTCCCGCCGGACCGTTCCCCTTCTGCGGCGCCTCTGCCGGCTCCCACAACGATAGCCTCGGCAGTCTGTTCTTTGCTCATTCCTTGCCGGCCGATTTCGCCCTCTTCACCGATCTGTCGGAGCCCATGTTCTCCCGGAACACCCGTCACTGTGGCGATGAGCGGCGTCCACCCTTTCGCGGTTTCGATTTCCTCGAAGCTCAAAATGATGCGCGTGCGAAACCCGGGTTGAACCGCGCTGATGTGCCCTTTGATCTTTCTTCCCGGCTCAATGGTCTGACCGTTCGCGGCAACCATCGGCTCGGCCAACCGGGCGTGGAAATGATCGCCGGCTTTCACTGTTTTGGTGTCAATCCGGTCCAGTAATTGGATAAGAAAAACGGTTCCTCGCGGCACAACATTGGCGGGAACAGGAGGCGCGTCTTGTCCCATCACCGATGCGCAGAACAAGGCCGTCAGCCCGGCAATGAGCAGGGCGCGAAATCGCAGCGTACGACTAAACATAGGGATTCCCCTTGGTTTGGAGTTCTTATGCGATTGGATGGGCCGAAAGCGTAAATTGCTGCCTGCGATGCGCTCGCCTGGACGATATTCTTCCCTATTTACTCTCCAGGGCGGGACCGGCCACGGCAAGAAGGTCCACCTGCAGATGCGTAGAGTGCAACCCTTCAACCGTCGTGGCGGGAACTTTGCCCGCGGGCGGCAAAATGCCCACCGCCTTGTTCTTGCCCAATTGCTTGGCCTGATGGAGGCCGCGATCGGCGAGTGTGAGCACTTCTTCATAGCTAATGGCCCGCGGATTGTCGGGGAACCAGGGGAAGGCAGCCCAGCCCAAGGAACAAGTCCGATACATCGTTTCTTCCGACAGCCCCAGTCCAAACGGCGCATCGGCAACAGCGGAAAGAACCCGCTGAGCCAGCAACTCGGCTTCCGTGCGATCCGTGTACCGCGAGACGATCAGGAATTCCTCTCCACCCCAGCGCACCAGAACATCGGAATGGCGGATGGAGGAACTGAGACGGCGGGCCATCTCCACCAGTACCCTGTCGCCCACGTCGTGTCCGTAGTGGTCGTTTACTTCCTTGAAATTGTCTGCATCGATCAGATAGAAGACCAGATCGCGGATGTGTGGATCACGGCCATCGGCGTGCGACCGCAGCGCCTGGCTCACGTCCGATTCGATCGTCGCGGAAAAATAACGGCGGTTGCGCAGTCCGGTCATGGGATCGGTGAGCGAAGCTTCCTGCAACACAATGTTGGTGCGCCGCAACTCGCGGTTCAGTCGACGGTGTTGGATGAATAGCAAGAACGCCATCAGAAACATGGTCGCCAGCGTCACCACTACCCGAAAATCCGAAACCATGTGCGGAAGTCGCGAATCGAGTAAGGCGTAAAGCGCAATGATGGGCAACGACAGGACCGCCACCATCGCAAGGTTCGCCATCCAGGAAGCGTACTTGTCAGATGAAGTCTCGGGCGTCGGCAACAGTCCGGGACCCAGTAACGCCACGGCGGTGAACACGGCAAACGAACCGGAATACGGAATGTCATACCAGCTACCGGTGAAATAGACTCCTCTTTCGATGGCATTGTTGAGAACGTAAAACCAAATCCCATTCAGAACGAAAGCACCGCAAAGAGAGGCGTAGAAGGTCTTCCATCGTCCCGAGCTTTCGCGCCAGAATGCCAGCAGCACGCAGGAGATGAGGACCGTTCCCGCTCCGGAAAGAAAATCGAAATTCCGGTTGTACGCATCCTCATTCGGTGACAGGTATTGCCAGCTTACGACGAACGACACGTAAAGATAGAACCACCAAAGCAGGAGCAGAAAAAAGTCGAGCGCGCCAAGCCGCGCGCTTCGTTCGGAGGGCTGGCGGTGCGGGCGCAGCAGCAGGCCCGCGATCATGGGCGCCCCGGCAAGAAACAGCAGAGCGTCCGCGGGATACATCGAGGGCAACTTCCTTTGCAGGACCAGGTCGAAAACAATCCAGACCACCTGATCGCCGAACCACAGAGCCCATCCCGCCGCCTGAAGCATCCAGAACCAGCGCGTGCGCCCCTTGCTGGCCATCCCGATCGATGCGAACGAAAAAAGAGCGGTGAGCATCAACAATCCGACCACAATGTCGCTGATCGCGATCCGGGCCATCCCTGGAGGAAGGAACAGGCAAGCCAGTGCCAAGGCAGCCGTGAGCAGAACGGCTGCCCAAACCAGGAATTTCGGTAGAGTTCGGCCGCTCAACAGTTCCACCTTCGCGAGCAGATTTAGCCCTTGGCCCCTGTGGAATACGCTACCCGGTAGATCTGGGCGTCGTGGATTTCCTTGCGCAGATCCGCCCAGATGTTGTCCGGCATTTCGAGAAACACTCTCACCACGTCGGGATCAAATTGTCGCCCGGCCCACTTTGCGATTTCCGTGCGTGCCGCTTCGAGCGTCTGCGCCGGCCGGTAAATCCGATCGGAAGTGATGGCGTCCAGAGTGTCGGCGACGGAGAAAATCCGCGCCCCCAGGGGAATCTGTTCTCCCTTAAGGTTGCGGGGATAACCACTGCCGTTGAACCACTCCTGGTGTGAGTAGACGATTTCCGCTGCCTCCGCGAGAAATGGAATCTTCTTGACGATCTGATAGCCGTGATAAGCATGCTCCCGCATGATCGCCATTTCGTCGGGCTCCAGCTTTCCCGGCTTATTCAAGATCTTGTCCGGAATGGCAATCTTCCCGATGTCGTGCAGAAAGGCCCCGCGGGCGATGGTGTTGATCTGCTCACGCGGCAGGCCCATGGCGCGGGCAATGGCAATGGTAAAGGCGGTTACGCGCTTGGAATGCCCTTCGGTTTCGCGATCTTTCAGGTCGAGCGCATCGCCCAGGGTCTCGAGTGTGATGTCATAGGACCGCTCCAGGCTCGCCATCGCAGCCTGCAACTGGTCGGTACGGGCCTTGACTAGAGACTCCAGGTTCGTCTGATAGGTCCGGTTCTCCACCTTCAGTCGCCGGTTCTCTAGCGCGCGACTCACGGTGTTGAGCAGTTGCTCGCGTTCGAAGGGTTTCAGAAGATAGTCGTAAGCGCCGTTTCGAATCGCGGCCAGCGCCACGGAAATGTCGTGCACGGCCGTAACCATCACGACCGGCATATCAGGATATTTTTCCTTGGTGCGCTCCAACAGGCCAATGCCGTCGAGGTCCGCCATCATCAAGTCCGAGAGCATCAACTCGAACTCTTCTCCGGACGTCAGGACTGCGAGCGCTTCCATGCCGGAAGCCGCCTGTTTACAGGCATATCCGGCAGTCCCGAGCATGGAGGCAACAATTTCCCGAATCGGCTCTTCATCGTCAACTACAAGAATTCGATCTGCCATGGGGATACACGAAAGTCTATTGGCGATTGTAACCCAGGGGCGAGATGCCGAAAGTAATCATTCAGGTCCGGAAACTGCATCGAGAAACTGCCGGGCCATGATATTTAAAAGCAAGGAAGAGGTACGTCCGCCAGCAATGAACGCATCCCTGTGGTCGATTTGGAATACGGTCGCGAAGCTTGGCCTAGCCAGGCCGACGGCGGCAGAATTGGCTCTGCTGATCCTGCTGGGCGCTTCCCTGCTTGCGCTGCGCGCCTTCCGCGAGAACTATCTAAAAGTTTGGGTCGTGGGCTGGACGGCTTTCGTGGCCTCCCGTTTGGCCGAACACTGCTTCGCGGCGAAAATCCCTGCTCCGTTCGATTTGGTGGTTGTGCAGGCGACGTTCGTGCTCTCTGTGGGATTGTTGGCGGGCGCCGTTCTCGTCTACACCCGCGGCCGCGATCTGATCGTTCCCTTGATGGTCATTACACCCGTCCTGGTGGGCTTCGCCGGAGCGCGTGTCCTTTTGTGGCCGGATTCCCTGCCCTTGCGCGTGGCCGTCGAAGTCGGCTACCGGATCATCCTGCTGACGGCCTCGATTGCTGTGCTGCGCGCACGCCGCGGGCGCTGGGAGCCATCCGCCTGGTTGCTCGCGCTGTGTCTGCCGCTTCTCCATCTGCCCTGGGCGCCTCTCACCGATCGCATACCAGCAGCGGCATTCCTGGCTGCGGAAATTGCCCTCGGCCTTAGCATGATCCTTGTAGTCTTTGACCAGGCGCAGATGCGGACCCGCAGATTGCGCGCCGTGCAGGCCATTACCACCAGCATGGCCAGCGCTCAGCAATACGGAAACGTAGTGCAATCCGCGGTCGAGGAATTGCAGCGTCTGACCCACGTCAGGGCCGCATGGTTCCGTCTGCTCGAAGGCGGGCACCTGGTCGCGACGCATGCGGTGGGACTTTCCTCCGATTTCCTGCGCGATGCAGGTTTTGCCGAGATCAACGACGACATCACGAAATTATTGGGGCAGCCCGGCCCGCAAGTGACCACTCGGGACGCCGCCGGTCCTGAACCTGAAACCTGTCTTGCAGCCGAGAGAATTCGCCAGCTTGTGATGGTTCCTGTCGCCGGCAACAAGTCTCCGATCGGATTGTTGCTGCTAGGCAGTTCCGGGTGTCGGCAGTGGACCCAGGAAGAATTGGATTTTCTCCAAGCCTGCGCGAAGCAGCTCGCCGTTGCCGTCGAAAACTTCCGCCTGCTGGAACAGGTATTGCGCTCGCAACGGCAGTGGATCAATACCTTCGATTCGATCCACGACATCATTCTGGCGCACGATGCCGATTTTCGCATCATCAAGGCCAACCAGGTTCTTCTGGAGCAGCTCGGGCAGGCCGCCGCGGATGTCGTCGGCAACTCCTGCGAATCGACTTTGCCTCACACCTTCGGGGAATGGACTGGATGCCCCTACTGCGCCATGGGCGGGGACGAAGAATTCACCGAGGGTGCTGACCCTTGTTTCGGCGGTTTCTCGGTGGTCTCGACTTCTTCCTACACTGAGCAAGGCAGCCCGCAAAAAGGCACCATTCACGTGGTACGCGACATCACGGAACGTCGCTCCGCGGAAGAAAAATATCGACTCCTCTTCGAGCAGGTGCAGGAAGGCGTTTACGTCGCCGGCCCGACGGGCCAACTCATCGACTGCAACGACGCGCTCGTTCATATGCTGGGCTACAACAAGCGCGAGGAATTGCTGGTTCTGAACCTGGATTCGGAAATCTGCGTCGACCCCAAGCAGCGCGATGCTTTCCGGAGTGAAATCGAAGCTCACAACTATGTGCGCAATTTCGACGTCACCCTGCGCCGCAAAGACGGCACTCTTTTGCTCGCGGTGGAAAGCAGTTTTGCCACACGAGATTCGACTGGCAACATCGATCGCTACCAGGGATTCGTTCTGGACATGACCGAAAAACGCCGCGCCGAAGACGAGATGCGGCGCCGCAATCGTGAACTGAATGCCCTGAACGCCATGGCCGTGGTCGCGGCGCAATCTTTCGACCTCGACGAGATCCTGAACTTGACGCTGCGCCAGGTCGTCACCCTATTTGGCGCCGAAAGCGGCACCGTCTATCTCTCCGACACGGACACGACTACCTATCGCCGTCGCGCCGCCTGGGGTCCGCGCAGCCGCGACAAGATGCGCACCGCCGAAGTCTGCTTTACCGAAGGTTTTGGCGATCTGGTCATGCGCTCGCGCACCGAAGTGGTCACCGCGGAATATCTGCCGCACCTGCCGCCCAAGGTCGCGGAATTCGTGCGCTCTGATGCCGACCGTTCCTGGATCTGGGTCCTGTTCTGGGGCAAGGACTCACCCGTAGGAATCATGGGTCTGTGCAGTCATTTGGGATACGAATATTCCAGTAATGACGAAAACCTTCTGGTGGCCATCAGCCGGCAACTCGCCACCACCATTGAGAAGGTCCGTCTCTACGAAGAGACCTGCCGCGCCTACGAAGACCTGCGCAAGACGCAGGAACAACTTTTACAAAGCGAAAAAATGTCCGCTGTCGGACAGTTAATTGCCGGCGTCGCCCACGAACTCAACAATCCGCTCACCGCGATTCTCGGCTACGCGCAGCTTCTGGAAACTGAAGGCCTGAACAATCGCGCGCAGGACTACGTCAGCAAGCTCTTCAAACAGGCGCAGCGGACGCATCGTGTGGTGCAGAACCTTCTCTCCTTCGCGCGTCAGCGCAAGCCGCAGCGTGACGAAGTCGACATCCGTAAAGTGCTCGACGAAACGCTGGCCTTGCGCGACTACGACCTCAAGATCAACAACATCAAAGTCGAGCGGGACGCTCCTTCGGAACCTGCCCTGGTGGTTGCCGACCCACATCAGATCGAGCAGGTATTCCTTAATATCATCAACAACTCGGTCGACGCGATTCTTGAGACCGGGCGCACCGGCAAGCTCAAGATTCGCATCTCCTGCGTCGGTGGACACGTCTGCACGCAATTCACCGATGACGGCGCGGGAATCAAAGATCCCAAGCGCATCTTCGATCCCTTCTACACCACCAAGAGTGTCGGCAAAGGCACCGGCCTTGGGCTCAGCATCTGCTACGGCATCGTAAAGGAACATGGCGGCGATATTACTGCCAACAATGCTGTCGATGGCGGTGCCGTCATTGAGGTTCGATTACCCGCCGTGGTATCGGCCCAGATCGAACCCGAATCTGCTAAAACCTCTCTCCGTCCGCACGAGGGCGCCATTCACGGCCGCGTACTGCTCGTGGAGGAGGAAGAAGCAGTGCTCGAATTTGAGCGCGACGTGCTTGCCGGTGCAGGTGCAACCGTCATCACCGCCCGGACCAGCCAGGATGTGAAGACTCGCCTGCTCTCCGAACCTTTTGACGCCGTCATCATGAACGGCAAGATGCCCGGGCAATGGAACGCCAAAGAGTCCTACCCGTGGCTCAAAGAGAATTGCCCGGGAATGGAAGGTCACGTCCTGTTCACGTTCTCCAACGGCCCGAGCGACGAGCGTGCTTTCCTGCAGGAAAACAGCGTCCCCTACCTGGTAAAGCCCTTCGAAGTCGCCGAACTGATAACCCAGGCCCGGCGGCTCCTGCAAAAGGCGCAGGCTGCCGCTGCCGGTTTAAGCTAGAAGCTTCCAACTTGTCGCCCTTTTTGAGGAAATCCGCTTCCTCGTCTGACTCCCTGGGCCGATTTTGAGCGCTGCCCTGGTTTCAACACTTGTGCGCAAGCCGTAGAATGTGGATGTCAGGACTAAACTCTTTCCAGCATATGAAAGCCTCCTCTCAACATCGGTTTCCAACGGGATTTCCGTTTGGCGAAGCGTCCTTTTACTCTTCATGGGGGCTGGTGAGTGACGTCAACATGGGCTCAAAAGACGGTCACGATTACGTCGCCTTTGATTACGACACGAACACCGGTGAAACGGCACGCACAGATACGGTACTCGCAATTAAGGCAGGGTCGCCAAAGATACCTACTACGAGTCTGTCACGGGCATCCGGTTTGCAATTGGAGAGGGTCGGTGACTGGATATTCGCGTTCGAGCCTGAACGAAGAATTAGTCCCGACAAGCTAGACAGTCTTGTTGATGATGTCCTGAAACTTCTGGAATACGCGAAGGGTTTTCCGCAGAACGTATAGTCCCGAATCTCAACTGTTGAAATATTGCCATTACGCTCATCTTCGCCCACGGCGGCGCATGTGGGGTGTCAAGGGGGCTGCTAGGAATCCCGGTCAGGCAGGCCACCCGGCCGGCTGATCCTGCTTGAGAATGGCCGACTTTTCGGGATGGTTCGGATTAGAGCGGACGAAGATCATTTGATCCTTCATGCTTTTTACAAAACGGTCGGCAGCACTTTCGCGCAGGAATGCCCTCTCGAAGTTGCCGGAATAGTACTCGTTGTTGAGGGAGTACGAGTAGTAGAGGGTAGCAACGAAGTAGCTGACATAGCGGACGCGGTGTTCCACGACACTGCCAAACTCCACACGGCCCTGTGTAGTGGACCAACCGCCAGCCATCAACCCCTTGACCATACTCCATGCGAAGAGCCGAATCAGTCCGGCGGCACCAATCGCCACTAGCACGAGGAGAAAGAACAGCCCGCGTAGGGGATCACCATCGGATGCCGAGTTTCTCATGGTGGTAAAGTATAACCCACCGGAATAGTTGGTGATAAATCGCTCATCGATGACCCTGTCGCGTGGTCTAGAACACGAAAACCACAGAAACGAACAGTTTTCCTCTGTCCCTGTTGCGGTAGACTAGCGCTACCGAACCCATGTCTCAATTCGTCCACCTGCACCTGCACACGGACTACTCCATGCTCGACGGCGCCTGTGACGTCGAGAAACTTTGCCAGCGCGTGAAAGAGATGGGTATGCCCGCCGTGGCCATGACCGACCACGGCAACATCTTTGGCGCGGTCCACTTCGTCAACGCGGCCAAGCACGCAGGGGTTAAGCCCATAGTCGGCTGCGAACTTTACGTCTGCAAGAAAGAAGACCATCGCGCGGCGCCCGAAGGCGACACCTACAACCACTTGCTGGTGCTAGCCGAGAACGAAGAAGGCTACCGCAATCTGGTCAAGATCACGTCTGAGGCCTCCCTACACGGCTTCTATTACAAGCCGCGCGTGAGCAAGAGGTTTCTCGCCGAGCATTCCCGCGGCCTGATTGGCCTCTCCGGATGTCTCAAAGGCGAAGTCGCCGAACGCCTGACCGAAGGCAACTACGATGCCGCGCGTGCCGCTGCCAGCACTTACTCAGACATCTTCGGCAAGCAAAACTTCTATCTTGAGATTCAGGATCAGGGCCTGGAGATGGAGCACCGCATCCATCCTGGCCTCTTCCAGCTTGAAAAAGATCTTGGCCTCCCGCTCGTGGCCACCAACGACAGCCACTACCTCTGTGAAGACGACGCCCACGCCCAGGACGTCATGCTGTGCATTCAGATGGGCAAGTCCATTCACGATACGGCGCGCATGAAGTTCGAAGGAAACCAGTTCTTTGTCAAGAATCACGACGAAATGTACCGCGTGTTCAAAGACTCTCCCGAGGTCCTCACGCGCACGCTCGATATCGCCGAGCGTTGCAGCTTGCGCTTGGAAAAAGTCGCGAATCCATTTCCGCAGTTTGAGGTTCCGCCCGGCTACACCATCGACAGCTACTTCGTTCATGTGACCCGCGAAGGCTTCGCCCGCCGCCTGGAGGCCCTGCGCCCGCTACACGAGCGCGGAAAGCTCAAGCACTCGATCACCGATTATGAGCAGCGGCTGGAACGCGAGCTCGGCATCATTCAGCAGATGCAGTTCCCGGGATACTTCCTGATCGTCTGGGACTTCATTCGCTACGCCAAAGACCACGGCATTCCCGTCGGCCCAGGCCGCGGATCGGCTGCAGGATCGCTGGTTTCCTATGCGCTCGGCATCACCGACATCGACCCGTTGCAGCATGAACTGCTCTTTGAGCGCTTCCTGAACCCCGAGCGCGTGTCCATGCCCGACATTGACATCGATTTCTGCATGAACCGCCGGGGCGAGGTCATCCAATACGTCACGCAGAAATATGGCCGCGACAATGTCGCCCAGATCATCACCTTCGGCACCATGGCTGCGAAGGCCGCGATCAAAGATGTCGGCCGTGCCATGGACATCCCCTACGCCGATGTCGACCGCATCGCCAAAATGGTCCCGACCCAGCTCAACATCACCCTGGAGCAGGCCATCGCGGACTCAGCCCAACTGCGGGAAGCGATCGAAAAAGACGGCCAGATTCGCGAACTCTTTGAAACCGCAAGAAAGCTGGAAGGCATGGTCCGCAATTCCGGCGTTCACGCCGCTGGGGTTGTAATCTCGCCGCGCCCGCTCACCGACTTGGTTCCGCTGCATCGCACCAAGAACGACGAAATCGTGACCGCCTTCGACATGGTGGCGATCGACAAGCTAGGCCTGTTGAAGATGGACTTCCTCGGCCTGACCACGCTCACCATCCTCACCGACGCGCTGAAGCTGATCGCGCAAACCCGCGGCACGACAATCACCCTGGACCAGATCCCGCTGGAAGATGATGACACTTACAAAAAGGTCTTCCACAAAGGCCTAACCTCCGGCGTCTTCCAGTTTGAATCGAACGGCATGCGCGATGTACTGCGCAAATACCAGCCCAGTTCCATCGAAGATCTCACCGCCTTGAATGCCCTCTACCGTCCCGGTCCCATCCAGGGCGGCATGATCGACGATTTCATCGACCGCAAGCATGGCCGCAAGAAAGTCGAATACGAGTTGCCGGAACTGCAGGAGATCCTGCAGGAAACACTGGGTGTGATCGTGTACCAGGAACAGGTGATGCAGATCGCCAACCGCCTGGCCGGATATTCCCTGGGTGAAGCCGATCTGCTCCGCCGCGCCATGGGCAAGAAGAAAGCCGAGGAAATGGCGCAGCAGCGCGAGCGCTTTGTCGAAGGGGCCGCGCGGCAGAAATTTCCGCCGAAGAAGATCGAAAAGATCTTCGACCTCATGGCCCAGTTTGCCGGATACGGCTTCAACAAGTCCCACTCCGCGGCGTATGCGCTGCTGGCCTATCACACGGCGTATCTGAAGACGCACTATCCCGTCGAGTTCATGGCTGCCCTGCTGACTTCGGTCACCGGCTCAACCGACGACGTCGTCAAATACATCAACGAATGCCGCGAGATGGGCATTGCCGTAGAAGCCCCCGACCTCAATGTCTCCGACGCCAACTTTACTCCTCACGGCGAGTCGATCCGCTTCGGCCTCGCCGCGGTGAAGAACGTAGGCGGCAATGCGATCGAATCGATCGTGGCCGCCCGCAAGAAACTCGGCCGCTTCAAATCCGTTTTCGAATTCTGCGAGAACGTCGACCTCCGCCTGCTCAACAAACGAGTACTGGAGTCTCTGATCAAGAGTGGCGCCATGGATTCGATGGGCCGCCGCGCACAGTTGATGGCCGTCCTCGATAAGTCGATGGAGCAGGCGCAGAAGGCGCAGCGCGACGCCGAATCTGGCCAGCACGGCCTCTTCGGCGTCTTCCAGCAGGAAGATGCCGAGTCGCACAACGACAAACTGCCCAACATTCCTGATTGGGACGAGCACACCCGCCTCACCGCGGAAAAGGAAATTCTGGGCTTTTTCATCAGCGGCCATCCCCTGCAAAAGTACAAGGACAAACTCACGGATCTGCAGGCACTCAGCATCGAAGAAATCGCGGCGATGACGAAGTCCACTGGGAAGGACGAAACCATCGTGACCGCCGGAATTATTGGAAATGTGCGCGTGCTCAAATCGAAGCGAGGCGATTTCTACGCCCAGGCCACGCTCGAGGACATGTCCGGTTCGATCGAGATGATTGTCTTCCCTGAGGCCTACAAGCGCATCGGGGAGAAGGTAAAACTCGAAGTGCCGGTCCTCGTAAAGGCCGGCGTGCGCATCGAAGAAGGCGCCAATCCTAAGATTACCGCGGCGGAAATTCAACCCCTGGAAGAAGCAAAGGTCCCTCTGCCCAAAGCCATCCGGATCCGCGTGCCGCTTGAAACTTCGGTTGAAACCACGATTGACGACCTGCATGCACTCTTCGTGGATCGCAAAGGCGAGGCCAAAGTGTTGTTTGACGTCGAACGCCAGGGCGATTTCATGGTGGTGATGGAAGCGGAAGGCTATAATGTCATTCCGGACCGCAATTTCATCGCCCGCGTCGAGCAGTTGTGCGGGCGGGGCAGCGTCCGCATCATCGCTTAATTGAACGCATGGCACCGACCGAAAAAGCGCAGCAAGAATTGGAACAAATTGAGCGGCAGGTCGCCGACCTCGAGTCCCCAGGCGCCGACGATGCTACCCGCCGTCAGATTGTTAAACTTCAGGATCGCATCGATACATTGCGACAAGAAATGAACGCGCCGCCCACCGCCTGGCAGAAGACAGAACTGGCCCGGCATCCCCAGCGGCCGCAGTCCCTCGACTATATCGAGCGCGTCTTTACTGATTTCAGCGAAATTCACGGCGACCGCGGCTTCGGCGATGACGCCGCCATCATCTGCGGCATGGCCCGGTTCCACGGCGACGAAGTACTGATTGTCGCTACCCAAAAGGGACGCGACATGAAGCAGCGCGTCCACCGCAACTTCGGCACGCCGCATCCTGAAGGCTATCGCAAGTCCATCCGCGTGATGCAGATTGCCGAGAAGTTCCGCCGTCCGATCTTCACCTTGGTCGACACCGACGGCGCCTATCCCGGCATCCATGCCGAAGAGCGCGGGCAGGCAGAGGCTATCGCCTACAACCTTCGCGAAATGGCACGGCTGGAAGTCCCCATCATTGCGACGGTGATCGGCGTCGGCGGCAGCGGCGGCGCGTTGGCCATTGCCATCGCGGACCGCGTGTTGATGATGGAGAATTCAATTTATTCCGTGATCTCTCCGGAAGGCTGCGCGGCCATCATGTGGCGCGACGCGACCAAGAAGGAACTCGCCGCCGAGGCCATGCGCATCACCGCCACCGATCTCAGCGAACTCGGCTGTATCGATGACATCATTCCTGAGCCGGAAGGCGGAGCCCACCGGGATCACGAAGCAGCGGCTAATTTGCTCGACGCCAGCCTGCAGAAACACTACGCCGAGCTCAAAAAGCTTCCCCCTGCTGAATTACTCGTGTCACGATATAACAAGTTCCGCAATATCGCTCAGTTCTATAAGACAGAATCCTGAGTCCGCAATTTGTTTGTCATTCCGAGCAACACGAGGAATCTAGGTTCTTGCCGATGGAGAGAGAACCTGGATCCCTCGTTGCGCTTGGGATGACAGGCAATTCTTGCGTTTCCAAATCAGGTTCCTCCGGGCCCCGGACGGGCAATTTGACGCGACGGGGGCGGCGGAGTGGCCGTATAATGGGATGTTTTCTTCTCTGTGATCCACAATCAAGGGCGACTGGGTTCAGCCCGCTAACTGAAGGAAGGTGTTGGGATGGCCACTACGGATGTTGTGCCCCGGGAGTCCTCCGGAGGCGTGGGGCACAAACGCACTGTCAACGACATGAGCATTCAGGTCGCGACGGTCAATGGCTCGGGCTCGCAGAGCTCAAATACCGTTCTCTTACGCAGCATTTTTCAGATGGGAGTACCGGTCTCCGGCAAGAATATGTTCCCCTCGAACATTGCCGGGCTACCGACCTGGTACACAATCCGCGCCAATAAGAACGGATATATCGGCCGCAAAAAGGAAATCGATTTCCTCGTGGCCATGAATCCCGAAACCGCGCAGGAAGACACACTGTCCCTCGCTCCCGGCGCCTCCGTGCTCTACGACGAACCCCTGGCGCTGCACAAACTGCGCAATGATCTGGTCTTCTATGCCGTTCCCTACGACAAGATCGTAGCTGCGGTCTGCCCCGAAGCCAAGCTGCGCAAACTGGTCAAGAACATGGTGTACGTCGGCGTGGTCGCGAACCTGCTCGAAATCGAGATGGGCGAGGTCGAAAAGGCGATCCGCAAACAGTTTGCGAAGAAAGTGAAGGCGGCCAACCTGAACCTGGCCGCGGCCCAGGCCGGATTTGATTACGCCAAGTCCAGCCTGAAGAAGGGCGACGTTTTCTACATCGAGCGCATGAACGCGACGGCGGGTAAGATCATCATCGACGGCAACTCCGCCGCCGCTCTCGGCTGCATGTTTGCAGGATGTACCGTCGTTACCTGGTACCCGATCACCCCATCGTCTTCGCTCGTTGAAACGATGATTGAGTACATGAAGGAATACCGCATCGGCCCCGACGGCAAGGCGACCTTCGCGATCGTGCAGGCGGAAGACGAACTGGCCGCAATTGGCATGGTCATCGGCGCAGGCTGGGCGGGCGCGCGCAGTATGACTGCCACCGCGGGCCCAGGCATTTCGCTGATGTCGGAGTTCGCCGGACTCGCCTACTACGTTGAAGTCCCCGGCGTCATCTGGGACATCCAGCGCGTAGGCCCATCCACTGGCCTGCCGACGCGCACTTCGCAAGGCGACATCCTCTCCACCGCATTCCTTTCGCACGGCGACACCAAGAACATCATGCTGTTCCCCAGTTCCGTGGCCGAGTGCTTCAGCATGGCCCCCGACGCCTTCAATCTTGCCGAACAATTTCAGACGCTGGTCTTTGTCATGTCCGATCTTGATCTGGGTATGAACAACTGGATGTCCGATCCGTTCGAGTATCCCACTACGCCGATCAACCGCGGTAAGGTCCTAAGCAAGGAAGATCTCGACCGCCTCGGCGGATTCGCACGTTACAAAGATATCGATGGGGACGGCATCGGCTACCGCACGCTGCCCGGAACCGTTCATCCCGCAGCGGCCTACTTCGCCCGCGGCAGTGGTCATAACGAGAAAGCCCAATACAGCGAGCGCGCTGACGACTTCGAAAACAACATGGAGCGCCTGAACCGCAAGTTCGAAACCGCGCGCTCCTTCGTCCCGCGTCCCGAACTCACCAAAGGCAACAACGCGAAGATCGGCATCATTGGCTACGGAACCTCGCATTGGGGCATCACCGAGAGCCGCGATCAACTCCGCGACGAATACTCGATCGAGACCGACTACCTTCGGCTCAAAGCGTATCCCTTCACTCGTGAGGTGCATGAGTTCATCGAGCAGCACGACCGCATTTACCTTGTCGAGCAAAACCGTGACGCGCAAATGCTCACCCTGCTCAAACTCGACCTCAAGCCAGAGCTGACCACGCGCTTGCGCAGCATCGCCCATATCAACGGACTGCCGCTCGACGCGCGGTCCATCACCGACGAATTGACCAGCATGGAAGGCAAATGAATCGGGAAGGGCACGAGTTTACTCGTGCCGCAAACACTCGAATTCGATTGCGGCTTTAGCCGCTGAGGGAGCACAAACGAAATGGGCACCACCACCGTCGAACCTGGCACCTCCGCACCCGGACCAAAGACCAACCGCATCGGCCTCACCGTCATGGATTACAAAGGCGGCAAGACCACGCTGTGCGCCGGATGCGGCCACAACGCGATCTCCGAGCGCATTATCGAGTCCATGTACGAGATGGGTGTGCAGCCTGAGTTCCTCATCAAGCCCAGCGGCATCGGCTGCTCCTCGAAGACTCCCGCCTACTTCATGAACCGCTCGCACAGCTTCAATGCCGTGCACGGGCGGATGCCTTCGGTTGCCACCGGGGCCTTGCTGGCGAATCACAAACTGGTCTGCATCGGCGTGAGCGGTGACGGCGACACGGCCTCGATCGGCATCGGACAATTCATTCACCTGATGCGCCGCAATCTTCCGATCATCTACATCATCGAAGACAACGGCGTCTACGGCCTCACCAAAGGCCAGTTCTCGGCAACCGCGGACCTGGGCTCGAAGCTGAAATCGGGCGTCGTAAACGACCTTCCGCCGATCGACACCTGCGCGCTTGCCATCCAACTGGGCGCGACTCTGGTCGGACGCTCGTTCTCGGGAGACAAGCGCCAGCTAAGTGCCATGCTGAAGGCTGCGATCGCACACAAGGGGACCGTTATGCTCGATGTGGTCTCGCCCTGTGTCACCTTCAACGATCACGAGGGTTCCACCAAGTCATACAAATACGTGAAAGAGCACGAAGAGACTTTGCAGGACGTAAGCTTTGTCCCCCACTTCGAGGAAATTGCCGTCGAGTACGATCCCGGCACAACCGTCGAAGTCACCATGCACGACGGCTCCCGCCTGCACCTCCGCAAGCTGGAAGAAGACTACGACCCGACCGACAAGATTCGCGCCATCACCCGGCTCACCGAAGCCCACGACAAGGGCGAGGTTCTGACCGGAGTGTTCTACGTGAATCCTGAGGCGCCCAATTTCATCGACATGCTGAACGTCGTCGATCAGCCTCTCGCTACACTTCCCGATTCCATGACGCGTCCGGGCAAAGAAGTGCTGGATGCGGTGATGGAAGAACTTCGCTAGCATCGGATCCGCGGCAAAAAAGAAAAGGCCCTCTCCATCGAGAGGGCTTTCTTTTGACTCCCCGGCAAGCTGTGCTACGCAGTTTTTCGTTTTGGCTCGCCGGTATGTTCTGGACTTTGCCCAGGTTCGGGAAAATCGGAGTCCGCATCCTTCAACATCGGGTCCTGATCGCGATGGCCCAGTTGCTCCTGCAGGCCGCTGTTGCCCGGGACCTTGTGATCCTCAGTTTCGGTGGCGCCCTTCCCGGTATCTTGATCGCGTGTCGTGTGTGGCATGGGTAGCCCCCTTAGTTCATCATTCCAACATTACTCCTGGAGCTTTGCCTCGGAAATAGCTATAACATAGGAGAAGTTCATCGGGGAGAGGGTATATGCGGCGGTGCTTCTCAGTATTCGTGCTATGTGTCTTCTCTAGTTTGGTCGCATGGGCCGCGCCTCAAGCGACGCTCACCCCAGTAAAGTGGGGCCATCACCGCGACCCGCGCGTCCAGCGTCATCACGCCCACAAGGCCACCAAGCACCACGCGCCCAAACGGGCACACCGCCAGGGAGCCTAGCTCTCTGTGGGGCCAAGGCCGGGGGCTCACTTCCCCGTGGTCGGGACGCCCAGCTTCCGGAGCCGTTCCCGCGCCTGCAGCGCCTCCGGAGAATGCGGATAACGCTGAATCAAACGCCGTAACTCGCTGACCCCATCATCCTGTTTGCCCAGTTCGACCAGAGAGAATCCCTTCTTCAACAGCGCCGAAGCAGCCTTGTTTCCGCTGGGAAAGTTCTGCAAGACCGCGTCGTAGCTCTGCGCTGCTTGCTGAAAGTTTCCTTGCCGGAACTGAATCTCACCGAGGTAGAAATAGCAGTTCCCCGCCAGATCGGTGTTGGGATAGAACTTGATGTAGTCGGAACATTCCTGCAGCGCCAGGTCATTCTTGCCGCCGTTGTAGTCGCGCAGGGCATTGTTGTAGAGCACATCCGGAGGCGGCGCCTGTGCCATGGCTTGTTGCTGTGCTTGCTGCTGGGCCTGCTGTGCGCCTAAACTCTGCTGCGCTGCCTGCATGTCTTCCAGTTGTTTGCTGACCTTGGCCAGGCGGGTCTTGAGCTCGTCCATGGTGTCATTCAGCGCCTGGATCTGGCCCGAAAGCTGGTCAACCTTGGACCCCCCATCGGACTGCTGCTTCTGGAGTGTCTGCTGTAAGGCATTCAGTGCGGTGGCGACTTTGTTCACAGCGTCGGTATCCTGCTCCACCAGATTCTTCATCACGCCCATGCGCTCGTCGAAGGCGCGCTGCATGGCCGTCATCTGCTCCTGGAGTTGCTGTACCTGCGTCTGCAACTGCACCATGTCTTTACTGACAGCCCAAGCGGGAGCTACTCCCAGCCAGAGCATTAAGAAGAAAGCAACCAATGCGGAAATGCGATGTAGTTTCATAGAGATTCTCTGAACAGCCGATAGCTTAGATGCCATGCTGGTCCCACAGGCTGGGATGATTTCACCGACAACGGACTCCTCTGAACCGGAAGCCGAAATGGACATCCGCTGGCGCGCGCACCAAGGCGTCACTCCACGCGAAAAGGAACGGGAGACGCCACGCGGCGCCTCCCTACCCAGTTTACTTCTGATACGCCAGATGCCCGCGGCGGTTCTGCTGCCAGCAAGCCTCATTGCTTTCGTTGCAGAAAGGCTTTTCCTTGCCGTAGCTGATTGTTTTGATCCGGCTGGCGTTGACGCCCGCCGCGGTTAGTGCGCTCTTCACCGCACTGGCGCGCTGGTCGCCCAGGGCCAGATTGTACTCAGTCGAGCCCCGCTCGTCGCAATGTCCTTCAACCGTGAAGCTCATGTTGGCATGTTGACCGAGGAATTGCGCATCCGCCTGAATCGAGGCCTGCTGGTCGCCGCGAACGTCGGCCTTGTCATAGTCGAAGTAAACATCCTTCACGCTCTGACTGAACAGGTCTTCGTCGGTGACCGACGCGGTGGGCGGAGGCGGTGGTGGCGGTGCCTGACTTACCGTGAGCCTCGCGGTGGCTTCCTGCGTGCCTCCCGATCCCTTGGCGATCAGGTGATAGGTCGTGGAATCCGCTGGAGATACGCTTTGCGAGCCGTTGGGCTGCACCGCACCAATGCCATCAATCGACACGTCGGTAGCGTTGCCCGTCTGCCATGTTAGAGAAGCCGACTGTCCCCCCTGGATCGTATTCGGGGTCACAGAGATCGAGGCTGTCGGAGCCGGCGGTGGCGGCGGAGGTGGCGGCGGGGGTGGAACCGCTTTCTTGCCGCAAGCGCCGAGCGTCAATAGTGCGCCAAGTGCCATGATGAGAAAGAGCCATTTCATACTTTGTTTCTTCACTTTATATTCCTCCTACGACCCTGAAGGCTCGCCTCCAAGGTCCGACGAAGTGGTTTTACTATTTCCAACTCCAATTCGGTTGGGTATTGCGTCCCGTAAAAGTCAGCTGCTGAAGTTTTGTGCCGTCGGCCAGCATCGTCCAGATTTCTTCCTTACCCGACCGGCTGGACTGAAACACGATGTGCCGCCCATCCGGCGACCACGACGGAAAGTCGTTTCGCCCGCCATCATGCGTCAGCTGCACCCACTGCTTGCTGGCAATATCCATCAAGTACAGATCGGATGCGCCGGGTGCGCCTGGGCCATATTTGCGTACCCACGCAAACGACAGAAACTGCCCGTTGGGCGCCCAGTTGGGCGACACCGCATATCCCTGATCGGTCATCCGCTGCTGGTTGGTGCCGTCGGATTCCATCGTATAAATCTGGGGCAATCCGGTTCGCCCGCTCACAAACGCGATTTGTGCATTCGTCTTGCGGTTCCACACCGGAGAAACGTCGGGCCCTTTGGCCGTGGTCATGCGATGTAGATTCGCCCCTGAAGCGTCCGACACATAAATTTCCGGCTCGCCCCCACGCGACGACGAAAACGCCAGCTTCGTCCCATCTCCCGACCATGCCGGCGACAGATTCGTCCCGCCCATGTGCGGAAAACCTACCGCCCGGTTGAGCTCGACCGAGTACATCATGATTTCCCAGCCGCTTTTAGTCAGGCTGCTGAATGCCACCCTCGACCCGTCGGGAGAAACGCGCGGCGACAGTGAAATCGAGCCCAGATGCGTAATCTCGTGCTGGTTCGAGCCATCGTAATCCATGGCCCAGATTTCCTTGTGCCCGGTACGGTCGCTAACAAAATAAATCTGCGTCTCGGCGATGCCGGTGAGCCCGCCGCCCAGCCGAAAGATGATTTCATCGGCGAACTTGTGGGCCATGACCCGCGCCGCCGCATCGCCGGGCGTGTCCGTGTACTGCTTGCCCAAAATCTGGGGGGATTGTGAATTCTTCACGTCATACAGCCAGCCTTGCACGGTCAGTTTTCCCGCCACGACACCCAGGTTTCCGAAAGCCAGCATGGCTGCGTTCGGAGGAGGGGCACTCCACGCCAGGGAATTGACCTCGGTCGGCTGTCCGGGAACCTGCAAGGGGTAGAAGCTCTTCGAGACCAACTCCACCACGCCCGAGACATCAAGATCGTTCCACAGCGTGTCGTTGAAAGTCTTGAGCAGCGCGGCGTTCTGCGGATCGGTGTTCGAAGGCTTGAAATCGGATACCGCCAGCCGCACCTTCTCTGCACCCAGACTCGTGCCTGTTTTGACCCAATCCTGAGCCAGAACGTTAGAAGATAGAACGCAGAAAATGGCGGCGAGGACAATCGCCAGAGCCCCACCGCGGAACCCGTGGGACCATCGCCGGAAATGTGGTCTAGTGCCTTCGTCCATCCGTGTGGGGGTGATAGATACTAAATATGACAATATCGCATGCCGATATGAATTGCTATGCAAGATTCCTTCCCTGTCGCGACTTCCCTCTAAGTTGAATTCTGCCTGGTTCCCATTGTGCTCCCGTGCCCCAACACAAAGCCAATCACTAGTGCGTGTTGGTTTACCCAAAAGGTTCATTTTTTGTAATCGAACCAGTATTCGACGGAGATCTTGCTGCCCGAATAATCCGGCGGCAACGGACCGAAGGTGTCAATCCGCTGCAGGGCGCGAACCGCGGAAGTATCTAGCGAGGGCACACCACTGGACTGCTCGACTTGCACATTGGCCGGGTGTCCGTCGCGCGCAATGTCGAAAACGATGTACACCCGCTGTGCAGTCGTGATTCTCGGATCGACCTCGTACTTCTGCCAGTTCTCCGAAACTTTCTGTTGAATCACGTGCACGTACCACGCGTACTTTGTTCCAAAATCCCCGCCGCCGCCGGTGATTCCAAATCCACCCTTGGCTCCGGCCGCGCTAAAGGTTCCGTAAGGCCCGCTGACCGGGCCGCCTTCTCCAAACGCAACCTGGTTATTCTCTTCTTCCGGCGCTGCCTGCGGTTTCTCCTTGGACTCCGACTCCTGCTTCTTCTTCGGCTTTATTTTCGCGTTCTTGCCCTGAATCTCGATCGCATCCGGCACTTTCTCTTCGATCTTGGGTTGCGATTGCGTGATTCCCTTCGACTCATTGGCCAGTACGTTCTTGGTCTGCGAAGGATTCGCCGGCAGCGGAACCGTGCTCACCAGCGTTGCGCCAATCGCTTCTCCACCGCCGCCGGCGCCCCATGTATCGCCGCTCGTACGATAGAAGATCGTGGAGTAGATCAGCAGTGCCACCGTGATTGCCACGTGCAACCCAGCCGACCACGCCAGCGCGCGGCCCCAGCGATCGTGCTCGAAATAAATTTCAGCGTTTGCTGCCATTTTGCTCTAAGGGCTGAGTCACAATGCTTACGTTCGTGATCCCCGATTGCTTCACCGCATCCATTACAGTGGCAAAGGCGCCGAAAGGCACATTTTCGTCCGCGCGCACAAAAACTGACTGGTTGCGCGGATCGCGAATCTTCTGCCGCAGCTTGCTTCCGATCTCATTGATGTTGATGGCGTCATTCCCCAAGAAAACGCGCTGATCTTTGTTGATGGTGATCACGGTGCGCTCCTCGGTGATCTGCTTGACCGTCCGCGTTTTCGGCACGCTCACATCGATCCCCGACTGCAACACCGGCGCCGTCACCATGAAAATAATGAGCAGCACCAGCACCACGTCCACGAGCGGGGTAATGTTGATGTCGGCGAGTGCGGTCTGCGTACGTCCGTTGGAAGCCGTGAACGCCATCAGCGCCTCACATCTACGGCCGGAACCTGCGCCTGGCTATGCTCCACTGCGTTGAGCACTTCGAGAGCGAAATCATCGCTGCGCGACGCGAACTCGCGAATCGACGCGCCAATCAGGTTATAAGCAATCACCGCAGGAATCGCAGCCGCCAGCCCGGCGGCCGTGGTGATCAAAGCTTCTGAAATTCCGGGAGCCACCGCCCGCAACGTTGCCGCTCCCGCCGTCCCTAACCCATGAAACGCATCGATGATGCCCCACACCGTGCCGAACAGCCCCACGAACGGCGTCACCGCCGCCGTAATCGCCAGCCATGGCATATTCCTTTCAAGCCGCGTGATTTCTTCCGATGCCCCAATCTGCATCCCGCGCTGGATCGGCACCAGATTCCGAATCGTGCCTGAGGTCACGGCCTGCCTCTTGTACTCCTCATACCCGCCTTCGAACACGCCGACCAGCGGGCTCGGCTTGAACTGCTCCGCCACGGCGGCGATATCCTGCAGTCGCTGCGCCTTGCGAAACGCACGCACGAATCGCCCGCTCTGCGCGCGCGCCCGCCGCAGCAAACTCCACTTGGTCAGGATGATGGACCAGGAAATCAGGCTGAACGCCAGCAGCACAAGCAAAACCAGCTTGGCCACGGCGCCAGTATTGGAAATCATGTCGACGATTTCACCGCCGACGAACACTACTAGCAAGGGGAAGAAATGCATCGCTTTTAAGAGAACACCTGCTCCGATTATAGAGGAATCACGCTGCGCCGTTTCCCTACGTACCCCATCCGCCAATGAAATATTTGGATGCAGGCGTTCGCTTCAGTGGCTTGCTCTCGGATCACTATTGCTGAATGCGAACTGCACGGCCATCGAATCCAGATACGGAGAGTCCAGCGGAGTGAAGTGCAGGTCCTTCACCTGGATCAGCACGTAAAACCCGTCAACCTTGATGATTCTCTTGGTGCGAATCGGCACCGGACCAAACCGGTTCGGATCCAGCCGCCACAGGTTGTTCTTCGCTTCCGACGACGGTTCCTGTTCCGCCACCAGAATGTTGGAGTAGATGCTGTGATGCAAATCCCGAAGTCTCACCAGCCAGGAGGTAATCTTGTCATCGCCCTCTGGTACCAGAGGTTTCAGCGTCAGTTCGTAACGATCGCCGCCCCGGGAATCCTTGATCATCTCCCGGTAAGTCGGATTCTGAGGCGTGAGTTTGGTGTCGAACGCCTCCTCGGTGATTTGGATCGCCCCCTGGCGGAAGCTCTCCGCATAGATCGTGGGCGTGGTTGAACTAGTCTGGCCGAATAGCGTCGCCGCCGCCATCACCCCGCCTATAAGAGAAAGCAATGCTCGATTCATCGTCGGTCCATCGCCTCCATTGCGGCTATGCCAGTACCACTTTCTATCGGCTCTATTCTTAGCAGCCAGTCGCACAAGACACGCGAAGCGCGTTTGCTGTTCCGAGCCAGTCGCATAACTTGTGGCCACAGCCATGGCCGCAAGGCGGCGAAGATCGCGAATCGGCCTTCCAGAAATTGCCCATTGGAATCGACAAAGCGTTCCATCGACGGAAAGTTGAAATCGAATTCGTCGGAAATTACCTTCACCACCGCGAATTCCACTCCCCGCACCTCAGCAGCGCGCGCGACCGCCGCCGCCTCCATGTCGACCGCTTGCGCCGCAAATGAATCCCGCAGCCTCGCCTTCTGTTCCGGGCCGGCAACCGATCCAAAGCTGACCAGCGCGCCTTCCCCGTGTTCCAGATTCACGCTGCTGCCATCGCTCGCATTGATCACCCGCCGCGGCTGCACAATATCCGCCACTCTTAGTGCGGGATCGAGCGCCCCGGCAAAGCCCGCCGAATAGACTACCCTAGGCGCGTAGAACGCGATCACAGCCTCCGCCGCACGCCGCGCTGCCTCGGCGCCAATCCCGCCGCAGACCAGCACCAGGTCATTCTTCTCGAAAAAACGATAGCCCCGCCCGTCGACTTCCCTCTCGCGGACACGCCAATTCTTCACCAGCGGACGCACCTCGCGCTCCAGCGCAGCCACAATGGCGACTCTAGACATATCCGTTGTCCTGGAACCACTTCACCGCCCGCCGCAACGCCCCTTCCACCGGCACGATCTTCCAGCCCAGTTCGCGCTCGGCCTTGTCGCAGCTGGCAAACATCTTTTTCTTGCCCATACGCACCGTGTCGACGGTGGCCCGCGGTTCCCGGTGCAGAATGCGCCCGGTGATCGCTTCGTCCACGACACCCGCTGCAAAGGCGAACACATAGGGCAGCTTCACCTTCGGCGAAGGCAGCCCAGTAATCTTTCCCAGCCGGTCGAGAATCTGCTTGAGCGTAAGATTTTCTCCGCCCAGAATGTAACGCTCGCCCGTCTTCCCTTTCTCCAAAGCCGCTACATGTCCCCTCGCGCATTCCCTCACATCGACCAGGTTCAATCCGGTTTCGACATACGCCGGAAACTTGCGCTTCAGAAAATCGACGACGATGCGCCCCGTCGGAGTCGGCTTCACATCCTGCTCCCCGATCGGCGTCGTCGGATTCACCGTGACCACATGCATCCCGCTGCGTCCCGCCTCCAGCGCCACCTGCTCCGCCATGAACTTCGATCGCTTGTAGTGCCCAATCATGTCGGCCAGCGCAACCGGAGAATCTTCGTCCGCGGGATGTCCGTTCGAAGTGAACCCCATGGTCGCCACGCTGGAGGTGTACACCACGCGCTGCACGCCGTTCTTCCGTGCCGCGTCCAGAATCGCCCGTGTCCCGTCGACATTGGACCGGTACATCTCCTCCGGATCGCGCACCCACAGCCGGTAGTCGGCCGCCACGTGAAACACCGTGTCGCAACCGGACATGGCTTTTTCGAGGGATGCCGGATCGCGCAGATCGCCGGTTGCAGTCTCAGCGTTCACTCCTGCGAGGTTTTTCAGATTGCTGGTGGCCCGTACGAGCAGCCGAAGGTCTGCGCCCTGGTCGGCCAGCACCCGGGCGACATGGGATCCCAGAAACCCGGTAGCGCCAGTAACGAAGGTTTTCAAGAAGGTTCTCCGTTCTCAGTTGCCTAAGTGCGGGAGCCTTGACTGAGAACTGGGAACTGAGAGCTGGCAACTAGTTTCCATTCTTCTCCATCACCTTGCCATAGGTCGTCAGCGCGAGCAGCGGGAAGTAATCCCGGTAGAGGTGGTACATCAAATAAAACACGCGCGGGAACCCAGTGCCCGTGAAGAACGGCTCGTCCCACGATCCATCTTTTCTCTGCGTGCGCAGCAGGTACGCAATCCCGCGCGCCACCGAATCGCTGCGAATATCATTGGCCGCGAGCAATCCTAAAATCGCCCACGCCGTCTGCGACGGCGTGCTCTCACCCTGCCCGCGCAAAGTCGGGTCATCGTAAGCCCCTACCGTTTCGCCCCAGCCCCCATCGGCGTTCTGCACCATACGCAGCCACTCCGCCCCCTGCTGCACGCAAGGCTCGTGCAGATCCATGCCGATCGCTTCCAGCCCGCGCAATACCAGCGCCGTGCCGTAGATGTAATTGACGCCCCAGCGCCCGAACCAGCTTCCATCCGGCTCCTGCTCCTTGCGGATAAAACCAATCGCCCCCTTCACCGCAGGATGATTCTTGTCATACCCGTAGGTCGCCAGCATCTCCAGGATGCGTCCCGTGATATCCACCGTCGGCGGATCCAGCATGGCGTTGTGATCGGCAAATGGAATATGCTCGAACACCATCTTGTCGTTATCTTTGTCGAACGACGCCCATCCGCCGTTCTTACACTGCATCGAGAAGATCCAGTCAATCGCCCGCTGCACCGACTCGCGCTGATAGCGACCGTTAGGATGCTCCACCCGGCTCAACCCAAGGCAAACCATCGCGCTATCATCGACATCCGGATAAAACTCGTTGTTAAACTCGAAGTACCAGCCACCCGGCTGTCCCGCTTTGTTCTTGACCTTCCAGTCGCCCACGGTGCGGACTTGTTTCTGCAAAATCCAGTCCGCGGACTTCACCATCCGCGGGTCGTTCGCCGGAACTCCCGCCTCACCCAGCGCGAACAGCGCGTACGCCGTATCCCACACCGGCGACATGCAAGGCTGCATGCGGAAGGTGTCTTCCTCTTCAATCCCCAACTTCTCGAACTCATCCATCGCCCGGATCACCTGCGGATCGTCCAGCGAATATCCCAGGCACCGCAGCGCAATGATCGCGTTCATCATCGACGGATAGATCGCGCCCAGCCCGTCACTCATCTCAAAGCGCTCCAGCATCCACTTCTCTGCGCTCTTCAGCGCGATCGAACGCAGCGGCCGTACGTGCACCCGCTCCAGCCAGTGCGTCATGCGGTCGAGCACCAGGAAGAAGTTGCGCCACGACACCAGTTTCTTCGCCCAATGCAGGTGCATCCGCGACTTCTGCATGCCGCCCACAAACAATTCCTCCACGCCCATCTCGCGGGGAATCTTCTTGAATGGCTTCTTGGCGTAGCAGATCGACAGCGGCACTAGAATGGCGCGCGACCACGAAGAAATCTCGTAGATATTGAACCAGAACCAGTTGGGAAACAGCACAATCTCCGGCGGAATCGCCGGAACCGCATCGTAGTCATACTGCCCGAAGAAACACAGATAGATCTTGGTGAATGTATTGACTTCGGTGACGCCGCCCATCTCCAGAATCTTCTTGCGGGCGCGTTGCAGAGCAGGATGATCGGCTGCGTATCCCGCCAGCTTCAAACCGAAATACGCCTTCACCGACGCACTGACGTTCGAGGGCCCGGCCGCATAGATGCTCCACCCGCCGTCTTCGTTCTGGTGCCGCAGAATCCAGTTCGCCGCCTTCTGAAACCGCTCCTGATTCCCCGTCCCCAACAACGTGTGCAGCAGAATGTAATCCGACTCGAGCGTGGTGTCCGCTTCAAGTTCGCCGCACCAGTACCCCTCTTCATGCTGTTGCGAAAAAAGAAACTTCCGCGCGGCTGCCACCGCAGCGCTCACATGGCTGCCCAGTTCCTCAATTTTTCCGAAGCGCAGCTGTGGGTTGGAACCTAAGGGTGCGGAACCTATGTGGGGTTCGGGGGAGTTTGTGTCCATCAGTTCAACACTCCATTCCTTCGTTCATAGGACGCCTTTGTTCATGGGACGCCACATTGCACGACCGTCAGGCCACCACGCACTGGGAAGGGCACGGCTTCAGCCGTGCCCTTCGAGCCCTAAAACATAGGGCTTTAGCCCCTGAGGGGCCTCAATCCGCGGTCGCGCTGGCCGGAGCGGCCGCAATCGCCGAAACAATCTCCGGTGGCAGCCCGAAACGCACGTTTTCCGGCATCACTTCCAGTTCCTGCATGTTGTCAAATCCCTTGTTGCGCAGGAACATCACCGTTTCTTCCACCAGGCACTCGGGCGCCGAAGCGCCCGCCGTCAGCGCAATCGTCTTCACACCCTTCAACCAGTCCGCTTCAATATCGTTGCAGCTATCAATGAGATGCGCGTTCGTGCCCAGATTGCGCGCCACTTCCACCAGTCGATTGGAGTTCGAACTGTTCTCCGACCCAACCACGAGCAGCAAATCGGCCTCGGATGCAACCTCTTTCACCGCAACCTGCCGGTTCTCCGTCGCATAGCAGATGTCCTGCGCCGCCGGCCCCGTGATGTTCGGGAATTTCTTTTTCAGAGCCGCAATAATGTCTTTCGTCTCATCCAGGCTGAGGGTCGTCTGGGTTAGATAAGCGACTCGGTCCGGATCGGGCACGCTCAGCGACTTCACCTGTTCCGGCGTTCCCACCACCTGCGTGACCAGCGGCGCTTCGCCCAGCGTTCCCACCACTTCGTCGTGATCTTTATGACCAATCAGGATGAGCGAATAGCCTTCCTTCGCGAACTTCACTGCTTCCACGTGGACTTTTGTCACCAGCGGACAGGTCGCATCAATCACGCGCAAACCGCGCTTCGCGCTGTGTTCGCGAACCTCCGGCGAAACTCCGTGCGCGCTGTAGATAATGCGCTCTCCGTTGGGTACCTGGTCCTCGCTGTCGACAAAGATCGCGCCCTTGCCGCGCAATTCTTCCACCACAAAGCTGTTGTGAACGATCTCCTTGCGCACGTAAATCGGCGGCCCAAACGCCTCCAGAGCTATGCGGACCACGTCGATCGCCCGCACGACCCCCGCGCAGAAACCTCTCGGCTTGAGCAAAAGTAAGGTCTTCCCGTCGGTCTTCGCCAGAATTCCAGCCATTGAACCCCGCTAATCAAGTTTCCCCTGCGCTCTGCCCAGTCGTCTTTCCCAGTTGACTGGTCATCCGACCCTGAGCCACGCGAAGGGAACAATCTGCTTCGAGTATTTTAGATGCGCTAAACCCAAGAACTGCCACAAAACCCGTACTTTCAGGGTACACGATTCCCATTGTGGCGATACCAATAAGCTATCGGAAAGTACCCCTATGGTCAACGTAAGCCACAGAAAGCGCTGGGATTAGCAGTGGACGGGGAAATTCAGATGCCGAATGGAAGGGGCGTTTTCGGGGCCGTGGACCATTCCAACCCGCCTCGCGAGTCGCTCAAACAGCCCGGTCGGGGGGGCCCAATCTAAAGCCACACGAAAGAAACTCCTATACAACGAGTCCTTCGTGATACTTCATGTCCTTTGTGGTTGATGTCTTTTTCGCCCAACAGCGCATAAATCAGACTGCATGTTTCCTTGTACGCCGTTAAAGTTATTGCGGGAAGCACGGCAGAAGAGAATATCCGCGAACGCGGGGAATTTGACCCAGACAATCCTCACCCTGGCAGAGCCGGACTCAGGCCAGTTGCTCGGCTCGCCGCGACTCGAGATCCGTAACTGTTATTTGGCAAATCTCATCGGGAGGTCCGGTGGCGGCAACCCGAATCAGCAATCCCGCACTCCTGTAAAACTCGATCAGCGGCGCCGTGCTGCGGTCATAGGCTTCCAGTCGCACTCGGATCGACTCCGGCCGGTCATCTTCCCGCTGAAACAACTTCCCCTCACACTGGTCGCATCGGCCCGCGACTTTCGGAGGACGCTCGGTCACGTGGAATACCGCCTTGCATTCCTCGCAGGTCCGCCGTCCGCCCAGTCGATCCACAATCTCACTCACTGTCAGTTCGTAGTTCACCACCGCGGTCAGGGCGAGTCCTTCGCGGTCCATCAACTGCTTGAGCGCCTCAGCTTGCCCCAGCGTGCGCGGGAATCCATCCAGAATGAATCCTCCGCCGCACCGCAGGCAGCCAACGCGTTCCCGTACCATCTCCCACACCGTTGCATCCGGCACCAGATCGCCGCGACGCATGTAGCTTAGAGCCTCCTTCATGACTGGGCTCTGCTCACACTCGCTCCGGCTTCCCGCCGCGCGGAATACGTCGCCAGTGGATAGGTGACAGGCCCGCAGCCACCGGTTCAGCAGATCGGCCTGCGTCCCTTTGCCGACGCCGGGCGGTCCCAACAGAACAATCCTCCACGGCGCCATGGCACTCGTCGGCGTAACCTCGCACCCAGCCGAAGGTCCCCGAAGCCATGCCACTCGACCCTTCGCGTTTTGCGGACTCATCCTTCTGCCTATATCGGATGTAGAACGCGCTCTCAGTGACCGGCATCACAGGCCATGCATCCCAGAAACACACACCCCGGCATGGCCCACTCGTGCCCCCAGTTTCCCCTCCCCGTGCCATTGTGATCGCAGGCGCGGTGGCGCAACATATTAATGTCATCGCGTAGACTCCCAGGTCAGCGAACATGCTGGAACTCAGACCAACACCGACGGCAGGCAACACCCGGAATCGAGGCCCCTTCGACAATCAACAGCCGCGCCGGTTGATGCTGGCGCTCATCTTGCTGCTGGTTGCTCTTGCCGGTGTCGTCGTGAAGGATCGCCAGTTCTGGTTCGGTGTCGGACAATCCGATCTGGATATCGCTGAGACCACAGGCCCTTCGAAGACGCCGGCGAACTTCGCCTCGAGTGTCGCCACTCATCCCCGCTCGACCCCAGCTCCTGCGAAGAAGCACGTTCCCGCCGTCCAAACTTCTACCCCATCGCAGACCCCCGATGCACCGCCCGTGACGACGACCCGAACCGTGCTGCCTCCGCTAGATGTCGAAGTAGTCGCCGGCGACACGCACAGCAAGATTCACCCCGGAAGCAACGCCGCTAAAGTTGAGATTGCGCGGCCAGGATCGGCAGCCCTTCCCGCCGCAACCAACGCAGCCGAGCGCGAGCGGATCGCCACCGAAACACCGCAGGCCCCCTACCCGCTGCTGGCGCAGCATATGAATGTGCAGGGATCGGTTGTATTGCAGGCCATCATCAGCACCGACGGCGTCGTTCAGGATCTCCACGTGCTGAGCGGCCCCGCCATTCTCGCCTCGGCGGCCCAGCAAGCGGTGCGCGAGTGGCGTTTCAAACCGGTCGTACAGAATGGTCAGGCCGTCGAGACCAAGGCCAGAATCACCGTCAACTTCACCATCAAAGTCGCCGACAACTCCCAGACGACCTTAGCCGAGAGCCGGACAGACGCTATCCAAGTCCTCAGCCGCTAGCGGCAATCATCCCCTGCAGCGTTCCAGACTTAACAACGTATTTACGGGACATATTTACGTGCGGGAACGCAGCCAGCATCCTCCGGCTATTCCCCGGTCAGAGAAACGTACTGAACCGTGCCTGAGATGTCCGTCACTTCCAGCGTTCCAGTAATCACGAAGCCCGTGTAGTTCCAGTTCACAGTGATGGTGCAGCTCGCGCCCGGCGCCAGGGTGCCGCAATTATTGGTTTCGGTGAATTGTCCAAGGGTCTTTACCGACTTGAGCGACGTGGAAGTCGTCAGCGGATTCGTAACCGTCACCGTTCCCGATGCCCCATCGAACATGACCAGCGACGTAGTCGAGAGCGTAACCAGCGCGGCGCTTCCGCTCACCGACGTCGATCTGCTCGCCGCCCCCTTAAGCGTGAACTTCACCGATCCCTTGCGTAATCCGCCCGTGGTCGGCTGGAAGGCCACCGTCGCCAGACAGCTCTGTCCCGCGGCCAGCGTCGACGGACAATTGTTCGTCATGGGAAAATCCGCCAGAGACGACGTAACCGACGTGACCGTCAGCGGAGCCAATCCAATATTGCTCAGCGTCGTGGTCTCGGTTGGGCTGGCGACACCTACCAGTTCGGTCGGGAACGTCAAACTAGGCGGCGAAACCGCCGACACGGCGACGCTCTTCGTTTCCGGCTGTGTCACCACCGCGTGCGGCAGGCTCAAATTCCCCACGCCTTTTCCCGACGTGCCCAGAACCATCTGATCGTCATAGGTGATGTCGAACAGCCGGTCGACGCGATTGTTATTCGTGTCCGCGATGTAAATCCCTCCCGCCGCATCCACGAAAATGCCCGCAGGCCTCTCCACGCCGTTGATGTAGATCAGAAAGTTCACATTGATGGAAACTTCATTCGCTCCTGAGATATTGTCCGCACGAATTACCTGATTCTGCAGCGAGTCCGTTGTAAAAATCCTGCCGGACGCGTCCACCGCCACTCCGTTTGGAGTCAGATAGTTCAGCGGAAACTGCCACACCGCCCAGTTCGTTCCCAGCATGTCGGAGAATTCCACCACCCGGGCTTTCGCCGTATCCGCCACATAAATATTTCCCGCCGCATCCGTCGTCACCGCCGCAGGACTGCTGAACTGCCCCGCACCAGTCCCCAGCGTCCCCAGCGACGTGAAATTCGTCCCCGCAATGTCGTCGATGCGCACGATGCGATTATTGCCGGCATCGGCCACGTAAATCTTCCCACTCGCATCCACCCACAGCCCTTCGGGATTGGAGAACTGGCCCGTACCTGCTCCGCACGTGCCATACGAAGTCCAGTTCAGCCCCGACATATTGTCCATGCGCACGATGCGGCAATTCCCGCTGTCCGAAACATAAACCTTCCCCGCCGCATCCAGCGCCACGCCCCACGGCGATGTAAATTGCTTCGTCCCAGTTCCCAGCTTCCCGACGCTCGTCCAATTCGATCCCAGAATGTCCGCCGTCTGCACGATCCGGTTGTTCCCGGTGTCGGCAATGTAGACCGGCTCATACTGCTGGCTGGTGTCGATCAGTCCCGTCTGGATCGTCCCGTTCGTCGAACTCAACAGCGAGGTCATGGTCGTGAGCGTTTCCATCACCGCCCCCGCCACAGCCACGGGCTTCCCGCCGCTGATCGTTTGCGATGCGGAGAAGTTCGCGTACAGCGCGTAGTAGTAGTAGAAAGTCCGATTGATTTCCGCTTGTGAGAACGTGAAAACTCCCGACGCGAAGGTGCCGTTGATCGAAGTCGTCCCGTCCGTCGATTGCAATGAGTACGTGCCACCCGTGCACGACCAGGTCTCGGTATCCCCTGTCACCGTAACGACCGTCAGATTGCAACTCATCGTAACCGTGCCCGCCGGACTGCTCACCGTCGATCCGCTGATGGTCACGGTAGTGGTGGTCATACTCACTGTTCCGCCGCTATTGCTGTAGGAATACTGCGTCGCCGACAGCGTCGCCGCCGAAGCGAGCACAAGTATGCAAGCCCAGAGTGCTTTCATTTTGGTTGGCCCCATAGTTCGTAGACTGGTTTGGAGAAAGGATGACGGCGCCGGTCGCCGCACTGGTGGCGGGATTATAGCCTAGATTTTATTGCGGCCACATTAAACCTTCCAGATTTACCGAGGGTGAAAAGGCCAGGGTAATCGGACCCCATGGGCCGGAGAGTATGTACTGAAAGTTGAACGCAAAACGCGAGATGAGTTCTGCAAGGAAAACAACTGCGCTTCACGCGTTCGCCTTGATCATCTGCTCGGCATGCTTCCGCGATGTCTCGGTGAGCTTCGCCCCGCTCAGCATGCGCGCTACCTCTTCCGTGCGCTCCTCGCCGGTCACCGCTCGAATGCTTGTCCGGGTGCGCCCGCCCGATTCCTTCTTCTCGATCACGTAATGATGATCGCCAAAAGTCGCGATCTGCGGCAGATGCGTCACGCACAAGACCTGATTCGACCGCGCCAGCGACTTCAGCTTCTTTCCCACCGCCTCCGCCGCCCGCCCACCGATCCCAGTATCAATCTCATCAAACACAAGCGTCCGTTCGGCAGCCTCGCGTTTCTTGCGAGACACAGAATCACGGGTGCCCCATTTCTCGCGTTCTTTGCGAGAAGTGGGGCTTTTGCCAGCCTCCACGCTAGCCTTCAGCGCCAGCATCACTCGCGAAAGTTCCCCGCCCGACGCAATATGTTCCAGTTGCCGCAGCGGTTCTCCGGGATTGGTCGAGATCATGTACACCACCTGGTCGATCCCCGATGCCGTCCAGTTCCCTTCCTCTTCCGAACTGGTCAACTCGATCCGGAACGCCGACTTCATCGCGAGATCGTGGATCTCCCCCTCCACCAGCTTCTCCAGCCGACGCGCCGCCTCTGCCCGTTTCTTCGATAGCGTCCGCGCCACGCGTAAATACTCTCCACCCGCCCTCGCCAGTTCGCTGCGCAGCCCGCGCAAGATCTCGTCTTTGTTCTCGACCTCCGACAACTTGCGCGAGACATCCGCCCCAAACTGAATCACTTCCTCCAGCGTTGGCCCATACTTGCGTTTCAGCCGGTCCAGCAGCGCGAGCCGGTCTTCCACCTGAACCAGATGTTCCGGCGATGCATGAATTCCCCCCGCATAATCGCGCACGCTCGCGCCCACATCCTCCACACTGATGCGAGCCGTCTCCAGCGCCCCCAGAGCCTCTTGAAACTTCGGCTCGTACCGGACCAACTCTTCCACCTGTTTCTGCGCCGCCCGCAGCGACGACGCCGTCGATCCATTCCCCTCGTACAACAGATCAAACGCATTCATCGCGGCGTTGTAAATCTTCTCCGCGTTGGCGAGTACTCGCTTTTCCGCCTCCAGTTGCTCGTCCTCACCGCTTTGCAGCCGCCCGTCTTCAATCTCGCGCTTTTGGAAAACCCAAAGATCCACCAAACGCAACCGGTCCTGCTCTCCTCGCTCCAGTTCCTCGATGCGCGTTCGAATTTCCTTCCACGCCGTGTGCCCCGTCTCTACCTCTTCCAGTTGACTGCCCGCAAACGCGTCCAGCAGCCCCAACCGCGCCGGCCCGTCAAATGACAGGATCGTCTCGTTCTGCGCGTGAATGGTCGCCAGATGCGGCGCCAGCAGCCGCAACACAGCTACGGTCGCCGGCTGATTATTTACGAACACCCGCCCCTTGCCTCCAGCAGCAATCTCGCGCCGCAGAATCAACGAGCCGTCGTCCGACTCGTCCAGTCCATTGGCTTCCAGAATCCCTGCGAGCGGCTTCTCCGCCGCGCCCTCCGTCTCAAACACTGCCGACACCATGGCCCGCTCCGCCCCCGCGCGAATCACGTCGCTCGACGCCTTGTCGCCCAGCAGCAGCGCCAGCGCATCCACCAGGATCGACTTCCCCGCCCCCGTCTCGCCCGTCAGCAGGTTCAACCCCGGCCCAAACTCCACCACCAGGTTGTCGATCACTGCGTAGTTCTCGAGCCGCATTTCAATCAGCAAGGTCAGTCCTGGAATCCCGAAGTTTTGCGCAGCATAGCACGAAACCCGCTCAACAGCAGCCGACACCTGAGGGTCATCCCGTCGCGACCCTAGCGCCGGCGTCCCGCCGGCTGTCCCGGGGGCGTCTCGCCCGCGGGATCGTTGGATTCTTCAACGCGGATTTGGATGCCCGCTCCGCCCCATATCCGCCCTCGTTACCATCGGGCAGCCCCATCCCCCTGATTTGAAACGAATCAGCCCCCGGCATCATCTAAAATAAAGTAATGGCTCTTGCCGGACAGTTTACGGTCGAAACGCCCCTGCATCCGATCCCCGCCACCATGCAGGCGGCTGTCTATCGCGGCGTGAACGACGTCCGCATCGAGACCGTTCCCGTCCCCAAGATCGGTCCCGGCGAAATGCTCGTCCGCGTGCACTCCTGCGGCGTCTGCGGTACAGACCTCAAGAAGATTTCCACCGGCTCCCATTCCGCCCCCCGCATCTTCGGACACGAAACCGCCGGCGTAATAGCAGCGGTTGGCGACGGCGTCCAAGCGTACCGGCCCGGCGACCGGGTCATGGTCTTCCACCACATCCCTTGCCGCCAATGTTTCTACTGCCGGAACAAGACTTTTGCCCAGTGCGCCACCTATAAGAAAGTCGGTTGCACAGCCGGGTTCGAGCCTTCCGGCGGAGGTTTCGCCGAATACGTCCGCGTCATGGACTGGATCGTCGAGCACGGCACCGTCCGCATCCCCGACGGCGTTTCCTTCGAGCAGGCCTGTTTCGTCGAACCCGTCAATACCTGCATGAAGGGGATCGAGGCCCTGCGCCTCCGCCGCGGCGAAACCGTCCTGGCCATCGGTCAAGGTCCAATCGGCATCATATTGAGTGTGCTGGCCCGGCGGGTGGGGGTCACCTTAATTACTTCCGATTTATATCCGGAGAGGCTTAGAATAGGGTTAAGCTTTGGGTTCGACCTTACAATTGATGCTTCGCGGGCAAATGTAGTGGAGCGCGTCCGCGAGTTGACCGAAGGGCGTGGCGCCGACGCGGTAATTCTCGCGGTAGGCGGTAACTCCCTGATTCGCACCGCGATGGATGCGGCCCGTCCCGGTGGACGGGTATTGCTTTTTGCACAAACGCAGCACGGAGAGGCATTGATCGATCCTGCAGCCATCTGTGTCGATGAGAAAACTCTGGTGGGGTCCTATAGTGCCTCGGTCGACTTGCAGCAAGAGTCGATCCGTTTTGTGATGAACCGTGTGATGGATCTGGAACGGCTGGTCAGCCATCGCTTCCCGCTCCTTCAGAGCCCGCAAGCGTTGGATCTGGCTGCCCATCCCCAACCATCCTCAATGAAGATCATGATTCAGCCCGGCAGTATTTGGGAAGGAAGCCAGCAGTGAACGGAACAATGACCGCCGCCGTCTTGTACGGCAAAGAAGACCTTAAGATCGAAAAAGTACCCATCCCTCGCGTGGGAGTCGGCGAGGTTCTGGTCAAAGTCCAGGTCGCATTGACCTGCGGCACCGATCTCAAGGTCTACCAGCGCGGCTATCACGCCCGCATGATTGTCCCTCCTGCCCTTTTCGGCCATGAATTGGCCGGGATCATCGAGGAAGTCGGCGAGGGCGTCAACGGCTTCAAGAAGGGCATGCGGGTCGTGGCCCTCAATTCCGCCCCCTGCCAGATGTGTTTCTACTGTTCCAAGCATCAGGAGAATCTCTGCGAAGATCTTCTCTTTAACAATGGTGCCTACGCCGAATACATTCGCGTTCCCAAACGCATCGTTGAAGCCAACATGCTGATCATCCCGCCCGGCGTCAGCGTCGAAGAAGCGGCCATGACCGAGCCTCTGGCCTGCGTGCTGCGCGGCCTGCATGAAACCGGCGTCGAGATCGGCGACACGGTCACCATCCTGGGGGGCGGCCCCATCGGCCTCATGTTCGTGCAGGTAGCCCGCGCCATCGGCTGCAACGTTATCTCCGTCGTCAAGCGCGACGGTCAGGTCGAGGCCGCCAAGCACATGGGCGCGCACGAGATTATCCAGACCACAAAAGTTCCGAACGTCGTGGACGCCGTCCGCGCTCTCTCTCCGCAGAAGCGCGGTTGCGACGTGGTCATCGAAGCCGTTGGCAAGCCGGAAGCGTGGGAGTGGGCCGTCGATATGGTCCGCAAAGGCGGCACCGTAAACTTCTTCGGTGGATGTGCCAGTGGCACCAGGGTGCAGCTCGAAACCAATCGCCTGCACTATTCCGAAATCACTCTGAAAGCCACGTTCCACCACACTCCGGAAACCGTTCGCCGGGCCTTCGGATTGATCGCAGCCAAGAAGATTCGCCCCACCGACTACATTACCGGGGAGGCGCCGCTGTCGCGCCTGCAGCAGGTGCTTCGCCACATGCTGAACCGCGGAGGCGACATCAAAACCGCAATCATCCCCGGCCACTGATTTGGCGAGGTTGGGAAGGGCACGACTTCAGTCGTGCCATCAAAGGTTCATAAGGTTTTGTCATCCTGAGCGAAGTAAGTGGATCGCGAATGCGATCCACTTACGCAGTCGAAGGATCCCTGTAGCGCCTGTGCTGCCTGAGCCAAAAGGGAATTCTCGCGAGACTTCAGGACCAGCCGCAAAGCGGCGAAAGAATGCAGCCCACGGCGCAAGCCGTGGGTGCCGAACAGAGAATCAGCAAGCCCCGAAGGGACGAAAGAAAGCTGGGACATTAGCTTCGTCGACACTCAGGACGATGGCTGTGTCGCGCCAAAATCTGTGACTCAGACCGCCACCCAAACCGCGCCGCCCACGCCCGCCGCTCTCGGCTGGAGCCGCCTGCCCGCGCACTACGCCATCCCCTCCACTCCGCCCACACTCAACGAAGCCCGCGCATACTGTGCACGCCTCGCCCGCACCCACTACGAGAATTTTTCCGTCGCCAGCTGGTTCCTGCCCGGCCGCCTGCGCCAGCACTTCTTTAACGTCTACGCCTACTGCCGCATCTCCGACGACTTGGGAGATGAGGTCGGCAACACCGCCGCCTCGCTCGAGTTGTTGGATCAGTGGCAGCACGAACTCGATGCCTGCTACGACGGCACCCCGAAGCATCCCGTATTCGTAGCACTGGCCGAAACCGTCCGCCAGTTCGACATTCCCAAGCACGAATTCTCCGACCTGCTTATCGCCTTTCGCCAAGATCAAACCGTCACGCGCTTCGAAACATTCGACGACCTGCTGGCCTATTGCAAGTATTCCGCGAACCCCGTGGGCCACCTTGTTCTCTACCTCTGCGGATACCGCGACGCCGAGCGCCAGCACCTCTCCGACTTCACCTGCACCGCACTGCAACTCGCCAATTTCTGGCAAGACGTCAGCGCCGACTACGCCAAAGGCCGCATTTATTTACCCCTCGAAGACCTTCGCCTCTTCAACGTCACCGAAGACGAGATCGCACGCGACCAGAACACTCCCGCGTCCTCTTCGATGATGAAGTTTGAAGTCGAGCGCGCCCGCGATTGGTTTCGTCAGGGCCTGCCGCTCATCGCCCAAGTCGACCGCGAACTCGCCGTTGATCTCGATCTCTTCAGCCGCGGTGGACAGGAAATCCTCAACGCGATTGAAAAGCTACAATACGCGGTGCTCGGAAACCGTCCGGCCATCTCCAAGCCTCGCAAACTCGCTCTCGTAGCGCGTGCCGCCATGGGAAAACTTTTTGGAAGCGGTCTCGGAGAAAAACGATGAGCGCGGGCACGCAGCAGGTTCCGATTCCCTGGACCCCAGCCCCGCCCCAGCTCGTCATGGCGTATTCCGTCTGCAAGGGCATCACCCGCACGGCGGCGAAAAACTTCTACTACGCATTTCTCGTTCTGCCGCGCCGCAAGCGCGAAGCCCTCTGCGCGGTCTACGCCTTCATGCGCCGCTGCGACGACATCGCGGACGATCCCACGCTCAGCCTGCCCGATCGCCGGCAGAAGCTCGACACCTGGCTTGCCGCTCTGCACCGCGCCCAGCAAGGCGAACCCACCGACGACGCCATCCTGCTGGCCCTGACCGATGCCCAGCGTCGGTTTTCCATTCCTGCCGGATTGCTCGACGAACTCGCTCTCGGCACGGCCATGGACGTTGAAGAGGAAGAGGCCTCCGCCCAAACCACCAGCGCGCCCGGCCTCACCATTCAATACAAGACTTTCGAAGACCTCCGCCTGTACTGCTATCGCGTGGCCTCCGTCGTCGGCCTGGTCTGCATCCACATCTTCGGATACCGCGATCCCGCAGCCGAGCCCTTGGCCGAACGTTGCGGCCTGGCCTTCCAACTCACCAACATCATTCGCGACGTTAAAGAAGACGCGGCCATGGGCAGGATTTATCTTCCTGAAGAAGACCTTGCGCAGTTCAACCTCTCCGCCTCCGAACTACTTGCAACACCGGATCCGGCGCGCTTCCGTCCATTGCTGATGCTCGAAGCCGACCGCGCCCGCGAGTACTACGCTTCTGGCGAAGAGCTAATCCCCTACATTGCCGAAGACAGCCAGCCCGCCTTGTGGGTGCTGATCACCATCTACCGCCGCCTGCTCGAAAGAATCGCCGAAAGACAATACGACGTCTTCACCGCCAAAGTCGCCCTGAGCACGTGGGAAAAGCTGCGCATCCTCGGGAAAGGTTTCTTCAAGCGAATCCTGTGACTCCCGTATCTTTGTCATTCCGACCGAAGCGGAGCGAACGAAGTGGAGGAACCTCGGGTTTCGGGTGCCCCATTTCTCGCGCGTTCTGTGCGCGAGAAGTGGGGATGTTCTTGCGAATCTGACTCGATGCCTCCCACCCCTCCCCAACCCACAGTCGCAATCGCCGGAGGCGGCCTCGCCGGACTCGCCGCTGCCTGCGCCCTTTCCGACAAGGGATTCCGCGTCACCCTCTTCGAGAAGCGTCCCTTCCTCGGCGGCCGCGCGTCCTCCTGGGAGCATCCCGGCACCGGCGAAGTCGTCGACAACTGTCAGCACGTTCTTTTTCGCGTCTGCACCAACCTGCTGGAGTTCTACCACCGCATCGGCGTCGCCGATCAAATCCGCTGGTACGACGAGATGACTTTCATCGAGCCCGGCGGCCGCACATCTGTGATGAAGTCTTCCCCACTCCCCGCCCCACTGCACACCGCACCATCGTTCCTGCGTTTCTCATTCCTCAGCGCCGCCGACAAGTTCGCCATCGCACGCGCCCTGGTTCCACTCACCCTTACCGAACAGCGTGACACCGGACACTCCTTCCAACACTGGCTCGACCACCACGGTCAAACCAGGCAAGCAGTCGAGCGCTTCTGGCGGCCCATTCTAGTTAGCGCCCTCAGCGAGGAACTCGATCTGATCTCCATCTCAGCCGCCGCACAAGTCGTGCGCGAGTCGATGAAGTCTCCCGCCGCGCGCCACATGGGAGTGCCCACCGTCCCGCTCACTGACCTCTACAACAAAGCCGGAGACTACATCCGCGCCCGCGGCGGCGTCCTGCACCTCCGCCGCCCGGTAGAAACCTTCGCCGCCGATCCTGCGCAAGTCCGAGTCCGCCTCCGCTCTCAAAAGGATGATCGAGAAGCAAATCAGGACGAAGCGTTCGACTATCTCATCGTCGCCCTTCCCTTCGATGCGCTGGACCGCGTGCTTCCCGAGGTCCCCGAGAGCGCTCCGATCCACGAGCAACTCACCCACTTCGAAACCGCGCCTATCACCGGCATCCACCTCTGGTTCGACCGCCAAATCTCCGATCTCGACCATGCCGTCCTCCTCGACCGCACCATCCAATGGATGTTCCACAAGTCCCGTCTCCAACCGATGCGCACTGCAGCAATACGCGAAGAGATTGGACAAGAAGAGGGCGCGCAACCACGAGCAGAGCACGAACGGGAGGAACTCGGACGGGAAGGGTACGACTTCAGTCGTACCACTACAGCGTCCAATATCAACCGGGCTTTAGCCCCCGAGGCCCCGAGTTACATCGAACTCGTCGTAAGCTCCTCGAAATCCCTGATCGACAAATCCCGCTCCGAGATCGTCGACCTTGCCCTCGCTGAAGTCCGCGAATTCTTCCCCGCCGCCCGCGCTGCCAATCTCGTCAAGTCCGCAGTCATCAAGGAAGTGAACGCCACCTACTCGCCGCGCCCCGGAATCGACGCCCACCGTCCCGCATCCGCCACAGCCTGGCCGCGAGTCTTTCTGGCCGGAGACTGGACCGCCACCGGCTGGCCCGCCACCATGGAAGGCGCCGTCCGCAGCGGATATCTGGCCGCCGAAGCCCTGGCCCGCGCCGCCGGATTCAAAGACCCGCACTTTCTCTCCCCCGACCTCCCCGCCACCGGCCTCATGCGCCTGTTCACCTGAGTGGCTCACGTGGGTCCGCCTCTTGTGTGGGTCCGGGTCTCAGACCCGGACAGGCCGAGCGAAGCTCGGGAGCGAAGCTCGGCTGCCTCTCGCCTGAACCCGAGCACCATCCCGAGAACCCGCACCGCTTCGATCCCCACCTACCTCCGTTCCCCCATACCGCGCCTCCCACCCGCTGGTAACTAAACTCCTCTCCCACCCCGCCGATACAGATGGCATGGACGGCCGCAACATCGAGCCAAGGACGACCATATGGGCAGTCGCCGAAGTCTGCTGGGAAGATCCAGCCGGCCAGCCGTACCACGCCCCGGCCACCCTTGAGGACACTTCCCTTTCCGGCGCCTGCATCCGGATCAAGACTCCCATCACAGTTGGCTCCAGGCTCACTGTAAAGTGGCACCGCGAACATTTCTCCGCCGTCGCCCGAAACTGTCGCCGCGACGGTAGAGACTTTCTCCTCGGAGTTCGACGCGAACCGCTCCGCGGTGCTGCCGAAACCAGTCCGCGCCCCACCATCAGGCCGCAGAAAGCCGCCGCACCATTGCAAGCCGAACCAGCAAGCAGCACGCCAGAGAGCTCTGCCGCACTGCCATCGGCCAAACACGAAAACGGCCTGGCACAGCCGGAAGCGAAGCCGAAAGCTGTTGATGCTGCCGCGGTAACGCACCCCAAGCCGCGCACTGATGCGAAACGCGACGCTGCGCCGGGCCGCGATACTGGCCCTCTGGTTGGTACCTCGGAGAGCCCTACGCAAAGGTCGCCAACGTTCCGTACCACTCCAGTTCCCAGCACTCAATCTCAAACCCAAGGCTCGTCCCCTCGTCAAGAAAGGAAAGTTATGCAACCCAAACGACTCTTTCCCAAGTTCTGGCAACGCCAGCCCGACAGCACCGACGCGCCCGACAAAACGATCCCCACGGAGGCTCCCATGAACCACTCGCAAGCGAATCCCGCCGCAGGCCTGTCCGGCCCCCAAGGCAATCTTCTTTCCTACGACGATATTTACCACGCGGCTGGAATCCTGAGTCCCCGCACCGGATACGGCGTCCACAAGGTCGTCGCGATGCTCGACAGCGACCGCATCCGCGACTTGTCGAAGGACATCAAGCGCGCCTCCGTGCTCATGGCTCTCGACGCCGCCGGCACTTCGCAGGACAATTTGCTCCAGGACGCAACCCATCGCCAGCAGGCCCTCAATTCCTACGAATCCGGACAGCAGAAACAGCTGGAAGAATTCGAAGCCCGCAAGGCCCAGGAAAACGCCAAGATCCAGGCGGAAATGGAGAAAGTCACTGCGCACTATGCCGAGCGCATCCAGCAGAACGACGATCAGGTACTCCGCGAGAAAGAAGCTCTGCGCAACTGGCAGATGGCCAAGCAGCACGAAAATCAGCGCATCTCCGAAGTGATCGAACTGTGCTCAAAGCAGCCCGCACCACCCGCGGCCAGCGTCCCGGCAGCCCCAGTAGCGAGCACGCCGCCTGCAAGTGCAGCCAAAGCCGCCGCCGGACGCTGACTCCAGAACACAAACGCAGGGACAGCCCCTTTTGGCTGTCTCCGCATGCTTTCCTTAGTGTGACTTCGTGTCCTTCGTGGTCAAGGTTCTGAAGACGCGGACTCCCCCTAAGAACGCCCCGCCATCACGCTCCCAGGCCCATCCTCGATCGAATCCCTCTCGTCCTCTTCCCGGAGCCCGCAGCCCCTGGAGTCTTGATTTTGAGTTGTGTCTGAATAGATCAGAACCCCCACCCTGTCGCAAAGAACGTGACAAGAGTGGGGTACCTCGCGATTCTTTCAACCTGCCGAGTTTTCGGACGAATTCTCTACAAAGGCCTCGAGCCAGCCTAGGACGCGTTTCCAGCCGTCGCCGTGGCTCGTGGCCGATTCGAGGTTGCCGGCGAAGCCTTCCTGGCGAACCCGCACCAGAGTGCCGGTGCCGGATTTGCGCGGCCCGTTCGGGCCCAATCCGTGAACGCTGTGGGGCTCGAGTTCCCAGCGAACTATAGTTTTCTCCGGGCCACTGTAGCTGCCGATCCAGGTGTGTACCAGCAGGCGCGGGGGATCGACTTCGAGATATTCGCCCTCGACATAGAAGGTCTTGCCGTCGGCGCCGACGCCGTCGCTGCGCCATTTGCCTCCGGGGCGGACGTCCATGGTGGATTTGGTGACGCGGTACAAGTCCGACTGTCCCCACCATTTCGGAAGCTGGCTGGGATCGCTGATGGCCTGGAAGACGCGGGCCGGAGGCGCAGCAATGAAGATTTCTGCGATGACGGCATTCTGGTCGGGCGTGATGGTTGCGGTTGCCATGATGTCTCCTTCGAACTATTTCTCCACAAAAGTTTTCAGCATCTCGACTACACCCGGCCAGCCGCCGCTGTAATCCTTGCGGGCCACGGGCATGGTGGCGAGGCCGCTGTGCGTTACCTTGACGTGCGTTCCGCCGGACTTGGGTGTGAGTTCCCAGCGGACGATGGTGCGGTGCGCGACATCCTCGTGCCAGTTCGCGAGCCAGGTATAGACGAGGACCCGCGGCGGATCGTATTCGAGAATCTCGCCGTGACACTCGAACTCGCTGACGCCGTTGACCACGATGGAGCCGGGCTGCGTAGCGTAGCGGTAGCGGCCGCCGAGCCGCGCATCCATCTCCCAGAACTTCGCGGGGCACTCCGGGGAGGTGAACCAGTGCGTGAGTTCGCCGGCGGTGGTCAGGGCCTGGAAGACGCGGTCGACAGGAGCGGCGATTTCTATCTCGCTGACGACCGCGTCTTGATCGGGAGTAACTTTGGTTGCGGGCATGGCTTGTTCCGTTTCGATTACAGTTTGCGGCGCAGGTCGAAGAATTCTTTCATCTCCTTGCCGTGGTCGACGAATGTCCAGTCTTCCGTGTGGTGATTGTCGTCGAGCACCGTGAGAATCATGCTCTGCATGTGACCCGCGTCAGGGGCGGTAAGATTGGTCGCGTCGACATAGTCGAAGGTGATGGTTTTGCCGTCGGGCGAAACGCTGGCCTGCATGCGCGGCTGGTTCCCTGCCGAGCAATAGTGCGTCATCAGCAGCTTGTTAGGCCCATCAAGGTTAAACATCGACATCATTCCGTGGTCGCCCTGGATTTCACTCATGAGGGCGGAGCCTCCGGCGGTTTCGCGGTAGGAGACGAGCAGAGGCTTGCCGTCATGGGCCTTCCCTTCCCATGATCCGGTGAGCGATTTGAGTTGGGTGAAGGATTTCTGGGCGTCGGATTGAGCCAAGGCGGCGGTGGCTGCGAGGGTGACGAGCATTAACGCTGTGATTCGAGTGGATTTGGTCATGACGAGTTCCTTTCTCCTGAGGGAGAGCGAGTTGGAATCACGGTTTGGGTTTACGGGAAGGTTGCGTTTCCCGCGCATGTTCGGCTTCGACAAAAGCTTTCAAATTGTTCAGGCTGGCCGCCCAGAAGACGCGGTATTGCTCGATCCAGGAATCAACCGCGCGGAGCGGCTCAGGATTGAGCTCGTAAATTCGACTGCGGCCTTCGCGGTGTTCGCGGACCAGGTGGGCGCGGCGCAGCAGACGGAGGTGCTTGGAGATTGCGGGACGGGAGACGGGAAAGGCTTCGGCGATCTGTCCGGCGGGCTGGCTGCCGCGGCGGAGGAGATCAAGGACAGCGCGGCGGGTGGGGTCGGAGAGGGCCTGGAAAGTGGCTTCCGTCTTTTGCGATCCGGAATATGTAACCGATTGGTTCCGCATAATGCGTAACCTTACAGTTACGTGATTGGTTTGTCAAGTGATTCTTCTGGCCTACAGAAAAGCAGGTTCCTCACCCAAAGAACGGGTTCGGAATGACAAACCTAAGTGACAAACCTATCGGAGATCCGGAATGACATGAGGAAAGTCAGCTTCAGCGAACCGGCGTGTCGGCCCCGCTTACTAAATCAAGAAATGCTTGATGGATGCGAGGGTCATCGGAGAGTTCGGGGTGGAAGGTGGCGGCCATGGATCTTCCCTGGCGGACGGCTACCGGGTCGGCGCCTTCGGTGGCAATAATTTCCACGCCTTCTCCGACGTGCTCAATCTTGGGGGCGCGGATGAAAACCATTTCCATGGACGAGGCGCCGAGCTTGTCCTGGATAAATCGGCCTTCGCGGATGGAACTGTCGACCTGGCGTCCGTAGGCGTTGCGGCGGATGCGGATGTTGAGCGCGCCGAGGCCTTTCTGCTGGGGATTCTCCACTTCAGTTGCCAAGAGGATTGCGCCGGCGCATGTGCCGAAGGTGGGCTTGGCTTTTACGAAGTCCTTCAACTTTGCGAAACCTTGTTCGCCCAGGAGCTTTAGGAATGTGCCGGATTCGCCGCCGGGGATGACCAGGCCGTCGATGGCGTCGAGTTGCTCGGGCTTTTTGACGAGGACGACTTCAGCGCCAAGTTCTTCGAGGCGGCGGCGGTGGGCGTCGAAATCGCCTTGCAGGGCTAGGACTCCGATTTTCATGCTGAATCGATTTTAGCGGATGGTCGTCGAGAAAGGAGCCTCAGCGCCTGAAGCCGGAGATCTCTTAAGCCCTCAACGCACTACTGAAGTCGTACGCTTCCAAAAACGCAACGGAATAACTAACCACAGACACTGAGGACTCACACGAGTTTCAGTTCAGCTCGACCTCGGGACGAAACTGGAGTGTCCGGGTTGCCGACTCTTTGCGATTTCAAAGAGTTGCGACCACCACGCCGCGTTCGACGTGGGGAGGAGTGCAAAGGGCGAGCAAGGAGGGGCACCTGGCGCTCACAAATTCTTGGTTAAGACCGGTTCATCCCAAGCCGTCGTGTACCGTTCTCCTAAGCTCAACAGCCCTTGATACGCCTTGCCGTCTTGTTTTTTCAAAACTAAGAAAGTATAAACTTGATCGACCGCAGCCTTCATGATCTGCCGCATCTCACGTTGAGTAATGTGGGAGTATTCCGCTTTGCCGTGGCATTGCGGACACGTTTTCCCTGCATGCAAATTCTCGATTGGCCCATTGCGGAAGGCCAATGCTACAAGTGCCTTCGCTTCTCTCGCCACTCGGGATGAGTCCTCGAGAACTGTGCTGGACTCTTTCACCATTCTCGGCTTTTTCATAGGAGGTATTGTAGGAGGCGGGATGCCTCGTGTCTCGCTTCTTCTGCGAGGCATGGGATTAGGCGCGCTAGCGCTCGCGGCGTCTACGAAATCGGAAAGGGTCCCGTCTGTCCGGGTTCTCAACCCGACGTCTCTAACCGCAGAGGGCACAGCGGACACAGTGTAATCGAGTCCAATCCTCGAAAGGTCGGAATACTGGTGGAAGCAGACCCCAGCGGCTAAAGCCGGTTTCATTTCGCGATGATTGACGGCACGACTGGAAGTCGTGCCCTTCCCGGATTCGGCTCGGTGGCGAGATTTGTGGAAGAACTAGACGCTGCCGGGCCCCTTCGACGGCGCTCAGGGCAGGTCCCCGCCACGGACGTCGAAGATCAAAAGCGAGTTCAAAACCTGGACGGACATGAGTGTCCGTCCCACACGTTACCAGCCTCTGGTTTGGAGCATCTGGGCTTCTTCCAGTCCCGCTACGGCCAGGCCTTTCATGGCGCCTTGGAGGTCTTCGCTGACTTCAAGTAATACTTTAGGGTCGTTGTAATGCGTGGCGGCTTTGACAATGGCGCGGGCGCGCTTCTCCGCCTCTACTGGGTCGGCGAAGGTCGTGCTGTCTTTCATGAAAATGCCAGAGCCTACGAATACCGCTTCGGCTCCTAGTTGCATGACCAGAGACGCGTCGGCTGGGGTTGCAATTCCTCCGGCAGAGAAATTGGGGACGGGCAGCTTCCCTGCTTTGGCGACAACGCGGATCAGTTCGTAGGGGGCCCCGTGCTCTTTGGCTTTGGCGTAGAGTTCTTCTTCGCCGAGGACGGTGAGGATTTTCATTTCCTGAACGATCTGACGGATGTGTTTGACAGCGTGGACTACGTCGCCGGTGCCGGCTTCTCCCTTGGTGCGGATCATGCAGGCGCCTTCGGCGATACGGCGCAGGGCCTCGCCCAGATTGCGGGCGCCGCAGACGAAGGGGACCTTGAAGGCGTGCTTGTCGACGTGGTGCGCTTCGTCGGCGGGGGTAAGGACTTCGGATTCGTCGATGTAATCCACACCGAGCTCTTGCAGTATTTGGGCTTCCGCAAAATGTCCGATGCGGCATTTGGCCATGACAGGGAGGGATACGGCGGCCATAATTTCGCGAATCTTTTTGGGGCTCGCCATGCGGGCTACGCCGCCCTCGGCGCGGATTTGCGCGGGGACGCGCTCGAGGGCCATGACGGCTACCGCGCCGGCGCGTTCGGCGATGGTGGCCTGGTCGGCGTTGGTGACGTCCATGATGACGCCGCCCTTGAGCATTTCGGCTAGGCCGGTTTTGAGGCGGAGACTGGTGTTGGTGCCGTTGTGTTGGGACATGAGTGGACTCCCGAAGCTTTCAGCTATCGGCTGTCAGCTATCAGCTAAACCTTTTCGTGATGGTGCTCCGGTGGGTTTCGCCTGATTCATTCTACAGCCGGGGGAGGAAATGCGGAACCCCGGAGCAGCGGCCCTCAGCTAAAGCTGCCGGGCTGCGCCCGGCGGACAGCCGAGGGCGGCTGTCCCCAAATTTGTGCGGGGCTGACGGCTGATAGCTGAGAGCTGGTTTAGCGTTCGACAAACTTCCCGAACATCTTTTCGGGGTCGATGGCGATGAAGAGGCCTCGGCTGCGGGCCAGGACTTCGTTTTCTTCGTTGAGGATTTCTGCGGTGTTGATGTGTTGGCGGCCGTGAACGCTGACTTCCCTGCCCTCGACATGCAGCGGCTTATGAAGCGGGACGGGTTTTAGATATTCGACCGTCATTTCTTTGGTTAGAGCGATTACGTGGTGGAGCTTGTTCACCTTGCCCATGGCGTCGTCGAGGATAGTGGCTATGATGCCGCCATGGCAGTGGCCGGGCGGTCCGGTGTAGCGCTTGCTGAGGCGAAATTTGCAGACGAAGGTTTGGCGGGCTTCGTCGAGGGTGAACTTCAGCCGCATGCCCTCGGGGTTGCTCTGGCCGCAGGCGAAGCAGTAATTCTTCTGCATTTTGACGTAGCGGGTGTCGTGGCCGTGGATGCGGGGCTTTCGAGGCATGGGTGATTTTATCCTGACAGATCTAAAACAAGACAACCACAGAGGACACGGGGCACACAGAGGGCTTTGTAAAATCCCTTCTTAGTTCGATTTAAATCCTGTATACATATCGGTTTTGGATCTGCGCCGCGCGGGCGTATATGGCACAGGGCAGATTGCATAGGTCCTTCGGCGGGCAAAATGCGCTCGCGTCAGGATGACAATTCGAACTACAACCGTTGGATTGGAGCGCTTCATGAAATCACTCGCCATTTTCGTTCTCGTTCTGACTGCGTTTGGGCCGGTTACTCTTCTCGCGCAAACAACTGCCGATAAGGACGCGGACAAGAAAAATCCTGCGGTCGCGAAGACTTCCAAGAAGGATCAGAAGAAGGAGGACGAGAAGAAAGAGGAGGCGAAGCCGGAGAAGAAGGGCGGGATGACAGCCGACACTTTTTCCGGACTTAAGTTTCGGTCGATTGGGCCGGGCGTGGCGTCGGGGCGCGTGATGTCGATTGCGGTGAATCCGCGCAACAAGTTTGAGTATTACGTGGGAGTGGCTTCGGGCGGAGTTTGGAAGACGGTGAATGACGGGACGACGTGGACTCCGGTGTTCGACGGCGAGGGATCGTATTCAATTGGATGGGTGGCGCTGGATCCGAACGATTCATCGGTGGTGTGGGTTGGGTCGGGGGAAAGCAATTCGCAGCGCAGCGTTTCGTATGGCGATGGGATCTACCGGTCGGTCGATGGCGGAAAGAGTTGGGAAAATCTGGGACTGAAGAAGTCGGAGCATGTGGGCCGGGTGGTGGTCGATCCACGAGATTCGAAGGTCGTATACGTGGCGGCGGAGGGGCCGCTCTGGGGAGCGGGTGGAGATCGCGGGCTCTACAAATCGGCGGATGGAGGGAAGACCTGGAAGGCGGTGCTGACGATCAGCGAGAACACGGGCGTGGCGGATGTGGCGATCGATCCGTCGAATCCGGACATTGTGTATGCGGCGGCGTACCAGCGGCGGCGGCATGTGTTCACTTTGATCGATGGCGGACCGGAGAGCGCGATCTATAAATCCACCGACGCGGGGGCTACGTGGAACAAGTTGAAGTCGGGGCTGCCTTCGGTGGACATGGGACGCATCGGGCTTGCGGTTTCGCCTGCCGATCCAAATGTCGTTTATGCCACCATCGAAGCCGCCGACGGGAAGGGTGGAATCTTCCGGTCGAGCAACAAGGGTGCAACTTGGGAGCGGCGGAACGAGTTTGACTCGGGGGCGATGTATTACGCGCGGGTGGTCGCCGATCCAAGAAACGTGGACCGGATTTTTGTGATGTCGGTTCAGTTGCGCGAGTCGCTGGATGGCGGCAAGACGCTCCGCAAAGTCAGCGAAACGAATCATCACGGGGACAATCACGCCATGTGGATGGATCCTGACGATACCAAGCACTGGCTGCTGGGATCGGATGGTGGCATGTATGAGACGTGGGATGACGCCAAGAGCTGGCAGTTCAAAGCGAATCTGCCGACGGTGCAGTTTTACGACGTGGCGGTGGACAATGCGAGTCCGTTCTACAACGTGTGCGGGGGAACGCAGGATTATTTCTCGTGGTGTGGACCGTCGCGCACGCGGGATCTGAACGGGATCGTGAATTCAGACTGGTTCGTGACCACGGGCGGGGACGGCTTCCACTCGCAGGTGGATCCGGTGGATCCGAATACGATTTATTCCGAGTCCCAGTACGGCGTGCTGGTGCGTTATGACAGGCCTACCGGGCAGGAACTCGTGTTACAGCCGCTCGAGGGCAAAGGTGAGCCGCCGCTGCGGTGGAATTGGGATTCTCCGATTCTGGTGAGTCCGCACTCGCACACGCGACTTTATTTTGCGGCGAACAAATTGTTTCGCAGCGATGATCGCGGGGATACGTGGAAGGCGATCAGCGGGGACTTGACGCGGCAGGTAGATCGCAACAAGCTGCCGGTGATGGGGAAGGTGTGGGGTCCGGATGCGGTGGCGAAGAATCAGTCGACGTCGTTCTACGGGAATATTGTGGCGCTGGCGGAGTCTCCGAAGAAAGAGGGACTGATTTATGTTGGGACCGACGATGGGCTGATTCAGGTGACGACGGATGGCGGCGCGAGTTGGACGAAGAATGAGAAGTTTGCGGGCGTGCCAGAGATGACTTATGTGAGCCGACTGGCAGGTTCGAATCATGACGCGAATACGGTCTATGCGGCGTTCGAGAATCACAAGAACGAGGACTTCAAGCCTTATCTGCTGAAATCGGGCGACGCGGGCAAGACTTGGACTTCGATTGCGGGCGATCTGCCGGAGAACGGGCCGGTGCTGGCGTTTGCGGAAGATACGGTGAATCCGAATCTTTTGTTTGCGGGGACCGAAACCGGTGCGTTCTTTACGATTGACGGTGGGCAGCACTGGGTGCAGTTGAAGGGCGGGCTGCCGACGATTGCGGTGCGCGACATGATGATTCAGGCGCGCGAGGGCGATCTGGTGATCGCGACGTTTGGGCGCGGTTTCTATGTGCTGGATGACATCACTCCCCTGCGGCAGATGAAGGCGGAATCGACGGAACAGGCTGCCGCTATGTTTCCGGTGAAGGATGTGCTGCTGTATATGGAGCGGCATCCGCTGGGCGGGCCGAAGAAAGGGTTCCAGGGAGATGCGTTTTACACGGCAGACAATCCGCCGTATGGGGCCGTGTTTACCGCGTACATGAAGGACAAGATCAAGACGAAGAAGGAGAAACGGCAGGAGGCGGAGAAGGATGCGGCGAAGAAGAATCAAACGCCTCCCTATCCGACGAAGGATGAGTTGCGTGCCGAAGCGGAGGAAGCGAAACCAGAAGTTTATTTTGTGGTGTACGACGAGAGTGGGACGGCGATCCGACGGGTGGATGCGAGCTCGGACGCAGGGTTCCAGCGGGTGGCGTGGGATCTACGATATTCGGCCGCTCAGGTGAAGAAGCATTCGGAGGACGGCGAAGAGGATTTTCCGGACGCGGCGGATCAAGGGCCTCTGGTTCTGTCGGGAACTTACTCGGTGCGACTCTTCGACAAAGTGGGCGGTGTGGTGACGGAACTGGCGGGGCCGCAGTCGTTCAAGGTGGCGACTGAGGGGGCGTCGGGGATGAGCGCGGCGGATCGGGCGGCGCAGGAGCAATTCATGCGGAAGGTGACGCGGCTTTACCGCGCGGTGTCGGGGGCGCTGCACACTTCCGAAGATGTGGAAGGGCGGCTGAAGGCGATTCGCGAGGCGTTGCGGGAGGCTCCGGCGGCGGAGAAACAACTGGGAGGCGTGGCCGACGGGATCGAGCAACGGGATCGCGAGATTTTGCGAGCGCTGCGGGGCGATGTGGAGATCGCGAAGCGGAGCGAACCGGTGGCGTCTTCGATTCATGACCGGGTGAATTCGGTTATGGAAGGGGAGCGGTTCTCGCTGGCGAAGCCGACGGCGTCGCATGTGGACTCGTACAACATCGCGGCGTCGGAGTTTGCGGAGCAACTCGGCAAGCTGCGGACGCTGGTGGAAATCGATTTGGGTAAGCTCGAGAAGGATATGGAGGCGGCGGGGGCGCCTTGGACTCCGGGGCGGGTGCCGGAGTGGTCGGAGCAGTAGCGCGACGCAAAAGGCCCGAACCACGAAGGACACTAAGGTGCACGAAGAAAATCTTGAAGTGTCCAAGTTTACTTGGTGAAACTTCGGGTCGTTCGCCGTCCTTGATGAGTTCTTAATCATCTTTAGCTTTCGTATTGATTCCGTTAAGATTTTTTCTCAAGAAGTCGCTTGCCATTTTCGCGCGCGGCTGTGTTACACTCGCCGCCGACTGTTGCTCGCGTTGTGGGACGCGGCAACCCGCCGAGGGGAAATCCTTGCGTGTCCGGGAGGACTGGGGAATGGGCCTCGCGTTACTGCTTTTGATCTGGCTGATCACTTTTGCCAGCACGTACTTCTTCGTCGCCAAAACCTGGTGGCTGCCCGCGGGTGCCTCCGCAGCTGCGGGATGGATCGACCATCAATTTGCTCTGACCTTCGTAATCATGGGAATTGTGTTTGTCGCGGCACAGGTCTCACTGGGATACATCGTCTGGAGGTACCGCGAGAATTCTTCTTCTCCTCCGGTTTCATATTCTCACGGAAATACCAAGCTGGAAATTGTCTGGACGGCGCTCACGACCGTGCTCTTCATCGGGCTGAATCTGATGGGCAGCAGCGTTTGGGCGAGCCAGCGCTTTGATGCGGCCGAGGCTGGAGCGGTGCAGGTGGAAGTAACCGGCATGCAGTTTGCATGGTACTTCCGCTATCCGGGGCCGGACGGAAAGTACGGCAAGACCAGCGTGAACTTGATGGATCCATCGGCCGGCGGAGAGGCCGCGGTAGGACTTAGCAATACGGATCCCGCCGCGAAGGACGATGTGGTGACGGGCACGATGTATCTGCCGGTGGACCGCGAAGTTGATTTGAGCCTGCGCGCGGTGGATGTGATTCACAGCTTCTTTGTGCCGAACCTACGGTTTAAGCAGGATGCGGTGCCGGGACTGAATATTCACATGCACTTCAAACCGACGGTGGTCGGCGAGTATGAGATTGCCTGCGCGGAACTTTGCGGGCTTGGGCATTACAAGATGCACGGTATGGTCCACGTCGTCAGCCAGGAAGATTTCGACAAGTGGCTGGCGGCACGGGAGGCGGAGAAACAATAAAATGGCGACCCCGGCTTCGGTTCACGCGCACGCTCCTCAGGGCTTCATTCGGAAATACATTTTCAGCCTCGACCACAAAGTTATTGGCATTCAGTACTTCTTCCTGGCACTCATAGCCGTGTTTGTCGGGATGTTTCTGTCGCTGCTGATGCGGATCCACATGATATGGCCGGCCGCGGTGTTGCCGCTGGTGGGCGAAATCAAGCCGGAGACGTATCTCAGCCTGCTGACGATGCACGGCACGATCATGGTGTTCTTCGTGCTGACGACGGCCCCGCAGGGCGGGTTCGGGAACTACTTCCTGCCGATTCAGATTGGCGCGCCGGATATGGCGTTCCCTGTCCTGAACATGCTTTCGTTCTGGACGACGTTCGTGGGATTCGTCGTGATCATCTGCGCCTTCTTCGTGACCGGAGGAGCGCCGCTGCATGGGTGGACGGGATATCCTCCGCTAAGCGCGCTGCAGTCGAGCGGACCCGGCGAGCAACTGGGCGCCGATCTCTGGATCACCAGCATCGCGATATTTTGTCTGGCGTCGCTGATGGGGGCGCTGAACTTTATCACCACCACGCTCGACATGCGGGCCAAGGGCATGACCATGATGCGCATGCCGCTCACGGTGTGGTCGTGGTTCATTACCGCCATTCTGGGACTGCTGGCGTTCGGTGTGCTGCTCTCGGCGGGAATCTTGCTGCTGATGGATCGCAATCTTGGCACCAGCTTTTATGTGCCGCTGGTTGTCGTGAACGGAGTGGTAATGGGCCACAAGGGCGGATCGCCTCTGCTGTGGCAGCACCTGTTCTGGTTCTTTGGACATCCCGAGGTGTACATCGCGATTCTGCCGGGCATGGGAGTGGCGTCGCAGATTCTTTCGACGTTCTCGCGCAAACCGATTTTTGGTTACCGCGCGATGGTGTACGCCATGCTGTCAATCGGATTTTTTGGGTTCATGGTGTGGGGCCATCACATGTTCATGAGCGGGATGAGCCCTTATTCGGCGTTTGCGTTTTCGCTGCTCACCATGTGCATCGGAGTGCCGTCGGCCATCAAGACGTTTAACTGGCTGGGGACGATGTACAAGGGGCGGCTGAGGTTCCACACGCCAATGCTGTATGCCATCGGCTTTGTGTCGCTGTTCGTTTCGGGCGGGCTGAGCGGGCCGTTCCTGGCGCAGCCCGTGCTCGATATTCAGTTGCACGATACTTACTTTGTGGTCGGACACTTCCACTTGATCATGGGAGTAGCTGCGATCTTTGGGATCTTCGCGGCTACGTATTACTGGTTCCCCAAGATGTTCGGGCGGATGATGAACGAACCGATGGGCAAGCTGCACTTCTTCATCACGCTCGCTGGAACCTACGCGATCTTCATGCCGATGCATTATCTGGGGATGGCGGGACAGACGCGGCGCTATTCACAATTCACCGAAGTGGCGTACCAGCAGAAGCTTCTCCCCCTGCAGACGTTCATGACCTATGCCGCGATCATCACCATTGCGGCGCAGTTCATCTTCGTGATCAACCTGTTCTGGAGCATGTTTAAGGGGCCAAAGGCCAGCGACAATCCGTGGGAGTCGACGACTCTCGAGTGGATCACGGCGACTCCGCCACCGCACGACAATTTTGGCGGCGTGACGCCGGTGGTGAATCATGGGCCGTATGAGTACGGGGTGCCGGGTGCTCCGAAAGACTATGTAATGCAGACGGATCCGGCAACTGGTACGGCGCATTAAGTCCAGGAAAGCCCAGTTCGCGGACTGGGGATACGTTAAACAGAATGGCTACTTTCACTCCCACGACGCCGATCGATCACATGGGGCACGGCCACAAACCGCCTGTTCCACCTATGGGTGGTGGCGATAACGGGCGGGGCGGTGGCGGCGACGTTCCGAATTATGGGGCGCGGTTGCGGCGCGCGCGGCTGGGACTGGCCTGCGGGATTGCTACTGTATGCATGGTGTTCATCTCGCTGACCAGCGCATACATCGTGCGGCAGGGGCTGCCGACGTTTGACGGCAGTTCGAACAGTTATGTGCGTGACTGGGGACGAGTCGATTTGCCTTGGCTGCTGCTGGCGATCAACACCGCGGTCCTTTTGGTCAGCAGTTTGACGATCGAATTTGCGCGACGAAAGGCGGCGCTGCAAGCAGCGCTCGCTCCCGTAAAGTCGATTCCGGGGATTTCGGTTGGGAACGAGAAATCATTTCCATGGCTGGGGATCACGGTTCTACTGGGGATTGGTTTCCTCGCAGGCCAATGGCTGGCGTGGGGAGAGTTGCACGCACGCGGGTTCTTCGTGGATACAAATCCCAATAGTTCGTTTGTGTTTTTGTTGACGATTGCGCACGCGATTCACCTGGTGGGCGGGATGAGTGCTCTGCTTTGGGCGGGGAGCGCTTCCCTGCTGCACAAGCCGGTGGAGGTGCGCCGGATCGCGGTCGACATCACGGCTTGGTACTGGCATTTCATGGCTGTGCTGTGGATTTATGTGTTTGCTTTGTTGGGATTCGCGAGGTAGCGCGCAAGAGCATTCACCACGAAGGACACCCAGGTACACGAAGGTTGCATAGGTCCTTCGGCGGGCAAAGGGCGCCCGCCTCAGGATGACAGGACTGAAAGGGGACATTAAGGAATGGCTGACGCGACGCTGCAGCATGATGCCGTTCAACACGGGCTGCCGGGAGCTTATGAGGCGCCTCTGTTTGGTGCCTATTCGAAGAAGGTAGGGATGTGGCTTTTTTTGGCCTCAGACTCGCTGACCTTCGGTGCTCTGCTTGTCGCCTTCAGCTACAACCGGATTTATACGGCGTGGCCCACGCCGTTCCACGTGCAGAGCATCATCAATTCCACGATCATGACGGCGTGTCTGCTGTCCAGTTCGCTGACCATGGTGATGGCGGTGTTTGCGGCGCAACGCAGCGACCGGACATGGACTCGCTATTGGCTGCTGGCCACCATGGCGTTTGGCACGGCGTTCATCGTGCTGCATGGCATGGAGTGGAGCAAATTGATCGGCGAAGGGCTGACGTTGCCGATGTTCCCGAAGCCAGCGCACGCGGCGGTCGGAGAGATGGCCGACATTTCGAAGAACACGCCACAGTTTGCAGCGACTTTCTTCGGCCTGACTGCCATGCACATGCTGCATGTGACCATCGGCGTGATCTACCTGGGCGTGGTTGCGTTTCGCAAGTGGTTCTTGCCGGTTCTGGGCGTGCTCTGGATCGCCGGATATTTCTTGATTCCCTCCGATAACGTGTTTCACTACGGGATTCATGCGCTCGGTTTAGGGCTGATTGTTGCGGCGATCATCCTGTTCCTGAAGCCGAAAGATTACGATGCGCAGGATGTGGAAGTATCGGGACTGTACTGGCACTTCGTCGATCTGGTGTGGATGTTCATCTTCCCGCTGGTGTATTTGTTGTCGACCAAAATTACGTAGCGACTTAAGTACCTCAGGGGCTAAGGCCCTCACGCAAAGAACGCTTTATCGCAGCTCTGAAAGCGCTGCGCCACCCAAAAGCGAGGACAAATACGATGCACGACGCCGCGACGCATGACGACAGCAAGGGGCAGTATTTCTGGGTGTGGGGAGCGCTGCTGGTCCTGACGGCCACCGAGGTTGTGTTGGGATACAAGCAGATCTTCGAGCCGGTACGGATGCTGGAGGTGCTGCTGGTTCTGTCGATCATCAAATCTGCGCTGATTATTGGCTACTTCATGCATCTGAAGTTTGAGAAGGCTCTGATGCGGTGGTTGCTGGTGATTTCGGTGACGATGTGCTTCGTCATTATGTATGCGTTCTTCTTCCGGGATGCCACCCGCATCCTTCCGCCGCCAAACGGATTGGGCGTGCAGTAGGTGAGCATGAGATTTACGGGGAAATTTCGTATGGCTGGGTTGCTGTTGCTGGTCGCACTATGGACTGCACCGGCATTCGCCCAGGGCTGCGCGATGTGCAATGCGAATGCGAAGGCCACGCCTAAGGAAGGTCAACGGGCGCTCAACCGGGCCATCTTTGTGATGCTGGCGCCGCCGGTCGCCATTATGGTTTTTGGGTTTGGATTCGCGATTCGGTACGGGAAGCGACGAGATCGGGAGAATGAGTCCCGCTCTCAATAAGTCGATAGCTTCCTGCGGGGACGTTACTGCAGTTCATCACTTCAAACGCTGCCGGCCGAGACGTAGCAAGCTACGTCTCTACGATGGTCTCGATCTACTCCACTCCTGCTTTATAATAGAAAGATTCGATAGCCCTCGCGGAAGGCTCTGTGCGCATGCGCTCAGGGCTAACGATTGGCTGTCGCGGCCTTTTACCCGATGTCTTCTGACCCAAAGCAAGCGGTTTCGGCTCCCACCGAAAGTATTGTTGTTCGCGGTGCCCGCGTCCATAACCTCAAGAACATTGACTTTGAAATCCCACACAACTCGCTGACCGTGGTGACGGGGGTTTCCGGCTCTGGCAAATCCTCGCTGGCGTTTGACACGATTTATGCCGAGGGGCAACGCCGGTACGTGGAGTCTCTGTCGGCGTATGCGCGGCAATTTCTGGAGCGGATTGAGAAACCGGACGCGGACACGATTGATGGGATTGCCCCGGCAGTTGCGATCCGGCAGAAGAACACGACGCGCAATCCAAGGTCGACCGTCGCCACGGCGACCGAGATCTACGACTACTTGCGGCTGCTGTTTGCGCGGGTGGGGCGTACGTACTGCGCGAACTGCGGGCGCGAGGTGAAGAAGGAGACGGTCGATGAAGTCGCGGACGCGATTCTGGCACTCGATCCGGAGACGCGGTTGCAGGTGTTATTTCCACTGCAGCGGCTTGGGGCGGGGGGACAGGAGCCGGCGAGTAAGACGGAACGAAACGCCAATCAGCAGAAAAGCAGATCAAAATCCCCACCCTCTCGCGAAAAGCGCGAGAAGGTTGGGGCACCCGCGGAGTTAAGTGAGGCTTTGAAGACGCGGCTGTTTGATTTGCGGAAGGCGGGGTTCAACAGGCTTTACCAGGCAGGGGAAGTTTACGAGTTCTCTACGCCTGAATCCTTGCTCGATATCAACTTCGCGGAGCCAGTGTTTGTGCTGGTTGATCGGCTGGTGGTTTCGGCTGAGGCTCGGACTCGGGTGGTGGATGCGATTGAGACCGCTTATCGCGAGGCGGGCGAGGTCATTTTTGAGATCCCTGGAAATGAGGAGCAGGACCAGGTAGCGGGCAAGAGTGCCCGCTCCACACGTACTTTGCGCTTTGCTCAGCGGTTTGAGTGCAAGGACTGCAACTTGCGGTATGAGGAGCCGGAACCTCGACTTTTCTCTTTTAACAATCCTTACGGGGCGTGCCCGCGATGCCAGGGATTTGGCAATACGATCGATTTCGATCTCGACCTGGTGATTCCGGACAAATTGAAGACTCTGGGCGAGTGTCCGATCGAGCCGTGGACCAAGCCCAAATATCGTCCGCTGTTTACCGACATGAAGCGGTTCGCCAAGCAGGCGGGGATTCCTTTGGATGTGCCTTGGGCGGACCTGGAGGACGAACACAGAGAGCTCATACTCAAGGGCGAAGGGAAGTTTCTGGGAGTGCGGGGATTTTTCGCGCACCTGGAGCGCAAGAAGTACAAGCTACACGTGCGCGTATTTCTCAGCCGGTATCGGGGATATTCGCTGTGTCCGGATTGCAATGGGTCGCGGCTGCGGCTGGAAGCGCGGCAGGTCAAGATCAACGGGCGCAACATCTGCGAAGTCAGTGCGCTTACCGTCGAAGACACGCTGCAATTCTTCGAGCAAGTGGAACTGAGCGCAGAGGAGGCGGAAATTGCGGACAGGCTGCTGCAGGAAATTCGCGAGCGACTGCGATTTTTGAACGACGTGGGACTGGAATATCTGACGCTGGACCGGCTTTCTTCTACCTTGTCAGGCGGGGAGGCGCAACGGATTCAGCTGGCCACTTCGCTGGGATCGCGGCTGGTGGGAACGCTTTATGTGCTGGATGAGCCGTCGATCGGGTTGCACCCGCGGGATACGCACCGGCTGATTAAGATTCTTCACGGCCTGCGCGATCTCGGAAACACGATTCTGGTGGTCGAGCACGATCCTGACATTATGCGTGCGGCCGATCGGATTCTCGACCTGGGGCCGGGGGCGGGCGAGAACGGCGGCAAGCTGGTTGCCGAGGGCACCTACGAGGAGATTCTGCACAATCCGGTCTCGCTGACTGGACGTTATCTGTCGGGGGATTTGCGGATTCAGCCACCTGCGCTACGACGCAAGCCCGGAGTGCAGCAGATCAAGATTCGTGGCGTGCGCGCCAATAATCTCAAGGGCGCGGACATCAGCATTCCACTCGGCATGATCGTGGCGATTACCGGCGTTTCGGGATCCGGCAAGTCGACGCTGCTGCACCAGGTGCTGTATCGAGCTCTGGCGCAGGCGAAGCAGCAATCCGGAAGCGGAGCAACGGGGCCGGCGGCGAGCTGGGAGAGCCTGGAGGGCGATCAGTTTATTGAGGAAGTAGTGCTGGTAGATCAGTCGCCGATCGGGCGGACGCCACGGTCGAATCCGGTCACGTATATCAAGGCGTTCGATGCGATGCGGGACCTGTTCGCTTCCCTGCCGGAATCGAAGAAGCGCGGGTTCGGGGCGGGACATTTCTCGTTCAACATTCCGGGAGGGCGCTGCGAGACCTGTCAGGGCGACGGCACGGTCACGGTAGAGATGCAGTTTCTAGCTGACGTTGAGCTGATTTGCGAGGAGTGTAAGGGAACGCGCTACAAGCCAACAGTGCTCGAGGTACGATACCGTGGCAAAAACATTCACGAAGTGCTGAACTTGACGGTGAAGGAGTCATTGAAGTTTTTTGCCGAGGCGCCCAAGATTACCGAGAAACTGCGGTCTCTGGAGGAAGTTGGGCTGGGATATCTGCGGCTGGGGCAGTCGGCGACGACGCTTTCGGGCGGCGAGGCGCAGCGCATGAAACTGGCGGCGCACCTGCAGCCGGCCTCGCGGGAAATCAGTAGGGGTGCGTCGGGGAGCGAGGGACGGCTCAAGCGGCGCCTGCTGTACATTTTTGACGAGCCCACGACGGGGCTGCATTTTGATGACGTCAGCAAACTTCTGGCGGCGTTTCGGCGTCTGATAGATGCAGGGGGATCGATTGTTGTCATCGAGCATAACCTTGAGGTCATCAAGACGGCGGATTGGGTTATCGATCTGGGACCGGAAGGCGGGAGTCGTGGCGGCAAGGTGGTGGGAGTGGGGCCGCCGGAAGCGATTGCCAAGCTGGCAGGTTCGTACACGGGAAAGTATCTGGCGCGTATCCTGAACGGCAATGGAGATTCGCGTTCCAATGGTCGCTCGTAGGCTGGTGGTCGCCGCGCTGCTGGCGTGTGTGCCTGCGTTTGCCGGCACGCAGGCTGCGAATCCGACGCCGTCTTCGACACAGACTGATTCGCAATCGCCGGCAGGCGGCTCTTCTTCCAGCACTCATCGCAAAGCCGCACCTTCAAGCCAAGCCGTCCATCACACGAAGGTTGAGGAAGAGGTCGCGCCGCCCGTGGAGCTCACTCAGGCGGAGGAGTTGATTCAGAAAAAAGACTACGCCGGGGCTGAGCCGTTGCTGCGCAAAGTGGCGAGAGACGATCCGGCGAATTATGTAGCGTGGTTCGACCTGGGCTTCGTGGAGAACGGTCTCGGCAAGATGGACGAGTCGATTGCCGCATATCGAAAATCGGCGGAGGCCAAGCCGGACGTTTTCGAGTCGAACCTGAACCTGGGACTTCAACTCGCCAAGACTGGCGCGCCCGATGCGGAGCAGTTCCTACGTGCCGCCACGCAACAGAAGCCCACGAGCCACGTTGGGGAAGGTCAAGCCCGGGCCTGGCTCTCCTTGGCGCACGTGGTTGAGAGAACGAAGCCGGAGGAGGCCCTTGCGGCTTACCGGCAGGCTGCGCTGTTGCAGCCGAAGGACGCTGAGCCTCATTTGGCGGCGGGACAACTTCTGGAGAAGCAGGGAAAGTTCTCGGACGCTGAGAGCGAATACCAGCAGGCGTTTGCGCTGGATGGTTCCGCGGACGCGCTGACCGGCCTGGCCAACATTTACATGCGCGGGCGCCGCTTTCCCGAGGCTGAGGCTGAACTGCGAAAGCTGGTGGCTGCGCATCCCGACCAAGCTGCGGCCCGCACTCAATTGGGGCGAGTGTTGGCGGCGGAGGGTAAGAACGATGACGCAATTGCAGAACTCGAGGCTGGGGCGAAACTGAATCCCGCGGATGCTTCGCTGCAGCGCGACCTCGCTGAGTCGTACGTCCTCGCCAGGAAATATGACAAAGCCGAGGTCGTCTATCGTGCGCTGCTGACCGCCAATCCCAACGATGCGGCACTGCATCAAGGACTGGGAAAGACGCTACTGGAAGAGAACAAGTTTGCTGACGCCGAGAAGGAATTTCTCTCGGCGGTGAAACTCAAGCCCGACATGGGGACGGCTTATGGCGACCTGGCCTTCGCCGCGGGCGAGAACAAAGACTATCCTCTGACCATTAGGGCGCTGGACACACGGGTAAAATTCCTGCCAGAGGAGCCCATCACCTACTTCATGCGGGCTTCGGCCTACGACCACCTGAAGGACTTCAAGCGGGCGGCGGCAAATTATCACCTCTTTCTAAACACGGCCCACGGGAAGTATCCTGAACAGGAATGGCAGGCGAAGCACCGGCTCATCGCCATTGAGCCGAAAAAATGATTCGCCGTGGGGCTGGGATCATGCTTGGGGTGCAGTACCTATTTCGATTGTGGGGAACGGTCCTTCTGTTCGTGTTGGTTGCGAGCGCGGTGGCTGGCGCGGCTCCTAACGGCGAGCCTACGGTCGAGGAACTGAAAGCCAGGCTTTCTTCGACCAGTGTTGGAGAACGGCCACACCTCTGCGTGCAGATTGCGCAAAAGCAGTTGGCGGAGGCGGACAAGCTGTACGGGGCCGCCGAAGTCGAGAAGGGCGAGGCGGCATTGACTGACGTTGTGGCGTTCTCGGAATTGGCGCGGGACTATTCGATTCAATCGCATAAATATCAAAAGCAGACAGAAATTGCAGCCCGAACGATGACTCGCAAGCTTACCGAACTGCTGCATACGCTGGGTCACGACGAGCAGGCGCCAGTGCGGGACGCCATTAGTCGGTTGCAACGCGTGCGAGACGATTTGCTCAAGGCGATGTTTCCGAAAGGGGCGAAATGACTGCTTCCCTAGTGCGGTCTTGTGCGTGCGTGGCGCTGTTGCTGACTGGCATTGCAGCGGAGGCGCAGCGACATCGCGAGCCTCTGACGCAATCGGAAATCGACCAGATCCGCGATGCCAGCTGGGAGCCCAAGCAACGGCTTACGCTCTATGTCCAGTTCACCCGGGCCCGGCTGGTGAAAATGGAGGAGATGCGGACCGATCCCAAGACCAAGGATCGGCCGCGGCAGACCCATGACATGCTCGACGATTTCCTGCTGCTATACGACGAATTAAACGACAACATCGACACCTATGTCGACCGCAAGGACGATATTCGTAAGCCGCTGAAGATCGTGATCGACGCCGACACGGAATTCCAGGCCAAGCTGCGTGCGTTGAAGGGTGCGGCGGATGTCCCGGCGGAAGAATCTCACCAATACGAGTTTGTTCTGACCAATATCCTCGAGACTGTGGACACTTCGGCGGAGGAGCATCGGAAGCTGCTGGCGGATCAAGAAGACGCCGCAAAGCACAAGAAGTTAAATGCGAACTCAAGCGCGAAGAATGGCAAGCCGGAGTGAGGTCTACCCTCCCGTTCTCGTGCTAACCTAGGGTCACTGTGCGCGACGGGCTGCTCGAAATCTTCCAGGAAACCTACCGGGATCTGCGCCCGGCAACTGCCATTCCAGAGCTCAAGATCGACTTCTTTGCTTTCGCCAACGTCAACAATACGATTCGACTGCGTGAGGGGCGGCTACTGGTGCGACTCTCCGATCTGCTGGAGGGGGCGCCGGACGGGGTTCTGCGGGCCATCGCGCATATTCTGCTGGCCAAAATGTACCGGCAGCCGATTGACCGGGGGCAGGCGGCGCGCTATCGAAAGTACGTGGCCAGCCACGAGATCGTGCGCAAGACCCATCTGGTTCGGCAGATGCGCGGGCGCAAGCGGCTGCGCCCTGCGCGCGGACACTTCTATGACCTGGACTCGATCTTCGAGGAGCTGAACACAAGATTCTTCCACGGACTGATGGCGCGGCCGCGGATGAGTTGGAGCCAGACCAAGACCCGCCGCATTCTCGGGCACTATGATCCTGCGCATAACGCGATCGTCATCAGCCGGATCTTTGACCACTACGCCGTACCGGCGTACGTGCTGGAGTACATCGTGTATCACGAGATGCTGCACCTGAAGCATCCGGTCAGGCTGAGAGGAAGCAGGCGCTGCGTACACTCGGCGGAATTCCAGGCGGAGGAGAAGTTGTTTCCCCGGATGACGGAAGCCAACGCATTTCTGAAACGCCTGTAGGAACTCCCGCCTTTCGAGCACATCGCCAGTTCGAATGAAACAATCAACAGAATCTTGAGGTTCTGTGAGGAAGAAAAAACGGTCTTGCCTTTCAATGCATGCAATCCTGGGAAGCGGGTGACGATACACTTACAAATGGAATCAGTGTCATAAGACCCTCGGAGTCATGAATGAAACGAATCTCTCGATTTTCGACGCTGGTTGTGGCGTGTGCAGCCGGATGCAGCTTCACCCTCTGCGCGCAGGATGCGCCCGTGGCCGAAACCCACGGCGTTGTCCTCGCCAACATCGATCACTCGGTAAAGCCGGGCAATGATTTTTATCAGTATGCCAACGGCGAATGGATCAAGCGCGCGAAGATTCCTGCCGATCGCGCCGAAGTGGACGTATGGTCGAAACTGGAGGATGCGAGCAACCAGCGCACGGCTGACTTAATTGAACAGATCGCAAAGTCTGGCCCGGCCGCAGGCTCAGGCGAGCGCAAGGTTGCGGACCTCTACAACTCTTATATGGACGAGGCCGGCATCGAAGCCAAAGGGCTTACTCCTCTTCGCCCCCATCTCGATGCGATCGCAGCCATCCATGACAAGCGAGAGTTGGCGCGCGCGCTGGGGGAAACTCTGAGAGCCGACGTTGACGCGCTGAACAACACGAACTTTCATACTTCCAATCTTTTTGGCATGTGGGTAGCTCCGGGCTTCAATGATTCGGACCACTACACGGCGTATGTCATGCAGGGCGGACTCCAACTGGAAGATCGGGAGTATTACCTTTCCGACAGCGAGGCGATGCGCAAGATTCGGGCGCAGTATCAGACCCACGTCTCGGCCATGCTCAAACTCGCGGGCATCTCTGACCCGGACGCACGGGCGACGCGCATCGTAGAACTTGAGCACGCCATTGCACAGACGCATCGGAGCCTGGCGGAGAACGAAGACATCCACAAAGCTAATAACCCCTGGACGCAAGCAGACTTTCCGGCGAAGGCGCCCGGCCTGGACTGGGCAGAGTACTTTCGCGGAGCGGGGATGAGCCATGTAGACAGCTTCATTGTTTGGCAGCCCGAAGCGTTCAAGGGAGAAGCCGCGCTGGTGGATTCGGCATCTCTGGAGGCTTGGAAGGACTGGCTGGCGTACCACCTGATCGAGGCCTACAGCGGAGTGCTTCCAAAGGCGCTGGCAGAGGAGCGTTTTGCGTTTTTCGGCAAGGTGCTTTCCGGGACGGAGCAACAGCGCCCACGATGGCAGCGGGGTGTCTTCGTGGTGGATGGACTGCTGGGCGACGTGGTTGGCCAAGTCTACGCGCAGCGGTATTTTTCGCCCGAGGCAAAGGCTCAGGCACAAGCCATGGTGGCCAATCTGATTGACGCTTTTCGCAAGCGCATTGAAGCACTCTCCTGGATGGATTCCACCACCAAGGCCGAGGCCGAGGCCAAGCTCTCGACGCTCTATGTAGGCGTGGGGTATCCGGAGACCTGGCATGACTACTCAAACTTTGAAGTGAAGGCGGACGATATCTTTGGCAATATCTGGCGGGGAAGCCTGTCTGAATATCGCCGCCAGCTTGCGCGACTGGGCAGGCCCGTGGACCGGAAGGAATGGTCGATGACGCCGCAAACGGTGAATGCGGTGAACCTGCCGTTGCAGAACGCGCTCAATTTTCCCGCTGCAATTTTGCAGCCGCCCTTTTTTGATCCGCTGGCGCCGGCGGCGGCCAACTACGGAGCGATCGGCACCATCATCGGCCACGAAATCAGCCACACCTTTGATTCGGAAGGCGCCGCATTCGATTCGAAAGGGCGCGTGCGGAACTGGTGGACTCCCGCTGACCTGACGCATTTCCAGGCGGCCACCGCGCAACTTGCGGCGCAGTATGACACCTACAAGCCGTTCCCTGACTTGTCGATTAATGGCAAGCAGACGCTGTCCGAGAATATCGCCGACGTGGCGGGCATTGCGGCCGCCTACGATGGCTATCGAGCGTCGCTCGCGGGTAAGGGGGCTCCTGCGCAGGACGGCCTCTCGGGCGACGGACAATTCTTCATCGCCTTCGGTCAGAACTGGGGAGCGAAAGTGCGGGACGCGGCCCTGCGGCAGGAAGTTATGACGGACCCGCATGCCCCCGGAGAGTACCGGGCCGCCGCGGTGCGCAACATCGATGCGTGGTATGCGGCTTTCCAAGTTCAGGCGGGAGAGAAACTTTACCTTGCCCCGACGGATCGCGTGCGGATCTGGTGAGAATCGAGAATTCGACAGCATCGACTGGGCGGGGTCGGCGCCGCCAGTTTCCGTACGGCACTTCGCTGCAACCTGAAGCATTTCAGGGGCTGAAACGCGCCGTGTGATCCCAATCACACGCGGTTGTGAGGCGGCGGATTGACTGCTTCGGCGGGCGGGGACTATCCTTGAAGTTGAAATTGAAATTCATTTTCAAAATCAAAGGCACTCCTTAAATGCTTCAGGCTTTCATTATTACGCTTCGGGAAGGGGTTGAGGCCGCGCTGATTGTCGGCATTACCCTTGCCTATCTGACCAAGATCGGGCGCACCGAGTTGCGCAAGACCGTGTACGCCGCGCTCATTGCTGCGTTCCTCGGAAGTATCGGCGTGGCCGTCGTCATCTCCCGCACCCATCTTAACGAAGACGTCTTTGAGGGCTGGGTCATGCTGGTGGCGGCCTTCTTCGTCATCACCATGGTGATTTTCATGATGAAGACGGGGCGGAAGTTGAAGGGGGAGATCGAGGGCAAGGTCGGACTGCTGGCGGGCAACGACGCGTGGTTTGGGCTATTTATTTTCATCTTCCTGATGGTGTTGCGGGAAGGGGCTGAGACGGTGCTGATTCTCTCTGCCGTGTCGTTGAACTCGACGGAGTTGATGAGTTTTCTGGGCACTCTGCTGGGGGTACTGGCGGCGATTGCGTTTGGCGTGATGTTCGTCAAGGGCAGCGTGCGCATCAACCTGCAGAAATTCTTCAAGATCACGACCGCGATCCTGTTCCTGGTGGCGGCGCAGCTGGTGATTTCCGGACTGCATGAACTTTCGGAAAGCGGCGTGATTGCCTCTTCGAAGCGCGAGATGGCGATCATTGGCCCGATTGTCAGTAATGACTGGTTCTTTTTCGTGACGATCTTTGCGCTGGCGGCGTTGATGATTCTGTTCGAGGCCAAACGGCGCGAGCCGGTCGCGGCGGCGGCTTCGGCGGCGGAGCGGCGCAAGGCGGCATGGAGTGCGCGGCGCGAACGCATGTGGATGATTTCCGTATTAACATTTTCGTTCGTTTTCATCGCGCTGGTCACGGCGGAATTCGTGTATGCCAAGAGCGTCAGCGGGCTTTCTCCGGCGACCCAGGTTACGTTCGCCAACGGGCGCGTGAGCATCCCGTTGGCGCAGGTTGGGGATGGCGAACTGCACCGGTTCCAGGCGCAGGAGAACGGAACCGCGATTCGCTTCTGGCTGTATCAGAAGCCGGACGGCAAGATCGCGACCGTGTTCGACGCCTGCGAAATTTGCGGGTCCGTGGGGTTTTACAAAGGCGCCAATGGAGTGGTCTGCAAGAATTGCGCGGCGCCCATTAATCCGCAGTCGGTGGGGACGGCCGGAGGGTGCAATCCGGTGCCGCTCAAGGCCACGCAGACGGCGGACGCGATCATCATTCAGGAGGCGGACGTTGCGGCGGGCGGTCGCATGTTCGCGCAACCGTAGTGTTCGTCCGACTGGTTTACGAATCCTTCCGGCGCCAGCAGCGGCGTAAGTTGCTGGCGGGTGCGGCCATCACTTTAGGTGTCACCGTGGCGACGGCAATGATTGCAGTTGCGACCGACATCGGTGACAAGATTAATCGCGAACTGCGTACCATTGGCGCCAACCTCGTTGTCACTCCTCAGGAAGATTCTCTCGACTTGGAAATTGGCGGGGTCAATCTCAAACCTCCAACGGACGGGGCATATCTCAGCGAAGCCGATCTCCCCAAAATCAAAGGGATTTTCTGGCACAACAACATCACGGGTTTCGCGCCGATGCTTCCGGTCAACGTACCGATCGAACACGACAGCAACACTCAGGATGTGACGCTGCTGGGAACTTATTTTGCGAAGCAGGTTTCGTTTGGGACAGACCAGTTTACGACTGGGGTGCGGTCGACGCACCCGTGGTGGAGAGTGTCCGGTGCGTGGCCTGATGATTCCTCGCGGAATGTACTGGTTGGGGAAAGGCTAGCCTCGCGTCTGGGAGAGAAGTCCGGAGATGAGATCACGCTCGCAGGCCGTCAGTTGCGGGTGAGCGGAATTCTTTCGACAGGCGGGGCGGAAGATGATGAGGTCGTGGCTCCGCTCGCGCTGGCGCAAGAGATCATGGGCAGGCCGGGCGCGGTGCGACGCGTGTATATCAGTGCGCTGACCAAGCCAGAAGACGCTTTTGCCCGGCGCGATCCCAAGAGTTTGTCGGGGGCGATCTACGATCGGTGGTATTGCACACCTTATCCGCAGGCAATTGCCCTGCAGTTGACGGAAGCCATGTCGCACTCGCACGCCGAGCAGATCCGGCAGGTTTCGCAAAACGAGGGCGCGGTACTCACTCGCATCGAGGGGCTTATCTTTCTGATTACGCTGGCCGCGCTGTTTGCCTCGGCTCTGGCGGTGTCGGCGGCGATGGCTACCACCATTTTCGAGCGCCGCGCGGAAGTCGGATTGATGAAGGCTCTGGGAGCGGGGAAACTTGCCGTGGCCTCGATCTTCTTTGCGGAGGCGACACTGCTGGCATTGATCGGCGGGTTGGCAGGGTTTGCTTTGGGTACCGTCCTCGCGCATCGGATTGGACATTCAATCTTCAATTCGGATATTTCGATTCCGCCCGTGCTATTGCCGGTGATCCTGGCGATCGCGGTGATCGTGACGTTCGCGGGTAGCGCTGCTGCAATTCGGCGAGCCGTCAGTTTGGATCCGGTGTTTGCGCTGCGGGGGGAACTATGAGCGCGCCCATGTCGCACTCCGCGCGGGACCTCGCGGCCAGAAGGGCACATGTTCCGCATACTTCGATGTTCGTGCGCATGTTGGTGCGGGCGGCGGTGTTGCGGCGCGGACGCGCGGTCTCTGCCCTGTTTGCCATGGTGGTCGCCGCCGCGGTCGCTACCGCCATGTTGAATCTTTATGTGGACGTGCAGGCGAAACTGCGGCGGGAGTTTCGGAACTACGGAGCGAACATTATTCTCGTCGGCAAAGACGGCGATTCCCTGCCCGCGGATGCCTTAGCGCATGTGGATTCCGTTCTTGCGGGCCGCGGCATTGCGGCGCCGTTCGGGCTCGTGGTAGCACGTACCGGTGACGGGCAGCCGATTGTGGTGGCGGGTACGGACTTTGAGCGGGTGCGGCAGTTGGATCGCTGGTGGTCGGTGCGCAGTTGGCCTTCGGCGGCACCCACCTCTCCCGCAGAAAGCGCGCGAGAAGTGGGGCACCCGGCGCTGATTGGCGTGCGTGCGTTGCCGGCTGTGGCACCAAAGAATCAAGCGTTCGATCTCAGCTTTCAAGGACGGATTCTGCACGTCTCGCCGGCGGGCACGGTGCAAACGGGCGCGGCGGAAGACAGCCGCATCTATATCTCGCTGGCTGATTTCACGGCGTGGACTGGAGTTCAGCCCTCGACGATCGAGGTTGCAGCGAGCGGCTCTCCAGAGGAAGTCGCCAGCATCATGAACCAGTTGACGCAGGCGATTCCCGCGGGCGATGTTCGTCCGGTACGTCAGATTATGGAAGGCGAGGCGCGGGTGCTGGGCAAGACGCGTGCGACGCTACTGGCCGCGGCGGCGCTGATCATTCTGACGGCGGCGTTGTGTGTGCTGTCGACGCTCATGGGATGGGTGTTTGACCGGCGACGCGACTTTGCCATCATGAAAGCTCTGGGCGCGTCGGGGCGTCTGCTCAACGGGTTCTTTGCAGCGGAGGCGGCGGTGCTCGGAGCCGCGGGCGCGCTGATCGGGTTTGTGGTCGGGATTGGCATCGCGGCCTGGATTGGCCGGGTTAACTTTCACGCTTCAGTGGTTCCGCGTTTGAGTGTTCTCCCGGTAGTTTTGGCTGGTAGCATGGCTGTGACTTTGTTGTCGGCAATCCTCCCAATCTCGCTGCTCCGCCGGGTGCAGCCGGCGGTGATTCTGAGGGGAGAGTGAAATGATTGAGATCAAGGACGTCACAAAACTCTATCCCGCGAAGGAATCGGGGAACGGATCGGGCAAGGACAACGGCTCGATTCACGCTCTCGATCACATCTCGCTGCACGTGGCGCAGGGAGAATGGCTCTCGATTATGGGGCCGTCAGGATCGGGCAAATCAACGCTGGTGAATCTGATCGGGTGCCTGGACCGGCCTTCATCGGGCGAAATCTGGCTCGATGGGCAAAACGTCGCAGGGATTTCTGCCGCGGATTTAAATAGGGTGCGGGCGGAAAAGATTGGCTTCATCTTTCAGCAGTTTCACCTGATTCCCTTCCTCACCGCGGTGGAGAACGTCATGCTGGCGCAGTATTTCCATAGCATGACGGACGAAAAAGAGGCAGTCGAAGCGCTTACCCGCGTTGGTCTGGGTGATCGCGCGCATCACCTGCCGTCGCAGATGTCGGGCGGGGAGCAGCAACGGGTGTGCATTGCCCGCGCGCTGATCAATGATCCGCGAATCATACTGGCCGATGAGCCAACCGGGAACCTCGATGCGCTGAATGAAGAACTGGTGTTGCGGCTGCTGCGCGAGTTTCATCAGCAGGGGCGCACCATCGTCATGGTTACGCACGATCCTGTAGTGGCGCGACTGGCAGACCGGCGCATTGAGTTCCATCATGGCAAGATTGCTTCCCAAGAGATATTCTCGCTGGCCGACGAAGAACAACTCGACGAAGTCCTGGAAGAACTATGGGTGCTGGCCGAGCATGGAGAGATCGCCGAAGTCGAGCGCATGGAAGTGCACGGGGCGCTGCCGGTGAGCCTGGCGATTGAAAAGATGATAGAGATGGGGATGGTTGTTTCGACGCCGCATCCGCCGCAGCCGCATGAGCACAAGCCATTCGTGAATCCGTGCCATGAGGCGTTGAAGCCCGTAGCGGCGTCCTCGGGCGATGGGACGCTGATTGTCGAACTCACACCGCGCGGGCGCGAACGGGCGGGCAACATTATCCGCCGGCACCGTCTGGCCGAGCGGTTGTTTACCGATAGTCTCGCGATGGACAGCGAATCGGAAATCGAGCAGCAGGCGTGCAAGTTTGAGCACATTCTTTCGCCGGAAGCGACCGATAAGATCTGCACTTTTTTGGGCCACCCACGCACCTGCCCGCACGGGGCGCCGATTCCGCCGGGGCCCTGCTGCGCGGCGCGGGGAATGTCTGAGACTGGGGTCGCTTCGGGGCGCAAGCTCACTCGGAACGAGATGCATGAACGCTGAGCCCGGCGCAGTGGAACTTCTGAGCATCCCGCACCGCCGACCTGCGATCGGCGTATTTGATTCCGGCTTTGGCGGGCTTACTGTCCTTAAAGCTTTACTTGAGCTTATCCCTGGGGCGGACTATGCCTACTTTGGGGATACGGCGCGCCTTCCCTACGGATCGAAATCGGTAGAAACCGTTGCCCGTTATGCGGTCGAGGCGGCACATTACCTCGAGTCTCATGGCGCGCAGATGCTGGTCATCGCCTGCAATACGGCCACGGCGCTCGCACTCGACCGGATTACGGCAGGAACGCGTGTTCCGGTGGTTGGGGTGATTGAGCCAGGGGCGGAGGCCGCTGCGGCAGCGTCCAAGAATCAGAAGATCGTGGTGATTGGGACCGAGGCTACCGTCAGCAGCCACGCCTATCGCAAGGCTCTCGAAGCCCGCGGACTCCACGCGCGGGAGAAAGCGTGCCCGTTGCTGGTTCCGTTGGTGGAGGAAGGATGGGTGGAGCACTCGGTCACGGAGCAGGTTGCACACATTTATCTGGCGGAGGCGTTCGCGGACGGATTTCACGACGCCGATACGCTGGTGCTCGGCTGCACTCACTACCCGCTCCTGAAACCGCTGCTGCATCGCGTGACGCCGGGGCACGTATGCATTGTGGATTCAGCCGAGTCTACCGCCCGCGCGGTGGCATCCCGGCTGCAGCAGTTGGTGCCTACAGCTGCAACCGCGGAAGAACGGCGAGAGCTTCCGCGTCTTAAGTTCTTTGCCACCGATTCGGTGGAGAAGTTCCGGCGGTTGGGAGAACGGTTCTTGGGGCATCCGATTGAGAATGTGCAGCACGTGGATTTGAAAGAATAGGTTTGCGCGCAAGAATCGGATGGCATGCGTGCAATGTCGAGAATTAATCTGTCTTCTGGCAGTTGAAGCCAATCCAATGGATGGTTACGACGCCGAGTCTTGGGCAATGGTGCAGTTTGGGAAGAACTGAGTCGTATCAGGGCATCGCTTTAGCGATGCCGCCAGAAGGCCTCGGAGTTTGACGGCTTAAGCCGCTGAGGTTTGGTCGCCAGAGGGCGCAGCGGCTAAAGTCGGCCGTTCGCTGCGTGAAGGTGTGGCATGCCTGAAGGCATACCCTGATACGAACCTTCCTCGCTGAAACGCTGGGCTAAATTGTTTGCCGCTCCGCGGCTTGAGATTCGGCAGATTCCAGCGGCGAAGTTGAGGCTTACAGTTTCGGGTGGACGATGCAGCGTTTCCCCGCCCTTGCGTCTGAGACAGGCGCCGGGCGCCCGCGCCACATAAACACACCGTATGCATGCACTCGACAATGTAATCTGGCAGGCGCTGACCACTCGGGATGCGCAGTTTGCTGAGAGCTTCGCGGAGGCGCGGCGCTTCGTTCGGGAGGTAGGTCCGTTGGGTGCATTCCGTGAGCATGGGCCTCAGGGCTACGCGTCGTTGGCTGGACTGATTGGACCCGGCGGGACGATCGGGCTATTCCTCGATGACCCGTACGAATCACGAGCCGGTTGGGACTTCGTGGCCGGTGCGCCCCTGCTGCAGATGATTGCCGACAACGGTATAGCGTCGCCCGCCGGGCCGACCGCCCCGGAACTCCTCATCCCGGAACTCGTGGAATTGGGCTCGCAGGACTCGCCAGAGATGATTGAACTCACTGCTCTGACGAAACCTGGACCGTTTGGCAGTCGCACCCATGAACTGGGTACCTACCTGGGCATTCGATCAAAGGGAAAGTTGGTTGCCATGGCTGGCGAGCGTCTGAAGGTTTCGGGCCACACCGAGGTCAGTGCGGTCTGCACCCATCCGGAGCACACGGGCAAAGGCTATGCCGGAATTCTCATGACGGAAGTGATGAAACGGATTCGCGATCGTGGAGAAACGCCATTTCTGCACGTCAGAGAAGACAATGCGCGCGCGGTCGAGATCTACAAGAGGTTAGGATTTCGCCAGAGGAAACGCGGGCACTTTGCAGTGCTGCGCAAGGCTTAGGAAATAACGCGGGCTTACTGGTTATCGCATGTGGCGGCCAGACGCCACCACTACAGCCGCCGGAGCCTGCCCCTGAGCGAAGTCGAAGGGACGGCGGCGTTACGGTCTCAGTACAAGTGAAAGTCAACCTCTACCGCAATCTCAACCCGCACCGGGTGACCGTCTTTCATGGCGGGTTCGAACTTCCAGTTCTTGACGGCTTCGATGGCCTTTTCGTCAAGTCCCATGCCGAGGCTGCTTAGCACGCGGATGTTGCTGGGGCGGCCGTCGGAACCCACAATCAGGCCGAGCGTACAAACGCCCTGGTATTTGGCTTTGCGGGCTTCTTCGGAGAACTCTGGCTCCGGCTGGTAAACGACCCGAGGCGGAGAAACGCCGCCGCCAACGTGGAAGATACCTCCACCCGTGCCGCCGCCCTCACCCGGACCGAAGCCCGGACCCTTTCCGGACCCTACACCACCGCCGCCGCCCGAACCAATACCGCCACCTGAACCAGTTCCGTTCGACGGCAGAATGGCATGCGCCATCGGGTCGCCCAAGTTTGGCATGTTATTCGAGGCCAGTTGCACTTGCGGAGGAATTACAATCGTGGGCTCGACCGCCAGTTTGGGATGCTCGTTGCGCAGCACCACCACGGGAGGCGTGATCTGCGTCATGGAAAACTTGGGAAGCTTGCCCTTGCTCGCCTGCAATACGTCGCGATCACCGCCGCCACCGCCGCCACCCACTTGGGTCTTCGATGGCTTGAGCGCCGGGATTTCTCCTGGGTCGACCAACGTGACCGTAGGCTTGGGCGCAATGATTGCGGTCACGACACGCCGCCCGATCAGCGTGCCGACGACGAGGACGGCAAGAATCAGAATGTGAACGCCAGTGGCGCCCAGAGCGCCAGTCTTCCAATTGTCGTAAAAACCCCAGATATCTTTGACTGGTTCCGGCTTCGATTCCAGCTTGAGGGGAGGGAGTTTTTTGGGAAAGAAAAAATCGTCGAGTTCGCGGAACAGAGACTTGTAGAGGGGCTCTTGGAAGGCGTCTCGGGCCAGTAGCAGGTGCAACTCTGGCTCGTTACCAGAAACATTCGGGTTAATTGGTTCGGATCCCATAATTCCGGTTCGGACGATCTACTAGCCTGCAAGCGTGTCGCTAAGGTAGCATCCCCGGCAAACTCCGGGTAACACCCTTCTTTACACAGATGTTCGGCACACCCGCTAAGTTGCTTGCCTCTGCGCTCGATTTTGCAAGGGAAGCACCCATCGGCCGCCCCACGTTCAGATCGGGCCAGACTACTCCCTGCTTTCTAAAATTGTACCTCTAGTCGCCCCATTCCGACAGTGCATTCCGGTGTGCTTGGCAAATGCCGGAAAGACATGTACTGTGGCCTGTCGAACTGTGGTAAAACCCGAACCACAAAGGACACGAAGCATCAAGAAGACCTACGGCGCAAGGTGTTTTTCCTTCGTGATCCTTCGTGTCCTTCGTGGTTCAGGTCGTCTCCGTCCCTCCACGTTGCCGTTGCATGGACGTTCTCGCCCTATCGTCCCTATAATGAAAAGATTCAATCATTTGGGAGACGCGACCGAGTGCCGCTCGAACTGAAAGCGACCATCAACCTGCCGAAAACTGCCTTCCCCATGAAGGCAAACCTGCCCCAGAACGAGCCCAAAATGCTGGAGCGCTGGGAGCAGATGGGCATCTACGCGCGCATCCGCCAGGCCCGTAAGGGCTCTCCGCGCTACATCCTACACGACGGGCCGCCATACACCAGCGGGCCCATCCACATGGGCACGGCGATGAATAAGTGCCTGAAAGATTTCATCGCCAAATCGAAGACTATGGCGGGGTTTGACGCGCCTTACGTGCCGGGATGGGATTGCCACGGGTTGCCGATTGAGATCAAGGTCGACAAGGAACTGGGTGGCAAGAAGCTGCAGATGCGCCCTACCGACGTGCGCGCCGAGTGCAGGAAATATGCGCAGAAATTTCTGGACTTGCAGCGGACGCAGTTCAAGCGCATCGGAGTCTTTGGGAGATTCGATCGGCCGTATGCCACTATGACTCCACAGTACGAGTCGGTCGTCCTTTCGACGTTCTTTTCGTTTTACGAAAACGGATTCGTCTACAAGGGGCTACGCGCCGTTTACTGGTGCATGCACGACGAGACCGCGCTGGCTGAGGCCGAAGTCGAATATGAGAATCACACCAGCACGACGGTGTGGGTGAAGTATGGGTTGCTCGACGATCCGGCCTCGATTGATGCTGCCTTGGCGGGAAAGAAAGTTTCGACAATTATCTGGACGACGACTCCGTGGACACTGCCGGCGTCGATGGCGGTAGCGTTTCATCCCGATGAAGAGTACGTTGCGCTGGAATCGGGCAGCGAAGTTTACATTGTCGCGTCCCGGCTGGCGGCAGACGTGGCAGCGAAGTGCAATCTGGCGGACCCCGTGCCTTTGGCGCACTTCCCCGGGCGGAAGCTGAAGCGGCTGAACTTTCAGCATCCGTTCCTGGATCGCAAGATTCTTGGCGTGCTGGCCGACTACGTCACTATGGATACGGGAACTGGCGTGGTCCACACTGCGCCTTCGCATGGCGCGGAGGACTTTATCACCGGCATGAAGTACGGACTCGATGCCACAAGCAATGTCGACGAAAAAGGCATCCTGCGCAACGGTCTACCCGAATACACCGGTCAATATGTCTTTAAGGCCAATCCGCTGATCGTCGAACTCTTGCGGACGCGCGGAGCTTTGCTGCACTCGGACAAGCTGGAACACTCGTATCCGCACTGCTGGCGCTGCCACAATCCCGTGATCTTCCGGGCGACCGAGCAGTGGTTCATTTCGATGGAAACGCCGATGCCCGGTGGGACGTCGAAGAACGACACGCTGCGCACGCGCACTCTGCAAGAAATCAAGAAGGTGAAATGGGATCCGGCGTGGGGCGAAGAGCGGCTGTCGAACATGATTCAGACGCGGCCGGACTGGTGCATCTCGCGGCAACGCGTGTGGGGAGTGCCCATCGCGGTGTTCCTCTGCGAGGGCTGCGGCAAGCCGCTCAACGATCACGCGGTCAACCGCAAGGTTGTGGAGTTGTTCGCGCGCTCAGGAGCGGATGCATGGTTCACGCCGGAGTCGGATACGATTCTTCCCGCGGGCACGAAATGTCCGCACTGCTCAGGAACAAAGTTCGAGAAGGAAACCGACATCTTCGACGTGTGGCTGGAATCGGGCGCAAGCTATCTGGCGCTGATCGATGACGAGCCGGATTATCCCTGGCCGGCTGATCTGTATCTCGAAGGCGGCGACCAGTACCGTGGGTGGTTTCAGTCTTCCCTGCTCTGCGCCATGGGGACGCATGCCACTCCGCCGTACAAAGGCGTAGTCACGCCCGGCTGGACGCTCGACGAAAAAGGCCAGGCCATGTCGAAGTCGCGCGGGAATGACGTGGATCCGGTGGATATCTCCAGCCGGCTGGGCGCGGAAGTGGTGCGGCTGTGGGTGGCCTCGGTGGATTTCCGGGAAGACGTGGTGGGTTCGGAAGCTCTGATGTTGCGCGTCGCGGAAAACTATCGCGAGATTCGCAACAAGTTGTTCAAGAACGCTCTGGGGAACTTGTACGATTTCGATCCGCAAGCGAATGCGGTACCTTTCGAGAAACTGGACGCTCTCGACCAGTACATGCTTCGCCAGACGTGGGCGCTGGTTCGCGACGTTCGCAAGTGGTACGACGAATTCGCCTTCCACAAGATCTATCACCGAGTCAATCATTTCTGCGTGGTCGAGCTCAGCGCGTTCTATTTCGACGTCATCAAGGACCGGCTCTACACATACGCCCCGAATTCGGAGGGACGCCGTTCGGCGCAGACCGCCTTGTGGCGCATCTGCGAGGCCATGGCGCGTTTGCTGGCACCGATTTTGAGTTTTACGTGCGAGGAGGTCTGGCAGCATTTGCCGAAGATGCCAGACCGTGAGGAGAGTGTGCACCTGGCGAAGTTCCCCGAAGCCGCCGAGGTGCTCGGTAGCGCATCCGTCCTGGAGAACGATCCGCAACCGGCCGACTGGACCACGCTGCTCGCGGTGCGGGAACAGGTGATGAAAGCGCTGGAAGAGGAGCGCAACACCAAGAAGATCGGAAAGAGTCTGGAGGCGCAATTGGTGGTCACGGCTGCCGATCCAGCTTATTCCGTGCTGGCGCGCCATCGAGACGAACTCCGCTACCTGTTCATTGTGTCGGCGGTTGAACTCGTGCCGGGATCGGGCAACGGTACCGGTGGAGTACATGTTGAAGTGAAGAAAGCCGACGGAGCCAAGTGCGACCGCTGCTGGAACTACTCGACGCACGTTGGCGAAGACTCGACATATCCTATGGTCTGCGAGCGCTGCAGCGCGGCGCTGAAAGAACTGGAAGCGCACGCTCATTGATGAAACCGACTTCGGCGCGCACCCTACATTTTCTGCTGGCTCTGGTCGTCGTACTGCTTGACCGGTGGACGAAGCGGCTCGTCTCCGCCCACATCGCGATCTACACGCACATCCAGATCATTCCAGGATTTTTTCAAATCACCCACACCGAGAATACGGGTGCGGCTTTCAGCCTTTTTGCCGATTCCCCGGCGCATTGGAAGACCTCGGTGCTGATTGGGTTCTCGATCATCGCGATGGTGATTGTGTCGGTGCTGTTATGGAGGCAGGCGCGCGCGTTGACGATCACGGGGATCGCGCTGTCTCTGATTCTGGGAGGCGCGGTGGGGAACCTTTGGGACCGCGTGGCCAGCGGACGGGTAGTGGATTTCTTGCTGTTTTACGTGAAGCAGTATCAGTGGCCGGTGTTCAATTTAGCGGATAGCTCGATTGTGGTCGGGGCATCGCTGCTGGTGATCGAAATTCTGTTTCATAAATCGCCGGCGGATGAGACGCCGGCGATTTGAGAATATAGAAGGCCTTCAGAGGCTAAAAAAGCCCGCATTTTGTCTGCCCCCTAACGGCACGGCTGAAGCCGTGCCCTTCCCGGAAGGTCGTTTGAATCCGTGTTGATCTGCGCGACTCCGTGGCGAAGAAGTTCTTACGGCGCGCCGTAGAGCTGTTTGTAGACAGCGGCGTTGCGCAGGATGGCCTGAACGTATTCGCGGGTTTCGGTGAAAGGGATCGACTCCACAAATTCCGGCGAGTCGCGGTACTTGCCCTGTCCCATCCACTCCTCGACCCGGTCGGAACCTGCATTGTATGCGGCCAAAGCGTGTTCGAAGGATCCTCCGAATTTGTCGACCATGCCGCGAAAGTAGCGGGTACCGAGTTGCAGGTTGACCACGGGGGTGAATAGTTGAGTTGGATTGTAATGTTTCAATTGAACCTGGTGGGCGACCACCTGGCCGGTTTTCGGGAGCAATTGCATGAGTCCCACGGCATTGGCGCGTGAAACGGCCAGCGGATTGAACTCCGATTCCTGCCGGATCAGCGACGCCACCAGATAGGGATCAAGCCCGTTGGCCACGGAGAATCGTTTCAGATCAGACCAGTAGGGGCGCGGAAACAGGGCTTCCCAATATGCCCGCGGCAGAATCGGAATGTCGACTGCAAAATAACTGGGGACGGAGCGCTTCATCACTTCGATGGCGCGGTCATAATGTCCGGTATCGGTGTAGAGTTGGGCAGTCTCTGCCGGTCCCCAGTTTCCGCCGTCGGCGCTGGCGGCCGCCTGCAATTCGCGGACTGCAAAATCCACCAGTCCGCCATTGCCCAGCAGTTCTGCCTTCTGCAGGTGCAGATCCTCGGTGGGTGGTTCCGATAGAGACACTTTGTCGCCGTGTTCGATCGGAGGAATGCGATCGAGCAGCGGATACTGGCCGGGTGGATCGGTGCCCTCCGGAAGTTTCTTCAAGCGCTCCCGCCCTAATTCAGCGTAATAGTAGTTGCGAAAGCGGTCCGACAATTTCTGGTAATAGGCGCGGGCCATGCCGGGCTGGTTGTCTTCTTCTGCCAGGCGCGCCCGCCAATACAGAGCGGCGGAGGTCTCGTTGGCCCCGGGATACATCCCGATCTGTTCGTCGAACTGCTTCTTGGCTTCGTCGTTGCGTCCAAAGCGGAGCGTGAGCCATGCGGCTTTCCAGTGCGCATAGGAGGCGCGCGATCCAGTGGGAAAGCGCTGCTGCAGTTCACGAAAGGCGTCGAGTGCCTGATCGTACTCGTGATGCACCAGATGCAGATTCGCCACCGAGAGCAACGCCTGTTCAAGCCATGGACTGGTGGGCGCGGCCTGACGCAATTCGTCTACGGTGCGGTAAAAGGTTTCATTCTCGTTCGACGCCCAGGCAACTTCACCGAGAATGTAATAGCGCTGCGCATTCTGCTCGGCGGTAGCGCCTGCCAGCGTGGTTAACTCCGCCTTGGCCTCTCGGTTTCGCCCGCTGCGGTGCAGAGCGTCCGCGAGCGCGAGTTCCGCTGCCGGACGCGATTCCGGGGTGGCGTGGCTCGCGAGTTCGCGATATTCGTCCGACGCGTCGTTATAACGCTTGGCCTTCATCAGCAAGTCCGCCCGGATTTTGCGTTGCGCCGGTGTCGCGGACGGCATCGCGGGAAGCTTTTTCAACTCGGCGTACGCCTGATCGGCTTCAGCCGCGGTCGGCATCTTGTAGTAGACATTCGCGAGAGCTTCGGCTGCCTTCGCGGTTTGCCCCAACGCGGCATAGGCCCGGCCCATCGCAAACTCTATGTCGGATCTAGCGGGCAGACGATCTTTCTCCAGCAGATCGACGGCTTCGGACGCTCGTCCTTCGCTGATCAGGGCATTCCCATAACTCAAGTGCGCGTCGCGAACCAGCAGCGAATCCGGATACGTTGTGTTGAAGTTGGCCAGTGCGGCGAGACCTTCGGCCTGATGGCCGGTTTGCAGGTAGCAAGTTCCAAGGTGGTAGGCGACGTAGTCGCCTAAGTCGCCGGCCAGCGGCTTGGCGCGGTTCAGCGGGTCAATGGCCTTCGCACAATCGTGGTCGAGGACGTGCGCGTATCCCACAACGAGCCATGCCAGTGCACCGGCGTCTTCTTTGGAATGCGCGCGCGCGTAGGCTTCGACTCCGGAATAACCCGCTGGAGAGCGGTCTTGAATCAACTGCTGCGCCATGGGGCGCAAGGTCGTGGACGCGACAAATGCCTGGCGGATGCGGCGGACGCGCGGAGACATCGGCCGTCTTTTCCTCGCGGTCGCGGGATGAGTCGATGCACTGCCGCTCTTCTTCGCGGGAGCATGGGCGCCCGCGGGTTTGCCTGGGGCTGGGGGAGATTTCGTCTGCGCAGTCTTGTGCGCTGGTGTCTTCGGAGCAGATTGATCCGGTGCAGCCGCGGTCGAGCCAGACTGTTGGTCGGAAGCCGCCGGAACTGAGGCTTGCTGGGGAATCGCCCATGCAACCGAATGTGTGCCGCTCAACAGCCCGCACAGTACGCCAAGTGCGAGCACCCACCACCACTTGAGACCCAATCGAACCACCTTAGTATTTTTCGCGCGGAGACGCGAATACCAGAACCTGTTGTGAGACTCTCTGCAGAACACCTACTTGCGGAAGTTGGCGCCCATGACCGAAGTATCATCCTCCGCCAGGCTGCGTACGACTTCCTTCTGAAAGTAGTCACCAGTGGCCGCTGCGGTCGTGCCGTAGCGCTTTTGGAACGTGGAGCGGCTCTTATCAATATCTTCTTTCAGGCGGTCGTAGAGATCCTTGTTACGGCGGCCTTCCGCCACCTTCGCCTGGTTGTACAACTTGATCTCATCCACCAGCAGGCGGGCAAAGCGCTGCGCCTTGCGGTGCGTATCGGCGTCCTCCGCAGACATCCCCGCGAAGGGGTCGGCCGCGGGTGCGGATGCTGCGGCCCCCGCTGATGCTGCATGCGCGGCGACTTCGACAACTTCTGCGGCTGGTTCAGGCTCGGGCTCAGGCGTCGGCGCGATGTGTTTCGGAGTGTGAGCTGCGAAGGGATCCGAAAAAGAACTGACGGCTTGCGCGGGCGGCGCAACTGGCGGGCGCTCCATGCTCGGCGACGCATCGCCGATGTCTTTTTGCGCCTGCTTGCGCAGCGAGGTTACCTCGAGCCACGCGCTCGTAGTCATCACCAGCACTTCAAGAGACGCACCGTCAAGAACGTTATTCGCGCCGCCGTCAGCGTAGAGCAGCGCGGCCACTTTATCCTTGAGAACCAGCGGCAGCACCATGATCTGCTCGTTCTCGGGACCGCCAAACTGCTTCACGAAGCGCGGGTCCATTTCGGCCACGTTGGCCGGGGTCACGATGCGGTTCTGATAGGCGTGGGCCGCAGGACCGGCGGTCATGTCCAGGGGAAAATCTTTGACGGCATCGTCCTCGCCCAAACCGCGGGCTTGCCATCCGCTCGCCGATCCGGCTTTGACGACGAACAGCGCGAGGCGCGAGCCGTATGCGCTGCCGGCATCGAGCAACGCGCGCAGGATTTCTTTTTGTGTGGTGCCGGCGTGAATGCTGGCGACGGCTTGCACGAGACTGCCCGAAACCACGCTTCCCGCGCCCCTTTCCACGGCTGCGGCGGGCGCCGCGGGCAATTCCGCGAGGACGCGCTCGACCAACTCGGCCTGCAACTTTGGAAGTTGGCGTTCGAGAACCTGCGCCACCGCACGCTCGACGATTTGCTGGAGTTCCTTGCTGTCCGCCATGCTCAGAGAACCATTCCCATGACCCGAGTCTTGCCTGCCACCACGCACACCCGAAAGACACTGCCCTAAGTGCTGATTATACGGCACTTGTGCGCGAGCCTTAGAGTACTTCGGTACCTGTTCGTCCGCATCAAACCCGGCTCTTTGCACTCTATCGCAAAAGTTTCTTCCCGCCTATGTCAAAGCCATTGAGCAGGCAGGCAGGTTATCAAGTCGAGCAACAATACGATGTAACCCGCGTTGCAAAAAAAGGCCCCGCGTGTGCGAGGCCTCCCACCGGGTCTAATGTTTAGTCCCCTGTGCCCGACAACTTCACCGTTTGCGGACTGTTATTCGCACTGTCGTTGACGGTGAGGGTACCAGTCGCCGCGCCTTTTACTGTCGGAGTAAACGTTATGCTTATCTTGCAGCCTGTATTGCTCCCCAGTGTGGTCGTGCAGGTCGTCGTAGCAACTGCGAACGGCCCCGTGATTGAGTACGAGATGCCGGTCAGCGTACTGGGCAGGTTATTTCTCAGGGTTACGGTCTTGGCGGCGGTGGTCGTGCCGACTTTTGTAGTTGGGAAGCTCAAGACAGCCGGCAAAAGCGTGGTCTGCAGCTCGCCCTTACCCGATAGTGGCACAGTCTGCGGACTGCCGGGAGCATTGTCAACGATGCTCACCGAACCGGTCATCGAACCCACCACCGTAGGCGAAAATGTGACCGTGACCTTGCAAGTCTTGCCTGCGGTTAGCGTTGTTCCGCAGGTATTGGCCGAAATCGCAAACGGTGAGGCCGTAGTGAAACTGTTGAAGTCCAGTATCGCATTGCCACTGTTCACGTTCTTGATCACGAACGATCGGGTGCCAGTGGTGTCAATCGCCTGACTGAAGAAGTTCACGGAAGTAGGCGTGAACGTCGGCGCGAGCATTACGCTTTGCGACCAGCCAAAGATCGATCCACCATCTGCGCCGTAAAAGAAACCGTTGCTGGCCTGTAGCAAAGGACCATTGCTGACGGGAACGGTATAGCAGCAGAAAGTGAAGACCGGATTGTATGCACCGCTCGCCGTAATCTCGAAGAGAGTCGCATCCTGACTGGTTGGCGATGCCAACGCCGTTCCGTAGAAGTTGCCGTCGCTACCCTGCACCAGTCCAGACGGGATATAGCCGTTCGAGCAATTCCCGGCCGAGCAAAAACTATAGAGCGTGGTCAGGTGGCCTTCCGGCGTGATTTTGAAAATCGTTCCACAACCCGCGGTATTGCTACAACCTGAGCCCGTTCCGCCCATCCCGGTCGTGCCGTAAAAGTTGCCATCCGACGCCGCAACCAAAGCTGCCTCCGGGGCGCTGCCGTCGGCGCAATTGGTCAAAGCGCAAAAACTGTAAAGCGTGTTGAACGTACCGGAGGAGCTGATCTTGAAGACCATTCCTCCTCCCAGGGTCCCGGCGTGCGCTCCTCCTGATGAGGTTGTGCCGTAGAATTCGCCATCCGATCCCTCCACCAGCGTAACAACTTCGCCCCCTCCATTCGGGCACAAGCCGGGGCCACAGAAGCTATAGAGGGTGGTGAGAGACCCCGCAGGCGTGATTTTAAAAACTGTCCCCGACTGATAGGCCCCGCCACTCGAAGTCGTACCGTAGAAGTTCCCATCGGTGCCCAGCAACAACCCCATCTGCGGGGACGCGCCATCGGCGCAGGAGTTGACCGAACAAAAATCGTAGAGCGTGGTCAGAACGCCGCCCGAGGTGAGCTTGAACACTGATCCTGTATTTGTATTCGCCCCGCCGAAATAGGTCGTACCGTAGAAGTTCCCATCGCTGTCCTGTATCAGGCCGCCATTGATGAATTCGCCATCGGTGCAGACTCCTACGCTGCTGACTTGCGAGCAGAAGTTGTAGAGCGTAGTGACGGTAGAGCTGTTGAGCGCAACCTGAAAGACAGTCCCTCCGCTGTTACCATCACCGTGCGTTCCGCCTCTCTGGGTCGGCCCGTAGAGGATCCCGTTCGGTCCCTGCGTGAGCGGAGCATTCGGAAACCATGCCCCGTTGCCGCTGGTAAAATCGCCGATATCTTGAAACGTCTGCCCCTGCGCGGCGATCGCTGTTAACGAAAGCAGTCCCGTCAGAAGAGTCATTCTTGCAACTTCAAAAGCCCTCACGGCACCTCCTCGGGCGCAAGGCCCAGCCGGGTCAATTCTACTCCTGCTGGCGTAAGCCGAAAGTTGACAGGTTGCGAAATGCAGGTCGGTCAATGCTGTGGGACTAGTCGAGTGGGACTGGTCGAGTTGGGCAAATCGGCTGGGTCCCGGTAGAATAGTAGCTTCGTCGGAAGGGCCAGAATTTACCGGGAAAATACTGCATCGCCAAGCGAATGGGAGCCATCCAAAACAAAGTAGCAGGACCAGTTAGCGAAGAGTTGACCCTCGTCCAAGCGGCCAAACGAGGCGACGACTCGGCGTTTGAGGAACTGGTCCGCCGGTACGACCGGAACGTATTTCGGATCGCGCAGCACATCACGCAGAACCGCGAAGACGCGGAAGATGTGGTGCAGGAAGCGTTCCTGAAGGCGTACCGCAACCTGGCGCAGTTCCAGGAGCAGTCGAAGTTTTATACCTGGCTGGTCCGGATCGCAGTAAACGAAGCGCTGATGAAATTGCGCCGGCGCAAGCCGGAACGCACGGTCTCGTTAGACGAAGACATTAAGACGGAAGACGATTCCCTTCCCCGCGAAATCGCGGACTGGAGTCCGAATCCGGAGCAGCAGTACACGCAGTCCGAATTGCGGGAGATTTTGAGCAAGACGATTCAGGGCTTGCCCCCGGGCTTTCGGACGGTGTTTGTGCTGCGCGATGTAGAAGGACTTTCGACCGAAGAGACCGCGGCTGCGCTGGAGTTGAGCGTACCGGCGGTGAAGTCGCGGCTGTTGCGCGCACGGCTTCAGCTTCGCGAGCGGCTGGGAAAGTATTTCCAGCGAAGAGAGAACGGCAATGGCAAGGACGGCGAGAAGAGTTCCGATGTTAAAACGGGCGATGTTCCGAGTGGAGATGGCAACCAGTGAAATGCTCTGAATTCCTGACCGAGCTGACCAGTTATTTGGACGGCGTGCTCGACGAAAAAACAAAAGTCGAGTTGGAAAACCATCTTTCCTGGTGCCACAACTGCTACGTCGTTTGCGACACGACCAAGAAGACCATCGAGATTTACCGCGACTCCCAACTCTACGAATTGCCCGAAGAACTCCGCGGGCGCCTGCGATCGGCCATCATGACCAAGTGCCAGCAGCACAAGAAGCGCGGCCCGCAGGGCGTATGAAGTCCGTGTGAAACGTTTTTCCTCCTCGCGTAACTATATCTAGGACAAAGGCTTCGGGCTTTCTTGTCCGATTTGGCAACCCCTTGTTGCGAAATCCTCAACCTTTTTGGCAATCGGTGAATCTAAGTATCTGAGTGATTGCGTTCCCAGATCGTGAAGAGGGCGCTCACTCTCAGTAAACCCCCAGGACTCGGCATACACGCTCAGGTATGGAAGGTGGGTCATGATTGGAAAACTGATGGAGGCAGTCTTCGGCTGCCGGCACCCTCGTTATAGCTTTCCCGTAACCGTTCGTCGGGCCATGCGACGCCCCCAGGCCGCTGCTCTGACGGGAACCTATGTCGCTTGTCTCGATTGCGGCAAAGAATTTGCGTACGACTGGCAAGAGATGAAGGTCATCACTTCGCCGGAGCGCCATCGCGAGCGACTGGCCGAACTGGCCAAAAACGCCGCATAAGGCAGGAATCGCAAGGCCGTGTGAATGGCCGGCGCTGAACCGCAGCACGAAAGAAATTCAGGGCGTTGATTTGCTCTCCCCAGAGCCGCAGGCAAACCGCTTGCGGCTCATCTTCTCAGACGTGATTCCGAAGATCGATCGCCAGAAAATGCCCCGTGAACCAGCGGGGCATTTTGCGTGCAAGATATTCGCTCGGCGAAAGCTTCAGTGCGCCGGATAATCTGCCGGGATCGGCACCGGAACTCGTTTATCAATGGGCACGAATTCCCGCTCGGCGTGTCCTGTGTAGACCTGGCGCGGCCGTGCGATTTTCTGCTCGGGATCGGTGATCAATTCCTGCCACTGTGCCAGCCATCCTGCGGTCCGCGGAATCGCGAACAGCACGGTGAACATCTCAGGCCGGAAGCCCATCGCCTGGTACATGATCCCGGAATAGAAGTCGACGTTGGGATACAGTTTGCGCTTCACGAAATAGTCGTCTTCCAAAGCGATGCGCTCGAGTTCCAAAGCGATGTCGAGCTTTGGACTGCGCCCCGTGACCTGAAACACCTGCTCGGCGCACCAGCGGATGATTTTCGCTCGTGGATCGTAATTCTTGTAGATGCGGTGCCCAAAGCCCATCAGCTTGATCTGGCCTTCCTTGACTCGCTTGATGTAGGCCGGAACATGATCTTTCGAGCCGATCTCGTCCAGCATCTTCAATACTTCTTCATTGGCGCCGCCATGCAGAGGCCCGGCCAGGGCCGAAGCAGCCGATGCAACCGAAAGATACGGATCCGCCTGCGAACTGCTCACCGAGCGCATCGCGTTGGTGCTGCAGTTCTGCTCGTGGTCGGCATGCAGAATGAACAGAATGTCGAGCGCGCGGGCCAATGCGGGATTCGCCACATACTTCGGCTCCACCATCTTCCACAACATGTTCATGAAATTTTCGGCGTAGCTCAGATCGTTGTCGGGATAGACATAGGGGAAGCCGACGTTGTGCCGGTATGACATGGCCGCGATGGAAGGCACTTTCCCGATGAGCCGCGTGATCTGGTGCATCCGGTTGGCGGGATCGTGAATCTGCTTGGCGTCCGGATACACGCTCGACAACGCCGCGATCGTGCTGACGAACATCGCCATGGGGTGCGAGGAATAGCGGAAGCCCTCCATGAATTTTTTCGTGGTTTCGTGCAGCATGGTGTGATGCGTGATGTCGTAGACCCAGGCGTTTAATTCCTTCTCGGTGGGAAGTTCGCCGTGCAGGAGCAGGTAGGCAACTTCCAGAAAGTTGCAGCGCTCGGCCAGAACTTCAATGGGATACCCACGATAGCGCAGAATTCCCTTATCGCCGTCGATGTAGGTAATGCTGCTCCTGCACGACGCCGTGTTCATGAACGCGGGGTCGTAGGTCATCAGCCCGAAGTCGTCGGAGCCGGTCTTGATTTGCCGCAGATCCATGGCCCGGATGGTGCCATTCTCAACTGGAACCGTGTACGACTTGTTGGTGCGATTGTCGGTGATGGTAAGTGTGTTTTCTGGCATGGGAATATTCCGCCTTATCCGCGCGCAATGAAATCAAGCCTAGTCGAGCCTACGTCCGTTCCCCGCGTTCGATCTGTGATTAGAATCACAGCCAACTGTGAGGGACCTAAGCAATTTTATGCCAAATCTCGCTTCCCCGTTGGCGGCAAAGCTTTTGTCACGCTTAGGCCACGGGGCAGGAGGATTCTATGTGCTATTGCACGGGCGCGGGTTTGAGAGCGTAAGCCCGCTGCGAAAGCCATTTTGAACAAAACAAAACCGGCGGCCCGAGGCCGCCGGTTAAGGCTTAGGGAACCTCTGAAGAACTCTGCGATCCACAGGGGAAGCGGTTAGGGTGTAAGTCGAGGTGAAAAGGCGAATGCGACAGCAAACTCTGGCGGCGCAGACGGGCT
>OBLW0100000020.1_pt1 | contig 112301 bp, 103 predicted proteins | sample 1520161 | NCBI WGS metagenome assembly OBLW01 (sample SAMEA3539309, study PRJEB22396) | soil metagenome | biome: tundra; feature: field; material: soil | place: USA | collected 2010-05 | depth 0.15 m
AGGATCTCGCTCAGCCAACTGCACAACCGCTGCACGCGCTGCGTCTTGTCGAAGTAACTGCCCAGATCTTTCTGGAAGGTCACATGCTTCAGCGATTCCAACCGCTCCAGCAGGCATTTCTTCTGATCAGTCTCCCAGAAGAACCGCGCATCGTTGAAACGCGCCCGTAGCACGCGTTCGTTTCCATGGCGGATCAGCCCCTGCGGGTCGCTATCGGTATTCAGCACGGCCAGAAAATGTGGGGCCAGTTTCCCGTTTGCATCTTCAACCGCGAAATATTTCTGGTGATCGCGCATCACCGTGACCAGCACCTCTTCGGGCAGCGCCAGGAACTGCGGATCGAATCCGCCCAGAATTGCCGACGGGAACTCGGTCAGATTCACCACCGTGTCGAGCAGCGCCTGGTCCTCGCGCCAGCGTGCGCCCGGAACGGTGCGCGTCGCTGCGTCCAGCGCTTTGCGAATCTGATGTTCACGTTCCGCGCGTCCCAAAACTTTGGCCGCTCGCAGTGAATCAATGTATGCCGATCCTGCCCGCGGTATGGTCACCGCGCCACCCGTCAGAATCCGATGCCCGCGCGAGCTGGTCCCTGCCCGGATGCCCTCAAACTCCAGCGGAATCGTTTCCCCGTCGAGCATCGCAACCAGCCAGCGCACCGGACGCACGAAGCGTTCGTTCGGCTTGCGCCAGTACATATTCTTGGGCCAGTAAATTGTGGATAGTTCTTTGGGCAGGCCCTCGGCGAGAATCTCGGCCGCACTCCGTCCCTTCTTCGTGACCTTCGCTGTTAGGTACTCGCCCTTGGGAGTAGTGACTTTCTCAAGTTGCGCAATTTCCACGCCGGCCTTCTTGGCAAAGGCGTGGGCCGCGGGCGTAGGCTGACCATCTTTATAAGCGACGTTGACGGAGGGTCCCGTGATTTGTTCGACCACGTCGGCCTGCGAAGCGGCAATTCCAGCCGCCATCACTGCCAAGCGACGCGGTGTATCGAAATGCGTAACTTCATGGCTGGACAACCGCTCGCGGCTCAGCAGCGCCTCGACCCGTTCGCGCAGCTCCTCGGACGCCGCCGCGATCATCCGCGCCGGAATCTCTTCGCATCCGATCTCTAGCAGGAAGTCTGGCATGCCTTCAAACCATCCAGTGTTTCAAAAGGTCGCATTTCTCGAATGTGATGGAAATCACAACTAGCCTGTGCAAACCCAAAACGGGACGTAACTACCATCAGCTTACCGGCGATAACGCTTCTTTTTTTGCCTTAGGTTTCTTCCGGTTGGTGGGTTCAGACTCGTCGGACTTCTCCGCCGCAGGCTCGCTTCTCTGCTGGTCGCTTTTTTGTTGATCCACCCAGGCCTTCGCGATGCCAACAGCCAGCGCCCGCACCCGTGCGATCACGCCCACGCGCTCAGTCACCGAAATCGCTCCGCGCGCATCGAGGACGTTGAACAGATGCGAGCATTTTAGGCAAAGGTCATAAGCACCGAGCACGGGGAAACGCTGAATCTCCCTGGTCAGATCGCTGTAAATCCCCTCATCTCGGTCCGAGGCATGCTGCATTGCCTCGCGTTTCTTCTTGAAGCCTTCGTATTGATCCAAGAGCATTGAGCATTCCTGCTCATACAACCTAAAGTGGTCCCAGAGGCTTGGTACGAGTGCCAACTCGAAGTTGTACACCGAAAACTGCAGCTCATCGGCCAGCCGCACATCGCCATACGTCACCACGTGTCCCGACTCCGGATCGCGCGCCCACACAATCTCGTAGATCGAATCCACATCCTGCAGAAACGCGCCAATGCGCTCGAGGCCATAGGTCAGCTCAACCGAAATCGGAAACAGATCCACGCCGCCACACTGCTGGAAATAGGTGAACTGCGTGATCTCCAGCCCGTCGAGCATGACCTGCCAGCCCACGCCCCACGCACTTAGCGTGGGCGCTTCCCAGTTATCTTCTTCGAACTTGATGTCGTGCTGGCGCAGATCAATCCCAATCGCTGCCAGCGACTCCAGGTACAACTCCTGCACGTTCTCCGGCGGAGGTTTCAGAATCACCTGCAACTGCATGTGCTTGAACAACCGGTTGGGATTCTCCCCATAGCGCCCGTCCGCCGGACGCCGCGACGGCTGCACATATGCAACTTTATAGGGCTTCGGCCCCAACACGCGCAGAAACGTCTCGGGCGCCATGGTCCCCGCCCCAACTTCAACATCGTAGGGCTGCTGCAATACACATCCACGCTCCGCCCAAAAGGCCTGAAGCCGCAGGATAAGTTCCTGAAATGTCAGCGGATTGGACGAGGACGGATTCACAGATTCGGCTCTTGGCTCTTAGGCTTTTGGCTCTTGGTCAATACCCCAGAATGCGAGTGGTCACTCGAACTCCTACAGCGCAGACGGAGTCAGCAGGTTAATCAACGATTGTAATGGAAATGGCTGTCGGCCGTCAGCTATCCAATTCCGGCAGCTTCAGCCACGCGAGCGCAAAGATCAGCAGCGCGACGATTAGAAACGAAGTGGGCGCGGCAAAGAAATAACGCAAAGCAACGGCGGTCATCGCGGCCAGCCAGATCGTGTTGATCAGCGCCACTCGCTTCAGCAGTCCGGCGCGCTCCCGGGCGAGGACCAGGTCGAGCGCTCCCATGGCAAGCGCGGCTAGCATGAACGAAATGCTGAACCCGCGCAGGAAATTGTCCATACTGCGCATCGACCCCATGACATTGAACTTGTAGTTCGACATAAGGTCGAACAACTGCCGCTCCGTGTCGTTCGCGGGCACGGGCTTTTCGAACAGCGACAGTGCGTGCACCAACCCCAGCAGCAACAGCAAGACCGACCCGGTCGTGAACAATCGCCTTCCCCATTTGTCTGTCATGACGGTCCTCGTGGCGTGCAGTTATAGCACAAGTGGGCGGGTGTAAGACCGTCTGAACCCCGGCTAGAACCCGCCCTTCTCTAGCATACCGGCTGTGACCAGCTTCTTCTCCATATGCCGCTGCAAAATTTGAATCAGAAATTTTCGCAGGTCCGCTCCCTGCGACTTCGGCCACGGCACCCCCGCAAAGCTTTCCACCGGAGCGCGAAACATCTGCGCGGCCATCGTCCGCGAGTCAGCTGAAATTTCGGACGATGCCAGACGCTTGTCGTCGGGGCACATCAGGCCATCCGCCAGCGCGTGGAAATAAGCGCGGCTGCCGTTCAGGCTGCGGCCGCAGACGATGCACTCCGTCAATTCAGGCAGGAAGCCGACCAGCCGCGTCAGCCACAGTTCAAAGTATGTGATCGGCATCCACACCTCCGAGCCCGTCAGAACATGCAGCACCGAAAGTGTCAGGCGGAAGATGGCGTCGTTGGCCTCGCGGTCGGGCAGCAGTTCGTCGAGCAATTCGGCGACGTGGCCCAGAGCCACCGCCCGCGCATAACTGACCTCCGACGTCATCGGAGACTCCAGCACCTCGCAGGCATCCAGTCGCGCCAATTCCTGCCCTTCGCGAACGTCATAGAAGGCCCGCACATAGGTCAGCGGCTCGAGAGCTCCACCGAATCGCCGCTTCGACTTCTTGGCCGAGCGCGCTACGCCACGGACTTTGCCCTCCGCACGCGTGAACAGCGTGACCAGCAGATCGGCCTCGCGCAGCGGATAGCTGCGCAGCACAATCGCTTCCGACTCTCTCAGGGCCATGGGAATTCTACGATGAAGGCTTGATTCTAGTGGAAGCAGCTTCAACCGTCAGCTTGGGGCGTTAACAGCGACCGGAGTGCCTCTACAATCAAATCCGCCTTTCGATATACTTTCAGGAACGTGAAAACAACTATTGCTGTTCTTCTCGTCATCTCCCTTTTCGTCACACTCGGCCTCGCCGAGGAAACCTCCTTCAGCCGCGTCGCTGCGCCCGACTCGAAAGGAAGACTAACCAAGGCCGTCCTGACTCTCAGCGACGACCACAAGGCAGTCGAGGTGCAACCCGCCAAGGGCACCACCGTGAGTATTCCTTACGCTGAGATCTACAAGTTCTCGTACGAGTACACCAAGAAGCACCGCGTCAACGAAGAATCGATCTTCACGGCCGCGATCGGAGTGGGGGCCATTGTCATGTTGACCAAGTCGAAGAGTCATTGGCTCGAAATCGACTACCGCGAGGGCGACATCCCGAAGTCGTTCGTCCTGCGCATGGACAAGCATGAATACATCCGCATTCTCGATGCGGTGAAGGCCCATACTGGCAAAGACGCGGAGATCCTGGGAAATGCGGATAAGCGATAAAAACGGCAATCAGGAAGATTCCGAGCCCACTCTCAAAAGCAAGAAAGCGCGCGCCCCGGCAAGGACGCGCGCCATGATCCCCATCAAGGCCAAGAGCTAAACGGCCAGAAGCTATTTACCGCCCGAAGTACTTGGCATTGCGCTCGGTGAAGGCGTTCCACTTCTCCGGCAGATCGTCGAGGGCGAAGATGGCCGAAACCGGGCACACCGGAACGCAGGCGCCGCAGTCAATACATTCCACCGGGTCGATATACAGCAACTCCTCGGTCGCGTAGGCGGGCTCATCTTTCTTGGGATGAATGCAGTCCACCGGGCACGCATCCACGCATGCAGTGTCTTTTGTGCCGATGCACGGCTCAGCAATCACGTAGGTCATAAGGGTCTCAATCTCCTGAGGGTCTCTGTTTGATTTTACTACCGCGGCGGTTTCGTGACCGGACATTCTAGCAAGAATACAGGCGCCCGGTACAGAGCGTGTGCGTTCTGCCCGCCTGTAAGAACTGCACAGGGAGAAGACAGGCGAGCGTAGAGATTGAATCCAGGCAATCTTTGGGGAACAAAGAAAAACGGCTGGCAGCGCCATGCTGCCAGCCGTTCACGCTTCAAGCGTACAGTCCGTTATCGGTGCCCGCCGCCGTGGGATCCGCCACCACCGTGGAAGCCGCCTCCGCCGCGGACTGCGCCGCCGCGAACTGCGCCGCCCCGAACTGCACCGCCGCCGGCGTAAGCGCGTCCGGCATTCCCGCGGGCGTAGCCACCGGCGTATCCGCGTCCGTAACTGCCGCGGGCGTAGCCACCGGCATAGCCGCGACCATAGCCCCCAACATAGCCGCGTCCGTAACCGCCGCCGTAGCCGTGCCCGTAGTACCCCGCACGACCATAGTATCCACCATGACCCCAGCCCCAGTGATACCAGGGCCCGACCCCGATAAATGCTCCGCCGACAAACCACTGCGGACCGTAGAAGCCATAAGGCGCGCAGGCATACGGATAATAGGAGTAGTAGCCGTACGAACATACCGGCGGGCCGCTAGCATAGCCCGGGCCCGGGTCGGCGTAGCCTTGATCATAACTTTGGTTGGCATAGCCCTGGTTTGCATTCTGGTTGGCGTAGCCTTGGTTTGCATCCTGGTTGGCATAGCCCTGGTCGTTTCCGGCGCCAACTCCCGCTTCAACCTGCGCCTGCGAGTAAGCAAGCGGCACCGTCAAGACTGCCAGCAACGCAACAAATCTCAGATAACGCAAATATGAACCCCCTTGGCTCCAGACCTCCGAAGCTCTAATCGGGTGCCGGAAACCTTCTAAAGACTAGTGGTTTTCGTGGGTCTTTATTACCTTCCCACCGACCTCTTGTCTCTAGTTATTTGAACGCGGAACCAAGGGAAAAGTTGCTACTGGAGCAGTGGCTCATTTCAGCCATCCCGGCTGAATTCAACCACTTACGAGGGGCGCGGCAATCTGTACCGCGCGGGGCAGGCGTGATGGGTTCATGGCATTCTCCCGAAGGAAGAGAGCCTCACAACCTGGCAAGTGTTAACAACTACCAGCCATCGATTAGGAGGAACAAATGAAACTGGGGTTTCGGGGCACCGTGGATATTGAGCTAGGCTCCTACCAACTCTTTCTTCTCTCTGGGCTCGTATTCCACGATATGCCCCGCGACGGCGCTTGCCGCTACCGTAAGCGGCGATGCCAGGTACATCTGTCCCGGCCCGCTGCGGCCCGGGAAGTTGCGGTTCTGCGCGCTGATCACAACCTGGTCGGAACGCGTTGAAACTCCCGGCCCGGCGTTGATGCAGGCTCCGCAACTCGGCTCGATCACCTGCGCTCCTGACTTCTGGAAAATGTTGACGTAGCCCTTGCGCAGGCAATAATCGCGCGTCTCCTGCGATCCGAACTGAATGTAGAACTTCACCGAATCGGCTATGCGCTTGCCGTGCTGGAGCGCATCGGCGAGCACGAGCGCGTACATGTCCATGTCTTCGTTCTTGCCCGCGGTGCAGGTACCGCCGTAGGCGATTTCGATGGGCACGGGCGTATTCAGGTCTCGAACATATTTACCGTTCCCCGGATCGCCCGGCGTGGCCACCATCGGCGAGATCTCGGCCGCGTCGAGTTCGATCACGTGCGCGTACTGAGCCCCGGAATCGCTGTACAAGCCTTCGATCATCGCCTCGGCTTTTTGCCGATTCACGCCGCGCCGCTCCACCAAGAAGTCGACCGCCTTCGTGTCGGGCGCGACGATGCCGGTGAAACCGCCAATCTCCGCCGCCATGTTCGTCATGGTGGCGCGCTCGTCGACACTCAACGCTTCGATCGCCTCGCCTGCATACTCCATGACCTTGGCCAGCGCCTTGCCGCTGCGCACGTAATCCAGGCTCAGAATCTTCAGGATGAAATCTTTCGCGGTCACGTTCGGATGCTTTTTTCCCCGAACCACGATCCTCACCGACTCCGGCACCTTCACCCGCACGTCTTTCGTGATCCACGAATTGAACACATCGGTGGTCCCGATGCCGAAGGCCACGCAGCCGATCGCGCCCACGTGCGGTGTGTGCGAATCAGAACCGATATTCAACTGCCCCGGCAATGCGTAGCTCTCGAGCACGATCGAGTGGCAAATGCCCTCCGATCCTTTACGGTCGGTCAATTCGCCATGCAGCCGGATGCCCTGCTTCTTGGCGAAATCCTGCTGCTTGAGCTTGAGCTGGGTGGCGAGATCAAGCAGGCCGAGCTTCTTCTTCTCTTCCGAAATCACCTCATCGAGGAACGTCAGGTGGTCTCGGAAGAACAGAATGCTCGACGGATCGTTAACCTTCGCGTCCTTGCCCACGTAGCGTTCGAAGAAAATCGCCGCCATGGGGGTGACGTATTCGTGACTGAAACGGAGATCGGCGCGTGCGAATCCGGTATCACCCGGCTTGACGCACGACACGCCTATTTCGCCCTTCGCGTTGATCATGTGCCGCGAAAAAATCTTCTCGGCCAACGTCATCGGTGGCACACTGTAGCGACGAACATTCCCCACCATTTCCAGTTTCACGTTGTTCTCGATCGGCGGCAAGAATACCTTCCCCTGCATCCGCGCCACATTGAACGGAAACAGCCCGCCATATTCGATCACCTGCCGGGTAATCTCATCCTCGCCGGTCGTGAATTCGCTCAGCTCGATCTCTTCCCCGCCGCGAATGCGGTCGATCAGCGAGAAGTCCGTCGAGGTTAGCAGTCCCAGGTTCTGGCAATTCTGCTTGTAGATGCGTTCGATGTTCTCGGCGATCACAACATGAATGCCCGCGCACATCTCGGCGTAAGGAGACTGCTCGCGGCTCGACCCTTTGCCGCGCCGCTTGCCGCTCACCGCACACACGAATCGGCCACGCTTCACGTCGCCGCGCCCGATGGGCGTCACGCTGCCGCATTTCAATCCGAGATAAGGAATCTCGCCCAGTGTCTCGTCAAAGTAGAAGCAGTAGTGCGCCGGAGTGATTTCGTCGGTAGAAATGTCGTCGCGCAGTTTTGGATTGCTGGCTGGATTCTTCGTATCCCAGGGCAGATCTTCGCCCGCAAGCTGCCGCCGGATCAGGTCCGGATCTTCGGTGAGAAAAAGAATGCGTCCCGGCAGCCGGACTTTGTCCGGCCGCTTTTCGATCTTGCGTTCCAAAAGTGAGTTGATCACGGTGAACCTGAAGCGTGCCTGAATTGGCCACCGTCCGGAGCGGAGCGGGCCGGCGTCCCCACAGGTTTATTGTAACAAGGCAAGAGTGGCGAGGAGACATCTATCAGGGAGATCGCCAGTGAGCCGCCGCCTGCAGATTAGCTCTAGTAGTGGGCGTGCGCAGCCTTGTCGAATTTCTCTCCTGCAGGTATGGCTATCGCCAGGCGGTTCTCCTTGGGCGCTAAAGGACACGTGGCATACGGCGTTACCGCGCACGGAGGATTATAGGCGCGGTTGAAATCGAGGACGACCTGTCCATCGACGACCGGCCCAGTGTCAAGAAAACGTCCGCCGGGATAAGTATCGTTCTTCGCAGTCAGGTCGTTGAACACGAAGAACAGCCCAGTCTTGGAATCGCCACCTAAGGCAGTCAGCTTCAGCTCTCCGCCCTTCACCTTGAACATCACGACTCCCGGCACCGACTGTGCCGTGACGTCCCCTAGCACATTGGGAATTTCAACCGTCTCCTTGCCGTCAGCGGGAACCCACGTCGCCGTAACGCGATAATTCATGTCGAGAGGAAAAAACGTCATCCCCCTGAAATTGCGCGCTCCTGCACTGTCTGTGTCAAGCAGGCGAATTCCCACCCGTTCGCCACGCACAATCACATGAAAGCGTAAGGTCCCCATCTCAACGTGGGTAACATGCGCGGAAGTATCCGGATCAAGCTTGGCTTCGCTCACCGGCTTGCCGGCAATCGTGGCCTTCGCGTCGGGCAGCAATTTGAGCGTAACCTCTTTCCCGGTCAGATCGAACTCGCCCGCGCGCGCGGGAACCTTGGGGAACACGATCTGGTTGGCCGAATCGCTCCCGAAAGAGTTCGGACCCGGCTTGAGCCAGAACAGGCCCGCAAGCGACAACCAGTTCTCCTTCAAATCGGCGGTCTGCTCGGCCTTCCATTTCTCGAAGGACTGCGCATAAGCCTCGTCCTGAGCGTGGGTCGACGTCGCGCTCAGGACAACCAAGGCACACACTAGCAGTGCCACACCGACTAGCGATTGACTGCTCCGCTTCATCATCTCGTTTGTCCACCGCGTCCTCGGCGTCCTCGGCGGTTTTGATTACCGCTTGTATTCGCTGGGCTCAGGGAGTGGCGTCAGTCCTCGTCCGGCAAAGATCTCCTGGAATTCGTGCAACAGCGCGTCATGCACAAGTCCGTTGGACGCCAGCGTCTCGCGGCTGTCGATCTCAAACGGAGACCCGTCGAAGCGGCTGACCTTTCCGCCAGCTTCTTCCACGATGAGCACACCCGCGGCCGTATCCCACGCATTGAGATTGAATTCCCAGAAGCCATCGAAGCGCCCGCTGGCCACATTGCACAAATCGAGCGCGGCCGATCCCGCGCGCCGCACCCCGTGAGTGCGCAGCGTGATCTGATGGTAGAAATGAATGTTCGGATTCTTGTGCCGCTTATGGCTGGGAAAGCCGGTAGCCACCAGGCATTCCTTCAACTGCGCGGCCTTGGACACATGGATCGGTTTGCCATTAAGATGAGCGCCTCTCCCCTGCTCGGCAGTGAATAGCTCATCGCGCGTTGGATCGTAGACAACGCCGGCGATGCGGCGCCCCCGCTGCCCGGACGAACGCTCTTCCAGAGCCTGATGCTCCAGCGCCATCGACACGCCGAATACTGGATAACCGTGGGCAAAATTCGTTGTCCCATCGAGCGGATCGACGTACCAGCGATAGTCGCTGCCCTGATCGTTCAGCCCCTGCTCCTCCCCCAGTACGTCATGCGAGGGAAACCGCTTGGTGATGCGCTCGCGGATCAGCTTCTCAGCAGCCCGGTCCGCCGCGGTCACCAGATCGGCGTCGCCCTTATACTCGATCTTCAGTCCCTGATGGAAATACTGCAGCAGCAGCGCGCCCGCCTCGCGAGCGATGACCGACATGACGGGAAGGAAGCTCTCGTTGGGAGTGTTGTGCACAGGTTCGGGTCTTGGGGCTTGGGTGTTAGGCCTTAGGTCTCTCGGGGCGCCACGCATCGGATCCAGAAAATGACTGTCAACTTATGACCTAAGACCTAACACTCCAGCTCGCTCATTTTTTCTTCCCAGAATCTTCGGCTATATACATAATCTCATGCTTGAAAATGAACAGATTGGGCGCGCCCTCTCGGGTGAGCCGCACCATGTTCTTATCGTAATACTCGATCCATCCGTGGACGATCTGGCCGTCCATGAGTTTAACCGAGACTGGCTTTTGCTTCTCCCCTAGCAACTTAAGGAAACCAGCTTCTTCGAACGTATCTTCCGGAGGAGGCGTACGGCTGCGCTTGGCGGCATTAGGATTCCCGGGCGGAGCGCGGAACGACATGCAGGCATTGTACACAAAGCGCTGTGGCCGAGGAGCCCACGCCGGTGAGAAGCAGCTCGCAACGAGAGTACAATGCCTGAAAAGTTCGCTCTTCCCGCCGGAGGCGCACCGTGAAGAAATCTGCTTGGCTTTCACTCCCATTGCTGCTTGGACTGCTCGTCACGCCTGCAATTCCGCAAACTCGAAATCACTTTCCAACTCCCCCAGAGCCTCTCGATCCCACAACCACCGAAAAAGCTCCCGCCACTTCCTCCCACCATATCGATCTAGCGCGATTGCAGAGAGATGCGGACGATCTGGCACGCACGGCGAAAACCATTCCGTCTGATGTAGCCAGCGTCCGCAAAGGCATGCTGCCCAAGGACGTGATTGAGAAGCTGAAGCAAATCGAAAAGCTATCGAAACGCCTGCGGACTGAACTGAATCCGTAAGACTCTGCCCAGCAGCAAAAAGGCCGCCCAGCATAAATGTTGGCGGCCTCGATGCGTAAACGCCTAGTTTCGACCTAGAAGATCACCTTCAGGCCAAATTCGATTTGGCGCGGTGACCCCAGCGTGTACACGCCGGTGCCTGCTCCCACACGGTTTCCGAAATGCCCGTTGTAGTCGGTACCGTTGACGCTGCCGGTTGAGCCATTAAGCAGCCCCGACATCATGCTCGTCGGCAAATCAAAATTAACGAAGTTGAAAAGGTTGTAGATGCCGACCGACGGCTTGATTGTCACCCGCTCCTTGAAGATGTACGTCCAGGCCAGCGTGGTGTCGAAAGTCTTCAGCCACGAGTAGTTTTGCTGACCTGGAGGTGGCAAGGAAACGGTCGGAGCCACGCCACCCAAGGCCGACAGGTCAGCTGCCGTCATCAGGTTGGCGCCAATCAGCACATTTCCTGCCGGAGTCGGTTGTCCCGCCACCGTGGTGTTGTATTTAGAGATGACCGCGTTGAGGCCGGCTGCATCGATGCCGCGATCAAAGTTTCCGACCTTAGTCCCCGGGATTGGATCTTGCGTCGTGCCATCACCCGTAAAATCGGTCTGGAAAATCTGACCGCCGGTCCCGGTATTAGGAACGGTCAACGTGGTCGAAAGCGGGCTATCGAAGTGGCCGATTACCGCCCATTGGAACCCGCCACGCAGGTCTACGAACCCACCGAAGGAGAGCTGGTGAGTACGATCGAGCGTGGAAGGCCCAAAGTAGCGGTTCACATTGGCATTATCCAGCGAGGGAACGATGAAGTCCTGGTCGCCGCTGGCCGCAGTCACCAGGTTGTCCGCGGCCACGCCTCCGCCGGTGTTGTCAAAGCGGGACAGGGAATACGCAATCTGGAAGTTCAAGGCCGTGGCGCCCCGGAACGGAGACTTGACGTTCTCCACCAGCTTCATCTGCAGTCCGTTGTAAAGCGAGCGTCCCACAGGCGACAGGAAGGAGAGCGGAGGGGCAAGGGGATTGATACCGCCGAACGCGCAGTTGTAACCCAGCACGTTGAGACAACTGTTGCCACCCATGTCGGCCGATGAACCCAGACCGTTGCCAGCAAAGTCGCCGATATTGGCGGCTCGTGCGGTGTAGCCGCTCTGGTCTGGCCCATCCGGGTTGTTCGGGCAACCCTTCGGGCGTTCCGCCGAAGCAAGTGTTGACCCAGGACCGCAATTGGCAAGCGTAGTCGCGATCGCTCGCTGGGCACCCGCTAAGTTAAAGTGGCTGATGTCGCCGGCGTGATTCTTGTCCACGCCCAGCAGGTAGTGGGTTTGGACGTTGCGGACGAAATCTACACTCAGCACCATCCCCTTGCGAATCTCCCGCTGGATACCAAGGTTCATTTGGATTGAGCGAGGCGATCTGTAGTTGGGGTCGAACATAGAGGCGCCCGGTGCAAAGAAGCAATTGGTACCACCCGCGCAGTCGGTCAGGTACTGTCCCGCATACGCCGGATTGCTGGTCTGCAGATTCAGAGGCGACGCAGCGACCCACTGCTGCTGCAATGCGATGATCGCCGGCAGAGCATTGCCGATCAGCGGAAAGCTGGAACTACCGCAAACTGCAGCGCTGGGCACAATGTTTCCCGAGGCGCTCTTCAGAGTGTTTGGCTGGCCCGGCGCGGCACAGGGCGCGAAGAACTGCAGGAATGCACCGGTTTGCTCGCGAGGCGGACCGTCGAAAAGCACGTTGTTCCAAATGGCGTTCTCCCAGAACAAGCCGATGCCGCCACGAATCGAAGTCTTGCCATTGCCGCTCGGATCCCATGCAAACCCTACTTGCGGAGCAAGATTGGAGTTGGGCTGTCTTACGGCGTTGCCTAGCCCGGAGACCAAAGCGTTGAGTTCAGGAATCGCGGGATACTGACTGTCCATGCGGCCGGTGTCGCGGTCGTACCGTAGTCCGTAGGTAAGCGCAAAGTTTCGCCTGATCTTCCAGGTATCGCCCAAATAGAGCAGAATGCGGTTGTCTGGTCCCAGTCCGCCTGCAGGGAAGCCAAGTGCGGGCTTCGTAGTGGAATAGCCCAAACCGTTGGCGATCGTCACCGCATCCGCAGGATAGTTGTATGGATTGGAAGAGCCCCCTGGAAATGGACCACTGGCTGCCGCCGCGATTTCCCCAGTCGAAACGTTAGACACGATCTGAGGTCCGTTCTTATAGAACGAGGCAAAGCCGCCGCCTACGAGGTGGTTAAATGAAACCCCGAATCGGATTACATGCGCGCCTATGATTTTACTGCCGTCGTACTTGATTTCGTGGTCGCTCTGCGGAGTGCTCTGCGGAGCCAGGAGGTTCGGACCGGCCGTTAGGCCGGACGCTCCCATAAAGATCTCCGCGTGGATGTTGGCAAATGGCAACGAGCTGCCCGTAGTTGCATCCACGATCTGGTTTTGGAATTTCAGGAAAGAGAAGCGGATCGAGTGGCTGATGCTGCCCGTGTTGAAATCCAAGCCAACCACATCGTTGCGGGTAATATCGACGTTGTCATACAGCGAATAACCAAACCCGAACGTGGCCCCTAGAGAATTCTTGAAGTAAGAATACCGATAGAAGGCGCGCGCGCTCTTGGTCAGTGCGTAGTCCAAACGTCCGAGCAGGTTGGCCTCATGGAAGGGATCGGCGAAGCTGCCCGAGAACTGACTGAAAGGAGCGGAGACCGGCACCGGTACCGTCGTGTGCTGAATGGTTCGCTCACCGTCCGCGAAGAAGAACAACTTGTCTTTGATGATCGCTCCGCCGAAAGCGCCACCATACTGGCTGCGCTGGAAGGGACCCGGTGCCCCCGGAAGCTGCGACGAGAACGAGCTATCACGGAACACACCGAAAGCCTCGCCGTGGTAGGAGTTGGTTCCGGACTTGGTGGTGACGTTAACCGAACCGGAGGAAGTCAGCTCCGTGGACATGTCCAAGCTGGACTGGCTGATCTGGAACTCTTGGATTGCGCTGGCCGGGATGTCGGTAGTCGTCGTGCCGACCGTCTCGTCGGAAACATCAACACCATCGACTTCGATGCGAGCCGTCCGGCCGAAACGGCCACCGAACGAGATTGAGGAATAACCTGCTTTGGTGGGATCGAAGTTCTGGCCATCTTGAATCTGGATGCCAGGTTCGAGTTGGGCGAGATCGAGGAAGTTGCGCCCGTTGACGGGAAGATTCTCAATCTGATTCGCCGTCAGAACGCCTTGCACCGTCGCCTGTTCACTGTTGACAGACACCGCCTCTGCCTGAACGCGCCCCTGCCCTGGTTCCAGCCGCAAATCGCCCGAAGAGACCACTCCCACGTGCGCCACCACCGCAAACTCAGCCGTCTTAAAGCCTTTGGCCTCAATGCGCACGGTATAGTCTCCCGGCTGGAGAGGTCCCGATACATAGATTCCGTCAGAAGAGGTCATCACCTGAACCACCCGAGCCGTAGCCTTATCTGTGATGGTGACCTGTGCGCCGGCAAGCACCGCGCCCGCTTGATCGCTCACGATTCCCCTGATGGCGCCAGAGCTAAGGTTCGCCTGGGCCGGCAACATCACGGTCGTGCAAAGAGTCACCAAAACCAGCAAGCCAAGCCGCCTGCTTGGGGTGCAATTGAGGTTCAGCATGTCCACCTTTCTTCTCTTACTCATCCTTCACCATCATCTTCACTTCCAGATAAACACATCCAGATGCTTCGTGGCAAAGCCCGCCCGACTTGTTCCATCAAAACGGCTTCAGGCTGTAATGCTTGCGCTGGCTTCAAAATTCTGACTTCACCGTGTAGTAACCGGCGCGATGCCTCACACGGTAGCCCGCAGCCTCCGGTACACCCGCCACTTTGACCTCAATGTGGCGGAACTCCGACCACGACGTGCGCTGCGACGGATAATAAGCCAGCAGATATTGCGTGCGCAGTTCGTCGCTGATTTTGCGAAACGCCTCGTCCAGATCCCCCGTGGAGGTCGCGTAATAATACTTCCCACCCGTATCGTCCGAGAGCTGGATCAGGGCGTGCTCGCCGCCGGTTTCGCGTCCAGCGCTGCTCTCGATGGGAACGATGATGATCGAGTAGACAATCGCTTCCGCTTCTTCCGCGGCGCGCACCGCTTGCTTGTAGTCGATTTTGCTGGCCGTGTCGCCGCCATCTGTGATCAGGACGATGACTTTTCGTCCCTTGCGGTGGTCCAGTGTGCGCGAGGCAAGATAAATCGCGTCATAAAGCGCCGTGGCAGCGCCGACGCGGATGTGCTCAATGCCCTCGTCAACGCGTTTGAGGTCCGAAGTATATCCGCGAGTGGATTCGTTCACGACTTCACTAAAGCCGTACACGCAGATTGCGTCGACCGGGCGCAGGATGGCATGCGTGAAGCGCTTGGCCGAGGCCTGTTCCAGTGGCAAGTCGTGTCGCGTACTCAGACTCGTGTCGATGGCGAGTGCGATCGAAAGCGGCAGGGCGGATTCCTTGTCGAAGACCGCAATTCTCTGCTCGTGATCGTCCTCCTTGAGAGCGAAATTCTCCTTCGTGAGCCCGCCGATGGGAGCGCCGCGCGCGTCGGTCACCGTCACAAATACGTTAACCAGGTTGACGTCGACCCGGAGAGTGGTTGTCGGTTCGGACTGGCGTTGAGACTGATCCGGAGTCGGCGCGGCGGGATTGTGCTGGGTCTTCGTCTCTTGCGCCGATAGGCCGCAAACGAGAACGAGCAAGCCGGTTAGGAGCAGAGTCGTAGCGGGTTTTCTCATCGAGTGCTGGAATTATACCTGTGCCAAAGTGGCAGCTCTGGCTGGCCAAACGCTCTTACCTGCAAAGATCGCAAACAATGATCGCGAAGCTGTCTGATTCTGTTTTTCTTTGCGTCCTTTGCGGTTCTTCTTGGCGAACGCTGCGGTTAAGGATTTTCCGGCTTTCTGGAAGCGGAAAACACATCTAAACCCGCGTGCAGTTAGATGCGGCTTGCGGTGGGGGGCTGCCTCTTCCTCAGGAATTTGCGCGTGGAATTTCCGGCGGGAATGGTTCTCCATCGGCCCAGACCGCGCCGTCTCCGAAGTACTCCTTTTTCCAGATGGGTACCGTGCGCTTGAGCGTGTCGATGAGCCATCGGCAGGCGTCAAAAGCGGCCGCGCGATGGGCCGACGCAACCGCGATCAGCACGCTGGTCTCGCCGATTTCGAGGCGACCCAGCCGGTGGACGATGGCAACGTCGCGGATCTGAAACCGGTGCACAGCCTGATCGGCCAACGACTCCATCTGCTCCAGTGCCATCTCTTCGTAGGCTTCGTAGTCGAGATAGAGGGTCTTGCGGCCGCGCGTCTGGTTGCGGACCACGCCCTCAAAGACAAGCGCGGCGCCATCTTCTCCGCACTTGAGGCCCGCAACAGTTCGCTGCGTTGCAATGGTCTCGCGGACGATCAAAGCGTAGCGCCCGCGCGCCGCTTCTGGCGCGCCCCCGCTCACTGGCGGCAGCATGGCAACCTCGTCGTTCGGCCTCAATGGCGTATCGGGCCCGGCATATTGTTGATTCACCGCCAAGGCAAGCGACGGTAGCGATTCCTTGAGGCGTGGAATCTGCGATTCATAACGTGCGAGCACATCGCGAACCGAAGCGCCGTCCGGCAGATCGATCAGGTCCGCCGACTTCCCGATCATCTCCTTCAAAATACCGAAAAAGAGAACTCTCACTCGCATCAGGCATTCAGTTTACCCGAGTTCCCTGGCGTTAGTTTGCCGTAGCGCGCTCGAAAATCGTTGCAAAAGAAAATGGCCAGCCTGGGGCGAGGCTGGCCATTGAGCTTTAACGCCTTCAGGCTTGTGTCAATACTTTATCGTGAACAGCTTCCGGTTCTTTCACAGGCTGCGTGGGGTTGTAATCCTGTTTGGGATCCTTCGGCGGCGTAGAGAGTATCTTCGCGGCAGGACCCTCCGCCACCTCAGGCAGCGAGACCCGCAGGGCCTCGTCGATGGTCTTCACGTAATGCACCGTAAGGTTCTCCAGCTGTTCTGGCGAGAGATCCTCCTCGACGTTCATTTTATTCTCCGCAGGTAGAATCACGTCGCGCACACCGGCACGCTTTGCGGCGAGCACTTTTTCTTTAATCCCGCCGACGGGAAGAACATTCCCACTTAGCGTGATTTCGCCCGTCATGGCGAGCAGCGGCGTGATGCGGTGCTTGGTCAGCAGCGACACCAGAGCCGTGGCCATGGTCACTCCGGCCGATGGTCCATCTTTCGGGATCGCCCCAGCCGGTACATGGATATGTATGTCGTGGTTGGCGAAGAAATCTTCCACAACCCCGAGCCGGTCCGCATTGGACCGTACCCACGTCAGCGCCGCCTGCATGGATTCCTGCATGACCTGGCCAATCTGTCCGGTCATGGTGAATCCGCCCTTGCCCTTCATCGCATTGGCTTCGACGAACAGTACATCGCCGCCCGACGGAGTCCACGCCAAGCCCACGGCCACACCCGGCCGCTCGGTTCGCTCGGCAATTTCTCCTTCGCTGCGAATCTTGATGCCCCCGAGAAACTCTTGAATGACTTCCTTGGAGACGATGAGCTTATCGGTCTTGCCCTCGGCCAATCGCCGCGCCTGTTTGCGGCAGATCGTGCCGATGGTGCGTTCCAGGCTGCGCACGCCCGCCTCCCGTGTATAGTGGCGAATCACGTAGCGCACTCCTTCTTCCGGAAATTCGATCTGCTCCGCCGTGATGCCGTTCTCATCAATCTGCCGCGGGACCAGGTACCGGAACGCGATGTGAACTTTTTCTTCTTCCGTGTAGCCCTGTAGTTCGATGATCTCCATGCGATCGCGCAACGGCTCGGCAATCGGGTCGAGCATGTTGGCGGTCGTGATGAACAGCACCTTCGACAAGTCGAACGTGACATCAAGATAATTGTCGCGGAACGACGAGTTCTGCTCCGGATCGAGCGCTTCCAGCAGCGCCGAAGCCGGATCGCCGCGGAAATCGCGGCCCACCTTGTCGATTTCGTCGAGCATGAAGACGGGATCTTTCGTCTCCGCGCGGCGAATGCCCTGGATGATCTGGCCGGGCAGCGCTCCGATATAAGTCCGGCGATGCCCGCGAATTTCCGCCTCGTCGTGCACCCCACCCAGCGAAAGCCGCACGAACTTGCGCCCTAACGCGCGCGCAATCGACTTGCCGAGCGAAGTTTTCCCCACGCCCGGAGGTCCGACAAAGCACAGGATCGGCCCTTTCATATTCGGCTTCAAGCGGCGGACGGACAGATAGTCCAGAATCCGGTCTTTGACTTTCTCCAGATCGTAGTGATCCGCGTCCAGAATTTCTTTCGCCTTGGGTATCTCAATTTCCTGTCCGGAGGTTTTCGCCCACGGCAACACCGCCAACCATTCAATGTAGTTGCGCGTGAGCGAATAGTCGGCCGCCATCGGCGACATACGGGACAGGCGCCCCAATTCCTTGAGCGCTTCCTTCTTGACTTCGTCAGGCATGCCCGCTTCTTCGATTTTCTTCTTCAGGTCCTCGACATCGCGCTGGCCTTCGTCCTGCTCGCCCAGTTCTTTCTGAATGGCTTTCATCTGCTCGCGCAGGTAATACTCGCGCTGCGTCTGCTGCACCCGGTCCTGCACTTCGCTTTGAATCTTGTTGCGCAGTTGCTGGACTTCGAGTTCCTTGGCGAGGTGCTGGTTGATTTTTTCCAGGCGCACGTGGATGTCGAGAGTCTCCAGCGTGTCCTGTTTGTCGGGTGTCGACAACGACGGCAACGATGATGCAATGAAGTCCACCAGGCGGCCGGGTTCGTCGATGTTCATGGCCACGGTCGAGAGTTCATCCGATAGGGTGGGTGAACCGGCGACGATCTGCTGGAACAGCGTCAGCACATTGCGCTGCAGCGCTTCGATCTCCGAGGTCACAATCGGCGCAATGCCTTCGGGCAACGCGGAATAGTGCGCGTTCATGAACGGCGCCAACTGCGTGAACTCGCCCAGACGAACCCGTTCTAAACCTTCCGCAAAAACGAACAGGCTCTGGTTCGGCATCTTGACTACTTTATGCACCACGGCGGAAGTCCCCACCGTATAGAGGTCGCTAGGCTGAGGGGAATCTACCCGGGCTTCACGTTGGGCTACCACAATGATGGTCTTGTCTTCTCCCAAAGAATTAATGAGTTGGACGGAGCTTTCCCGCCCCACGGTCAGGGGGAGAACGGCATGCGGGAACAGTACGGTGTCCCGTACCGGGAGCACCGGTAGAGCCTTTTGATCGTTTATTTCCTTATTCTTAGGAGTGCGCTCGACGGGCGGCTGCTGGCTCATATGTCTCCTTGAGTGTAACTCGCTCAAGTTTAGATGATACTCCTCCGGGAAAGGTTTCAGGAGCCCGGAGGATTCCTGCAAGATATGAATTCCTATTTCATTACGAACTGTGGAGAACGTGCCTAAGGTGCAGAGGCTAACCCGGAGGGGCCGACATTGCCAAGAGCTAAATTTGGAAGAGGAAACGAAAGGCACACCTTCCTGACCGCTTTGGCTTACGAATTTCTTGGATCCGGGGTCCGGTAGTGTCTTAATACTGTGTTGCTGCCGTTGATTAAGACACTACCCCGCGGTTCTCAATCCTTGACGCCTGACGCCAAAAATGCCCCAGGGGCTACGAGTCGCTTCGGACGGGTGGGACCAGTCGCATCAACATCTCAGCCGCCAGCGTCACTCCTGGCCATAGCGCGGGCTGCATCCACTCAGATCCAGTCGGCGTCGATGATCGGAACTCTAGAAAACGTGTTTGGCGGTATCGCCCCGGAACACCAACTCTTGGAGCACTCTCTCGTTTCCTGCACTTAACTCGTAAATGGTCTGGTTCTGCTCCGCCTTCTGCGGGAGCGGAACGAGCGTGCATTTCACTTTGAACTCATCTTTGCTACGGACACGCTGAAACACCATGATGTGCTCCTGCCCTTCCATGGTGTGGCGTACGACATAGTCTCCGGCCGGTAGCACGACTGTTCCCACCCGCATTGGAGCAACGAACGTGACGTGGCTCACATCGCGGATTCCCATATTGTTTGTTCCAGCCATGGCCATCGCTCCGAGCGCCAGCACGCACATGGAAATACCCAGGACTTTCAAGAAATGCATAAAACCTCCTTCAGATTAATTCTGTAGTGCCAGAGGACAGCATCCAGAGGACAGCATCCTGCGGTCACCAAGATCAGTTTAGGAGAGCGCATTCCGTCCGAATGTGTGCAGGATCACAGGAATATGTGACGGCGGACCCGCAGGTTTCATTTTGGCGTGAACTGCGCCAGTTCGTAGATGCCGAGCTTCTTTTCGAGCCCGGCGACCTGATCGACCACTCTGAAGAAGCCTTCTTCGCCGAACAATTTGTCTTCCTTCTTTTCGAAGTCATCGCCCAGCGCCTCATATTCGTGTGGCGAGACGATTTTGCGGAAGGCGGGAAAAAGAACGGTATCTTCGCGAGCTTCGTGCGGACGATACATGCGCAGAAAGGCGTCCAGGGCGTCGGCCAGCTTCTCGCCGTCCGACACGTACTTGAGCGTGGCTGTCCCGGCCAGTTCTCTGATTTTGGCCGTCAACTCGCGCCCCGCCTTATGCTGGATTTGCAGGGTGTCAACCAGTCTGACCAACTTTCCCGCCTTGCGAAATCGCGGAAAGAGAAAATCTTCTTCCAGCTTCTCGTGGTACTCCTCCACAAAGTGGCGAATGATGTCGGCGGCACTTACCAGGAGGGACCCGTCAAAGGAACGCTTCGCCGCCAGCATTCGCAAGTGTTCGTCATAAATGAGCAGGAGCCGGTTGAGCAGACCGTGCTCGCGCATCAGGTCTTCGGCAGGGGAGATGTCCTCATCCTTCTTGTCCCCGTCCTTATCCTTCTGCTTCTCCGGAGCTGCCTTCTGCTGGGCGACAGCCAGGACTGGGAGTAGCAGGCTGGCCCCGGCAACCGAGGTGCTGCGAAGAAAGTTGCGGCGGGTCGAGAGCGATTCGAGCATGAGTCTCCCCTTTGGTCGCAGACGCTGAGTCGGGAAATGCTGAGTTCTTTGACGTGAACGCCGCGGAAAAGGTTCACCCAATTCAAGCGGCCGGATAAATCCCCAGCACTTTCACGAACTCGGCAACTTCGCATAGATGTCGCAGCGCGTTGCGCGCCGGCTCGTCGTCGCCGCGCAGGAAGTCCACATAGAAAACATACTCCCACGGCCGCCCCCGCATAGGCCGGGATTCGATCTTGCTCAAGCTGATATCCCGCAGGGCAAACACGCTGAGTGACTTGAAGAGCGCGCCCGGCACGTTCCTGACCTGGAACACGATCGAGGTCTTGTTCGCGCCCCGAGGAATCAGGCGGTGATAGTCCGCAATTGTTTTCTTTCCGGCGGCCCGGCCGAGCTTGCGAATCAAAAAGAAGCGAGTGAAGTTGCGCTTGTCGTCTTCCACGCTCGACTGAACAATGCTTCCAGAGTATTCGCGCGCGGCCTGACGTCCGGCAATTCCCGCGGCATCTTTCAACTGGTTGGCAATCACGTGCTTCACGCTGCCCGCAGTGTCATAGAAGGGGACCGCCTCGATCTTCGGATGCCGGCGGAAAAAGTCGCGACACTGGTCGAGCGCCACTGGATGCGACAACACGCGCCGCAGCGACCGCAGCTGCACCCCAGGCATGGCGATCACGTTGTGCACGATGCGCAGCAGATATTCGCCTTGAATGAAGACCTCACGCGTCAGCATGAGATCGGCATGCTCCGCCACAGTTCCGGCCAGCGTGTTCTCGATCGGAATGACCGCAGCAGCCACCGATCCACGCTCAACGCGATCGAAGACCTCCGCCGACCGCGCGCAAGGCACAACCGTACATCGCGGCAGCATCCGTTCCGCTGCTTCGTGACTGAATGACCCGAGCTCCCCTTGAATCGCAACCTTCATGTCGTCTTTCCTGACTAGGCAAGTTATCTGCAGAAGGCATGTCAGCGCAAATGCTACGTGTGGCTTGTCAGGCCAGGTCTTTCTTCATCACCAGCGCGTCCACGCCGTTGGAATAGTAGCGCGGCCAGGTCCTGATCACGTGGTAGCCGTGCCGCTTGTAGAACGACAAGGCCCCGAGGTTGTCTACCGCGGTTTCCAGTCCCACGGCGCATGATCCCTCGGCACGCAAGCGATCTTCCGCAGCCCGCAGCAGCAACGATCCAACGCCCGAGCGGCGTTCCCTCCCAACTACATCAATGGTGATGACATGTCCGGTCGGGCCATTGTGCACCACGATGAAGCCTGCAACTTTGCTTTCGACGGCGTCCGTGGCGACCAGTGTGAACGATCCTCGCCCGCGTATATAGGTCTTGAGTTCCTGCTTCGAATACGAAATTCCCGGCGGGAAGCATTCCTGGTCCATCCGCCAGAGCGTTTCGAAGTCTTCGGGCTTGAAGTCGCGGATGACGAAGGCCACGCCGACATTGTAGCGGGCGAATCCGCGGACCTAGCCGTACGGGCTTGGTTTTCCACAGCCTACCCAGGGGCAATCTCGAAAAAAATGTGGCTGAGGTCCATTGTCCTCTTGCCCGGGTCGCAACCTCGGACGTACCATCGGCATCAGAGGACTGGGTGAAGACGCGGTGGGACGCCTTCTAGTCATCGACGTCGTCGGCGCGGTTGCGGCTCTGGGGGTGTGGTACTTCCTCTTTGCCGCCTACAACCGTCGCAAAGGAACCGAGGCGCTGCGCTGGGTACAGACAGCCTGCTCCGGCAAAGGACGCATTCTCGACTGGCGCTGGCTGAACAGCCACCGTCTCCATGCCCGCCTTCAGTTTCCTTCCCGCAACTTCGAAAACGCTCACGTCACCATGAAGTTCCGGCCGCGCGCTTTGCCGGTCCATTGGTTGCTGAGCTGCTGGCACAAACAAAAAGAGACCCTGACCTTCGAGGCGGACCTGGGTGGCTCCCCTAACTTCCATCTCGAAGTCGTGCGCCATCGCTGGTGCGCTCACAGCCGCGGAGTGACTGCCATCCGCCGCGACGAGCGTGAGTGGGACGTCTACGAACCCGGCCCCGTGGTTCTCACAACCCGCACCTACTGGAAGCAGGATTCCACTCCCGAACTCAATACTCTGATGACGGTGCGCCAACAGGACGTGCTGCAGGTTCGATTCCGTCCCGAGTCTCCGCAATTCTCCGCCACGATCTCTCTCGACGCGCTCTATGATCCGCGCACCGCTGCGGGCTTCCTCACGACCCTGCGTGAGTTGGCCGCCGGCGCTTCCGCCCACCGCCAGTAGTTACGCAACGGCTCCTCCCAGCTAGCACCTCCAGGAGCACTTCACAACTACGCCTCCCAGATTATGAAGTAGACTGCCCACATGCCCAGCGCTCGCCAAGGATCGATCCGCCTGTTTCATTTCGCCGGGATCGATGTATTTCTTCATTGGTCCTGGTTTCTGGTGGCCGCGTACGAAATCCAGACCAGAAAGGGGTCCTACTCCTCGATCACCTGGAATGTGCTGGAGTACCTGGCCCTGTTTTTGATTGTGATGATTCATGAGTTCGGACACGCCCTGGCTTGCCGTCAAGTTGGCGGAAGGGCGGACCAGATCGTGCTCTGGCCCCTCGGTGGCGTGGCCTACGTAGACCCGCCACAACGCCCAGGCGCTACTCTGTGGAGCATCGCGGCCGGACCGCTGGTCAATGTTGTGCTCATGCCGATTCTGTTTTTAGCTGTTGCAGCCGGCCGGTCTTTGGGATGGGCGGAGGCAATGCCCGATCTCTACCAGTTAGTACTAGAGGTCCAGCTCATCAACAAGTGGCTGCTGATTTTCAATATCCTTCCCATCTATCCTCTGGATGGCGGCCAGATTCTCCGCTCCCTGCTCTGGTTTGTGCTGGGCCGCGCTCGCAGCTTGATGGTAGCCACAATACTCGGCCTGATAGGGGTCGCCGGCTTCATCGGTCTCGCTGTCTGGAGACAAGACGTCTGGTTGGGAGCGATAGCCGTCTTCATGCTGATGAATTGCTGGGGCGGCCTGCAACACGCGCGAGCGCTGTTACGTTTTGCAAAGGTGCCCCGCCGGGAAGGCTTTGCCTGCCCCAACTGCAAGACCGCGCCCCCGGTTGGGGAGTACTGGAAATGTGGCCAGTGCGGGCAGCCCTTCGACACGTTCCAATCAGGAGCCGTTTGCCCACACTGCAGGGCGCAATTCCCTCAGACGAAGTGCCTGGATTGTGGGGCACTCAATCCCATGAACGACTGGATGGTGGCCTCCCTTGCGCCTTCGAAGCTGTGATCCCAAGTTCCAGTCACTCCGTCCTGATAGCCTGAGTGTGATCCTGCGCATGCTGGCCTCGGGGACCTTTGGCGTTGAGTGGGCCCCGAATCGCCCGTGGTGTAGGATATCGGCAACGAACCGGAGATCTGGCCAATGTGTGCTCGCCCTGGTTTCTTGCGTCCCACTCTCTGCTGTATGTTTGCCTTCCTGATCGCTCCGCTTTTCTTTGTCAGGTCCACGGTCTTCGCTGGAGAACCGCAATGGGTGGAAGTCCGCTCTCCCAACTTCTCAGTAGCCACTGACGCGGGAGAAAAGCGGGGACGCGAAGTCGCGATGCGCTTCGAACAAATGCGCGCAGTTTTCGGCGACCTGATGACCAAGGTGAAGGTTACCTTGCCCGTCCCGCTGCAGATCGTGGCTTTTCGCAATACCAAGGAGATGCGTCAGGTAGCACCGTTATGGAATGGCAAGCCCACCCAGGTTGCGGGACTGTTTCAGGGCGGCAGTGATCGCAGTTTCATCATGCTCGACATGTCGGCGGAAAATCCGTGGGCCGTTGTATTTCATGAATACGCCCACCAACTCATGAACGGTAACCTACAGGCTCAGACCGATCCCTGGTTCGAGGAGGGCTTCGCCGAATACTTCTCCAGCATTGAAGTCGACGGCAAAGAAGCGCGCGTCGGAAAGATTCCGCGAGACGAGTACCTGATTCTGAACCAAGTCGGCACAATGAGGATCGCCGATCTTATGCGGGTCCGGCAGTACTCGGAGACATATAACGAGACCGGGAACCGTCGAACCGTGTTCTACGCTGAGTCGGAAATGTTGGTGCACTATTTCTACGACTATCAACTACTCCCTAAGGTCGCCGTCTACTTTGACTTGAAAATAAATAAACACGTTGGGGTTGAAGAAGCGATCCAACAAGCCTTCGGGATGAGTGCCCCGCAGTTCGACAAGGCGCTGCAAAACTATGTGAGGGAAGGGCACTACAAGTATTATCCCATTCCCGCTCCAACCAACATTGCGGCCAGTAGTTACACATCCCATCCCTTGAACGCCACAGATGCCAATGCGGTGCTGGCGGACATCCATTTGCATTCGCGCGACTACCAGGACAGGGCAGTCGCCGAGTTCCAGGAGATTCTAAAGTCCGATCCCAACAGTGCCCCGGCGTGTCGTGGCCTCGGCTATGCCTATCTGCAGAAGCAAGACTTCAGCCAAGCCGCGGGATACTTCAAGCGCGCCTCGCAGCTAGACTCCAAAGATCCGAGAGTGCACTACTACAACGCGCTCCTGATGGCCCGCGAAAGCGGCTTCAGCAACCGGGCTGACATCCTCTCCTTGACTCGGGAACTGGAAACCTCGATTGGCCTGGACCCGAATTTTGCCGACTCCTATGCGCTGCTTGCATTCGCGCAAAGCACCTCGGGCGATTCCGCAAAGGCACTCGCCAGCATGCGGAAGGCGCTCGATATCGACCCGCGCAACGAAAACTATGTTTTCAATCTAGCCAATATTTATCTGGCAAATCGGCAGCCCGATCAGGCGATCTCTGTTCTGCAGTCTCTGGAAAACACCGGGAATCCTGAACTGGCTTCGCGTGTCGCCAGGGCGTTGACGAGTATGCGGCAGTTCCAACAAACGACCCAGTCCAGCGCCTCAGGTCTCGCTCTGGCGCGGAGAGACGGCGCCACCAGCGCCGCCAATCCGCCGGACGTCGCTGCACCACCTTCGTCCCCTTCGACGAAGGCAGCAATAAAGTGGGGTGCGCCAACCTTCCTGCTCGGCAAGTTGAGCGGTGTGGACTGCTCTGTAGAGCCATCCGCCCTGCTAACGATTGTTTCCGGATCCAAGACTCTGAACCTCAAGATTGCCGACCGGAGTCATCTGATTCTGATTGGGGCCGATCAATTCTCCTGCTCGTGGAGCAACCAGAAGGTTGCGGTGAACTATCGCCTGCGCGAGACGGGCGAGACTGACGTAATTTCTCTGGAAATTCAGTAGGCTGTTGGCGAACCATCGGTCGCTCCGCAGCGACCCCAGGATTGACCGCGAATAAATCTCTTTTATGCTTCTCATCAGCTTTTTCAATTGGCGGGTTCCCCGCTCCCGCGCTATCCTTCGTGTTCCAAATCAGCATGTTGAAACCAGCCATTTCAACTTCCCTGTATCCGTGATGTGGTTTTGCCAAGATCATAGTTTCTATACCGAAGGAGACTGAAGGACATCCATGCCCAACGAACTGCGCAATTTCCTGGCACTCTCATACGATGAACTGGAAGAACTCAACCTGAAGGCGAAGGAGCAGCGCAGGAACCGCGTCGCATCTCACAAGGTCCAGGAGGATCGCCTCAAGTACCTGACCGACGAGAAGCGGATCAAAGCTGTGACCGTGCTCTTCAGCGATCTCGAAGGCCGGTTGCACATGCTCGACTACGACAAGAAATTCCTGCTCAAGAGTTGGGACAACCTTACCTTCGACGGCTCGTCGATCCGCGGCTTCACCGCCCAGCGCGAAAGCGATCTCCGCCTTGGAATCGATTGGGGCGCCTTCTACTGGGCTCCCTCGGATGTCTTCGGGTCCGGCAAGGTGCTGGTCTTCGGCGAGGTCATCGACAAAGGCGGCACATCCTACGCCGGTGACATTCGCGGCGTGCTCAAGGGATATGCCGACGAACTTCACAAGAAAAAAGGCTACACCCTCAACGCCGCCAATGAAATTGAAGGATTCCTCTTCAAAGGCCCGGACGCCGAGCGTCACTATCACGAAACCAGCAAATTCGAGTACGTCAACACCGGCGGATACTATCATTCCCTGCCCGGCGACCCGCTGCGCACATTCATCGACACCACTGCGGAAGTCCAGCGCGCGATGGGATTCCAGAACGAGAAAGACCATCCGGAAGTTGCACCCTCGCAGTTTGAAATCAACTACGGCTATGGCGAAGTCGTGGCCGCCGCCGACCAGATCCAACTCTACAAGCTGATCTGCCGCCAGGTCGCCACCCACATGGGACTCACCGCATCCTTCCTGCCCAAACCAGTCATCGGCGTCAACGGCAGCGGCATGCACACCAACGTTTCCATCAGCGAAAACGGCAAGAACCTGTTCTGGGACGCGAAGGGTGAAGAAAAGCTCAGCAAGCTAGGATGGGCCTTTCTCGATCGCATCCTCACCCACGGCAACGACATCTGCCTGCTGCTGAATCCCAGCGTGAATGCCTATCGCCGCCTCGATCCGCACTTCGAGGCGCCCAACCAGATCAAGGCGTCGGCGGTTGACCGCGGCTCCATGATCCGCATTCCCATCGGCAACGAGAAAAGTATGCGCGTCGAAGTTCGCTCCGTCGCCCCTGACGCAAATCCCTACCTGGTGATGCACTCAATCTTCAAGACCGGCCTCGACGGCGAGACCGCGAAGATCAAGAACCTGCGCCAGGCCGAGCGCTATTTGCCCGACAACATCTACGACGCCCTCGCAAACTTTCGCAAGGCTGAGTGGACCTCAACCCTGCTCGGAGAGGACGTCAAGGGACGTTACGCCGACCTGAAGCAGGCCTCCGCGGACCGCTGTCCGCGCGCCCTCGGAACCTTCATCAAAGCGCAGGAAGTCCAGTTCCACCACGAGGTCTACAACCAGTTCCTGTGGAATTTGTTCTAGACTGCTGCCAGTTCTGCCAAGCGCCCCGGTCAAAAGGCGGGGCGTTTTGCTTTCCCGGTAGCGCCGGGCGTCTCGCCCGCGCACTCAGTTCGTTGACGAGCGCCCTCCCAATCCCTAAGATGGCAGTCCATACGCCGATGTCGAAACCGAATGAGCCCGCTGAAATGTCACGCGCACAGACCGGACAGACCAGCCCCCGCACCCTATTTCGCGTGATCGCCACCGACCTCCACTTCTGGATTCCGCTTGCCGTACTCGCCGGCGGTCTCCTGCTTCTGAATAAACTTCGCTGACATGACTGGAAGAACCGCGGAAACCGAGGCAGCACCCGCGTTCCGAACTCCTATGCCTGCGACCCGCCTGCGCTCCCTGCAGGCGCTCGGCATCTTCTGCGGTTTCGCCGCCGGAGCGTGGCTCGGAGGCGCCGAAGCCCCCATCAAGCTCATCAACCCAGACATCTCTCCCATCACCGTCTCCCTCATTATGGTCTTCGGAGTTTTCCTGGCCCGTTGGAGCGTCCCCGCATTCGTTCGTGGCACATCCCACGTTCGCAACGACGTTCGCCAGGCGCCGCACCTGGTCGTATGGGCCGTGCTCGCCGGATGCATGTGGGCCGTCGCCAACACGCTAACGATTTACGCCATTCGCAATGTCGGCCTCAGCATCGCGTTTCCCCTGTGGAACACCAACAGCCTGCTCGGCATAGTCTGGGGCTTCCTGCTCTTCAATGAGTTGCACTACGCCGGATGGAAGCGCTGGCTGGGTGTTTTAGGCGGCGCCGTTTGCATGTTTGCAGGAGCCACGCTGCTGGCGATCGCCTCTTCCCATCAGGCAGCACCGGGCAAGGCCGCGCTGGGTATCTTCGCCGCCCTTGGCGCGGGCATCCTCTGGGGAACGATGTACATCCCCTATCGAAAGGCCTATCTCACGGGGATGAATCCCCTCTCCTTCATTACATTTTTCACCGTCGGAGAACTCGCCACCATGACGGTGCTGGCCGTGGCCTATCGCGGCGCGATGCCGCTGTGGCATGAACTCGTCGGCGCGCGCACGGTTCTGTTCTGGCTGATGCTGGGCGGCTTCGTCTGGGTCATCGGAGATTTATTCCAGCAATACGCCACGAAATACGTCGGCATCAGCCGCGGCATTCCTCTCTCCAACACCAATCAACTCTGGGGACTGCTGTGGGGCATTCTGGTTTTTCACGAACTGCGAGGTGGAAGCCAAACGGTCTACGAACAAGTGGTCGGAGGATCGCTTTTGATGGCTGTGGGCGCAGTCGCGATTGCCTTGTCGTCGGCAACCGAGCGCGAGCACTCCTCATGGCGGGACGCCGCCCAGCGCGAAGGCCAGCGCTACAACGTCGAAGACGAATATGTTCGCGCCGGCATGGAAGGCCGAGAAATGGAGGGAGGTGAGGTGCTGGGCCGACAGTTCGCTGCCAATCCAAGCACCAGAACATTCCTGGATTGGCTGCTCATTCTCGGCGCTACGAGTATATTTGCTGTGCTTGCCGTCATGGCAAGGCTTCCCCACGTGGAGATTACTTTGAGTTGGGCGGTTGCACTTACGTTCGCGATGCTCGCCCTGCTGGCAACCTGCGGAATCGCACTCTGGCGCACAACCCGCTTCCGATGAGCCGACCCAATCCACTGGGGCCGCGTTGGCAGGTTGATTTTGTTCTAGACACACGTATCTAACTCACTAGAATGGCGAGGCTCACAAAGGAGACTCCTCGATGAACCGCATGCTCTCGGCATTCTGCTTATTCCTGCTCACGGCTGGCGCAGTTCGCGTCGCAGCCCAAGCAAATCCCTATAAAGACGGCACTCCCGGCGTCACCGGATACCGCTCCGAAGTACTGGCGGAAGTCACCATTCAAGAAGACAAGTTCACGCGCCTCGCCGAGGCCATTCCCCCAGAGAAGTACACTTGGCGCCCCGCACCCGATGTGCGCTCTTTCGCCGAAGTCTTCCTCCACGTCAGCGCGGCCAACTGCAGCCTGTACAAACTCGTGGGCACGCCTCCTCCCACAGGACTCGATCTAAAAGGGCTTGAAAAATCGACGACCGACAAAGCAAAAATAATTACTACCCTAAAAGATTCCTTCGCCCACGCCAAGAAAGCGATCACGGCCATGCCCGACGCCGACCTCGAAAAGAGCATGGATTGGTTCGGCGGGAAGAATACGCAGCGCGGCATTCTGCTCTTCATCGTTCGCCACACCGCCGAGCATCTCGGACAGTCGATCGCCTATGCCCGCGTCGTCGGCATCGTTCCGCCTTGGACCGAAGATATGCAGAAGAAGCAGCCGGAGAAAAAAGAGGCACCCGCAAAGGACAAGCAGTAGCCGCGCGAGAATCCGGTGGGTGTGCTAGATTCGGAAGTTTGATGGACCTCGCACCCACCATCTCTACCCAGGGGCTTACCCGCCGTTTCGGAGAACTCGTAGCCGTCGACGGCGTCGACCTGCGCGTCGCGCCCGGACAATTCTTCGGCTTCCTCGGCCCCAATGGCGCGGGCAAGTCCACCACCATCAAGATGCTCACCGGGCTGCTCGCGCCCAGTTCCGGGCGGATCGAAATTCTCGGCCTTGATCTCAACGTTCATTCCGTGGAAGTCAAACGCCAGATCGGCGTTGTGCCTGAAGGCATGGCGTTATTCGGCCGCCTCACCGGCGCCGAGTTCCTCAGTTTCGCTGGACGAATGTACGGCCTCGACCGCACGACCGCGGCCAAGCGCGCCGCCGAGTTGCTCGAATTTATGCAACTCGCCGACCAGCACAAGAAACTCGTCACCGACTATTCCCACGGCATGCAGAAAAAACTGGCTCTCGCCGCAGCCGTGATTCATGGGCCCAAGGTATTGTTCCTCGATGAGCCGTTTGAAGGCGTGGACGCGATCGCCGCTGGCACCCTGAAATCCATGCTGCAAGGCATGATTGCGCGCGGAGCCACCATTTTCCTCACCTCGCACGTCCTGGAAATCGTGGAGCGCCTGTGCAGCCATGTCGCCATCATTCATCAGGGACGCCTGGTGGCTCAGGGCTCGCTCGAGGAACTGCGCGCGGGCGTGGAAGCCCAGAAGCCCGCCGCATCAGGCGATGCCGCTCCCGCCTCCGGCGAGAAACTGACGCTCGAACAGCTCTTCCTGCGCATCGTCGGCGGAACGCGCCGCACCGAGCAGGAGCTTTCGTGGTTGGGATAGTGATCCTGCTGGCGGATGCCGTTTACGAAGAGCGGGCTGGGCGGCTCAGGAACTTTCTTCGGCTATTTCTTCGGCGGGCGCGCAGGCGCCTCAGAGCCGACAACAGCTTGTGGCGAGGCATAATCGACATCGTTCGGAGCGAATAGTCGAAGCTCGCGCCGCAACCACAGCAGACCTTGTAACTGCGCCCACCGATGGTGAAGACGCGGCTCAGCTTCGAATGGTGACAACCGAAGGCAAACTCCAATGCTCTCGCCAAAGGATGCGTAACGGCGTCCCATAGCGGAATTTCTTCGGATGCCATCATGTTCATTTACCTCCAGAACCACTCTTAACCTTCTACGGCAACTCGCAGAATGACCGTGAGCGCCCCCACCTCTATTCGTGACTTCAATCACGGCAGGGAATCCGCTTGGTGGCGAGACGGCCGTGGGCAGGTGCGATGCTCCCGGAAAAACGGCGTAGTTTCAATGCCTTGTGCTCGGTGCGCGTTCTGACTTACATATGCGAGAATTGACGCCACACGAAATGACGCGTCCAGAAGTTACAGCTCAGCTAATCGCCATCGCCGACCTGCGCGGGCGCATGTTCATCAATGGCCTGCGCAGCAAGCGCGGCAAAATGGAGCTGGCTTCGCGCATTTTTATCACCCTGGCCTTCGCCGTCGGCGGACTGGGCGGCTTCACAGTCGCAACCGGACTTGCCTGGTACTTTGTCTCGCAAAACAATGCCGAATACCTGGCGATTCTGTTGTGGCCGATCTTTTTCTTCTGGCAACTCTTTCCCGTGATGTCGACCGCCTTCACCAACAATCCTGACTCCGCTGAGTTGCTGCGGTTCCCTCTCACCTACCGCTCCTATTTTCTGATTCGTCTGGCCTATGGATTTTTTGATCCCGCCAGCGCGCTCGGTACTGTGGGCTTGCTTGGGATCCTACTCGGTGTCAGCATCGCACGCCCTTTCTTGTTTCCTTGGGCGCTGCTGGTCCTATTGACCTTCGCACTCTTCAACCTCGTTCTGATGCAGACGGTCTTCGCTTGGCTGGAGCGCTGGCTGGCGCAGCGCCGCACCCGCGAAATCATGGGCGTTCTCTTCATCCTGGCGATGCTCAGCTTTCAACTGATCGGCCCAATAATGGGACGTCTCGGGAGAAGGCCGCACCCCCAGCTCAGCCGAGCAGTCGAGATCGGAACACAAGTCCAGTTTGTGTTACCGCCCGGCCTCGCCGCGAATGCCATCGCACAAACTTCCCATGCCCAGCTGCTGCTCGGCTGCGCTTCCCTGCTTTTGCTTGGAGCGCTGACCCTGGCGATTGCAACGCTGCTGCACCTCCGGCTGCGCGCGCAGTTTCGCGGCGAGAACCTCAGCGAAGCGGCTGCCCGACCCACTGTCGCTCAAGTGCAAGGACTGCAAGTGGGATGGAACCTGCCCGGATTTTCGCAATCGGTCGCAGCGGTATTCGAAAAGGAAATGCGCTACCTGGCGCGCAGCGGCCCCATGTTGCTCACGTTGATCATGCCTATCTTCATGCTGCTGATCTTTCGCCTGGGGCCGCTGAATTCCCTGCGCCACTCCAGTTCCTTCAGCCGCACGCCCGACATGGCATTCCCGGGCGCTGTCGCCTACGCGATCCTGGTGCTGACCAACCTGGTCTTCAACAGCTTCGGCGGCGATGCCGGCGGCATTCAGTTCTTCTACGCTTCGCCGGTAAACTTCCGCCAGATCGTGCTGGCGAAAAACTTGACGCACGCCAGCATCCTCGTCGCGAACACCGTGTTTGCCTGGATCGCAGTGTCCTACCTTTATGGCGCCCCGCGTCTGGCTGTTACGGTTGCGACTCTGGCTGGGCTTCTGTTCGCTGCCCCCTTGAACTTCGCCGCCGGCAACCTGCTTTCGATCTATACCCCCAAGAAGCGCGATTTTTCGAGCTTCGGCCACCAGAACGTCTCGCAAACAACTGTCCTGGCAAGCTTCGGCGTACAGATCCTGATCGTGGGCTTGGGCGTCGGGGCCTTCACCATCGCGCGGCTCTACAAGAATTTATGGATCGCCACGCTGCTATTTCTTGTGCTCGCAGCCATCTCAATCCCGCTGTACCTGTTGGTTCTGCGCCGTCTTGACCGAATCGCGCTCCTTCGACGGGAAACGCTGGTCGCCGAGCTATGCCGCGCATAGCTCACTGGAGGCAATTCTGCGTTCCACTTCTTTCACTCTTTTCAGGTCGAGCCAGGAACCGATACCCCACACCGCGCACAGTTAGCAAGTGGCGCGGATTCGCCGGATCCTCTTCGATATAGCGCCGCAGCCGCACCACGAAATTGTCGATAGCCCGCGTGTCGGTGTCTTCCTTCAGTCCCCACACTTCTTCCAGAATCTGCTTGCGCGATACAATCCGGCCGTCGTTGCTCACCAAGTGCCGTAAGAGTTCCGACTCCATCACTGTCAGATGAATCGTGTTGTCTCCGGACTGCAGTTCCAGCGCACCAAAATCGATCGTCTTCCCGCCAAATGAAAATGTTCCGAAGTCTCCGATACTGTTGGCATCAGCTCGCGTCTCGCTCGTTCCGGGAGCCGGCCCTCCACGAATCCATTGGCTACGCCGCAGCAAGCCCTGCAACCGCGCCAGCAAAATCGAAAGATCAAACGGCTTCGCGAGATAGTCGTCAGCCCCGGCGGCAAAGCCTTTCAGAACGTCTTCCGGACGTCCCCGCGCCGTCAGCATGAGCACCGGCACGTAATTGCGCGCGGCGCGCAACTCCGACACCACGCTGAACCCGTCTTTTCCGGGGAGCATGATGTCGAGTACCACCGCATCGAAGTTTTCCTTCTTCTCCAGCAGACGATCGGTGGCCGCCTCCCCATCCCCAACTACTTCCGCCTCATAGCCTTCGGCTTCCAGATTGAAGCGCAACCCCTGCGCCAGATGCGCTTCATCCTCCACCACGAGAACCCGGCTCATGCCTCCCACCTCGGCAATTCCAGGACGATGGTGGTTCCCTGCCCTTCCCCCTCGCTCTCGGCAAACACCTTGCCTCCGTGCTTTTGCGCGATCGCCTTCACGATAAACAAGCCCAGTCCGGTCCCTTTCACGTGCGTCAGCGAACGGTGCGTGACCCGATAGAAGCGTTTGAAGATGCGCTTTACGTCATCGGGAGGAATCCCCACTCCCTGGTCCTGCACACGCAGCACGATGTGCTTTTCGTCGGGCGATTCCAGTTGCACCCGCACGTCAACGCTCTCCCCGGAGTACTTGACGGCGTTGTCGAGCACATTGATCACAGCGGTCCGCAAATCCTCCGCACTACCCCGTACCCGCAGTTCGTCCCCGTTGTCTGATGTCTCCTGATACCGGATCGCCTCCGGTTGCAGGTGATGCCTCGCCCGGGTGGCGTCCATGCAGTCGCGAACTAGTTGACCGAAATTGACCTCCGCCTTGTCCTTTCCAGCTTTCTTGTCGCCCGCTCGCCCCGCGCGCAGCACCTGCTCCACCGTCTCCGTCAGCCGGTCGGTGTCGCTCAGCATCAGCCGGTAAAACTCCTGCTTCTGCGTTTCCGGCAGTTCGCGCCGCTGCAACGTCTCCAGATGCAGCCTGATCGACGCCACCGGCGTCTTCAATTCATGGGTTACGGCGTTGATAAAGCTGTCGTGCTGCTCACTGCGTCGGAGTTCGCGCAGCAGAAAAATCGTATTCACCACCATCCCCGCGATGATCAGGGCGAAGAAGACGATGCCGAAAAACAGCAGTACCCGCTCACGCCAGTTGAGGATGATCCACCCGACGTTCAAGGCGATAGCCAGGGCAACCAGGATGATGCCCAGTATGAGGAAGAACGCGATCGTTCCGCGGCGGCTCGAAATGCGCATGGAAGGTCAGCCCGATTTTACCGCGTTCGCGGCTGCTTCAGAACGGGAAGCGTATGGCGAGAATTGGAATGTGGTTTGTTGAGTGGAACGAAGTCGTGGCCACATTCGAACCCGCCGCGCGGTTTTGATGAACCACAACCCATGTCCCGGGCTCTCGACTGAGCCCGCCGCAGAAGCGATCAGAAGGTGAAACGACCACCGACTGTCGGAGCAAAATTGTTGTTGTGAAAATAGGGGACGTCGGGGCCATGAGGAATGGCGATGGCCAGACCGCCGCCCACGTAGGAATACGCAATTCCGGCAAAACCGTCGAAACGCTTGGTGAAGTGATGATCCGTATAGAGCGATACCTCGTTGAGGGAGCCCGCGCAGGAAGCGCGGAAACTGGCGGGCGAGCAGGTCGGCGGAACACGGAAGTCGTTCTGGCGCTGTTGATACCAGGAGAACGTGATGTCGGTTTTGCTGCGGTAGGTGTACTTCACGCCCGTCCACCAGATATTCACCAACTTTTCAGAATCAAGATTGTTGTCTTCGATCCCGCTCATGATGTAACCGCCCTGGTCTGAGGCGCCAACGCCCAACGGGTTCGACGGGTTATTCTGCCAGATGTATTCGTAGCCGGCAAAAAACTTGAACGGGTCCCACGTATACTTGGCAGCGACCATAATTGCGTTGTTGTCGGTCACGATGCCATATACGGTGTTGTTCGTGTCAATCAGATTGGCCCCGGTGATGGGGTTTGTATTAATGCTGTTGGTGGTCGACTGATATGGCGCCGTCGGACTCTGAGGCCCCAGCAACGGGTTCAATACGCTGATCGCCTGGTTGTAATGTTGGTAGACGACGTCGGCGGAGAACTTGCCGTAGTCTCCGCCGAAATCGAATCCATAGGCGTTGTTATGCGCCCCTTCCGGCGTACAGGTGGCGGCAGTCCAGGTTGCGGAGGCCGAGTAGCAGCCGCCAGAACCATCGGCGAATTTATACATCGCGCCGAAATGGACCGGGCCATAGGTGAGGCGATACTTCAGGGCGTCGTCCCAACGGCTGTCCTCGGTGTCGCCGCCGCCGGCCATCGTGCCGTTATACCCGATGTACGAAAAGGCATAGCCGCCGCCGGCCGGATCGTAAACGAGCATCACATCGGTACCGAGAGCGCGCTGACGACCGAAGGTGAGCGTGCCGAGATACGCGGACGATATACCGGCATAGTATTCGTCATTGAAGGGTTGGCCCGCGCGCGCGCCGTCGATGGCTTCCGAATAGCTGCTCCTGGGAAGGCCGTTGTTGACGGTGTCGGTGGCTGACGCGTTGGCGAGCAGGCCGGACTGCGGATTGATGCCAGTTGAAGCGTTGAACACAACGGACCAGCCAGGCAGAAACTCTTCCTTGCCCCTGATGCCCAGACCCGTCTGCGACAGGTTGTTCGGTGCGATGAGGAATCGATGTTGATAGCCGTTTCGGTTCACCAGAGATTCGCCTTCATAGTTATAGCCGTTTTCCGGTAAGCCGTGGCTGACCCAGCCGACGCCGACGTCATACGCACCGTACAGCGTGATGCCGTGCCAGGTCAGCGTGCAATCGGTGGTGGCGAACTCGTGGCCGCTCGCGCAGGCGTCGGGGGTGCTCCGCTGCATCTTAATGTCGACCGTGGCGTCCTGGCCAACCGCCAAGCTGATTCCCGTGCGCGTTTCATCGGCGAACCCTTGTTTTGCCGCTCGAATCTCGAAGCGCCCCAGAGGCAGGCCGGACGCCTGATAGTGCCCCCCGCCGTCGGTTGTGATCTTGCGCGTTGCACCTGTATCGACGTTCTTGACTGTCACCGCGACATCGCGAAGGGCTGCGCCGGTTTGGTCCGTCACCACGCCGGACAGGCTCGCTCCCGTTTGGGCCGCCGACACGGTCGACAGAAACCACAGCACCATCAAGGCAAACACCAGACCAACGTGTCGCATCCCCACCCCCAAGATCAAGATCGATTCAAGAAGTGTGCAGTGTACATGAACTACAGCTCGCATGTCTAAACCGATACAGTTTAATTCGCTTTTATTAGCCTTGCCCTTGTTTTTATACAAACCGCCGGATTGACCCCACACCGTACTAGCGATAGGATTTCATTCCGATGCCCACGAAACAGCAGTCCGAGCGGAACACTGACGATTTGCTACAGCTGCGGGATGCGGCTTTGCAGTTGGGGATCAGCTTCCCCACCATCAAGCAGTGGATCTACAAGAACAAGCTGCGCAGCGTCCGCACGGCCGGAGGTCACCACCGGATTCCGCAGAGCGAGGTGGACAAACTCCTCTTCCGAACCCGGGGAAGATCCGAACGAGAGAGGCAGGACGTTATCCGCCGGGTCAGCGGACGCAATCAATTAGTCGGACGCATTGATTCCGTGCGCATCAGCGGCCTCATGGCAGAGGTCAAGATTTCCATCGGCGGCCAGCAGATTACGTCGATCATCACCGCAACGTCCGCGCGCGAAATGCGATTAAAAAAGGGACAGACCGCAGCCGCCCTGATCAAAGCCACCGAAGTGATGATCATCCGCGTGTGAGGAACAGCGTGTAAGAAACGAAGGCGTCGACCGTGATCCTTTTGGGTGGCGCTTTTGGCAGCGCTTTTGGGTTGCACTTTCGGGTAGCGCTTTTGGGTGGCGCAGCGCTTTCAGCGCTGCGATAAAGCTGCCCTTTTTTTTGATCGCTTTAGCGTCCGAGGTACCTGATCGAGTTTCAGCTATCGTTTCAGGCACCACGCTTCAACGAGAGCCTTCCAAAGAAAAAGCCCCGGCCAAAGCCAGGGCTTATTCCTACAAACTGAATCGAACCGCTTAGTCGCCCGCCGCGACCGAAGCTTCCGGCATCGCCGCAGTGATCAGGCGCCCATTGGGCGTCGGCACCAGACCACGCTCGACTTCGTCCAACTTCACCCGCTTGATGTCCCAAGCCAAGCCGAGAGTCTTCAGCGCCCAAATGCCGTACCAGTTCATGTCGACTTCATACCACCTGAATCCATGCTGCGCCGCCGTCGGATGCGCATGATGATTATTGTGCCAGCCTTCGCCAAACGTCAGAAGTGCCACCCACCAGCTGTTGGTCGAAAGATCGCGAGTCGCGAAGCGCCGCGAGCCCCAGGAGTGCGTCGCCGAATTTACCAGCCACGTGGCGTGCAACCCAACTACGGTGCGCACGAAGATGCCCCACATCAGGAAAGGTAGTCCTCCAATGGCGAACAAAATCACGCCCAGCACAATCATGGGAACGTAATGATATTTCGTAATCCAGACGTGGAATTTATCTTTGGCGAGGTCGGGAACGTAGCGCGCCAGCGTGGTCGTGTCATGGTGCATCGACTTGCCCATGAGAATCCATCCCATGTGCGCCCACCACTTGCCCTCGATCGGCGAATGCGGGTCGCCTTCCTGATCCGAATACTGATGATGAATGCGGTGCGTCGCCACCCAGAAAATCGGCCCGCCTTCCAGCGCGAGCGTAGCGCACACGGTCAGGAAATGTTCCACCCACTTCGGAGTCTTATAACCGCGATGCGTCAGCAGGCGGTGATAACTCATCCCAATGCCCAGGCTGCCGGAAACCCACCACAGGAACATCGCGACAAACAATGCCTTCCAGGTGAAAAAGAAAAGGGCCACGATCGCCCCCACATGAAACGCCGCCATAAACGCCGCGGTGATCCAGTTCACTTCACCTTTTTCTGCTTGCCGTTTTTCCAGATCTTGCAGTTCCATATTCAAGGAAGGTCCCCATTTCGTGGTTGTTGGAGTTCGATCAACCCCATAGCTAACCTACCAAGGGACGAATGGATTCACTGTAATACTTGTGTAATAGCGGGATTATGGGGATTACGGTGGTAACGAACGGGTAATCTCAGGCCCCGTTTACAGCCAATTCTTGGCCCTGTATTTTTCGAGTCCGGCCTTTGTCAGTTCGCCAAGTTCCGCAAACAGGGCCTCGTCCGGCGCGCGGAAGTTGAAGCATGACTTCCCTTGCATGCGTTTCTTCAAATCGGAAGATACCATCTTCGCCAGTTCTGGACATGCATACAGCGGCATGAGGTGATAGCTCACATAGCCTTTGAACATCATGACCGCCCCGAAAAACATGGGACCGCCCTTCCAACTGTTGGACTTGGTGACCAGATAGTACTTGCGCGGCTCATCCGCGGTCGCCTGTAACTTAGGCTCGAATGCACCCATCACTCCTTTAAGCCCTTCGAAAGCGGCCGCGAAATCGGCAGGGGCCGTCGACCGGGACTTAGCCCCATTTTTCCGCTTCGCACCGCTTCTCTTCGCAGAGCTCTTCTTCGGCACGAGACGACACCCTACGCGGCCTTCCCCTTCACCTGCACCCCCGCCCATTTCTCCAACAGCGTCAGCGTGGCAGCGTAGTCGAGGTCCTGATTTCCATCTTCCGACGCCATCTCGTAAATCTCTTCCACGGTTTCCAGCGCCGGCAGCTTCACCCGCGCCTCTTTCGCCGCTTCCAGGGTCAGCCGGATATCCTTGTGCATCAGCCGCAGCGGAAAGTTTGGCGTGAAGTCGCGCTGCAGAATGAACGGCCCCTTGTAGTCCACCACGCCCGACCGCACCATCGTGGCCTCAATCAGCGACAGCAGTTGTTGCGGGTCTACCCCGAGCTTGGTGGCCAGGGTCAGCGCCTCGGCGAATCCCTCAAAAATCAGCGCGATCTGCAAATTCATGGCGAGCTTCGTGGCCTGCCCCTTGCCGGTATCGCCCATGCGGAAAATCTTTTTCCCCATCGCGGCGAACAAAGGCTTGAGTCGCTCCACCGCAACCTCGTCTCCTCCGACAATGAACACCAGCGTCCCGTCCCGCGCTCCGATTTTCGAACCTGTCATCGGCGCATCTACCCAAGTCACGCCTCTCGTCCCCACGCGCTCCGCGAACTTCACCGTGGCCGACGGAGAAATCGTGCTCGAGTCCGCGATGATCATCCCTTGCGTGAACGACGCCTCTACGCCATCTGCCCCGAAGATCACGCTCTCGACCGCGTCCGTGTCTGAAACGCACATCCACACAACTTCTGCACCCTGAGCCGCCGCCGCCGGGGTAGGAGCCACCCCCGCGCCTTCCACCAACTTGCCCGGCGTTCGGTTCCACACCGTCACTTCGTGGCCCGCCTTGACTAGATTTGTTGCCATGGCGTGTCCCATGATTCCCAATCCCACAAACGCAACTCGCATGCGGACTTCTCCTTCTTCCTGAAGAACAGCGCAAAAAGGAACGCTTTCGGATTAGATATGACCAACTCGATCAAGGTCAAGCGAGGGCGTGCGAATACGTAGGTTCTATCACCCGGGATGACGAGCGTTTCCCCGCTGTCGTCATGATTGCCCGGAAACTAAAAGCAGCCCGCAATCCGTCCCTTTCATCTAAGATTAATAGTTGGTAAATAAATTCGCCGCATCGCCGTTATTACTCTGCTCTCGCGGCGAAAGCGATTAGTATGAAAGGTTGAGGCTGCTTCCGATCCAGCCCCCAGGCTCTGTAGCAGGATGATTAAGCAAACGCTTCGCAATCCGGCCCTTCGTAAGCGCGCCACCCAGTTCGGACGTTTGGTGCGTCACTCCGCGGTAACTCCGCGCAGTGGTGAAACCCACAAGCCGCGCCTTGCCACCAACGGAGAACTCGGGGTCACCTTCATCGGCCACGCCAGCTTCTTCGTGCAAATTGGCGGCAAGAGTGTCGTCATCGATCCCAACTTCGCGCGCTGGCTCTTCGTATTGAAGCGCTTGCGCCGTCCCGGTCTGCGCATCGCCGACCTTCCGGCCATCGACGTAGTGCTGGTTTCACACGCCCACTTCGATCATCTGCATCGTCCATCGCTCCGCGCCATCGTGCAGAACAACCTGCGCACCCGCGGCCTCGCACCCGCCATCATCATTCCCGCTCATGTTTCCGATCTGGTCTCCGATCTTGGCTTTTCGGAGATCATTGAACTCGATTGGTGGAAGACTTCGCGCCACGGCAACTTGTCGATTACGCACGTGCCTTCGCGCCACTGGGGCGCACGCGTTCTGAAAGATTCGCACCGCGGTTACGGCGGCTTCGTGCTGAAGGCCGGCAAACATTCCGTCTATCACGCCGGCGATACCGCCTATTTTTCAGGCTTCAGTGAAATCGGACGCCGTCTCGCACCGGAACTCGCACTACTCCCCATCGGCGCCTACAATCCGCCGCAGTTCCGCAACGTCCACACCAATCCTGCCGATGCCATGCGTGCTTTCCTCGACCTCAAATCGCGCTGGATGGTTCCCATGCACTACGGCACCTTCCGCCTTTCGCACGAGCCCGTCGACGAGCCACTGCAGTTGCTGGACCAGGAAGCCCGATCCGCCGGCATCAAGGACCGCGTCGTCGTGATGGAAGAAGGCGTGACCCGATTCTTCTAGACGCTATCCCCTAAATGGTTCTGGGAAGGCCACGGCCTCAGCTGGTTTTGGGAAGGGCACGGCTTCAGCCGTGCCGCTCGGAGCCACGAATGATGCGGGCTTTAGCCCCTGAGGGACCGCAATTTACTCCTTCGGTTTCATGAAATCACTTCTGGCCGCCCTGCATAAAACCGCATTCCCGCGTTACTCGATGCGCTTAATAGAAATATCTTTCCCATCCGCGTGCAGAACCATCGCGGTCACTTTTCCTTTGCTGTCCCTTTCGAAGGTATAGGCATCGTCCGCCACGGTCGAGAAAAAATCCGTCTCACTCTCGGACAGCAGATCTTGCTTCGGCTCGTCATTTTCCTGCACAGAAAGATGATCGCCTTCGCGTCGGATTGTCAGAATGATATTCGGCGGTAGTCCGTAGCGTCCGACATATTGGTCTAACACTTTCGCATCCACGGCAACCTGCTTGTGCTGCTTGAGCGGTAGCCGCGGTGGGAGCTTGTTATACGGTACGTAACCTTCCCATTCGATCGGGGTAAACGTGTCTTTCAGCAGCGTCTCCAGCACATCCTTGAAAATGCCTTCTCCGTTTCCGCTGTTGCTCATGATGACGAGGCCGGACTTCTGCTGGTCGAAGCACACGGCATAGTTTCTCCAGCCATCGTCATGCCCTTCCTTGAAAAACACCTTGCCATAAGGCGTCGAGAAAAGGCCCCACGCCAGTCCGTAGCTCAAGCGGATGCTCTTGTTCTCATCGCTGGTCTCGTCTCTGAGCGTCGGGAACTGGTGCTTCGATATGATTTGAACCTGCGGGCTGAGCATCTGCTCTCGCGTTTTGCTGCGCAGCAATCTGCCTTCCATCACGGCCTGCATAAACCGCGCAAGATCGCCAACTGTCGTTTGCATCGAACCGGCGGCGTCCGCGTTCTTCCATCGATGTGCACCCACGGACCGTCCATATTCGTCATAGCCGTTTGCGTAGTCGCTTTCGAAGCGCTCTTGCCAGACCATGCTGGTTCGGGTCATCCCCAGAGGCTGAAAAATACGCTCCTGCATTAATTCGACCAGAGGTTTTTTCGTGATCGTCTCCACCACTAATTGAAGCAGATCGATGCCTTCGCCCGAATACGCAAACCTCGATCCCGGCTCAAAGTGGATCTTGAGCTTACGGTCTTCCTCCATCCACCGCCAATTCGCAAACCCGCTGGTGTGGCTCAGCAGCATACGCGCGGTAATGGGTTGTAGCGCGGGTCATTCGCCAAGTCTGTATATCTCGGGTATTCCGGCAGGGGATTCGGCAAATATTGATGGACGGGCTTGTCCAGATCCAGCACTCCCTCGTCTACGAGTTCCATCGCCAGGTACGCGAAGGCCACCTTAGAAATCGAAGCCGCCGACATCACCGAATTGTCCGTCAACGGCAGATTCTTCTCCTTGTCCCGGAATCCATATGCCTTCAGGAACTCAATGTTGCCATTATGGAAGACCGCAATTCCCGCGCCTGTGACTTCAGCGGCCTTCATCAACCGTGTCACCGTCCCATCAATTTCCGCCGGGGAGATTGTGCTGCCGTCGAGCCGTGTGACGCTCGACTGTTGTCCGACCGCTAGTGACGAACTCGCTAGCGCCATTGCCAGCCAAAGAAGAGTCTGCCTCATAAGCTTTCCCTCGACTCGTCGGACCGTCTTATAGGTCCAAACACAATCGACGGCTCAGGGTTGCCCAGTAAAACAACTTCAAATCGGGATGAAGATACCCGATTTGCTGGAACTCGACAAGTTGCTGCGTGACCAGTTGCTGCGTGACCAGCTGCGTGACCAGCTCTATTGACAACCCGCTCCCGTTTTTTGGTGTAAACTTCTTCCCTCGAATTCCCGCCTAGGAGGTTCTTATGTCCGTAAAACCGATTCCCGAGGGCTATCACACTCTCACCCCATTTCTCACAGTCCGCGACGCAGTCCGCGCCATCGAATTCTACAAACAAGCATTCGGCGCGGAGGAAAGAGGCGTCATGAAAGGCCCGGACGGCAAGATCATGCACGCCGAGTTAAAGATTGGCGACTCCATCATCATGCTGAGCGATGAATGGCCGGAGTACGGAGCTCTCTCTCCGCAAAGCAGCGGCGGCGCAGGCATGGGTCTGCACATCTACGTTGACGGCGTCGACGCCGCTTTCGATCGGGCCGTGAAAGCCGGCGCGCAGGTCGAAATGCCGGTCACAGACCAGTTCTGGGGCGACCGCTACGGCAAACTGAAAGATCCCTTCGGCCACAAATGGTCGATCGCGACCCACACCAAAGACTTGTCCATGGATGAGATGAAGCACAGTATGGACGAAGCCATGGAGAAGATGGGCGAGCCAGAGAAGATGCAGAAAACCGCGTAACTGCGACTCGTCAGGAAATGCCCACGTCGGGACAGCCGCCTGGGCTGTCCCGCCAGGGCAAAACCCGGCGGCGCGAAAGTGCGATTCAGTATGCCAGCAGGATTCTCAGATCACGCAGATTGTTCCCCGTCGGTCCGGTTTCTATCGCATCTCCGAGCGCACTGAAAAACGGGTACGCATCAAACTTGTCGAGCGCGGCGCGCGCGTCCAGCCCAAGACGTCGCGCTCGCTCCAGAGTAGTGCCGTCGACGACCGCTCCGGCGGCCAGACTGTTGCCGTCGACTCCATCCGTTCCCGCGCTGAGCGCAGTAATACTCTCTCCCGCAATCTTCTCCACGCACGCCAGCGCGAACTGCTGATTGCGCCCGCCAACTCCGGCGTTCGTAACCTTCACCGTAACTTCACCTCCAGAGATCAGACACACTGGAGAACATTGCTTGCTCAAGTCGCGCACCTGCTGCAGTAAATATTCGGCAGCACGCTCGTAATCCCAATCGTCGCAAGCGTTGTCGACATGCACGATGAAGCCCGCGCGCTCCGCCGCGACACTCGCCTCCTCGACCGCCGTCTGGTTCGTCAGCACGGGCCACCAGCGTGCGCGATGAAACGCCGGATCATCCGACTTCGGCGTCTCCTCTAACGCCTGGCGCTCAAACAGTCCCCGCGTCGATGGCGGAAATTGTTTCAGCAGTTCGTACTTTTCCGCGATGCGGTAACAATCCTCGACGGTGGTCGAATCGGGCATGGTCGGGCCTGAGGCGAGCGCGTCGGGCGTGCTGTCCAGAACATCGGACACCAGCAGCGATACCTGCTGCGCCGGAGACGCGGCCTGCGCCAATCGTCCTCCCTTAACCGCAGATAGGTGTTTGCGCACCGCATTGATCTCGGCGATGGGCGCGCCGGAAAGCACGAGTGCACGATAGGTGGAGATGAGATCCTCGAGGGAAATCTCATCGTCGATGGGCTTCTCGACGATCGACGATCCTCCACCGCTGAGCAGGAAGATCACCAACGCCGAAGCCGGTTGCGCGTCCAGCGCGCGCAGCATGGCGCTCGCAGCGTGAATGGATTCCGCATTCGGCGTCGGATGCCCACCGCGAAAATACCGGAACCCATGCACCTGCGCGGAAGGCTGCACCGAACTGGCCACGATGCCTTCCAGCGAGGCTCCGACCTGGTCGGACAGGGCCTCAACCATGGTGTGTCCAGCCTTGCCCAGTGACACGACCAGCACGCCGGAATACGAATGCAGGTCGTAAAGATCGTCGCAAACGCGTAGAATTCCCCGCTCACAATGCACGTGCCGCGCAAATGCCTTGCCTATCGATGCCTCGGCCAGAGCATGCTGGAAGATTTCGCGCGCGGCTTCACGCCTGCGGCGGAACCTGGTTTCGCGCTCGAGGTCAGCCATGGAGAGAATTATAAAGACCGCTTTCGACCACCAGACGTCAGGATAGAAAATACGGTTTGCTTTGCGATCTCTGCGAATCCTTCGCAACCTCTGCGGTAAAGCCTTTGACCGCAGAGAACGCTAAGGCAGAGCCGAGCACGCGAAGAAGACCGGTAGTCGGTCGCATTCACGAGATCACCTGCTCGCGAACCCACGTTTCAATCGCTTCCCGCAGTTCGCGCAAGCGGCCTTCGAAGAAATGATCCGCACCTTCGATCAACACCAGCTTCTTCGGTTCGGGCATCGACGCAACCAACGCTTCCAACTTGGCTCGCGGGCCGAATTGATCGCGGGCTCCGCTGACAAACAACTTGGGCTTGCTGCAATCTCGCGTGAAATCAAACGTGTATACGCGCGGCTGCTCGGTGTCAGCTGCAACCGGAGCTACGGGCGTTCCAACGCCGATCACCGCATGAACCCGAACGTCCGCGCAAGCCTGGCGCAATCCAACCGCTGCGCCGAAAGAGAATCCTGCGAACACCAACGGCAAGTGATACTCGGCGTCAAGCCAGTCGAGCGCGGTGCGCACATCCTCAACTTCCCCATTCCCGAGGTCGTGTTCGCCCTGGCTCAAGCCAGTTCCACGGAAGTTGAAGCGCAACACGGGAAAACCAAAGCCGTTCAGCGCCTTCATGGTGTGAAAGACGACTTTGTTGTGCAGCGTTCCGCCAAACAGGGGATGCGGATGACAAACCACTGCAGCATGCGTAGCGTTGTCGGCTCCAGCGTTCAGCAGCGCTTCCAGGCGTCCAGCAGGACCGTCGAGAAACAACGAACGGATGGATGAGCTCGAAGAAATCACAGCGTCAGATTACACGGGAATGGCCGCAGAAAAGAAATCGGAACGAAGTATGAATCGTCCACACTTTGTCGAATGCGTTCGAGGTCCGAGGTCAGAAGTCGATTTGCTCTCTGCTATTCTCTCCTCCATGGACGCTGTTACGCTAACGCGGCAACTGGTGGACATCGAGTCCATCACCGGAAACGAAACTGCCGTTGGGAACTACCTTTACGGAGAACTTTGCCGCCTCGGGTATCAGACAAAGAAGATGCCGGTCGAGGGTGATCGCTTCAATGTTTACGCAACATCGGCGGAGCATCCGCATCCCGCGGTGGTGTTTTCCACGCACATGGATACGGTGCCGCCGTTCCTTCCGTCGTCGGAAGATGCGGTACGAATTTACGGACGCGGGTCTTGCGACGCCAAGGGCATCATCGCGGCGCAAATCGCGGCTGCGGAACGATTGCGCCAAGCGAACATCCATGCCGGACTGCTGTTTGTGGTGGGAGAAGAGCGCGACAGCCTGGGGGCGCAGGTGGCGAATGAATATGCAGCGAACGGGCACGGTTCGCAATGCCGCTTTCTGGTCAATGGTGAGCCGACGGAGAATCGCCTGGCGCTCGCATCGAAAGGTACGCTGCGCGCGGAGGTGACTGCGACGGGACGCATGGCACACTCGGCTTATCCGGAGTTGGGGGAGTCAGCGATTGACAAGCTGATTCCGGCGCTCACGCGATTGCGCGCGATGCCGTTGCCTTCCGATCCGGACGTTGGGCCATGCACGCTGAACATCGGGTTGATCGAAGGCGGACGCGCGCCCAACGTCATTCCTGATTATGCGCACGCGGATTTGCTTTACCGGCTGGTTGGTCCGTCAGATGATTTGCGCCGACAGATTCTTGCGACCGCGGGCGATCAAGTGCAGGTCACGTTTCCCCTCGAGCTTCCCTTCCTTCGGTTGCGCACCGTCGAAGGATTGCCGACGATGATCGCGGCGTTTACCACAGACATTCCCAAGCTCACCCACTGGGGCGAACCGTTGCTGATCGGTCCGGGATCGATTCATGTGGCGCATACTGAGGGCGAGTACATCGACAAGCAGCAACTGGCTGAGGCGATCGCTTTGTACTGCAGGATCGCGAAGCAGCTTTTGAGCTGACGCGGGACCGTCGTTCTTCGAGCCCCGGTGAGATTGAAATCCAGCCTGTGGATATTTGCCCGCAAAAAATGCTGTCGGGCACGCGGAGGCGTTGCTGGAGGTGCGTGCTGAAGTAGGAATTCTCTGGGATCGAGGGGGTACCCCCCTTCCCTACCCCCTCTGAATGCCTTGACTGGCGCGGGTTTCGCAAAAAGTGTCCGCAAAATCTTGAAGGCAAAGGGGTTAGAGGTCAAAATCTTGATTCTAAATAACTTAACGCATTTTCGCGGCGATCCTTCTTTACTTCCTTTGCTTCGGCAATGATCCACTTATTTGCCAAGAGTGGCAAGGTTAGATGTCACAAGCGGGCTGTGGAGATCGTTGGGGGACCGATTTCCTTACGTAGTGAAATCGTGAGAGACACTCGCCTTTTACGTTCTGCGAACAGAATCACCGAAAGAGTCTTTGAGTCCGGTCACGAGGGGTATACTGCGCGCCCGTCATTCCTACAGTGGGCACGGGAATGGCGGAAGATGGCAAGAACGATAGGAGGTCTGCCATGACACTCGAAGACAAAATCGCGGCGGCGCTCGATTCGGGACGCGAGAAGGCGGACGAAATTTTGGCGCTGCGAGCCGTCGCACAAAGCCGGCGGGCGGATGCGCTGAAGAAGAATCAGAACACAACAGCGATGCGGGTTCAGATGGCGGCGCCTGGAGTTCCGCAAACGTCCGCCGAGTTCCAAACCGCGGGATTTCTGGCGGCTGCCGGAGACTCGTGGTTCGATTACCCGCTCCATGACGTTCTGAAGCTGCTCGAAGATCATCATGGATACAACGTGGAATCCACCGCACACAAGGGCGATCCGATCGAGAAGATGGCCTATACCAGGGGACAACTGGAAGACTTCGCGCGCAAACTGGAGAAGATCAAAGCGCGAGGAGCGGTGCCGAAGGCCGTGCTGGTCTCTGGGGGCGGCGACGACGTAGCCGGAAACGAATTCGGCATGCTGCTGAATAACGCGTTCTCGCCGATTGCGGGTTGGGCCAGCGAAGTGGTGGACGGCGTCTTGAATCAGAGAATCTTGACGGCCTACACCCAGCTTCTGATGTGCATTACCGGCCTCTGCCAAGGGACGTTCGGCAAGACGGTGAAGGTGCCGATCCTGATGCATGGCTATGACTATCCCGTGCCCGATGGTCGGGGTTTCTTGGGAGGCTGGCCGTTTCCGGGCCCGTGGCTGGATCCCGGCTTCCGCGAAAAGAACTTTGATGATCTTGCGCAGCGAATTGGCATGATGCAGACCCTCATGGATCAATTCAACGACGTGGTGAAGTCGCTGCCGATGCAGCCCGCGTTTGCGCACGTGCGGTATATCGATTTGCGGGGAACGCTTTCGAATCGATTGGCGGATTACCAGGACTGGTGGGCCAACGAACTTCATCCGACAGAAAAGGGATTTGAGGCAGTGACGGACCGATTTGCGGCGGAACTGGCGAAATTGCCGTAAGAGGGCTTCAATCTGCCAGGAAGGACGCTGGAAACAACTGCCCTTACTGCGGACCCCAAGTCATCTCCACGCGCACCGGGATTTCATTTTTCACCGGAAGCGTCAGGAGCGAAGGCGGGTCAATCTTAAAGTCGGTGAGGGTTGCGGGGATGGTTCCTGAAAGTCGCGTTTCGTTTCCTTGCCTTACCACTTCGAAGACGACTTGCTTGTACTGGGCGGTTTGGCCGGCGAACTGAATTTCGAGATCCGCTTTAATTGTAGCTGATCCAGCGGCCGACTCGGGAAGACGAGTGCGAACCGTGACCATGGGAAATTCCGCGCCGCGCGTGACTTGGATCATGTGCAGATCGCGATTGCTATCGCCCGAATCAAACGACTTGACGGGGACCGCGATCAGGAAATCGCACTGTCCCTCGTGGCAGACGCCCTTGCCGCGCGCGGCGTGGCTCACTCCTTCGCTCTGATGCAGTGGGTGAGAGACGTGGTAGGTCAATGTGCTCTGCTTGAGTACCCACTGGCTGTCCGCCGCGAAAAGGTTGGGCAGGGCCAGCAGCAGAAATAGAGGTAGGATTTTCTGGTTCATAAGATCGGCTCAGAATTTTACCGACACCGACAACAGAGCGGCGCCGAAGGCTGCGGCGGTAACGATCGCTACCGGGCCGTGGGCGGAGGCGATGCCATGGACTTTTTCTCCGTTGCTTTTCTGGCTGTACGCCATTGCGCCCAGAATCGGGGTCAGAATCATGCCCGGGCCGTGAACCCAGGCTAGCGCTTTGTGCAGCTTGATTGGGCCCTTGGTTTCGGTACCTGCAATTCTTGGAGCGCGAATGGCGTAGTAGGCGGTGATGCCATACAGGTCACCGGTAACCGCGCCCAGCACAAGATGCACATTGCGGTCGGTCGTGCTGGTACTCTTGCCGCCGGCGTTGACCGAAGTGATCAGGGTGGCCAGTAGAGGGACGGTGGTGATCAATCCAAAGCGCTGGTGCATTTTCAGCATGTGGGTGCGCTTATCGAGCAAGGCCTGCTGCGCCGCGTTGGCCTGGGTCTCGGTCTTGGAGAAGCCGAGGTCTTCGAGGGAAGGCGCGGTCTTACTCGCGGACGGAGCACTCGGCAGAGTCTCGGCGGGCGCTGCCGCGGGCGGTGTGGCCGGCGCCTGCTGAGTTGGCGCGGAAGCCAAAGTTAGACTTAGGGTTTGCTGGCTTCCGGCGGTGAGCGTCACCTTGTCGACAGCGTTGCCCAATCCCTCGGCCGAAGCGGAAACCTCGTAATCGCCTGCGGCAAGGTCTGGAACTTTATAGTGGCCGGCGGAATCGGCCTGCGTCTCAGTCGACTGGCCTGTGGACAAATTCTTGACGCTCACCTTGGCATTGGGCAGGACTTTCCCGGAAGAGTCGGTGACCGTGCCGGAGAGAGCTGATTGGGTGTCCTGCGCGCGGAGTGGATTGGCGGTGAGTACAAAAATCAGTACAACTCCAAAGAACAACTTAGGCCTTTTCGGATTCATTGGAGGTTTCCTTTTGGCTCATCGAAAACGCAGACTATTGTTATGTTCGAAAGATGCCGCGGTCAAGGCCAGGGATGTCTACACATTCGGATTGTCCACTAAAACTCCGAGACGGTTGAGAGACGAAGGCAAGAGAAGCAGGCCTGCTTGTTGACATACCTACGCTAGCAGCGTAGAGTATCGCAGTGTACTCTAATAGCGTACAAATTATATCGAGTTCACCGAAACGCCAGCGTTTACGCGTTATCTGTCGGAATATCTGAACGATGATCATTACAGAGAACTGCAGACCAGGCTCGGTGCCAATCCGGAGCCTCTGGAACTTGATGCCCGGCACCGGCGGGTTCCGAAAGATGCGTTGGGCGGATGCACGGCGCGGCAAAGGACGGAGAGGCGGGTTGCGGATTATCTATTGCTATTTTCCGTCCGATCCCCAGATATGGTTAATGACTCTCTACGATAAGAGCGAAGCTGCCGATTTAACGGCAAAAGACAACGAAAGCTTTGAAAGTCGCGATGGAAAGCGAACTGAAGGCGCGGGCAGTCAGACGGGCGAGCGTGGCCCGTCGGCGACGGAGGACATACTGATGGCGAAAAGGGACGTTTTTTCCGAACTCATGGACGGAGTGGGGGCGATGAAGGCCCACCGGGAGGGCAAGATCACCCTGCGCAGTTACAAAGTCGAGGTGGTGCCGCTGCCCAAGGTGGATTCGAAGCTCATCCGGGACACGCGAAAGAGACTGCACTTCTCGCGGGCTGTGTTCGCGCGCAAATTGCGGATCAACGAAAGAACGCTGGAGAAATGGGAGCAGGGACGGGCCAAACCGAATCCTCAGGCAGCGGCTCTGGTGCTTCTAGTGCGGCGGTATCCGGATACGCTGGCGCGGCTGGATGAGGTGGCCGAGGGGTAGGAGGCAACGGAGATCCTCCTAAAGAACGCGAAGGGTGGGACGCCAGTGCCTCGTTCCAACGGAATCGCGCGGTTATTTCAACTTTATCCCGACCTTCTTTAGTTGGGATTCGAGAAGATTGCCGAGCTCGTTCTCCCCCTTTAAATTGAGGCCTGTCGGCCGCTTAAGCGGAATGTTCCATGCAGCGACGCCGATCAGGCCGCGAGAAAGTTCAACCGTACCGACACTCCATTTCAGCCGCGCTACTTCTCCGCTCCTTTTGAATTGAACCGCGAGCATCTGGCTTAATTGTTTGCAAACGGTTGCACTCGTGCAAACAATCGCCTGAAACGTGGATTGCTCAATCTGTTTTCGTAAGAACGGCAGGTCGCGGAGCAGTACGGCGAGAGCTTGCTCGGGGTCGGACTTAGATAACTGGCTCCAGGCTGGATCCGTAGCCTCCTGCACCAGATCCAGATGCGCAGCCGAGTGCTCTCGGAATGACATGCCCATATCCTCAACTACGCGAGACAAGTTGCTGAACCAACTGTAAACCGGGCGATTGGTATCGAAGTAACTCCGCATCCTTCTAACAGCGAAGTCAGCCTGAAGCTCCTCCAGAGTTACGCGACTAGCTGCTCCTAGTGAAGCGAGAGTCTCGAAACGCCTCAGATGACCCTCGAGTTCCCGCCCGCTCGGGTCAAGTACTCTTGCTTGGAAGGGTTAATGCCTATCGTGATCGATGATGTTGAAGGATCGCCAAAAAACAGAACTGGCAATGAACCTTGAACCGACGCTGGCACGACGTCAGTTCGAAGGCGATCGAGAAGGTACCTTGGCACAGGCTGCGGCATAGCGATAATCAGGAGATAATCCTGGGTAACTGTTGGGACGTCTAAGCGAATTCCAGGCGCTTGAGCTTGATGCGGTCGGTGCGGACTTGGGCCAGATCGTAGTGGGCCTGCTGGGTAAGCCAGGTAGCTGCACTGCCGCCGAAGACCTTGGAGAGGCGCACCGCCATCTCTGGCGAAATCCCGCGTTTTTCGTTGACCAATTCTGACAGAGTCGTACGCGTGACTCCGAGGGCAGCGGCGGCTTGCGTGATGGTCAAGCCCAGTGGCTCGATGCACTGGCGCAGCACGAAGCCGCCTGGGTGCGGTGGGTTCTTCATCGGCATAGTCAAAACTCCTTCAGTGGTAGTCGACGTAGTCGACATCCACGGCGTCACCTTCCGCGAAGCGGAAAATCACGCGCCAGTTGGCGCGAACCGTTACCGCCCAAAGGCCTTTGAAATTACCCCTGAGCGAATGTAGCCGGAAGCCGGGCAAATCCATGTCTGCGGCTGTACCGGCAGCATCCAGCCTCGCCAGGATGTCCCGTAGCTTTTGGCGCGTGTTCCGGGATCACGCCGCGAGGATCATCATCCTCGTAGAGGCGTTTCAGTCCCTTGTGGCGGATGGACCGAATCACATTTCATCGTAATGCGTTACGTAACGCAGGTCAAGACAAAGCAGATTCCTCGCTCGCTCTCGCCGGCTTCGCCGGCTCCGAGCGGCTCGGAATGACAAAGTCTCAATGATCCATGAGCCTAGCCTCTGCCATCCTTTCGTGGGTTCTTCCGTATAAACTTGAAGCATGACTACCACCACCCTGAACTCCCTCGCGCGCGCTTCCTCTGCTTACTTGCGATCCGCCATGCATCAGCCGATTCAATGGCATGAGTGGGGAGCTGACGCCTTTGCGGCGGCGCAGCGGGAGAACAAGCCGATGCTGCTCGACATTGGGGCGGTGTGGTGTCACTGGTGTCATGTGATGGACCGGGAGTCGTATGACGATGCGGAGATTGCGGCGATTGTGAATCAGCATTTCATCGCGGTGAAGGTGGATCGGGACGAGCGTCCGGACATTGACAGCCGGTATCAGGCAGCGGTGCAGGCGGTGAGCGGGCAGGGCGGGTGGCCGCTGACGGCGTTTCTTACGCCCGACGGGAAACCGTTTTATGGGGGGACCTATTTTCCGCCCAGCGATGGGTATGGGCGTCCCAGCTTTCGGCGGGTGCTGCTGAGCATTGCCAACGCTTATGCGGAAAAGCACGGCGACGTGGTGGAGCAGGCGAAGATGGTGGAGAGCGCAATTGCGCAGTCGGAATCGTTTGCGGGGCGGAGCGGGCGGGTGTCGGCGGGCGTGACCGCGGCGATTCAGGAATCCGCATTCAAGATGTTTGATGCGCAGCACGGGGGGTTCGGGCAGGCGCCGAAGTTTCCGCATCCGTCGGCGTTGGATTTGTTGATTGAGAGGTATGCACGAGGGACGGCCGAGGGAGGGGGCGCCGAATCCCCGGATCTTCGTGACGTCATCGTCACTACGCTGGAGCACATGGCGAAGGGGGGCGTGTACGACCAACTGGCGGGCGGGTTTCATCGTTATTCGGTGGATGAGCGTTGGGTGGTGCCGCACTTCGAGAAGATGTGTTACGACAATTCCGAACTGTTGAAGAATTACGTACACGCGTATCAGGCTACGGGAGAGAAGTTTTTTGCGGACGTGGCGCGGGACATAATTCGCTGGATGGACGAGTGGCTGAGCGATCGGCAGCGGGGCGGGTTTTATGCGTCGCAGGATGCCGACATTTCCATGGAAGATGATGGCGATTACTTTACGTGGACGCTCGATGAGGCCCGCGCTGTGTTGACAAAAGAGGAGGCAGAGGTGGCGGCGTTGCATTACGACATCAACGAAGTCGGAGAGATGCATCACAATCCGGCGAAGAATGTGTTGTACGTGCGGGCTTCGGTGGAAGAGATCGCGCGGCGGATGAACCTGGAGCTGAAACGCGTCACCGAACTGCTGGCGTCGGCGAAAAAGAAGATGTACGCGACGCGGCTGCAGCGGCCGACGCCGTACGTCGACAAAACTGTGTACGTGGGATGGAACAGCTTGTGCGTTTCGGCTTATCTGGAAGCGGCGATGGTATTGAATCTTGCGGACGCGCGGCGGTTTGCATTGAAGTCTTTGGATCGGGTGCTGGCGGAGGTCTGGAAGCCAGAGTCAGATAAGAACGAACCCGCGGGCGAGTCGCCCGCGGCCCCACGGGGGCTGCTGCTGCATGTGGTTTCGTATTCTGACCCGGCGGCTGCGCACCGCGAAGTGCCGGGGCTGCTCGAGGACTATGCCTTCACGGCGCTGGCGTGTCTCGATGCGTACGAGGCAACCGTCGACCTCAGTTACTTCAAGTTTGCGCGCGCGATCACGGATGCGATGATCGCCCGGTTCTACGACGCGACTTCGGGGGGATTCTTCGACAGCGAGCCGGGCGCCGAGGGCCAGAGCCTGGGCGTGCTGGCAACGCGGCGGAAACCGCTGCAGGACTCGCCGACACCGGCTGGGAATCCCATGGCGGCGATTGCGCTGGCGCGAATGCACCATTACACCGGTGACGCCGGGTATCAGGACAAGGCGGAGTTGACACTGGAAACCTTCGCGGGCGCGGCCGAACAATTTGGAATCTTCGCTGCGACGTACGGGATTGCGGTCGTCTATCTCTTGGAAAGTCCGGTGCAGGTGGTCGTGATTGCCGAAGACGGAGATGAGGACGCGGCCGGGGAACTGTACGCGGCGGCGGTTGCGCGTTTTGCCTTCAACAAGAGCACGCTGCGATTGGCGGCCAGTCAGGTGGTCGCGGAAAATCTTCCGCCCGCATTAGCGGCCACGATTCCCAATCTGCCAGAGCTGGGCTCAAGAAAATCTCTTGCGGTGCTCTGCTCGGGATCTGCCTGCCAACCGTCCGTTAGCGATGGGGCGGAATTGCGGAGAGCCTTGGAAAAGGCCCTCCAGAAGAACTAGGAACTCGCGCCCTTTCAATCCATGGCACAAAAAAATGGGGCTGGCGGGTTAAATATGGCTCGTCAGCCCAAAGATTGCTCTAGTTGGCCCAAGTTACAGTTACGACAGGTTACTTTAGTGACCTTGCGGTCTCAGGTGCCTTAGGTTGTACTACCGGTGGTCGGCAAGCGGTGGATTTGGGTGGGCACAAGAACAGCGGGCCGCCGTCCGCGGCGGGAACCTGTTGGACGGCAGCTGCAATGAATGTGCCCACTAGTCCTATCATCAGAATTGAAATCCTGAATGCGCGTTTCATGGGTTCGTCTCCTATATCCGCGTTAGGTTTCTTTTTGAAGGAAACTTTTTTGCGGAGCCGCATTATAGGACACGTGTCAAGTCCGGTGTGCAATAATTTTCACCCCGCCGAACGCAATGCGTCGGCGCGGCCTTGTTGTTGTAATCAAGCCCTGCAATAAACTCCTTTATTAACAATCGATTCCACTCATTGCATAAAGAATTTCTATAAACAAGCAGGCGGAGTCCAGCCGGCGGGACTTCTACGCATAACATTTACATTTTCCGAACAAGGCGAGAATGGATTCGTTCGGAACGGCAGAAAAAAGAACGAAGGTACAGCAAGAATCGAACTGCCTCAGGCGACTACGGCTTGGAGCTTACATGCACTGCAGGAAGGCTGAATCTGCTGCTTGCGGCTGCTGCGCCGCGCGCGGCGGTACCAGCGCCCTGAGTCTCAGGGGTGGGGGTTGCGTCTTGGTGAGTGCGGGATAGAGCACGGTCGACCATCCCTTCAAACATGGGGATGAGGGAGTCAGGCGGAAGCGGGTGGTGAATGTCGGTGAGGCTCTGCTCCCAGCGCTGTGGCTGCAAAAGAGACAACGAGGCATCGCGCGCCGGACTCTTCACGGCGACATACCCAAGCCACACCAGCAGACTGCCGTTGTAGGCGGCCATGTTTAGGATGCTGATTATCGCGGGGTCGCCCAGATGTTGGCCGACCCAGGAACAGATCAGGACAAGTTCGATTACGGCAAAAGAACCAAAGCCCAGGGCGATGCCGAAGCTGTGCTGGCGACGACTGATGCCTACGTAGTGAGCAAAGAAGAGCAGAAAGAGAACCATCCCCACCTGGATGATGCGCACGCACCGTTGCGAGGTGATGATGGCCTGCATCCAAGGCGCGATCTCGGACGAATTGGTCGAAACCGAGACGACTCCGGCCACCAGCAGCATGACCAGGCCCGCCCATTTGAAGAGCACGGTGCCCAGATCGCGCAGGGTATGGAACAGCCGGAAAACGTCGACGAAGACCTCGTGAATCACGGCAAAGCCGAAAGCCACGCTGAGCGCATCGCAGATCCAGTAGAGGTAGAAAGAGGCGGAATAGCTATGCCAAGTCGCGGGAAAAACTACGGCAAAGGTAATCAGCTGAATGAGAACGTAGCCAAAGAAGAACTTGAACTTGCGGTGCAGTCCACGCCGGAGCATGATCGCGGCGATTCCCATCTGGAGGACGGGATGTGCGATCCAGAGCGCGTAATAGAGAACTCTAATCTTCTCGTTCATCTTTTCCGCTCGCCGGCAAGGCTACCTTAATGGGTTGAACAGCAATGGCCACACTCTTAGGGCATCAGCTCAGAACGGTGCTTCTTCGGCTTGTTAAAGCAACGTTAGCGTTTCCCAACCCGATGTTCAATGCACTGAAGTAATTGCAAGTAACGTTACCGTTGTAGGTGACCCGGGCACAAGGTTACCTTCGTGCTAGGGGTACGGAGGGACCAGCCAACCTTAGTCTGCAGGAAAATGGAGCCCTGAGGGGATGCCGGCCGAGAATAGACGCACGCCGGCAGAAGAATGGGCAGGTGAGCTGCCGGCGAAGGGCGCGCGAAGCAGTTAGGCGTCGGGAGTGGAGTGGATGTAGGCGCGCATCATGCGCACCTCGTCATCCTTCTCGTTCAAATCGTGCAGCAGGATGTCGCGCAGCGATACCATGCCAACCAGTCGTCCCTCGTGGCAAACGGGCAGGTGGCGGAAACTGTGGCGTCGCATCAGAGCCATGCAGTTTTCCAGGTCTTCGTTCATGCTGACGGTGAGGGGATCGTCGGTCATGACCTCAGCCATGCAGGTGCTGCGGGGATCACGTCCTTCCGCCACGACGCGCTTCATCAGGTCGCGTTCGGAAAAAATCCCGACCAGTTTGCCATTGTGCAGGACGGGCACGGCGCCGATGTTGTGCTCAACCATGAGTCGCACCGTTTCGAGCACGGTGTGGCCCAATTCCGCCTGAAATGTGTTCTGATCTTTGATCAGGTCGCAGATACGCATTTGACACCTTCCGGAGGATACAGAGGTTCCGACTTCTCCAAAAGCATCTACCGGGGCGCGAGTATATGCCGGAAAGGAGATGTAAAGAAAGCGAAAAAGGTTGGGCGGAGAAGAAATTTCGCTCCAATCGGGCGGATTCAAAAAGCAGGAGTCGCTAGCGGGAAGCCTTCGCTTGCGTTGCCGCGCGTCTTGCCTCGTTCTTTGGCGGTGCGTCGCCAGCGAAGATAAAGTACGAGCAGTTCCACAGAGCAGTGGGCAGGCTTCCGCGCGGCCGCGCCGTGATCACTATGTTGTAGGCATCGGAACTGCTCAGGTTCATTTCCCGCAGTGCATCTACAGGATACCCCCCTCGCTCATTCCTCCTGGTTTCCCGCGCGCTGCAGTCTGGTTCGCTCGTTCCTGGTTCGATAACGGCGAGCCAGGCCAGAAACTCGTGGAGATCGCGGGTGCGAGGACGTCCTGGAACGATGAATGAGAGTTCCGCCTCCTGGGTGGAAAAGTGCCACGCCAGAGAGGCGGAAAGATCGACTGCCATTTCGTAGGCTCGTTCGGAAATCAGGCCTGGTTCAGGATTGTCGAAGGCGATGCAGAGCTTGCGCTCGTCTTCGCGAGCGAACTCGCGGACTTTCAGTGAGCCTGATTTGGCGGTCGCCTTCCAGTCCACGTGGCGGGCGGAGTCTTCGGGCATGTATTCGCGAATGCGGTAGAGGTCGGAGCCCCGGCCGCGGACGAAGCTCTCCCACTCGCCCCGAACCAGTGGAAGGATTTCGAAGACTTCGTCGGTAGGCTCGATGCGCGGGTAGACCAGCACTTCCCTGGGCAACGAAACATGCCGCGTCTTGGTGAGGAAGGCGAAGGGAAAGCGCGTGGCCAGACCAAAGCTGTCTTCGCGATAACGGCCGCGCTGCTCGAATCTTAATTCCAAAGCAGCGGACAATTCGGCTTGCGGAGGAAGAAAGGGAAAGTATGCCATCCCTTGAAAAATTCCCGGTGGCGGTGGAACGACGGTGAGGCGGCGCAGACGCCGGTCCGGCAGGCGCAGCCACTGCTGCTCCAACGGACGGTTAAAGGGGAACGCGAAGGTGGTTGCTTCCCATCGCCATTGCTTGCTCGGCTTCTTTCGCTTTTTGCGCGTGGAAACGACGCGGATGGAAAAGGACGGCAAGAATCGGCGCGGGTTGCGCAATATGATGCGTCCTGCCACGGGCCGGCCAGCGAAGACGTGCTCAGGCAGACGGACATCGAGTTCCAGCCAGCGCAGCACCCAGGCCGACACGACTCCGGAAACCAGAATGGCCGCCAGCATGGCCGCGACCACGATGTAGAGAAGATTGTTGCCAGTGTTGAGCGCGGCAATGCCGATCACCAACGTCACCAGTGCGTACACGATGCCGGCACGCGTCACGTCGTAATCGAAGGATTCGCGCAGGCGCTCGACCGCGACGCGCCGCGCCAGGTAAGGGACGGCAATCAGTCCGACCAACGCAGCAAGCACCAGCGAAGTCGATGCCAGAATTACCGTAGCCGAGACATTACCGGCATCGCGGGACACGGTGGAGAAAAGTGCCGAGGCGAAGGCCAGCCCCAGGCCCACGAGCGCGAGCAGGAATTTGACCCAGACTTCGCCCGAGGCTGATTGCAGCCATTGCGCCAGCCGGTTGGGCGCAGACGGTCTTGATTTCAACGGATTGACATATGCTGAACCCACTTCTTCGCAGCCTAGCATTCTCTGCGGGAACGGACAATCACGATCCGCTTGCGGGGAAAGCGTTCGTAACCCGGGAGGGGGGACGCTTTAGGACCAGCTCTTTGAATGTATGGATCCTGTCCGATTCATCAGGCTACTTGGACGGACTCGCCGGATCGTCGCTCTTGATTAAAACCCACACTGTCCCACCCGCGACGATGCCCGCGCCGATTCCGATTGCCCAAGGAGAATCGAGCATCCCACCCCAGGCGGGAACGGCTGCAGCGGCTACTCTTCGATTCCGTCTCTTCTCGTCCTTCTGCGACTGTGAATCGTCTCGAGTAGTCTGCTGACCTTGTGGCAGTGTAGTGGTCCCGGTGTCGTCTTGGATCGACAGGTCGCCCTTTCGCGCCGCGATCTGGACCTTACCATCTACGTCTCTGACTTCAAATTCGGTCCAAACATCAGAGACTGGTGACACGGTGACGCCGCCGGCGCGCGTCGCCAGCAATTTCGAGGTCGAAATGGTTACGCCTCCGTGCTCCAACTTGAGAGCGCCGCCCTCATACTGAACCAGGGAGTCATTCAGAACGAGGACGCTTGAACCTGTAGCGTTGATGTTGGCAACGGAGTCCGCATTGGTCTGCACCAAGTCACCGGAAAAGATAGCCGATGATCTCGCGATGCTATTGCCATTGAGCAATGCGGTGCCATGGCTGTAGAGCATGGCAGCAGGTTGATCCGCTGCAAACAAGGCAGCCGGAAAAAGGATCACCATCATGCAGCTCAGGATCTTCAATTGGAAAGCCCTCATCATTGGCGAACATCCTCGCAGATTACTTTGGATGATGGTAGTCCGAACGGCTGTTGCACGCAAATATATCCCGACTGCCCATTTCCCAAAACCGTTAGGCCCGTTCGTCGAATCGTATCCTTCTACATTGTTGTCAGTCAATGCCTTTTGTTGTGTCAGAAGCGCCTGTCGGTGGGGAATTGGTTGCACAACAACTTTTCCACAGCGTCATTCGTTCATCGCTCCACCAATTCGCGCGCAATTTTCGTTTTGAGATCAGCCCTGATATTCCCCGCATGGTTTGGGCAAATCGGTCATCGGTCGGAAGCGGAATACCGTTTCGGTCGTCTGCCCGCATATAGCTCAATCCTTGGGAGACTCCTGACTTGCCTCCAGGCTTTCGCAATAAGACTTGCCGTCAAAGCTGTTCAATTCCGTGTGCTAAAATTGGAGCGTTTTCATGCTACCCATCTTCGATTCGCCCCGGAAAAATTCATGACGACCTCTGCAGCAGATACGTCTTTTGATCAACTCAAGGCCAGAATTCAGCAGCGCCAGTCGCGCGTGGGCATCATTGGCCTGGGTTACGTCGGGCTTCCGCTGGCTTTGTTGTACAGTGAGCAAAAATTCCAGGTGACCGGCTTCGATATCGACGCCCGCAAAGTTGCTACGCTGGCCAAGGGCGGTTCCTACATCTACCGCATCGCGCCAGAGGAGGTTCAGGCGGCTAAGACGAACGGCTTTTCCGCCACTGCCGACTATTCGCAAATCACCGCCATGGATGCCGTTATCATTTGCGTTCCCACGCCACTGAATGAATATCACGAACCCGATCTCAGCTTTATTACCGACACCACGCACTCCATCGCTCCTCATCTGCGCGCGGGGCAATTAGTGGTGCTCGAGAGTACGACGTACCCCGGCACCACGGAAGAAGTGATGATCCCGATCCTGGAAAAGGAGAACCGGGGCGGTCTCAAAGCCGCTCGCGACCAGGCTCCGACGGGAAAGGAGTTTTTCGTAGCGTTCTCGCCCGAACGCGAGGATCCCGGCAACACTACGGTGGCGCGTCGGGACATTCCGAAGGTGATCGGTGGATTAAATCCGCAAGCCTCGGAGCTGGCTGGCGCCCTTTACGGCGCCATCTTCAATCGAACGGTTCCCGTGTCGTCCCCGGCGGCGGCGGAGATGACCAAGTTGCTGGAGAACATTTACCGCTGCGTCAACATCGCCTTGGTGAACGAACTCAAGCTGTTGTGCCTGCGCATGGGCATCGATATCTGGGAGGTCATCGCAGCCGCCTCCACCAAGCCTTTCGGCTTTCATCCCTTCTATCCGGGACCAGGTCTGGGAGGGCACTGCATTCCCATCGATCCCTTCTATCTGTCGTGGAAGGCCAAAGAGTGGGATTTTCGCACGCGCTTCATCGAATTGGCGGGAGAAATCAACACCAACATGCCCTACCATGTTGTGTCCTCGGTGGGAGGCGCGCTGAATCGCCACAAGAAATCAGTGAATGGCGCGCGGGTCCTGGTCTTGGGCGTGGCCTACAAGAAAGATATCGACGATCTACGCGAGTCGCCCTCACTCACCATCATCGAACTGCTGCAGAAAGATGGAGCCCAGGTCAGCTACCACGATCCCTATTTCCCCTTCATCGGCAAGGGCCGGAAATACGACCTGCAAATGAAGTGCGCGGAGTTGAAAGATCTGGGGCAGTATGACTGCGTCGTCATTGTGACCGATCATTCCGATTACGACTATCGCAGCATCGTGCAGGAAGCCAAGTTGGTGGTCGACACGCGCAATGCCACCCGCGGGATCGAAAATACCAAGATTGTGCACTGCTAAACCAGAGCGTTTTACAGGGCGAAGGCTGGAAAACTGTCCACAGCAGGATGTAGCTTTTGGTGATGGTCCGACTGCTTGCGCCCGCCCCATGAAAGAAGAGGCCTCTTAACCCATTGATACAAATGGGACTTGGCGCCGTTCGTCGGCTGCCCGGAATGGCCTTTGTCGTGCATAAACGAGGCTGGAATAGTACACTTTGGTTGGACCCTGCCTACCAGGTTTCCATCATTGAATAGACTGGGGAAAACCTTTACAGTCGTATCTCGGGTTTAGAACACTGAAGCAGCAGAATTGATTATGGCGTCGTCGTCTCGCGAATCAGGGATCTTCTCGTCGCTCCCGCCATGGGAAATGCCATGGTCCGATTTTGTGTTGAGCTATGGCATCCAGGCGGTTGTGGTTGCGATTTTTGTGTGGATCCCCGTTCTCCACCCGGAGATTCTTGAGCGCCCAAAGCTTGACTATCATGCGATCGAACTCGTTCCCACACCGGTCCCGGTAAATCACGAGCCGCAGAGACAGCTTCGTAAACCAATCCTGGTGGCAAAGCTCGATCCGCCGCCCGAGGCTTTGCGTCTGCCAGCTCCTCGACCTCAGCTCAAACCGAAGGTGGAAGAGGCGCCGGCTCCCGAAGTGAAGATCGCGACGAGAAAGCTTGATCCTCTGCCCCCAACTGCAGGTCCGGTGATTCCAAAGCAAATTGTGAGGACCAACGTATTTTCCACAGGGAGCTCGGCGCCGCAGACCATTGACCGCGCCCCGGAGCGGGTGCAGACTGGCGGCTTCGGCGATCCGAATGGCGTGCCCGCAAAGGCAAGCCAGAATAAAGCCGTCAATATCGCGCAGGCTGGCGGATTCGATATGCCTACTGGACCGGGCTACGGTAACGGAACAGGCGGGTCGAAAGGCGCCCGCGGAGTCGTTGCCAGCACAGGGTTCGGCAGCGGCGTTGCGACTGGAAATGCGCCGACTTCATCTCGAGGCACAGTACGCCAGGCGGGCTTCGGCGACGCCGACGTTCCCGCTCCTCCGACCGTGCAATCGCGGCCGGCAGCACAAGCAGCGGAGAAAATTATCCCGGCGGAAATCCTTTCCAAGCCGGGTCCCATCTACACTGAAGACGCCCGCGCCAAGCGCATCGAGGGTGAAGTGCTTCTCGAAGTCGTGCTGGAAGCGACAGGTAAGCTGCGCGTGTTGAAGGTAGTTCGCGGACTGGGGCATGGTCTGGATGACGCGGCGGTACACGCCGCCGAGCAGATTCGGTTCAAGCCCGCCCTGAAGGACGGCCAACCCTCGGACTCGACGGCCGTTTTGCACATTATTTTTCAGTTAGCGTGATCAACTCCCAGAAGGTTCTTATGCAAATCGTTCGTTCGGGCTCGGTATTGGTTCTTATTTTGGGCTGCGTATTTGGGGTCAGTGCTCAGGTTCCTCCCTCTTCCGCGGCGCAATCGGCTCCGACTGTGACGGAAGCGCCGTCGATTGCCACCGCTCCGAGTTCTCTGCCCCCGGTCGCGATGACGCTCAACGACGTGGTGGATCGCGTTGTGCAGCGGGAGCACCTGTTCATGGCGCAGATGCGTCATATGCATCCCATGGTCGAGACCTACCTGCAGAACCTCAAGAACGACCAAGCAGGGAACCCGGTCCCCGTGAAAGACCAGTATTTTCTCGGCCGCCTCGACCTGAGCGATGGTTCGGAGGACATTTCTTTCATGGGCCAGCCGGGATTCGGCCATCGCATGCTCAACAAGATGACGGGGGTCTATTCCCTGCACTTCCTTCCCTTGGGCTTCGCCCAGATGGTAGTGCTCGACACCGATTTCCAGAAGAGGTTTTACGACTTCACCTTTGTGCGGCGCGAGTTTCTTGGAGAACTCCGCTGCCTGGTGATCGATGTCCATCCCAAGGAAGGCCAGAAGTACGCACGTTTCATGGGTAGGATTTGGGTCGAAGACCAGGATTACAACATCGTTCGCTTCAACGGAACGTACTATCCGCAGCCCAAGATGAATTTCTTTTTCCACTTCGACAGTTGGCGACTGAACATGCGCCACGGAACGTGGCTGCCGGCATATGTCTACACGGAAGAATCGAACCTCAAGACGGGATTCAGTAAGACCCTGCACTTCAAAGCGCAGACTCGGCTCTGGGGCTACGACTTGAAAGGTCTGAGCAAGAATGAGGAGTTCACCCAGATTCTGATCGATTCGCCCCAGTCGGTAAAGGACCAGAGTGATGCCGCCGCGGATGCCAGTCCCGTCGTCGCTCAGCGTATGTGGGAACGGCAAGCGGAAGAAAATGCCGTCGAGCGACTTCAGAAGATTGGCTTGCTCGCTCCTTCCGGCGAGGTCGACAAAATTTTGGCGACCGTGGTCAATAATCTGCTCGTCACCAACAACATTGACCTGCAGGGAGACATCCACTGCCGCATACTCTTGACCTCTCCTCTCGAGTCTTTCACCATCGGCCACACCATTGTCATCAGTCGCGGCCTGCTCGACGTTCTTCCCGACGAGGCCTCCCTGGCCATGGTTCTGGCCCATGAACTCAGCCACATCGTACTGGGACATCGCTTCGACACCAAGCTTGCCTTCAACGACAGGCTCTTCTTCCCCGACGAAGAGTCGCTGCAGCGCCTCGACTTCAAGCGCAGTTCCGCGGATGAGGAAGCGGCCGATATCAAGGCGCTCGATCTTCTCAAGAACTCTCCTTACAAGGACAAACTGGGAAATGCAGGATTGTTTCTGAAGGCTTTGCAGGAGAAGGCGCCCGACCTGCCGAATTTGATTCGGCCTCACTTGGGAAACAGCTTTGCGGGCAGCAAAACCATCCGCATGTCGAGCCTGTTGGCCTCGTCCCCTGCGCTCGATGACAAGCGCCTCGATCAGATCGCGGCTTTGCCTCTGGGCGGCCGCATCAAAGTCGATCCCTGGACTGATCGCGTGGAATTGTCCAAGGCCAAGCCTGTAGCGCTAACCTCAGCGAGCGAGAAAATGGAGTTTGAAATCACTCCGGTCTTCCCCTACCTGACCCGGCTTTCAACGGGCGGCACAGAGAAGATGGCGCTGACCACGACGTCGCAGTCAGAGACCGAACAAAAGTAATTGTAGGGGTACACGGGAGGAAACCAAGGTCAGCCTCCACGCGCTTGCGGCAGGCGGAGAGCTAACCGCAAGCCCTTTCTCCGCTTGCTCTGACATGAATTGCTAGGATGGCCAGTTACTGAATCGCGCTGCCGACCTGGGAAAACACACTGTTGGCGTTGGAGCCGATGAGCCGGATGGTACCCACGACGATTACCAGAATCACAGCCAACATCACGGCGTATTCAGCAATGTCCTGACCATGCTCGTCGTTCCAGAGCTGCTGTAAATGTTTTACCACGGGGCTCCTCATTTCTCACTTCTCCGAACTGTGACGCGCTCACTCCCATTGGGCATGATCGAATACACCTTGCCTGCAGTTGTCCCCAAGCGCCTCTGTACTTCAAATCTTAATATCCGCAAGCTCCCCAGCCAATAGCACCAAAGTGCCACCGGACCTTGATCTGCAAGCGCGCTACCCTACCGGCGTTCAGGCAATGCTTTTGAGGGGCAGAGCCTGATTGACTGCAAATAGAGCAAGTTCCAGACGGGTCGAGACCCCAAGTTTGTCGAAGATATTGCTGAGATGGTGCTTGACGGTATCCTCGCTGATCTTGAAATATTCGGCGATTTCCTTGTTCGAGTACCCGGCCACTACAGCCGAAACGATTTCCAGTTCGCGCGGTGTCAGGCCGAATTTCTTCTGCCGCGCCTCGTCATGCGTAGACTGCATGAGCGTGCGCAGATATTGCACAAGGTTGGAGACGCTCTCCCGTCCGACCCAGTATTCGCCCGCCATCACCGTGTGAATCGCTTTCAGCAGGAGCTGCGTGGCCGAGTCTTTGAGCACTACTCCGCGAGCCCCCAGTTGCAGCGCTTCGACGATTTGGCTCTTTTCCGCCGCCGCGGTCAGTAGAATGACCCGCACTGGAGTCGCAGTCGCAGGCACACTCAACTCCCGCAAGGCTTCCAGACCCGGATGCTTGGGCATCGCCAGATCGAGCAGGAGAATATCGGGCTTCAGTTGACGCGCCAACTTTACGGCTTCGGCGCCATCCGATGCTTCCCCCACAACCTTCAGGTCCGCTTCTGATTCCAGCAAGCGCCGCAGACCATCGCGGAAGATCGGGTGGTCATCGGCAATAACAAGGCGAACGGACTGCGCTTTTCTAAAGTTCATGAGGCATTTCCCCGTTGCGAGGTACGGTAACTTCCAGGCGCGTTCCCTGTCCGGGATTTGATTCTACCGTGAGTTCGCCGGCGATCAAACCTACGCGTTCCATAATGATCATAGGCCCTTTCCCGGCCACATCCATCTGATCGTGGTTAAAGCGGCCAGCGAAAGGAAATCCTTTCCCATCGTCTTCCAGGGTCAAGTTCCACTTTTTCAGGCTGGATCCCAAACGCACCAGCACGTGGCGCGCACCACTATGTTTTCTTACATTGACCAGACCTTCCTGCACAATGCGAAGAATCTCGCGACATACACGTTGCGGCATGTCGACATCCTCGAGATCGGTGACGAACCGAGCGCTAATCCCCGTCTCTCGTTGGAATCGTTCGACGGTGTCGTTCAAAACTCCAAGCAGCCGTTGCGCATCCACGTCGATGGCTTTCATCTGCTGCATCAGTTCCCGCAACTTGAGCACTTCCTCGCGAAGCAGTCCCTGGATGCGGACTAATTCCGCACCGATCGGCTTGCCGGCATCGGCCTGCCGGCGCAATACGTCCAACTGCATTTCGACCGCAATCAGCGACTGCACCGCACCGTCATGCAGTTCCCGAGCAAAGCGGGCGCGCTCGGCGGCTCCTGCCCGGCGTCGCAAGCGGTGCAGAAGGTAAACATTGTAGACGGCCGGCCCGACCTGGTGGACCAGATCGAGTAGAAAGCGGAGTTCCTCCTGTTTCTCGCCACGCCACGACGGGTCAAATAGGAATACTCGTCCTCGCCACTCGCTCCCAAAAAGGAAGGCCACCGTGATCAGCGAATCAAAGGTCCGCACCTCCCGCAGTTGAGAGATTGCCGCCATGTTCGCTACCGGCACCTGGTGGCCACTGTGGTCCAAGGCAAGGGTGGTCCATCGGTCGCCGTTGATAGCGGCGTAACACACGTCCCCGGGAAAATCATCCAGATAGTTTTTCGCGTCTCGCGAGGCCGATTCCAACCAGCGGAACTCGGACGGCGCACTGCCGTTGTTCTTATTCAACTCTCCTACGAAGACCCGTTGACTGTGAGATTCCTGCGATGCGACCACCGCCCGGGACGCGCCGTACATGGACATAGCTTCCCGGAAAATCTGTTCAATGGTTCCGTTCAGGCCGGCTTCCACGCGGATCCTCGACAAAGTCCCTGTCACCACCGCTTTCTCCGCCCGCAGGTGCTTCTGCTGCTCGGCCAGATACCCCAGCAATAATCCCATGACCAGCAGGTAGACCGACTGCATGAACAGGCTTTGGGGTTCGAACTCACGCACATTCACCCGCAGTCCACTCAACGCCGCCCATGGCAGAGATCCCCCCGGTCCCAAGCTCGCATGGAGTAGAACAAAGCTCTCAGCCCACAGCAGTGCAACTTCGGCGGCGGCTGTGCCCAGCGTCTCCCAAAAGCCCCAGCGGTAAGCGGCAGCCGCCAGCACAAAAACAAAGAAGAGGAAGAACGGAGTCCGTGGCCCCTCGGAAAATATCGAAATGAGGGCTGGCCACGCAATATCCCCAGCATGCACCATAAGACGAAACGCAGCCGTGGACTGCTGCCGCCGCCGCAGCAGCATGAGGATAAGAATGCCATTCGCCATGTAGAAGACGAACAGGCCATAAGCTGCCCATGAAGGGCCCAGTTCCTTCGGGTCCATTTGGATCGTCACTAACGCGGACACTGCGAGGATCACGCGAGCCGTGGCCAGCCAGCGCTCGATCCGGCGGGTCTCGCCCGGATCAGCGGGAATTCTCAGTCTCCAGGAATATCGGTAACGCTCAACGTGCGGATTCAATCGAGTCCTCCACGGGCGTGGCGGCTTCGGGGCATATTATTGAATAAAAGCAGCTTACCGGCAAGTGAGAGTCTGGTGCATGCTTCCGCTCCCTGCTCCAGCATTTCGTCTTTAAGATTACTACAGTAACCAGTGCCGATCTGAGATCCGTTCTAGAATGGGGCCCGAGAAGTGTCTTGAGCAAACGTTCCCATGTCTGGTTGGCGGCGGTGGCCGGATTGTTGGCAGCCTTAGTTCTGGCAGCTCTCGTCCTACCCCGATCTTTTCAACTGACCGCTTTCAGCGACCTGATCCAGTGTGCTTTGTTGGTTTCGGCCGCCGCTTCCTTCGTCCCGCTGGTGCTGCGCTCTGAGGGACGCATGCGGCTGTTCTGGGCGCTCATCACGCTCGGCATTTCTTTCTGGCTGTTCTATCAACTGCTTTGGACCTACTTCGAAGTTGTTCTGCGGCGAGATGTTCCGGACCTTTTTGCCGGTGACGTGATTCTTTTCCTGCACATCGTTCCGCTGATGGCGGCTCTAGCCCTGCGTACGCACATTCCACGGGACGAGTATGCCGCCCGCGTGGGACGGCTTGATTTCGCACTTTTGCTGATCTGGTGGTTCTATCTGTATGTCTTGCTCGTCATCCCTTGGCAATACGTCGTGGCCGATGTGGCAGCCTATAATCGCCAATTGAACGCGGTCTATGTCACCGAAGAGATCGCTTTCCTGCTTGGCTTGGTTGCCTGCTGGATGACCAGCAAGGGCCATTGGAGAAATCTCTACGCCAGTCTGCTGGGCATGAGCGTCTGTTACGCCGCCAGTTCCACGGTCATGAACTGGGCGATCGGCCGGAAGCTGTACTACAGCGGCAGCCTTTACGATATCCCCTATGTCGCTGCAATGGCGTGGCTCACCTGGATTGGCCTGCGGACCAAGGTTGAGAAGCCAACCTCCCCTGCCCGCGAAGCCTCTGCACTCTACGGCGTGTGGATTGCCCGCTGCAGCATGATTTCGGTGTTTTCGCTGCCCTTGTTCGCCGCGTGGGTCATGTCGGATGCGACCGTTCCCTCTCGCGTCCGTGTGTTTCGGCTCGCGCTGACTCTGGTTGCCGCATTCTTTATGGGCGTAATGGTCCTCGTGCGCCAGCACCTGCTCGATCGAGAACTGACGCAATTGCTGCAACACTCGCGGGAATCGTTTGACAGTCTGAAACACCTGCAGGCCCAGATCCTTCAGTCGGAAAAACTGGCTTCGATTGGTCAGTTGGTCGGCGGCGCGGCCCACGAACTCAACAATCCAATCACCGCCATGCTCGGTTATTCAGACATGCTCCTCAGCACGCCGCTCACCCCCGAGCAGCGGCCACTCGCGGCAAAGATCGGTCAGTATGTTCGCCGCACCAAGTCTCTGGTCGCCAGTCTGATCAGCTTCGCGCGGCAGGCACCAGCGCCCAAGAGTCCCATCGATCTCAACACCCTGGCGCGCACTGCCATCAAGTTGACGCAACCCCAGTGGGAGGCTCTCAACATCGAGGTGCGCACCCAGTTCGATCCCGCGCTGCCCAAAGTCTTGGGAGATTCCAATCAATTGCTTCAGGTCTGCCTGCAACTCGTCGCGAACTGCCTGCACGTCCTGAGCGAGCGCGGCGGCCGAATCCTGACCGTCAGCACCGAACGGCAGGCGGACGCTTCCGTGCTGCAAATCGTCACCGAGCCAATCCCTTCCGCCGCATCGACCGGCACCCCCGCGCCTTTCCCGGTCGATCCCGAAGACGCCTTGGGCATGAGCGCGTGCCAAGGCATCCTGCAGGAGCATCGCGGTCAAATTTCACGCGAGTGCCACGAAGATGGCGCCATGCTGCTTCGCGTGGAACTCCCCGTCACTGAGTCGGCTCCAGCCAAGAGAAAGGATTCTACGGTGCCGGTGCTGTGGCAACCTCGACCGTACGTTTGAGCTGACCGCACGCGGCGTAAATATCGCGCCCTCGCGGACGTCGCACAAATGCCGGAACTCCCGCCTCCCGTAGAATTTTTTGAAATATCGCGACCCGGTCCGCGTCGGGAGTCGTAAACTCAATTCCCGGCCCTGGGTTCAGCGCAATCAGATTCACCTTGCAGCGCATCCCGCGCAGCAACTCCGTCACTTCTTTTGCGTTCTCCGGCCCGTCATTCACGCCCCCAAGCAGCACGTACTCGAACGTAATCCACTCCCGGGTGCGCAGCGGATAAGCGCGCGCCGCCGCCATCAACATCTCCAGATTCCATTTCCTGTTCAGCGGCATCAGCCGCGTGCGCAGCGCATCGTTCGAAGCATTTAAAGAAATCGCCAGCTTCGGCCGGATCGCCTGCCCGCCAAAGTCATAAATGCGCGGCACAATTCCCGCCGTCGATACCGTCATCCGCCGCTCCGCAATGCCGACTTCTTCCACCAGCAGGCGCGCCGCCTTCACGAAATTGTCGTAATTCAGAAACGGCTCGCCCATGCCCATGAAAACCAGGTTGATGCGATCCTCGGGCGGCGAAACTTTCTGGTCTTTGAGCACCGCGCACACCTGCCCCACAATTTCGCCCGCGGTTAAATTGCGCTTCACTCCGAGCAGCGCGGTCAGACAGAACCGGCAATCCACGGCACATCCCACCTGGCTGGAAATGCAAATCGTCGAACGCCCCTGATTTTGTCCCTGCTTTGGTTTCTGATCTTGTCTCTGATTTTGGGTGGCGCAGCGTTTTAACGCGGCGTTAGGCGCCTTATTTTCCGGTAGAGCGTTAGCGCTTGAGTTGCTCGGGCCGACACTCTCTGCAAACCGTTCCGCCAGTTCCCCGGCCTCGCTTCCGTCTCCGGCTTCCCCGCCGTCGCCCTCCGGCATCCACACGGTCTCCACACTCTGCCCGTCGGCAAACGCAATCAGATACCGCACTGTGCCATCCTGCGAAACGAATCGCTTTTCAATCCGGGGCAGACCGATCGAGACGCCCTTCTCCGCCAGCGTGAGCCGAAGCTGCTGCGAGAGGGTCGAGATCTCTTCAATCGACTCGACACGCTGCCGATACACTGCTTCCACGAACTGCCTGGCCCGATAGGCGGGCTCTCCCAAGTTGTCGACCAGCGAAGCCAGTTCGGCCCGATCCAGCCCGAGCAGCGAGATTTGCGATAGATCCGCCATAACTTTCAATGCTAGTACTCGATTGTCAGGTGACCGACATCTATCGGCCACGATATTGCACCTCGCGCCGATTTCAAGAAAACCACTTAACTCACTGATTCTAAATCACTAAACTATTCTCGCACACCTGGTGCCCCTATGTCAGAATAGTAAAGGTCTCCACCACTGGTCCCCGGGGTTACTCAATAGTATTTGACTGCAGGAAGCAATGACCAAAGAAGTCCGCAACATTCGTCGTCAAAAGCTGCCCAACGGTTTGACGGTGATCACCGAGCAGATGCAGCACATTCGCTCCGCCTCCATTGGCATCTGGCTGCAGACCGGTTCGCGCGACGAAGAAGCCGAATCGAATGGCATCTCCCATTTCCTCGAGCACATGGTCTTCAAAGGGACCAAGCACCGCACCGCGGAAGAAATCGCGCGCCAGGTTGACTCCATCGGCGGCAACATGGACGCTTTCACCGCCAAGGAATGCATCTGCTTCAACGTCAAGGTGCTCGACGAGCATGTCCCCACCGCGCTCGACATCCTGAGCGATCTGGTTCTGAATCCTGTCTTTGACACCTCCGACATCGCCCGCGAACGCGGTGTGATCATGGAAGAGATCAAGATGGACGAAGATAATCCCGATTATCTCGTCCACGAAATCTTCACGCAGAATTTCTGGAAGGATCATCCGCTCGGCAAGCCGATTCTGGGCACGAAAGAAACCGTGAAGCGCTTCGAGCGCCCGTCGGTCGTCGAGGCTTACGCTCACCGCTTTTCGCCCGGCAATATCATCGTGTCAGCGGCCGGCAACCTCGATCATGATCGCTTCGTCGAGCTGGTCACCGGCCACTTCGAGCATATGAAGCCGATGAAAAACGGCTTCCATTCGTCCGCGCCCAAGATCGTTTCCCGCATCATTCTGCGCAACAAGAAAGCTCTGGAGCAGGTGCAGTTGTGCCTCGGCGTACCTGCGCATCCCATCGCGCACGAGAAGCGGCACGCCGGCTACATTCTCAACACCTTGCTCGGCGGAGGCATGAGCTCCCGTCTTTTTCAGAACATCCGCGAGCGCCAAGGCTTGGCCTATTCCATCTACAGCGATCTGAATCCCTACCGCGACACCGGGTGCCTCGCGGTTTACGCCGGCACATCGCTTGCATCGGCCTCGAAAGTCGTGCAGTCGGTGGTCGGCGAATTCCGCAAGCTCAAGGCCGAGCCCGTGCCAGAAGAGGAGCTAAGCCGTTCCAAAGCCCAGCTCAAGGGAAGCCTGATGCTGTCTCTCGAGTCGAGCAGCGCCCGCATGTCGAACCTGGCGCGCCAGGAAATGTATTTCGACCGCTTCTACGATCTCGACGAACTGATCGAGAGAATTGAAGCGGTCACGGCCGACGATCTAACGGAGTTGGCCAACCAGTTCTTCAAGACCGAATCGGTCGCCCTCACCGCCCTCGGAAACCTGCCTGGCCTGAAAATCACACGCGACCAGCTGGCCTGCTGATTCCGTGGTTTCCTCCGTGCACCCCTGTGTCCTCTGTGGTTAAAAGTTTTTGGTTCTCCCCGTAACTTCCACCGCCATCGTTCATCCGATGTTTGCCAGCAGGTGAGAACTCTCCTGCCGACGCAAATCCGAATCAAATTCAGAGATTGTAAGAAGAAGATTTTCAGCAGTTTGATGCTCGCGTGTGCCCTGACCGCTTCGATGCCCGCCTTCGCTCAGGACCAGATGAAGCAGGAGGACATGAAGAAAGACGACGCCAAACAAGACACCATGAAGAACGATCAGATGAAGAAAGACAAGAAATCCAAGACGGCCGCCAAGAAAGACGCAATGAAGGACGACAGCATGAAGAAAGATGACATGAAGAAGGACGACAACATGAAACACGACGACATGAAAAAAGACGAAATGAAGAACAACTAGGCCCGTCGTTCCCGATTCAGGCGCGGGCACCCAGCCCGAGCTGATTTGCTCGTGTTGACCGCAGGGAGCGCCGTGGAAGAAGCGCTTCAGCGCCGCGTCAAACGCGGAAATTAGATGGGCTTTAGCCCCGGGGGTCGCATTCCCGGCCGCATGGACTTTCCCCAGCCTGTCTGAGGTGCGCCCGGTTTTGTTCGCGAAGTTCAGAGACGGAACGCTAGTGAACTGCCAGCCATACCTCATGAATCGCCGAAATGACGACCTCCGGATGTTCGGTTGGCATTTCGTGGCTGCTGTCGACAACGATCTGCTTGCCATGGGTCGAGAGACGAGCCAACTCCGGCTGTAACTGATGAACCCAAAGATCCTCATCCGCCTGTGCGTCCTTGGGCGGGATCTCCGGAGGGATATCGTCCTGTCTGGTCGCGGTAAGCACAATCAGCGGGCGATCCCCGAGGTTTCCGGCGCCTCGCACCTGTGTCGCGCTCAAAGTGGGGAATACCTGATCCTCATCGATCGTAGCGAATTGATGTTTGGTCGGAAGCATCAGGAAGTTTTCTTCCTCCCGGAATGCTTTCGGCCAGAATGCAGGCGCATCGTGATCCGCCGTCAGGCGAGCCCAGCCAAGATGGAGCTGAAAGAAATATTTCAGCTTTTTCCAGCCGGGGTGTTTGCGGTAGTCTTGTGACCATTTGCGGATGGACTCCGGCGCTCTCAGGTCCTGATCTTCATGGGAGGCGTCAACCAGCACCATTCCCGCAACATCATTTGGATATTGACCGGTGTAAACCCTGATGTCGTATCCGCCCATAGAGTGTCCGACAAGAACGTACGGACCTTTTTCACCGGCCGCCTGCAGCAACTGTTTTAGTTCGTGCGCAATCTGCAGGCTGCTGCGCGGCTCAGGACCGGAGTCGCTCCAGCCATACCCGGCGCGGTCGTAGGAACACACGCGGGAGAATCTCGCGACCTCTGGTTGCACCATCAGCCAATCAGCGGAAGGGCCGCCCGAACCGCTCTCCAGTATTACGGTGGGTGAACCATGCCCGCTACAGTCGATGTTCATGCGGATCGACCCAGCCTGGACGAGGTGGCCACGATGCGGGAAACGTTCCGCGTCACGCCACCTGCCGATCATCTCGTAGAGCGCTCCGGTGATCGCCAGGGACACGGTAACGAGCCAGAGGCCAGCGAGCGACGCGCGGGCAATTCGCTTCATTCGCGTCAATTCTAAAGTCCTGTCAACTCCGAAATCCGCCGGTTTTGTAGTAGTAATCCGTTCAGCCATATCGCTCATTGACCGGGTTATGAGCGATTTGTCAGAGGGCTTCTAGTGCCCCGTAACGCGAAGTTCCCCCTCTGCATCTGCATCCGCGTCCACGTCCACCTCTGTCTCCAGCGCAGCATGCTCGGCACTCGCCGTATGCAGATATTCCCGCATGCACCGCAAGCACGGCACGTACCCCTGCTCCATCGCCTCTTTCGCAGTCAGCGTTCGCTCCGTCGCCTTGTTATGAATTACTCCACACCCTGCTACGTGGAAGACCTTGGCGTCCGCCGTCACCACCACCTGCATATCAGGCGGAATCCCCCACCCCGGCTGCGCGTGCTTCGACTTCAACTCCGGCGTCACGGCGACCGAATTCGCCACGCGCAATCCCCCGGCAAACAACAGCAAAGCCGCCACCGGAACCAGCCAGGCCGACCACGTCGACCACCGCGTACCGCCCACTCGCGCACTCTGCGCCAGCCGTCTCTCCAGCCTCCGCCCAAACCCTGCCGGCAACTCGATCATCCGCTCATCGCCATACAGCCGGATCACATTCCGCGTCCCCTCCAGCACCGACGCGCAGTGCTTGCACGTGCGGAAATGCTCATCCATCGCCGAGCGCAGCATCGCCTCAACATCGCCCTCGAGATAGTTCGAAATCTCCAGCCACACCTGCTCGCAATTGACTACCATGGCTTGCTTCCCTTCTCGAACGGCAACCGGCTGAACCAGCCCTGCTCCCATCCGGCAGCCAGCAGATCGCGCAACATCAACCGCGCCCGCAGCAGCCGCGTCTTCACCGAAGCGACCGAGATTCCCAGAGCCTCGGCTGTCTCCTGAATGTTCAGTTGCTCCATGTCGCGCAGCACGAAAACTTCCCGGTACTTGCGGTCAAGGGTGGCCAGAGCCTCGGCCAACCTCTGCCGCACTTCCTTACGTTCAAGAGCCTCGGAAGGAATCTCGCGCCAATCGGCGAAGTCTCTCGGCGCATAGTCGCGTTCTTCGTCACGCCGGTCGTCGATGCCTTCCATCACCACAGTTCGCTCCCTCCGCCGCCGCATCAGCGCCTCGTTCACGGTGATCTGAATCAGCCACGTACTGAAGCGGGCCTCCGCGCGAAACTGCCGGATGTTGGCAAATGCCTTCAGCATCGCTTCCTGCGCCACATCCTCTGCGTCGGTCTCGTTGCGCAGAATGGCCAGCGCCGCGGCGTAAACCCGCCGTTCATAGGGCCGTACCAATTCGTAAAACAATTCGTTCTGCCCGCGCTGCACGCGCGCAATCAGATCCTGCTCGCGCGTCGTCCCACCCTGCCCGGGACTGTTCACAATCGGGTTGTTCAAGACCATATCTGGTTCGGCCATGTCACTCCGCCGCCCGTCAGTATTCCGGATCCTTTTTCCAACCCGTCAGCATGGACACGAAGTTATTCCATCCATGTAGAACCACCATCACCAGATGCCCGAACACAAATCCCAACATCGCCCACATCACCAGGAAATGCCACAACCGCGCCCAATGAAATCCGCCCATCAGCCAGGCCAGCCACGAAAACTGAACCGGCTTCCACACCGCAAGACCGGTCAGCACCGAGAGCACACCCAGCCCGATCGCTGTCGTGTAAGCATGCTTCTGCAGCGGGTTGTAAGCCTCGCGCGCTGGCGGCTTCGGCCCGAAAAAGAAATAGTGCTTCACCATCGGCCACACGCCCGGAATGTCCTGGGGCGTAAACAACACCTGCCGGTAGTTGCCGCTGAAAATCTGGTACGCGACATAAATCAGCCCGGTCGCGATGTAAATCCACATGAACGTCAGGTGCCATCGCAGCGCCCCACCCAGCCATCCGCCAATGGCGAACGACTTCGGCCAATTCAGCAGATCTCTCTGGGGAATCTTGGCGCCAAAGCTCGGAAATGCCCGGAAAATCTGCAGCCCGCTGCCCACCATGACGAACAGAGAAATCGCATTCACCCAGTGGCACAACCGCACCGGCAGCGGATGCTCATACGCCGCCCGTGCCACCGCTTCGGTTTCTTCGTCCTTCGTCCGAATAATTTCGACTACCGCACCGCTCATGCGCCAGCCTCCAAGTCCTCACAATGCGTAGAACGATGAATACCCCTGGTCTTCCCAGTACCCGACCTTCTCCAGAACATTGGTGACCTTCAGGTCCGTCAGATACTTGGCCTGCTTGTAGCCGACCTTGGTAGGCACATTCAACCGCAGTGGCGCGCCGTGTTCGCGCGTAAGCGGCTGATCGTACATCTCATAACAAAGCAAAGTCTGAGGATGCAGCGCGGTGGCCATGTCGAGCGATTCGTAGTAATCGTCCGCGCAGCCCACGGTAAGAAATCGCGCCGAGGTGTCGGCGCCGATCATGCTCAGAAAATCCGCAAGCCTCGCGCCGCCGAAGCGCCCAATCACATCCCATCCTTCGACGCAGACGTGACGCGTGTTCTGGCGGAACCGCGGCAAAGCCTGAATCTGCGCCAGCTTATAGTCGCCGGGTTTCTGCACCGCGCCCCCCACCGTCAAAGTCCAGTTCTCAAAGATCACTCCTGGATCGTCCACGTCATATCCGTTGATGGGAAACTTTTCGAGCGGCGTCACCTCTGCATTTGCAAAAGTCGGAGCCAAATGGCTGCGCCGGAACAGCCGTGCCGAGGCCCAATCACTAAACTCCAGCCCCTTTTTGAGCACCGACTCCTGAAAGCGCGGGATGGCAAAGGCTCCCAATGCCAGGATCGGCGCAACTTTCAGCAGTTCCCTGCGCGACACCCGCGCGAACTTGCGCTCGTTTATCCTGGTTGGGACGATCTTTGTTGGGACGATCTTTGTTTGCACCAACTTAGAATGTTCGGAGTTCGGCTCCGCGGTTTCAGGATGTGCGATTTTGGGATCGGCACCCGTGGGCTCGCCGGCCTTAGGATCAACCGCCTTCGGCTCGCCAACCCGCGATTCGGCCGCATCCGGTTTGACGTTCTCTGGTTCCATAGCCCTCCCACCCCCCAACGTCCCTACCATGGGATTCGGAAGGTCCCCCAAAGTTACGGCCAAGATACCACGCTGGGTCAAGCACGCTCTGTGGCCGGCCCAACTAAGTGCCTCTCGCTGTCGCTTTTGCTGGCCTTTGGCTGGTTTTCTAGGCATACTATCCGCAGAGTTTTCCCAGGAGCGGCCCTAAGACCCGCATGTTAGAGCTCAATAAATTCGTTCCCAAGACCCATCGTCTGCTTCCGGCCATGCCCCAGGCTCGTAACTCCGAGGAGCGCAAACAGCGGCGCATGATGGTCATTGCTCTGGCTATGCTCCTGGTTGCTTTGGGATTTGTGCTTTACCGGGATCGCGATTTCTGGTTCCCCGACACGGAACAAGCAGAAGAGCAGCCGCAGCCTCAGCCACCGGCTCGCTCTGCCATTACGACTACAACGCCCCCGCTTGTGGCCCACGCAGTGTCAACCGCCCATAAAAAGGCACGGATTGCGAAGCCGCAGCCGAAACCCTCTGCGCCGGCCAAATCCGCCGCGACCGATCCATCCGCTCAGACCGATCCATCCGCTCCGCCCCTCAGCGCCACGGCCACAAGAACGGTGCTGCCTCCACTCGAAGTCGAAGTCGTCGCCGGAGACGTTCATAAAACCGTTCACCCTGGCACGAATTCGGTGCGGGTCGATCTGCAGCCCGGCTCGCCTCCGCAGGAAGTCGCCGTGCCTCCCGCCGCTAGCAGCAGCGCAACCGACAGCGCAGCAAGCGTGACCAGCAATGCGGCCGAGCGCGTGCAAATGTCCGCCGACACGGCCGAGGTCGTCAGCCGTCCGGTAAAACCTGGCTATCCTCTGTTGGCGCGCCAAATGAAAGTGCAGGGCTCGGTGATTTTGCAAGCCCTGATCGGCCGCGATGGCTTGATCCAAAATCTCCACGTGCTCAGCGGTCCTCCGATCCTGGCCAGCGCTGCGCAGGAGGCCGTAAAGCAGTGGCATTTCAAGCCGCACTATCAGGGCGTTGAAGCGGTCGAAACCCAGGCCAGGATCACCGTCAACTTCACCATCTCCACCAACTGAATGTTATTGTTCTGCGGGGGAACGAACGGAATCGCGGCTCCCAAGCCGCGTGGTTACGATTCCACGCTGTTCGATTTGGAAGCGGAGTTCGAATTCAGGTTCGGAGCGGACCAGCACGAACTCAAGCCGGCATGAAGCGGCGCACACTGGCGCAACGAATGGGACGCGCAGTCCGCTGAAAATCAACTACTCGCAAGCTGGCCGGAACGATAAAGCCAAACGAGCGCCCTAGAATTCTCTACAGTCCAGCATTTCTGCCTGGGGCACTTTCCGTGCCATTCGCGTTTTCCAGCGCCGCTCTTCTATCTTCCTTAGATAAGGAGGGCTGCGCTCAATCGCCGTATAGCAGGAGCATGCACTCTGAAGTCCCCGTAGATTTTGCCGATGAGCTAAATAGTCAGAGGCCTTTCTCTGACCGCGCATGACCTCATTTCACGACCCCGACGTCTGTCACAGCATCCTCGACAGCCTGCCGACCGTCATGTGCGTCGTCGACATGCATAAGAAAATCGTATTCTGGAGCGACGGGGCGGAACGAATCACGGGTCACCTGCGCCACGCAGTCATCGGTCACTCCTGTGTCGGGGAAACTCTCCTGCACTGCGATCAGCCGGGTTGTGAGTTCTGCAAAGAGGACTGTCCCATCGCCCGCGCGATCAAGACATCGCACCCAGCCGAAGCCGCCGCATGCTGGCCGGCGACGGAATCGAGTGGTGGGGAGAACGGCGATCCCTGCCAGTCTCCATCGGCGAAACCACGGCCCAGCCCGACGACACGGTCGATTCCCTGATCGAGCGGGCGCAGAAATCACTGGAGACCGCTGCGGCCTGGCGAATCCACGCCGCCTCCGCATCGGGCGGAACGTCCGGGAGCTAGCAATGTTTGCGATCATCGGCATCATCATCGTTTTCGGTTGCGTGGTGGCGGGCTACCTGATGGAGCATGGCAACCTCAGGGTGCTCGTTCAACCGGCGGAATTGATCATCATCGGTGGTGCCGCGGTCGGCACGCTTCTGGTCGCTAATCCACTCCACATCCTCAAAAAAATCGCTGGCGGAATCGGAGGCGTCTTTGGCAGTTCCAAGTTCGGCAAGCAGACCTATATCGACACCTTGAAAATGATGTACGACTTGCTCAACAAGGCCCGTAAAGACGGCTTGATGGCCCTGGAATCGGACGTCGAAGAGCCCCAGAAGAGCCCCGTGTTTGCCAAGAACCCGCCATTCCTCGAGAACCACCACGTTTGCGATTTCGTGTGCGACTCGCTGCGCATGGCCATCACCGGAATCGATGCTTTCGACCTCGACCAGATGCTCGACCTCGATTTGGAGGTTCACCACCAGGATTCCGCGGCGCCCACCGCCGCCCTGAGCACCATGGCCGATTCCCTGCCCGGCCTTGGAATTGTGGCTGCCGTGCTCGGTGTCGTGATTACCATGGGAGCTCTCGGCGGTCCGCCGGAAGAAATCGGAAACAAAGTTGCCGCCGCTTTGGTGGGAACATTTCTGGGCATTCTGCTGTGCTACGGGTTGGTCGGACCAATCGCGGCCAACATGACCAAAGCGGCCGAGGAAGAGCATGCCTTCCTCTACGTGATGAGGGTTCTGATGATTTCTTTTCTGAAAGGCACGGCCCCCATTATGGCTGTGGAAATGGCGCGCCGCGCCGTCCCGGGTCATGTGCGGCCCTCATTTCAGGAATTGGAAGCGGCTTGCCGTAACAAAGGAACGGACGCAGCGGCGCCGGAAGCTCCGCCCGAAGCGCCGGCGGAAGCGGCAACCACTTCGGGTTAAGCTTCCCGTTCGCGGACGAACAGCATGGACAAAACGCGCCCCATCATCATCCTCAAGAAAAAAAGCGGCCACGGCGGCCATCATGGGGGCGCGTGGAAGGTCGCTTATGCGGACTTCGTCACCGCCATGATGGCGCTGTTCATCGTTCTCTGGTTGCTCAACAGTAGCAAGCAGGTTCAGGAGGCCGTGGGCGGATATTTCAAGGATCCTACCGGCACCGCGAAAAAAGTCGGCTCCAACATGACGGGCTCGGGGGAAAATTTCACCCTCACTCGCGACAACATGCCCAAGCTGAAAGAACAACTGCAGATGGCCATCAAGCAGATGACGGACTTCGAAAAATTGAAGAGCCACATCGCGATGACTGTAACGGCGGAAGGCCTTCGCATCGAACTCTCCGAATCGGCCGCCGGCACCTTCTTCGACAGCGGGAGCGCCAAGCTGAATGGCGATGGTAGCGCGATGCTCATCACCTTGGCCCAGGAGTTGGGCAAACTCCCAAACAAGCTTTCGATTGAAGGTCACACGGATTCCACTCCCTATGCTCCCTCCGCCGCCTACGGCAATTGGGAACTGTCCTCGGATCGAGCCAACGCGGCCCGCCGCGTCATGCAAGCCAACGGCATCAGGGCGGATCAGGTGACGCAAGTCCGCGGATTTGCCGACCAGCGTTTGCGCAAGCCTGACGCTCCGCTGGACCCCTCCAACCGCCGCATCTCGCTGATCGTGCAATACATCGTGAAAAACAAGGACGAGGAAGATGCCAGGCCCTCTGCAGAAAGCGAACAGAAAAACGAGGCGGGCAAATCGGTCGCACCTCAGGGAAAACCTATCGCCAAACCGTAGCTCCGCGACTGGCCGTTCCAGGAGCGCCGTTTGACCGACGGGAACGAGTGTGCCACACTGCTCACGGATTTGCTTATGACCCGCAGTTGCGCCCTTGTGATGTCTTTGTCCGCGCGGCTTTTCTTTGTCCAGTTTTTTCTCTCTGGCTTGCTCACCACGGCCGCCATCGCCCAAGGCATCCAGCAGCGTGACCCCATGGATGACCCCAGGCGTCTGGAAACTTATACTTCGTACGTCACGGCCCCGGGTACAGCGGTGCTCATCTTCACTGTCCATGCTGAGCGTACCGGCACTCATCTCGATCGCCAAGCATTGTTAAAACTGGTGGACCTCACCAACCATTCGGTCACTTGGCGGACCACCGAAGATACCTCACTGGGAGTCTTTACAGACGTTGCCTACGGGAATTACGAGGTGGAAGTCAGTGCGGTCGGCTATCTCAGCACCCGTAAAGAAATCCAGGTCACGAACACCATCAGCGCCGCGCAAAACGACATTATTCTTCATCGCGATCCCGAGGCGATCAATCTCGACCTAGGAAAGGCCGTTCTGCCGCCGAAGGCGCGGAAGGAGACCAAGCGCGCGGTTTCCGCCCTGAAGTCTGGAAATCTCAAAGAGGCGCAGAAGCAACTGGACGAGGCATACAAGTCATTTCCTTCCAGCTCGGAACTGAATTTCCTTCTCGGATATTTATATTTTCAGAAAAAAGATTTCGCGCAGGCCGGGACTTACTTGAGCGCGGCAGCCAATCTTAACCCTCACAACGCTCAGGCCCTGACTCTTCTCGGCAGGACTGGCCTGGAACGGCAGGATTACCCGGCAGCGCGATCAGCGCTGGAGCAAGCAGTGATGGCCGATGCCGAAAATTGGCTGCCGCATAACTTGCTCGCCGATACCTACCTTCACCAGCAAAACTACGACAAGGCACGCGACGAGGCGCAAGTCGCGATCGCCAAGGGCAAAAGGACTGCCAGCCCCGCTCAACTCGTTCTTGGACAGGCTCTGGTAAACATGGGCCACGATCAGGAGGCTATTCGAGCCCTGAATGTCTTTCTGCAGGAGTCGCCGCGGCATCCCATGGCGGGGCAGGTTCGCACCTTGATTGCCGAGATCCAGGTACACCAGGCCGGTCCGGTGTCTTCAGACAACACATCGATAGCCGAGGCCCGCCTGTCCGGCGTCGATCCCCTGGCGGCGCTTCCGGCGCCGGGGTTCTCCATGAAATCGTGGAAGCCGCCCGGTATTGATGACGTCAAGCCGGCTTTGGCGCCCGGTGTCATGTGTCCTTCCGCGAAGGTAATGGAAGAATCCGGCAAAAGCGTGCAAGAGTTGGTGCAGGACGTGGCTCGCTTCGCCGCCGTCGAAGACCTATTCCATCAGTCGCTCGATCAATTCGGCGTTCCTGTTCGCACGGAAACGCGAAAGTACAACTACGTCGCTTCCATCTCCCAGCCCCAGCCAGGATTTCTTACGGTGGATGAATACCGCGCTGACAAGCTCACTCTGACCGGATATCCTGACCAGATTGCCAGCACTGGATTTGCCGCACTGGCCCTAGTCTTCCATCCGGACATGCGCGACAACTTCGACATGTCCTGTGAAGGCCTCGGGGACTGGCACGGACAGGCAACCTGGCTTGTGCACTTCCGCCAGCGCGACGACCGTCCCAATCGCATGCACAGCTACAAAGTGGGAAATCAGATGCATCCCGTCCCTCTAAAAGGAAGAGCATGGATCACCGCCGATAAGTTCCAGATCGTGCGCATGGAAGCGGAAATGGTCAACCCCATGCCAGAAATCCAGCTTCTCAGTGAGCACCAGGCAGTGGAGTACGGGCCCGTCCCGTTTCTGAAGAAGAACACGTCACTCTGGCTGCCGAAGAGCGCGGAACTTTATTTCGATTTCCGCAAACACCGCTACTACCGCCGTCACAGTTTCGATCACTACATGCTGTACTCGGTCGATACTGAGGAAAAACGCAAAGAGCCCGTAAGCAAGCCTGAAAACAACTAGTAGTGACGTAGCGTGCACGTCTCCCGCAGCCCCAAGCGTGCTCTCGCATACTCCAGGCACAATGCATCCTTTGAAATAACTTTACAATTTCCGTCTGCCTACCTAACTCGCGTCCCGCTGTATAATCCCCGATTGATTCCCGCTAAGGAGACTCATCATGAAGAGTTCTTCGCGACTCGTCTGTGCTCTCGTCCTAGTTTTGTCCTTCGGGCCAGCCGCATTGTCCCAGGAAAAAGTTGATCTCGAAACCATCTCCCGTATTCGTTATGAGGGCTTCCGCGATTCCAAGGTTATGGAACTGGCTTCCGGCCTAATGGACGCGATCGGGGAACGACTCACCGGATCCCCCAACATGAAGCGCGCCAGTGAGTGGACCCGCGACCAGCTGACCGCGATGGGCCTGAGCAACGCCCACCTTGAATCCTGGGGCCCCTTCGGCCGCGGATGGGCCAATCAATACGTCAACGCCCGCATGACCTCGCCCGATGTTGTTCCTCTCCTCGTGTACGCCAAAGCGTGGACCCCTGGCACCAACGGCGTCGTCAGCGGCAAATGCGTACGCGCCAACATTGAAGGAAAAAAAGACTTCGACAAATATCGCGGCAAGCTCGCAGGAATGGTCGTGATCCTGGGCCCGGAAGCCGAAGTGAAGACCATCACGGAAGCTCCCTACAAGCGTCTCAGTGATGATGACCTTGCCAAGATCGGCGAATATGAGATTCCTGGCGAACGTCCGCCGTTTCGTATGGCAGAGATCGCGAAACGCCGCCAGTTCATCAAAGACCTGAACCAGTTCTTCGCCGACGAAAAAGTGCTTGCCGTGATTGACCACAGCCGCGGCACCGCCGGCGGTGGCACCGTATTCGTTCAGTCCGGCGGCTCCTACAAGACAGGCGAGACTACAACGGTTCCCCAGCTCACCATGGCTTCCGAGCACTGGTCGCGCATCGCCCGCCTGCTGCAGCAGAAAAAGGACGTCACGCTCGAACTGAACGTCGCCAGCACCTTCTACGACGACGATCCCATGCAGTACGACACCATCGCCGAAATCCCCGGCACCGACAAGAAAGATGAAGTTGTCATGCTGGGTGCGCATCTCGATTCCTGGCACGCCGGCACCGGCGCTACCGACAACGGCGCGGGCACCGTCGTCATGATGGAAGCCGTTCGCATCCTGAAAGCCCTCGACATCAAGCCCCGCCGCACCATTCGCATCGGCCTGTGGAGCGGCGAAGAAGAAGGCCTGCTCGGCTCGCAGGGCTACGTCGAGCAGCACTTTGGCTCGCGTCCGCCGATGGACGACCCCAACATGAAAGGAATGCCAACCCTGTTGCGCCGCGAGGCGGGTCCGGTCACGGTCAAACTCGAGCAGGCCAAAGTCTCCGCCTATTTCAATGTAGACAACGGCACCGGCAAGATTCGTGGTATTTATCTGCAGGAAAACGAAGCCGTGGCGCCGATCTTCGAGGCCTGGATGCGTCCCTTCAAAGACCTGGGCATGACCACGCTCGCCATGCGCAATACCGGTGGTACCGATCATCTATCTTTCGACGCTGTCGGCATCCCCGGATTTCAGTTCATTCAGGATCCCATCGAATACGATACGCGCACACACCACTCCAACATGGACGTCTACGACCGCCTGCAACCCGATGATCTCAAACAGATCTCGGTAATCGTAGCCAGCTTCGTCTACGACGCAGCCATGCGCGATCAAATGCTGCCGCGGAAGCCCATTGAAAAGCCATTGCCCAGGGAACCGGAGAAAAAAGAAGAGTAGTTGCGGGCTAGAACTTAGCGGCAATGAAAGCGCGGCACCGGCGCCGCGCCTTGGTTTTTGTCAGTCTCGCGCTCAACAAATCTGTTCTTCAAGGACGGATCGACCTTATGTTCTCGCCGCAGCCGATCGGATACGTGAGAAGTCCCTACGAGAACGCGCAGCAGGTTCCTAAGGGTTTAGGCGCCAAGCACGACGCGGAAGGCATTCTGGAAATTCTTCCGCCATTCGAAGCGGGCCTCACCGACATCGAGGGCTTTTCTCATTTGATTGTTCTATGGGTATTCGATCGCGCCGAAGGATTCGAATTACTCGGCACGCCTCCCACTGACAATCGTCCGCACGGCGTCTTCGCAACTCGCTCCCCAAGGCGTCCAAACCCGATTGGATTCACTGTCGTCGAACTCCTCCGTCGCGAGGGTGTTTCCTTGCATGTTCGTGGCGTCGACATGCTCGACGGAACGCCGATTCTCGATCTTAAGCCTTACCTGTCGAGCATCCCGGTGGAGAGGTTACGGCGCGGCTGGCTGGACGAAGCCGAGTCTCGTCGCGCAAAATAATCGCAACTTCCGCTGAAAATTCCAACTCTCTCCATCTCGCGGGCCACTGAGCGACTCCACTTGCCGAAAACTCTTCGTCCCTCACTTCCCCGCTTCCGGCTGCGTCACCATAATCGCGGGGACCTCCTGCTGCTTGACCAGGCTGTTGTACGTTGCGACGTCGGTTGAGACAATCGCCTTCCACTTCGCCAATTGTTCATCGACCGCTTTGCTGAGCATGTCGAATACTTCATAGGACTGCTTCGTCGGGGCCGAATCGGCGCTTCCCACCACGCCACCCAGCGCGACCAGGTGATTGTTCAGTCGAACCGGAAAATTGAGCACGTCCTGTCCGCTCTTGGCCCTGGTCTGGATGAGCTGTTCCTCTACCTCAGTCATTTTCTTGTCTAGAGCCTTGCCTGCATCGGCTATAGGTTTCTCGCGAGGATCGTTCTTGAGACGCTTGTTCACCGTATCCATCTGCTCCCGCACATCGCGAATCTGAATGATGGCGTCGTCCGTTTCCGTGATTTTGTCCCGGATCTTGAGCAACAGATCGAATTGTTTGGCAAGGTCCTCCTGCCCTATCTTCAGGCGCTGATCGGCCTCGATCTTCAGCGGCGTCGTGTAGCTCTTGCCCAGCACCGTCAGTCGTACCTGATATGTGCCCGGCAGCGCGACCGGCCCCTCTGTGCTGCCACCCCACAGCGGCGCGCGCGGCACTTTCGTCGCTCCTTCATAGCGCAAATCCCACACGAATCGATTCAGTCCGGCGTCCGCAGGCAGGTTTTCGGCGCTATGGTCGCGCTCGAAAAAGTTTTCCTCGTCCCCCGCCGGCTCCTCTTTCTTGGGAAATTTGCGGATGACTTTCCCGGAGGAATCCAGAACCTCCAGCGTAATCTTCGGCGCTTCCTCCTTTTTCTCTCCTTCGCTCTTGCCAACTTCTTCGTTCTTCGGCTTTGAGTCCGCGCTTGCACTCGAGGCTTCTTTCTTGTCTGGCTTCTTAAGCGAAGTCTTCAACCAGTAATCAATCACCGCGCCCGCAGGCGGATTCGTCCCTACGTTTCCTTGAGAGCGAAAAAAAGATCCTCGGAATACTGTGTGGCTGGTCGCCGACGGCGCGAACAAGTGTGCCTCCTGCTGCGGCACCGACTCCTCGTATTGCTCCAGCGGAGTGATGTCGTCGAGCACCCAGAAGCTGCGCCCGTGCGTCGCGACTACAAGATCGTTGCTATTCTCGCTCTTCTTGACGATCAGATCATTCACCGGCACCACTGGCAAATTTATTTGCAGCGCCTGCCAGCGCCCGCCATCGTCGAACGAAATGTACACGCCTTGCTCCGTTCCAGCGAAAAGCAAGCCGGGACGGCTGGGATCGACCCGCACCGCGTGGATGTAATCGTTCGCGGGAAGCCCCGCCACCAGCTTGGTCCAGCTCTTCCCGAAGTCGGTCGTCTTGAAAACGTAAGGCGCGAAGTCATCCATCTTGTGCCGTTCGACGGCGAGATACGCGGTCCCGGCATCGCGCGGGGAAGCCTCGATCATGCTCACCGTGCCCCATTCCGGCATCGCTTTGGGCGTGACGTTCTCCCACTTCTGCCCGCCGTCGCGGGTCAGTTGAACCAGTCCATCATCGGTCCCGGCCCAAATCAAATCCTTTTGCACCGGGGACTCCACCACCGAAAAGATCGTGTCGTAAACCTCCACGCCCGTGTTGTCTTTGGTAATCGGGCCGCCCGACGCCGCCTGCTTCGATTTTTCGTTGCGGGTCAAGTCGGGGCTGATGATCGTCCAACTCATTCCTCCATCCGTTGTTTTGAACAAGGCTTCCCCGGCGAAGTACAACGTCTTAGGGTCGTGTGGCGAAAAAACAATCGGCTCCGTCCATTGGAAGCGATGTTTGACGTCCGCCGCGGCCCATCCGATCGGGTTTACCGGCCACGGATTAATCGCCTGTTCTTGATGTGTGTGTTGATCGTGACGCGTAATCTCGCCGCCATAGGAGCCGGCATACACGATCAGCGGATCCGTCGGATCGGGCGCGATATACCCACTCTCGCCCCCACCCACGTCGTACCAGTCCGGACGATCAATCGAGCCCTCCGCACTCGCACTCGCAATTCCCACGGTTGAGTTGTCCTGCTGCGCGCCATAGATGTAGTACGGGAAGCGGTTGTCGGTCGTGACGTGATAGAACTGCGCCGTCGGCTGGTTGTACTGGCTGGTCCAGCTTTCGCCGCCATTCGTAGAGATCGTCGCGCCTCCATCGTTTCCATTGATGAGCCGTTTGGAATTTGTTGGATCGATCCACAAACCGTGATTGTCTCCGTGCGGCGCACGGATTGGGTTGAACGTCTTGCCCCCATCGTTGGACCGGAACACGCCCGTATTCAGGATGTACACCGTCTCTGCCGACTTCGGGTCGGCAAAAATGTGCGAATAGTACCAGGCGCGCTGGCGAAAACGGTGGTCGTCGGTCATCAGCCGCCAGGAGTCGCCACCGTCGTCGGAACGATAGATCCCGCCCTTCTCGGCTTCGATCACGGCCCAAACCCGGTTTGAATTTGCGCCAGAAACCGTAACGCCGATCCGCCCCAGAATTCCTTCCGGCAGTCCGTGTGCCTTCAGCTCTTTCCACGTCGTCCCGCCGTCGCTCGATCGATAAAGACCGCTGCCCGGTCCGCCGCTATCCAAACTCCAGGGCGTCCGCTTCGCCTGCCACAGCGCCGCGAACAGGATATTGGGATTGCTGGGATCGAAAACCACGTCAATGCCGCCGCTCTTGGCATCCTTATAGAGAACCTTCTCCCACGTCTTGCCACCGTCACGCGTGCGGAAAATCCCGCGCTCCTCGTTGTCGGCAAAGGGATGCCCCAGCGCAGCCACGAAAGCAATGTCCGGATTCCTGGGATTTACAGCCAATCGCCCGATGGCGTGCGTATCCCCCAGGCCAGCGAACTTCCACGTCTTGCCGGCATCCAGCGACTTCCACACACCGTTGCCGCCAACAATGTTGCCGCGAATGCACGCTTCCCCGGTCCCGACGTAGATCACATTTGGGTCTGACTCGGAGACAGAAATTGCGCCGATCGACGGGGACGCATCCCTCGTCTTATCGAAAGTAGGCTTCCAGTTCAGCCCGCCGTCGGTCGTCTTCCACACGCCGCCGGCGACCGCGCCTAAATAGTAGACGTCGTCCTGTCCCACAACACCCGCCACCGCAACCACGCGCCCGCCGCGGAATGGCCCCACTAACCGGTACTGCATCCCCTTCCACGGCCCCTCGGATTCTCGCTCATCCTGATCAGCCTCGCTCGCCGGCGTACCGGCGGCAGTCCCTGGTTTCTGCGCTTCCGCCTGCTTTTGCCCGGGCTCCGTGCCCGGTTTCGGTTGGAGTTTCTGATTCTGCGCCGATACTGTAGTGACACAACATGCAATCACAACTACAAGTGCGGTCGTTCGCAAGGTCTGTTCCTCCGGAGACGTACACAATAAGCCCGGCAACCCCAATTCTCAACAAAATCTTCGTCTCAGGAAGAATTCCTCGCAAGCTCTATAATTCCAACTCGCAGACTTTAGAAGCTTGGAAATCATCGCAACCTTCCCCAGGAGGCCCGCTTGAAGCTGATCCACTCACTCATTTCTTGCTGCATAGTTCTTTCCATTGCACAACTGAACGGTGCGCAAATCAAACCCGCGAAAACCTCCGCCCCGGCTCAGCTTTCGGGCTACACGGCCCAATCCTCCGGCCCGGAGCACGAGTGGGAGAAGAAGTTTCAGGATGGCATCGTCCGCGACAACGTGCGCGAGAACATGCGCCGCATGAGCGCTCGTCCGCATCACGTCGGCTCGCCCTACGACAAAGACAACGCAGAATGGATTCTCTCGAAATTCAAAGAGTGGGGATTCGATGCCCATATCGAAACGTTCCAGGTCCTTTTCCCCACGCCCAAAGAGCGCGTAGTCGAACTGGTGCAGCCCACGCAGTTCCGTGCCAAGCTGCAGGAACCGGCCATCCCCGGCGATCCCACGTCGAACCAAACCTCGGAGCAGTTGCCGACCTACAACGCCTATTCGATCGACGGTGACGTGAATGCGCCGCTGGTCTACGTCAACTACGGCAGTCGCGACGATTACGAACAACTCGATCGCCTCGGAATTTCCGTCAAAGGCGCCATCGTCATTGCCCGCTACGGAGAAAACTGGCGTGGCACCAAGCCGAAAGTTGCGGCGGAACATGGCGCGATCGGATGCATCATTTATTCCGACCCGAAAGATGATGGCTTCTTCCAGGGGGACGATTACCCCAAAGGCGGCTGGCGCCCCAAAGACGGCGTCCAGCGCGGCAGCGTCATGGACACTGACTATCCCGGCGATCCCCTGACCCCCGGAGTCGGTGCGACGGCCGATGCCAAGCGCTTGTCCGTCAGTGAAGCTAAAACGATTACAAAGATTCCTGTGCTGCCCATTTCATGGGGAGATGCTCTGCCTCTTCTCTCCGCCTTGGCAGGCCCGGTTGCCCCCGAAAAGTGGCGCGGCGCGCTACCCATCACCTATCACGTCGGCCCCGGCCCGGCGAAAGTCCATCTCAAAGTCGCCTCGAACTGGGACTTAAAGCCAGTGAACGACGTCATCGCGACCCTACGTGGATCTCAAGACCCCGACCAATGGGTGATTCGTGGCAATCACTTTGACGCCTGGGTCAACGGCGCCGACGATCCCCTCTCCGGCATGTCCGCGGTCCTGGAAGAGGCCCGCATGCTCGGCGAACTGCACAGGCAAGGATGGGCCCCGAAGCGCACCCTCATTTACTGCGCATGGGATGGCGAAGAGCCCGGATTGCTCGGTTCGACCGAGTGGGTTGAAACCCACGGCGAAGAACTGCAGAAGCATGCCGTCGCCTACATCAATTCCGATAGCAACGGCCGCGGATTCTTTCGCGCTTCCGGCTCGCACGATCTCGAGAAACTGATCAATGACGTCATTCGCGAAATCAACGATCCAGAAAAAAATATTCCCGTCTGGCAGAGGGCTCGTCTGTCCAACATCGCAAACGCCAAAAATCAGGAGGAACGCGCCGACATTCGCAAACGCGCTGATCTCACCATCGGAGCCCTGGGAGATGGTTCTGACTACGCTTCCTTCCTCGACCACGCCGGCATCTCGGCCCTGAACATTGGTTACGGGGGCGAAAACGACGCGAATGCGTACCATTCCGTCTACGACGATTTCTACTGGTACACCCATTTCATCGACACCGATTTCTCCTACGGACGCTCTCTGGCACAAACCGGCGGCACAACCGTCATGCGTCTGGCCGATGCCGACGTGATTCCATTCGAATACGCGGGCATGGCCGAGACCATCGCTAAATATGTGACCGAACTCGAGAAGCAACTCAAAGACAAGCAGGAGGAGATCAGCGAGCACAACCTGGAGTTGAAAGAGGGAGTCTTCACCGCCGTAGCCGATCCCCGTAAGACGTCCGTACCTCCGCCGCATGAAACCGCGCCGCCGTTTATGAACTTCGCGCCGCTGAAGAATGGAGTGGAATCCATCAAGCGCAGCGCGGATCGTTACCAGGCTGCAGTGGCGAAAGCACAGGCCGAAGGTGCGCCTGCGCTCTCCCCGCAAGCTCTTGATTCCGTGAACACCGATCTTCTCAAGATCCAGCGCACCTTTCTGACCGAACGAGGACTGCCCGAGCGGCCATGGTTCAAGCATCAGGTCTACGCGCCCGGCGCTTACACAGGATATGGCGCCAAACCCATCGCCGCCGTCCGCGAATACATGGACGAAAAAAAATGGGCGGAGGCTGAAGCGCAGGTCCCAGCCGTGGCCAAAGTGCTGGAAGATGTTGCCGCGGCAATTGGTAAAGCGGCCGGCGACCTGGAAGTCGCAACCGAATCGGGACACTGAAGGCATTGTGCTGGAATACCGCTGACAGACGCGACCCGTAGCGTACGTATGTGTGTTTACTTCTCTTTGAGTAAACCTGAAGGCAACTCTCGGGCCTCGCTCCCAAGCATCGAACTGTCCCTCGGGATTTAAAGCTTTTTTCACGCGCCGTGCACCAACTGGATCCCCGCAAATCGCCGCCGCAACCTTTGTCTGTCCTCTCGGATTTTCCCGCCCAACCTTACGGCGCTTTAAAGCACCCAACGGTGCAGGGTCTCTCCCATTCGCGAGATGCGCTTATGAAAAAAACCGACTTTCTCCTGATACCTTTGCTTCTCTCCTCCCTGGCTTGGGCGCAAGACAATTCCGCCGCGCCGATGTACCCGGCCACTCCTCATCCGGAACAGGCTCCCTCAGGCAACCAGGACGCTGCCCCGCAGCAAATGAATCAGAATACGGGACAGGACATTCCCGTCTTCCGGGTAAACGTATTCGCCCGTACCACCAAGGCGGTGAACTACCGTCATCGCGGCGGATCCACGACAGTCGATTTCCGCGGAACCGACCTTATGCCGGCGGTCGGCGGTCATGCCAAGGTCGACGGCAAAGCCGGGCGTCTTGCCGTCAGCGTGGAACTCACACACCTGCTGCCCGCCAGCAGCTTCGGAGGCCAGTACCTCACCTATGTTCTGTGGGCGATCACTCCGGAAGGCCGCTCGGTCAACCTCGGCGAAGTCCTCCCCAGCGAAGGGGGCAAGGACAAGCTCGATGTCACCACCGATCTGCAGGCTTTCGGATTGATCGTCACCGCCGAGCCTTACTACGCCGTCGTGCGCCCCAGCAACAAAGTCGTTGCGGAGAACATTCTTCGTCAGGAAACGAAGGGATTCGAGGAGCCGATCGACGCCAAGTTCGACGTGCTTGAGGGCAGTCAGTACACCATCGACGTGCCCGCCGACCAGCTTCCGGCGACTCAGGCCGACCGCAATGTCCCTCTTGATTTGCTCGAAGCGCGCAATGCAGTCGCTATCGCGAAGGCCGCTGGAGCCCAGCAGTATGCTCCTGACAGTCTCGCCAAAGCCGAAGACATGCTGCAGCGCGCTGAAGACTACTTGCAACGCAAGCAAGGCCGCACGCCCATCGGCACCGCCGCTCGCGGTGCATCGCAGATGGCGGAAGACGCTCGCGTTCTGACACTGCGCCGCAAAGAACAGGAACGCCTGGACGCGGAACGCCGCGCCCAGCAGGACGCCCAGGCAAAAGCCGAGGCTGACGCCGAAGCTGCACGCCTGAACGCGCAACAGGCCCAGGCTCAGTCCGACGAAGATGCAAGACGCCGCGCGCAAGCTGAGTCTGCAAATGCAGAAGCGCAACAACGCCAAGCCGCTGCTCTCGCCGCTCAACAGCAAGCCCAAGGCGAGGCCGATGTTGCCCGCCAGGCTGCTCAGGACGCCGAACGGCAGACAGCCACGGCCCAGCAAGCCCGGCAGCAAGCCGAGCAGCAAAAAGAGGAGATGCGAGCGCGCTTGCTCGCCCAACTCAATTCGGTGCTCCAGACCAAAGACACCGCCCGCGGCTTGATCGTCAGCATGCCCGATGTCCTGTTCGACTTCAACAAATACACGTTGAAACCGGAAGCCCGCGAACGTTTGGCACGCATCTCCGGAATCGTACTCGCTTACCCGGACCTTCGCCTGAACATCGAGGGCTACACCGACAGCATCGGCACTGACGATTACAATCAAACGCTCTCGGAGAAACGCGCGGCCACAGTTCGCGATTATCTGGTCAGTTCAGGAGTCTCGATCAATAACGTGGTCGCTGAAGGTTTCGGAAAAGCGGACCCCGTTGCCGATAACAGCACGGCCGCCGGACGCAAACTCAACCGCCGAGTAGACATGGTCGTCTCGGGTGACGTGATCGGAAAAGAGAACATGGAATCCCCGTCGTCTCCTTCGCTAACTCCTCAATAACGAAGACAGCATCTCAGCCCGCCCCGCTGCGCCCGAACGGCCAGTCGGGCGGGCGTTTGCGACCGTCCATTCTTTTCCCCGTCGACCTTCCCGCGCCGAGCGGCTAACTCAGTCTCGTCCCTTGAATTTTCGCGGTTTCCGTTGCAATAGGGGAGCGCCCCAACTTCCCGCCGCCAGGAGTGCTCCGAAAAGAATTACGGCGTCAATACTGGCCCGCCCCTCTCGGGCCCAGTAGACGTCCCTCAGATTCAACCACAGGGCAAATTCATCAAGCGTAAGCGCCGCTCCCACGCCGTACAGGATTGACATAAGGCGGCTCACAAAAATGGACGAACTATCGGAACCATTCCCGATTTCACACAGCCATCCGTATCCCACCAACAGGAGAATGATGATTCCGAAGACCAGATGATGAATATGTCGGCCGCCCATCTGGATGAAATGGAATGGCGGAATCTGATGCACGATGGCGTACACCACTCCGCGGACTCCGCCGAACGTCAGGAAGAAACTTACCGAAGCCACAAACAACCGCCGGCGCGGGCGGTCGGGGATGCGCTCGTGGAGAGCTCGGTCCAGGGACGTTCCATGCAGCAGCAACAATAGGAGAATGCTACCGGTGACAGCGAGCAGGAGTACGAACCAGGTATAGGCCATGCGCCATTAGACAGCAGGGATCGCCGTTAACGCTACTAACAGCAGGCGCCCCGGAATGAAGCGCCGGCTACTTCTCTGATGGTTCGCCAGTTCTAACGTGTGGCTCGATTTGTCGATACTCGTCCTCGGAAAGGACATGCTTCGTAAGCAACTCCCGCGAATTCGCATACGGGCGGTGCTTCATGACGCGGTCAGTTTGGGTGCGATTTAGGCCAGTTCCAACGAGTTCGTCGCTCGTAGCAGTATTGAGATCGACTCGCTCCTTGTCGCGGCTCCAGCCTTCCTTTACACCTTCCGCGACAGACTTTGCATTGCGCTTGAGTTCCGCCGTAGTCTCAGCAGTTTTCTCCCGCAACTCGTCCCGGCCTTGCTTGTGATTGTCCACGCACCCCACCAGGCTGAGACCGGAGGTAAGAAGGCACAGCAGAACGAAGCTGGGCCGCGAGATAGATGAACTTCCAGACACCCTCGCCCGGAGCGATCGCAGGTTCAGGTTCGATTGAGTGCTTTCCATTGGATCCGCCTTCCTTACCGTGAAAAGCGCTCCCTCGGCGTAGTCGCCTAGGGAACGCTCGTTGCACAAATCGTCCGTGAGTGGTTGCCTCGCGGTTAGTTCGGCTCGGTGTTAATCTTGGACTTTCTCCGCGCCTTCCCGTCTTCTTCGCGGTTCTCTTCGTGGCCCTGCCCGTGTCTTTTCCAGTACTTTCATTGCGTGCCCGGCTGCGTACAGGCCTCCAACGGACAGCCATCCACAGAAGTAAGGTTGCCGGCCCGGGCCGTTATTCGGTTCCGGTCTCACCAAAATTCTGGTTCGACTTCCGCCCTTTCACCTTGTCGCTGATATCTTGTACTTTCTCACCAATCGAATTGCGGATTTCCTCGCCGCTGGCGGGTGCGAGCAGAAGGCCGGCCCCTACACCCACTCCTACTCCGGCAGCGAACATGAGTACATTGCGCAGCGTGTGATCTTCCTCCGGGAAGATCGCGGTTCTCGCGTCATCCGCAATCTGAGACGCACGATCCGATGCCCGGTCGACCTGCTCAGCGGTTTGGTCCATCACGTAGACGGCGGTTTTCAGAAGCGACTTTAGGACACTATTCCATCTCATTGGTGCTCCATCCTTTCGATTCGACAGGGCACGCGGCCCCGGTTGGAATACAAACAAAGCGATTGTTTTCACGTTTGAACTGACGAGCGAACACGAGCGGATTAGCAAGTGTCCGCCTGCCTCACGCGGCGCGCGGGCCCAGTACAAAATGCAAGATCAACGAAATTACGGCGAATACGAGCAGCAAGTGAATCATTCCGCCCGCTACGTGGAATACCGTAAAACCGCCCAGCCAAGCGATCAGCAGAACGACGAATAGGATTGTCCAGATGCTCATTGTTGACTCTCCTCCGTGGTTGAAATGTGTTCCCCGTGAACATTGGAAACCGTCTGGGCACGGACAGCTGACGAACCGCGTGGCCGACGCCACCCCTCTCGGGAGCGGATAACGTTGAGCCTAAATCCGTTGTCGCGGTCGTGTCATTACGGCGAACCTTGTACTTCCTAGAAAACATTGGGGTACTCAGTTCCTGCTGGGAAGACCAAGGCGCAATTCTCCCTGCCATCCCGAGTCCGCCAACAGAGGTGTTGCTGGCGTAGACCTACCAGCCGCAAGGCTTCCCACGCTCGTGGAAACTATGCTATTCCGCGGAGGCTGAATGCGGACCGAACGGGACCTGGGAGCGGACAACGAACACCGAACACGTCACTCCGACGGATGCGGACCGGTGAAGTCTGAACAGCAGGGCTTCTGCACGGGCTTGAACTCCATCAGTTCCACGCGTGTCAGATCCGTATCGAAAACGTTGAGCTGCCACTTGCCGTCCTTGCCCATCTGCGCTTTTTCGTCGCCGTGCGGCTTCCAATTGTGCGACTCCAGAATCGCTTGCACCTTTTTCATGTCGGCAACGCCGAGCGAAATGTGGTTCATGACTCCCGTCAGTTGCAGATCGGGATGCTGCGGCTGATTCAGCATGTACTCCAGCCAGTCCGTGCCGTCGGGAACTTGCATCGCGACCCAGTCGACCTCACCGTCTTTCATTCCGCCGTGCCAGTAGGGACGGAAGCCAAGGATATCGCTGTAGAAGCGGTCTTCGGCGTCGCGGCGGTACACCAGAAAGCCAGCGTGAATCATGTGGTGCGAAACCGCGGATGCCGTTGGCGGCGCGGCCTTACCCTTGCCTCGCTCCACAAACTCGACGCGATGCCCTTCCGGATCCTGCACGACAAAAAAACGACTGTGGTCGGACCGTTCCTGAATCTCCGGGACCTTGATTCCCTGTGCACCCAAATATTGGCGAAGCGCCGCCACGTTGTCCGTGGTGAAGGCCACGTGGTCCATACGGTCTGCGGCCTTGGCATCAGGTGCAGGGCTGTAGCCGACCCACTGCCTGCCCACCATGTACCGCACCGTACCTCCGGGCTCGAGCGGCGCGGCGGACGCCAAACCCAAAATGTCGCCGTATAGGTTTTTCACACCGTCTGGCGCGGTGGTGTAGAACGACACGTGGTCGATGCCGAGAATATGCGGTCGCTGAGGGGCAGTTTGTCCGTGGGCACAGATCTGCAGAACGGTGAAGGCAAGCGCGATGGCGAGTTTCTTCATAGCGTCCTTGATTCTAGACGAAGCGGACCCGGAAGGACTGCGCTATTACTCGGGCGGTAGCCTGATCCTTAGGGATCGACTCATGCTAGAGCCGGTCCAGAAATTGGCGCAGAAGTTGGGCTGCTCCTTCAGGCTGCTCCCAGGGCGAATAGTGGCCTGCCTTCGGAATCACCCGCAACTGGCTCCCAGAAATGTGCTGACGCATCAACTCCGCCTCGTTTACTCCGGTCATGACGTCTTCGTCGCCGGTTACCAGCAGCGTGGGAACATTGATGGTCTTTAATGTTTCGATGGAGTCGGGGCGTGAGGCCATGCCGCGCTGCACTTGCGCAACGTCTTCCGGAGACATCTTGCGCATCATGCGCAGCGCGCCCTCGACCAAGTCGGGACGCATCTCGCGGGTGTTCTTCGCCATGACCCGAGGAATCATGGACTCGAAAAACGGTTCGGTTCCGCGGTCCAGGACGTCGTTCGCCGCCTGCAAACGTCCGGCGCGCGCTTCCGGACCATCGGCCGGAGCTTTCGTGTTGCACAACCCGAGCGCAGCTACGCGGCCGCGATGTTTTCGCCAGAACTCGAACAGGGCGTAGCCGCCGACGGAGACCCCGACCAGGGGCGCGCGGCCAACCTCGGCGTCGTCCATCACGCGCGCGATGTCGGCGGCGTGTTTCTCCATCGTGGCCGGACCTTCGCCGACGCCGGAATCGCCGTGTCCACGCAGATCAGGCAGGACAACGCGATAACGAGTGGCCAGAGACGCGGCTACCGGCAACCAGAATTCATGATGGACAGGAAAAGGATGCAGCAGGACAACCGGGGGACCGTCGCCGAGCGACCAGTAGACGATTTCGGCATCGTCGCTCTTGATGCGCTGGGGGAAGATGCGCTCCATGTTGGCGATTAAATCACAAGTCCCGGCTCTTGGCTCTTGGGCTTTCCGTCTTCGCTGACATCCGAGGTCGCAGGTCCGAGGTCGCTGGCGACCTACGAGTTCGTCACCTGTTGCGCGCCAACCGGGGCCGGGAGGAGCAGTGGTTCTTCAGGCATCACAATCCACGCAATGATATAGGGAATGAAACCGAAGCCGGTCATGATCGCCGTAATCAGCCACACCACCCGTACCACGGTGACGTCAATATCGAAGTACTCGGAAAAACCCAGGCAAACGCCTGCGACCTTGCGCCCCAACCGCGGACGCACCAGCTTGGTCCTGGCCAGCGAAGCGCCCACGCGAATGCCGCAGTAGGCACAAACGGCCGCATCGTCCTGAATCAGTTTTCCGCAGTAGTTGCAGTACATAGGTCCGCCTTCACTGTAAGGTACGCAATCGTGGACCGAAAGTTCCCTTCATTCCCGGTACGCCTCCTTAATGTAACGCCGCGCCTGATCGGCTGGTCCCGTGTTCGCGTTGCCGGCCAGCACGATTTGATATTTCTTCATGGCCAGATCACGTTTCTGCAGCAGATCGTACATTTCTCCCGCGGCCAGGTTGGCCTTTTGCAGGACATCGGGGTCCGGGTTAGGGGCTTCGTTCACCAGGTCATAGGCGGCGGCCGCGCCGGCAAGATTCTTCTCGCTGCGCAACAATTCCCCCAAGCCCCACGCTGCTAACTCGTAATGCAGGTTACCGTACTTCCCTTCCCGGCCGTTTTGCCACACTTTGCGATATGCGGCCTCGGCCTCCGGCAAACGATCTGCCGCGCGCTGCAGGTTCGCCACTTCGGTGAGAAACAAGTGATTCCTCGGATACTTCTCCGAAAGCTCGTTCATATACCCGAGCGCCTCGTCATACAGGTGATCGCGCCGGAGAAACAGGGTGAGCACTACTTTTGCGTCGACCGCGTTTTCGCCGTCGCTCTTGGCCACCTCTCGAAGATATGCGAGGCCTTTTTCGGACGAACCGCTCAACCCGGCCAGGGCCGCCGCCACCTTCACGCTCCAGGGCAGGTGACCGATCACGTAGTTGTGGGTCCCCACGACCAACTTCGCGTCCACATAGTTGGGATCGAGTTCGAGCACGCGTTCATGGTCGTGGCGGGCTCCGACCGCATTGCGCAGCGCCGAAAACCACGCCCGCTCTACCAGACCGGTATAGACCGAGAACTGGGCTCGGGAAACCCCACGGCAATAGAGAGTGTCCACGTCTTTCGGATTCGCCTTGAGTTGCTGCTCTTCCAGATCTTCTGCCCGCCGAGCCAATGCCTTGATGCGTTCCTTCACTTCGGGCTTCGTCGGGCGGGGAGTTCGGCCGATGAAGCTGTCATTGGTGTAGTCCCCGGTATTCATCGCTCCGGTATCGTAGAGGTCGTGCATCAGCACCGCGGTAAGCAAATGGTTCACTGCGACGGGATCGTTGGGATGCTTCTCCACGATCTTCTCGAACTCCTGCGTCGCGCGATCGTAGTCCATGTTGTAGAAATGATCGAATGCGGCTTCGGTCTGGGGATCGTGCGTTACCCCGGGACGAGAACCCGAGGGGGGACGCGACTGGCTTTCAGCAGGAATGCATGATGCGAACAGAAAACAAAGAAGCACCACCAAAACGGCGCCTTGCTCAAGCTTCGTCGAGAGATTTTTGGTTTGCGCCGTCATGGTTCGATTGCTACCTAGTTTAAACGAACGGGCCAAGCCATGCTCGGGCAGTTGCTCCGGCTCAGAAGCGCGTATTCGGAATCAAGAACGTCACCTATGTGCCGTCAACGCTACCTGTCTTGGCCGCGGGTCACCCCTATAATCTGCGCAGTTACAGGCTCATCCAGGTTGCGGAACAGTGTGCGGGAAGGCTCGTAACTTAGCAATCTGCTCCAACCCCGCCGGCATGGAACGCCGGAGGACCGAGAGGACCTGTAGTTAGCATACCGATCCAGGCTTCCTGATAACGGATCTGTCCCCGGGTTCTTGTTGGCGCTGTTGCAAGTCCCTGGGCTTTCGTAACCGGTGCATCTTTACTCGCCAACGCGCGTAATTATTGCTTGCGTCGCTGCCTTGCTGGTATTTGAAAAAAATGCAAGTATTTGTCGCTGTGGCGTTTAGAGTCGAGCTGGATTTGGCGGTTGGAATGCCATCCTAGGCTTAAGGTTTCACCGTAGGTTCCAACTATGTCGGAAGTAGTCCAAGAAGCTCAGCAGGAGTTCTGGCGACCGCCCTCCCCCGTCGTGGCGGATGAGATCGTCCTCCGGGAGACCATTCCCACGATGGCCGAGGTCTGCTCGCGTTGCGCTACCGAATTTCTGCTAGGTTCCCGCTTCTGCCACTCCTGTGGCGGTCGCCGTCCTGAGGCCACCCATGCTGTCGCCAAGGCGGACGCTGCTGCACTGGCAGGACTCTGGGAACAAGGAACTGCCCGAGTCTATTCACTTTATTCAGTGGCCGCGAGATTCTCGTGGGACCAGATCAAATTCCCTTCCTGGCTGCGCTATCTTCACTTCCACGAGATCAAGAACTGGATCGGCCTATCGACGGCATCGCTCATCGCCTTCGTGATCGGAGTAGGCTGCATCGCCGGAGCATTGCTGGTCGGACTGCTCACGGCAAGGAACTTTGTGGATTGGCAAGCCATCCAGTTTTACCGTGCGGAATGGCTGCTCGCGGCAACCGCCTCGTTCGTGGCAGGAATTCTTCTCAAGAAACCTGGAACTCGCGACCGCGAATAGTCCCGCCTAGGTTTCGCTTCCCGAACCTGCCGCACGCCTCTGCTGGCTCATGCGATAAAGATGGTGCACAGGCCCGGTTCCCCGGCCCAAGGGGTGTCCGTACGAGATTGCGGCGGTGACATAAGTTTTTGCGAGCAGGGCGGCTTCCGCCAGGCCCCGGTCGAGGGCCAGGTGGCATGCCATGGCAGTCGCGAAGGCGCACCCCGTGCCATGAGTTGAATTCGAACGTTGCCGCTCGGCCTTGAATATTTCCTGCTCAACCCCGCGCTTGGTTTTGAAACTCAGCAGGTCGATGGCCTTCTCGAGATGTCCTCCGGTGATGACCACGGCCGCGGCGCCCAACTCGTGCAGTTTAAAGCAAGCGGCTTTCATTTCGTCCAAGTCCTTGACCTGAATCCCGGTGAGAACGGCAGCTTCGTCGACATTGGGCGTCACCACGTCCGCCAGGGGAATCAGCCTCTCGACCAGCAATCTGGTTCCGGCAGTATCCAGAAGTTCTGCGCCGGAAGAGGACTTGAGGATCGGATCGAGCACGATATTGGGCAGCCGCGTCTTTCTTGGCACGTTTGCGGAGCGGTTCCCGCCTTGGCTGGCCGGCTGGCCGGAGAGAAAGTCGGCTACCGCTTTGACCACCTTTCCCGATCCCAGCATGCCGATGTGGACGGCGGCAATGTCAAGGTCCGCCGCCAGTTCCTGCAGGGTGTCGGATATGAGGGCCGAGTTGACTACCTCGACTCGCTTTACCCCAGAGGTGGACTGCACTGTCAGCGCGGTGATGCATGCTACCCCGTAGCAGGCGTGGGCGGCCATCGTCTTAATATCGGCGGTCACGCCCGCCCCGGAGCAAGGATCGAACCCCGCGATGGTGAGTACGATAGGTGGTTTTTCGGGCATGGTCTTCCGTTCAACTGAGTCCGATAGTAACGCCGTTGAGGGCCCAGCATCTCACATCGGCCGGGGATCCAAGTTACTTTCGTGGCTTACCTCCAGAAAAAAAATCGTCGGCGCTAATGACGGAGTCAGCCTCGCAAGTGGATGATTCTATGTAGCTTGGCGGGTATTAAACTGTAAGGCATTGATTCCATTGGTCTTGTAAATTCTACCTTGCCCCCGGTTATGCGTTATTTACCTTTTAGTAAATACGTAACCTTCGCGAAACAAAGGGCCTTCCGTTGCATCTACCTATATTAACAATAGGTTACGTAAGACATCTATTACTACGAGGTCATCCATCTACCCCCCAAGTCGTATTGACAGGAGTTTGGCATGCCGCTAGCATCAACGAACTGCAGGTACGAAAGCCTTAAGGCCAAAAGCACTTTTGAGTATGCGAGGAGAACTGAATGCGACGATATTTAGCTCATGGACTGGCGATTGCCTTTTTGATCGTCGGCCTGGGAGCGGCTCAGGGACCGAACATCTCGGAGGCGAAAGCGGCTCCAGTTAGTTCAACCCAAACCAACCCCGAAGCCCTCAAACAGGTCGGCAAGACGAAGCCGTATCAAGTTGGGACGGCGTCCTGGTACGGCCAGATTTTCGACGGTAAACCAACTGCCAGCGGCGAGCCGTACGATATGTACGACATGACCGCCGCCCACCTGAAGCTTCCCATGGGAAGCTACGTGCGGGTCACCAACCTACGCAATGGCCGGGCCGTCGTGGTCCGAGTCAATGACCGCGGTCCGATCGTTCCGGGTCGGATTATCGACCTGTCGTACGGTGCTGCCCAAGCGCTGCAATTCAAGCAGCGTGGTCTGCAACGCGTGCGTCTGGATCTGGTCGACCCCCGCGACCTGAAGCCGGCTTACCAAACCGTCGCCTATAACCGTCCCCCAGTGGCGAAACTCCCGTAAAGACATTACACTGGCTGGGATGCCAGCAACTTTGCCAAGCATCCCAAACGGTGGCGCAAGCTACCGCGGCCATGATCTTCGCCACGTTGATCCGCGCCAGCGGCTCATCGTCGCACTGGACGTTTCCACCGCCGCCGCCGCCCATAAAATCGTGGCGGCGGTGGGAGACTCCGCGCTGACCTATAAGGTCGGCATGCAGCTCTACACCGCCGAAGGCCCGCAACTGGTGCGCGATCTCGTCGCTTCCGGGCGCCGGGTTTTTCTGGACTTGAAGTATCACGACATTCCCAACACCGTGGGCGCGGCCGTGACCGAGGCGGCGAAGCTGGGGGTCAGCATGCTGACCGTGCATTCGTCCGGCAGCGGCAAGATGCTGCGTGCGGCGATGGAGGCAGCGAAGGTGCGCCCGGAACTGATCGTGCTCGCCGTCACCGTTCTGACCAGCATGGACGGAAACGACTTGGAAAAAATCGGCATTCGGGGCACGGTTCAGGACACCGTCGTGCGCCTTGCCACCATCGCGCTGGCCAACGGTTGTCAGGGTGTGGTCGCCTCCGCCCGCGAAGCCTCCACCTTGCGCGCCGAACTCGGGGATGCTTTCGCCATCGTGACCCCGGGTATACGCTCGGCCGGCAGCAGTGCCGGTGATCAAGTCCGCGTCGTCACTCCCGCCGAGGCCATCGCCTCGGGCGCCACCCACATCGTCGTCGGCCGCCCCATCACGGACGCCGCCGACCCAGCGGCAGAGGCGAAGGCCATCCTGGCACAAATCTCACAATAGTTGTCTGCTCCTCGATCACTCCCTAATTACTCCGGGCCATTGTCTGATGGATGTTGACCTGCCCCGCGGGCCCGATCACCATTGTCTTATCTAGATTGCTCAGTTCGTTCGAGGGGAGGGCCTATGCGAGTCCGCGCACTGGCAGTTTTCGCGATTTGCTTCGTTCTTGGCTGCATTGCTGCCGATGGGCAGACAGCAGCGGCAGGACCGAGTGCACCAGAGCTGTTCGAAAAAGGTATGAACGCCCTGGTGGGAAGCAGCGTCACGCGCAGTGATCTGAACGCGATCGAATACTTCCATCGTTCTGCGGAGATTGGCTTCGCACCTGCCCAGGTGGTGCTCGGATATCTCTTCGAAACCGGACGTGCCACGGCGGCCAATCCTCGGGAGGCCTTCGACTGGTACAAGAAGGCCGCGCAGCAAGACGACCCGTTGGCGCAGTGGCTGGCGGCCCGGATCATCTATGCCGGGCTGATACCAGGCCGGAACCTGGATGAAGCCAGCGGCTTTTTGCAGAGTTCCGCCGACCATGGGGACGCGTTCGGTGAATATCTGCTGGGCCGGGTCAAGCTTGAACGTCAGGACTATTCCCATGCGGCCGCATGGTTTCGCAAAGCCGCGGAACTAGGCCTGCCCCAAGCTCAGGAGCAACTCGCGAAGTTACTGCGGGATGGCCAGGGCGTCGCCCAGGACAAGTTTGAGGCCTATGTCTGGATGCTCGTGAGCAACGACGCGGGCAATCGCCGCGTCGCGAGCGACTTGCAGGCGCTGGAGGCAGACTTAGGAACAAATCAAGTAGAACAAGCCAAGACAAAGGCTCGCGAGACGGAACGGAGCGTCACCCGCAGCGTCAACGCACACGGATGCACGGGCTGGCCGGGCGAGTTCGAGGTGATTCCTGCCCCGCCTCCGCCCGATCTGCAGAGGTTCTGCCGCTGACGCAGGGCTACCCGTAGTGGTATGATAGTGGTATGAAAGAGAAGACATCTGTCACACTATCCCGCGAAGTGCTGACTGGGATTGACCGCGCTGCGGGATCTAAGCAATCCCGCTCCGCTTTCATCGAAGCCATACTGCAGCAGTACCTGCGCACGAGAGCGCGGGCACGACGGGGTGCGCGCGATTTGGCGATCATCAACCGCAACGCAGAACAACTGAATAGGGACGCATTGGACGGCTTGGAGTATCAGGGCCCGCTCGGCGACTTCCCCGAAGAGTAACACTCCCCTGCGAAATGCTTATGAGGCGTGGAGAGATCTATCGTGTGCACAAACCGGAGGGAGATCCTGAACGCTACCGCAGCATCGTTGTGGTAAGCAGGCAGCACCTCATCGACTCGGCCTACGCCACGGTCGTTTGCGCTCCTGTGTTTTCGAACGGCAGCAGACTGTCGACCCAAGTTGCGATCGGGCCCAGCGAGGGTCTCAAACATGAGAGTTGGATCGTCTGCGACAACCTCAGAAGCTTGCCCAAAGCCGACCTCACGCAGTTCGTAGGGTCGCTTTCGTGGTCCAAGATCGCAGAGTTGGATGAAGCTCTCAGGATCGCTCTGGCCTTGGACTAGCAGCCGACGAACCCGAGAATTGAGACCTGAAATAACTTCTTACAGCTTCTCGAAGAACTCGCACGCCGAACACGAGATGTAAACCCCGCCCGGGACGCCGCGTTCGCGGTCTTTCACGCGCTTGACGATGCGCGTGGCCTTGCCGCACTTAGGGCAATCCGTGCTCTTGGTGGTGTCCATGACCTTCTTGCGGTCTGCTGTTTTTGCGATCTTGGCGCCTACTGCCATTTTGATGTCTCCTGGTGTCTACAATGTTTGCGCAGTGTGATCCGCCTCGTTCCTACGGCGAATCGTGGTGGATGGGATGTCTGGGAAATCGTAACCCGAATCTTAACCCGCAACTCTGGGGATCCACTCTGGAAGACTGTGCTGCTGCGTCTGGACTCTCTTCCGTCGTTATTGATTTTACAGTAAGGTTATGCAGCTGTCTTGCTGCCGGTCTTTTGACGTGAGTATGACGCGCGCGCTCGGCCCCATTCTGAAGACGATCCTGTTCACGATCCTGGTGCCAGGATCGGTGCTCGTTCTTGTCCCGTCCTGGATACTGGGCGGCTTCCCGAGTCCAACGCGCGGCCCTCTGACGTGGCTCGGCGTTCTCACCATTCTGTTAGGAGCGGCTATCTACTTCCGCTGCGCCTGGGAGTTTGCCGTTAGCGGACTGGGCACACCTGCGCCGATTGCTCCCACGAAGTTTCTCGTTGTTACCGCCTTGCACCGCTACGTGCGCAACCCGATGTACATCGGTGTATTCGGAGTGCTCCTGGGCGAGGCAGCGACGTTCCACTCCGCGCTGCTCTTGGCGTACGCTGCATTCTTCTGTGTACCGGTTCAGCTTTTTGTCGTCTTCTACGAAGAACCTACACTCCGCCGCCAGTTCGGAGATTCGTATGAAGAGTACCGTCGCTCTGTCCCGCGCTGGATCCCGAAATTCAGAGTTGACCAGAAGCCATCCCTGTAATGGCTCGGCCGGAGTTAAAGAGACTTCGATGTCACGGTGCGATCTGGCCCCGCAGCACCGTGATCGACGCTTTCGGAAGCTGGTAGAGCGCCGCTGCGCCCCCGTCCACCTTGGACTTCGACGGCGGGCCATCCGGGTCCGCATGTCCGGTCGCTCCCTCCTGGTGCCATTGATATTCGTTGGAGCCGAAAGCGATTCGGTCCACTTGGCCAGAGAAATAGCGATCGTGCCCACCTCCCGCACCGGCGAACGCGACTTTCACTGCGTGATCGTTGTACTGGTCCCGGTTGACTAGCATCACCGACCACTGCCCGTCTGGCCGCTCCACCGCATAGGCCGTGACCAGCACATTTCCGGCGGCATCGTGGACGTCGCTGGCGGCTTTGAACTGCTTGTGCGGCGCGTCGATGGGCTGCACCCACTCTTTGGTGATGACCTGCGCCGCCAGATACTGCGGCGGATAGCCCAGCACGTTATAGTTCGCGTCGATCATCAAGAAATTCCCGAAGCCGCCCATGTTTCCCGGGTTCGGCATGTAATGGAAATAGTAAGTCGCGCCGGCGCCCTCGCTCATCATGGTGCCGACGTAGTCAGCGAGCCACAGCCCACTCTTCACAGTCGATGGAGGCGCGCCGCCTCCGATATTCCCTTCAGTCATGAAGAACGGAATATTCGGCGGCAAACCGTTGTCTTTCCACACTTGCACAATGTGGCTCACGTATCCCGGTTCGGGATACAGATCCGCCCAGGAGTACGTTGGCCGATCCTGATACGGATAATGCTCGAAGGAGAAAAACGTGAAGTCGCTGAGGCGGCCGTGCGCTTTCAGGTAATCGACGAAGCGGCCCAGCCATGAAACTTTTCCCGCCGCATCCGGCCAGACCTCGACGTCACCAAACGTTCCCTCGAATGGCGGACCTCCCAGCTTCGCCTCAGGCACGAGCTTATGAATCGCGGTGGCGAACTGCACGTACAGCGCGCCGTAATCTTCGGGCAACATGTGCTGTCCGTCGGCCTCTTCGCCCATCTCGATCCACGAGATCGGATAGTGGCGCTTGTAGAGATAAGCGATTTCGTTCGCCGCATCTTCGGGCGTAGCGTAGAGCATCGCGATCGGGACCATCGTGGGAAGACCGCGCGTAACTCCGGAGGTGAAGAAGAAATCGAAGCCTACCTGATCTCCGCGGGATTGATCGAGATCAGAGGCCGCGGTCCATGGATCGACAGAAGACGGCCACGTCACGGTCTGATCGCGGCTGGGAAAATGCGTGACGTAATCGTTGAAGGCGCCGTCGGCCGAGAGCGCTCCGACGTAGAGTTCGTTGATGGCATATCCCACGCAGTTTCGCTTGTCGGCTGAGCCGTGAGTGTCGCAGGTGTTGGATGATTCGGTCATCCAGATGCGGACGTATCGGACCGGAATCATCCAGGAAACAAGTTTCAGCGTGACCGTTCCGCCCTTGCCTTCGGTAACGTTTCCCAACGGAAAGGTCTGCCACGTGCCCTTGGTTGTGCCCTCGTAGAAGGGCTCCAGTTCGCCTGTCCAAAACTGAATCGAATAGCGTTTCGCGTAGGGATCGGCCCACGCAATCCGGATGGCGTTCATGTCGATCTTGCTGCCCAGGTCGATCATCACCCATTGCGGATGCAGCGAGTCATCTTCGCCGGTGAAGGCCTTGGTCAGGTACGGATTGCTCTTCCAGTACGACTTGGGATCTCCGTCTGTCAGCCGCGACCAACCGTTCCCGTCGCCGCGGCTGAAACCGCGATGCGGCAGCGGGTACGCCCAGGAGCTATGAATCTCCGCGGCAGGCTCGGCGTTGCCGGCGAAGTAGCCTTCCTGCTTGTCGGCGTTACTCCATTTCCCCGCGGGATTCCAATGCCAGGCTTCGACCATCAACTCGGTGTTCTGACGATAGGTCACCGTCTGCCATCCCGCGCCCAGGATTTCCTTCAGCAGGGGATCTTTCAGTAATTTGTCGGGAGTGCCGGTGCGCAGGCGGTCGATGGCCGCGCCCAGAGAACGGACAGGACTGAACGTATTGGCCACGTGCGCGGGGTCGGCATCAACGACAACCTTCTGCGCGCGTGCTGAATTCGCTGCTAACAGAACAGCGCTCGTCACAATTACTCTAACAAACCGGCTCTTGAACACTGACGTCATGATGCCTCCTAAACCTCCGCGGACCGGCCTTTGCTCAGCGTCCGTCGCTGACACAGAAACCGATTCTGATACTTGAGGAATAAAAACCGCGACCAGCATACACCGGAGCTTCTTGCAACGTGAACAGGCGTTCGCGCCCTCTGCTGCTCCAGTGTGTGAAACGTTTGTATCAGGGCATGCCTTCAGGCTGCCGGTTTATCGCCAATAACTCCCGATGGTCAGACCCAAAGTCCAGTCTCTTGACGCAATCTGGCGATGTCCTTGGTCGGCGCATTCCCAAAGAAGCGGCTGTATTCTCGGCTGAACTGCGAAGCGCTTAGATAGCCCACGCGCTGACTCGCAGCACCCGCGTCCACAATTGTCGACAACATGAGACGCCTCGCCTCCTGCAGTCGCAGCACCTTTTGATAGTGCAGTGGACTCATCGAGGTGACGGACTTAAAATGCTCGTGGAAAGAGGAAACACTCATGTGCACCAGCCCGGCCAAGTCTTCGACCTTCATGGGTTGAGAGAAGTTGGCGCGCAGCCAGGAAATGGCCTTCGCAACTCGGTGGACGCTAGACTCTGCAAAGCCCATTTGAGCGACGCGAACACCGATGGGGCTGCGTAGTAGCCGGATCAAAATCTCATCCATTACAAGGGGGGCGAGCAGCTCAGCGTCCCCGGGATGCGCAAGACACTCCATTAACCTCGTCGCGGCGTTGACAATACTCGCGTCGACCGGAGTGATGTAAACCGCGCTTCTCTCTTGGACTGGAGGCGGACCGTGCGCATACACCTTCAGGACCAGCTCGGCAATCTTGTGCGGGTCGAGGTCCAGCTTGACAGCGAGGTAGGGCTCGGAATGGCTTGCTTGCGTGATCTGTGCAGCAACTGGTAGAGCAACGGAGAACACAATCATGCGCGACGCGTCGTACTCGTAGACCTCGTCCCCAACCATGACGGTCTTCGCTCCTTGGGCCACTATGCACAATGAGGGCGCGCGGAGGGCATGCACACACTCCCGGTTGATTCGTGAAAAGCGACTGGCGTGCAAACCAGGGATGCGCAGCTCAAAACTACCGTCGTGAGGCGCATAGGCGGCAATGCAGCGGGCTAACTTGGCCGTGTCTGGTTCGTTCGGCCCCGCAACACTCTGCGCACGCAGCGCAGACGCAATTCTGCCATTGGTCTTCACGGCTACGAGAATATCCCTTCTTTGATCATTGGCGCGCTGATTGCATCCGGGCGAAAACGGCAACGTCGAATTTTGAATAGTACTTCCTCACGTCATTGGTCCCATACTTGCCGCGGAATTTCTCCACCACAGAGGAGACCTGTGGGGCATCAGTGATAAGAACGGCCTGAATTTCCGCCTCTGCGCCGCGCGCATTGACCCGAATCATCGGGTTGTTGAGCACGTTTTTGTACCACTGTGTATCCGAACCCTGAACCGGCAGGAGGTATAGCTTGTCGTCTTCCAAAACGAACCAGACCGGGATCGAGATGGTGCGTCCTGACTTTCTGCCGGTCACACTGATGTTAAGTTCGCGAAATCGGGAAAGGCGTTCTTTGAGAACATCGTTGGGCGCTGGCATGTCCACTCCTGTCGCTGAGTATGAACCTAATACTCCTGTTCGCGCCGGACGGTAAAGGATCTCGTTGACACCTACGTCCTCCGGCTGGCTCATCCCCAACCCAAAATGCCAATTCGCGTGTTGCGGTCTCCGAAAACTGCGACGAAGCTTCTTATGCTAACACCCTAATTGCCGCTCACAGACCCGTCATTCTCTCGATGGCTTCGGGGTATCGCGCCCCTTCCACCTTGATCTTTGAGGAGGCGCTTTCGATCTCACGGAGATCGTCGGACGTAAGCTGGATCGCAGTCGCTCCGATATTCTCGTCGAGACGATGTAGCTTGGTCGTGCCTGGGATTGGAACAATCCACGCCTTCTGCGCGAGCAGCCACGCCAGCGCGATCTGAGCAGGGCTCGCCTTCTTCTTTTGCGCGATCTTCCCCAGCAGATCCACTAAACCCTGATTCGCCTTGAGAGCGTCCGGTGTGAAGCGAGGGAGTTTGCTGCGGAAGTCGGAGCTGTCGAATTTCGCGTCTTCTTTGATCGCTCCCGTCAAGAATCCCTTGCCCAGGGGACTATACGGCACAAAGCCAATCCTGAGTTCCTCGAGCATCGGTATCAGTTCCTGCTCTGGCTTTCTCCACCACAGCGAGTATTCGCTTTGCACCGCAGTGACCGGCTGGACCGCGTGTGCGCGACGAATCGTCTTTGCCGCTGCTTCCGACATGCCGAAGTGCTTTACCTTGCCGGCTCGAATCAGTTCCTTCACCGTGCCGGCAACATCTTCGATGGGCACGTTGGGGTCAACCCGATGCTGGTACAGCAAGTCGATGCTCTCCACCTTGAGTCGCTTGAGCGAGCCCTCGACTGCCCCCTTGATCTGCTCGGGTCGGCTATTCACGCCCGCTGCTCCCGGCCGAGTGTCGCTGCCACTCAGGTCGAACCCGAACTTGGTCGCGATCACCACCTTCCCCCGGAACGGAGCGAGAGCCTCGCCCACGAGTTCCTCGTTGGCGAATGGCCCATACACCTCAGCTGTGTCGAAGAATGTGACGCCGCGTTCCACGGCCGCCCGAAGAAGAGAGATCATCTCCTGCTTGTCGGCAGGCGGGCCATAAGAAAAGCTCATTCCCATGCAGCCTAAGCCAAGAGCCGACACTTCCAAGTTGCTGTTTCCCAGTTTGCGCTTCTGCATTGTTTCTCCTACGCTGCGAAATTCCGTCTGCCTCAAGGGCACCGCAAGCCTAAGCATAGTTCCCTGAACCTTGGGCCTCTTGCCTATTTCGATGAAGTTCTTGCCGGATTCTCCGAAGTTCACAGCGTAAGTCATCCTGTTCTGGATGCCGCGCGGCCTGAGAGAACACCCAGCGGAAGTAGATTTTGGGAATGAATTTTACCTGGGATGGCGACAGCTTCGACCGATGCCACTCGGACTTGGCGAAAAGTCCCTTATCACTCATTCACCCCTGAAAAACGGGTTTTGAGTGTAATCGCTGTTCTCGTCAATTATCATTCGAACAGAGGAATCGGTATGAAAGAACTCGTCCTCGACGGCGCGAACTGGACAACCAAGGACAATCTTTACGACGCCTTCTTTCGCGCTGTGGGCGCACCGGAATGGCATGGCAGGAACCTCGATGCCCTCAACGACAGCATTGCAACTGGTTCAATCAATGAGGTGGAAGTTCCGTACAGGCTGGTGATTAAGAATTACGACCAGATTGGCGGCGAGGCGAAGAAAATGACGGATGCCTTCGTTGATCTGATCCGCGAAATTGCAGCGCGTGGATGTCCGGTTGAAATTCGTGCAGAAACCCACGATTTCACGCATTGACCCCTGGTGCATCTGTGGGAGCGTCACAGAGCATTGCTCCCGGCCGCTTAACGTTTGCATTGCGAGTGAATATCCCGATCAGGTTGATCCCCCGCTTTCCGGGATGTCTGTTACCTTTTGTGTATGAAAACCGCGTTGTACGGACGGATCGTCTTTGGCGCGGCGGCGGTGTTGTTCGGCGTCATCGCACTGATGTGGCACGACGCTGATACCTGGCAAAACCTGCAACATATCTGGAGCCTGCCTTTCGGCACCGTAATTGGCGGGTGTCTCATGACCGCTCAAATTGCGGGTGGGATTGGGATACAGTACCCGCGCACCGCGCGCTTGGCTTCGGTCGTACTTTGCGTTGTCTATTTGTGTTTCTCGCTGGCTTGTGTCCCTGACATGATTGCCGCATCGAACATCTATGAGCGATACGGTGGGAGCTTCTTCCTGTTCTTTTCCTTACTCTGCGGCGCGATTGCGCTGTACGCTGCGACTGAGGCAAATGCAGCAAGGGCGGTAGTGTTCGGCCGACTGGCACGCCTTGGACTCGGCGTCTGTGCGATTTCCTTTACGCTGGGTCAGATACTCTTACCTCGCGAAACAGCTCACCTGGTTCCAACGTGGATTCCGCCCAACCAGATGTTTTGGGCGATCCTTACGACGGTCGCGTTTGGACTCGCAGCAATTGCCATTCTCATGAATCGCCAGGCGCGGCTTGCGATGCGCCTGATGACGCTCATGCTGGCACTCTTTGGCGTAATGGTTTGGGTTCCGCCCCTGATCGCTCACCCGAAGGCGCATTTCAACTGGTCCGAATGCGTCCTGACTTTCCTTGTTACAGGGGCTGCCTGGGTGGTGGCTGATTTAAAGTCTTTTTGATTTAGGCTGTGTTTGCGCGCCGCTTCACCGGACAAACGGGATGACACTGTGTCCGTGACAGTGGCGGATGAACGTCTAGAAATCTTGCCGCAGGGTCTATCCGATTTTTTCGACCTACTGAATACGCCCGACAAGCGAGAGGAACTACGCAGCATTATTGAGGCCCTGCGACGGGGAGAAGTTCCCCTAGGCTAACCCACGGACACAGTTGACGTAACATCGCCGTTACACTTTTTGACCTGTGCAAGGGGATTTTGAGCGTAATCGCTGATTACAACAGTTCCCTACGGCTTTCCCCGGCGCACTATACTCGAATGCGAGAGGACTTTATGCAGCCGATTCAAGCTGGATTTGGCGTTGCGGAGCTTTACTTTGGAGTTTTGGACATGGCAAAGACGTTCCGCATAAGATATTTTCGCCAGTCACGATCCCTACTTGCCTCTTCGATTCTCGCCCTTACCCTCGTTCTGAATGACGGAACAACTCACGTGAACGCGGAGGAGAACCCCGTTCCTCGTGAGGGGAAAGCCAAAACTGCGGCTGCATCCGAGGAGTCGCCGATTGAAAAATTGGGCAGGATGATTGCCGGAACATGGGCGATTGACGCGACTTCAGAACCGCGCGAAGTAGGGAAGAAAGTGGGCAAAGACGTCGGCAAAAGCGTGATTCGCTTTGGTCCTGGCAAACTTGCGCTGATCGAAGACTACCAGACGCACGGCGACGACGGCACCCGAATCGCGTTGGGAATTTTCTGGTGGGATGGCAAAGGAAATGGTTATCGGACAATGTTCTGCGAGGATCGAGATCCCCACGGTTGCTCCGTGTTCGAGGGATTGGGAAATTGGGAAGGGGCCGATTGGGTTTTCCACACTGAATTCGAAAACAAAGATAAGAAGAAAGTGAGGGTCAAAGAGGTGCTGACGGCGACGTCGCCGTCTTCATTTACGGCGACGTTTTATCGAAGCGAGAACGACGGGCCAATGAAACTGGACTGGATCGTAAAACACTCCAAGACTGACGCTCCATGAATGCGGCACTCGTGCCACGAAGATTTGCATTTCCTCGATTCGAAAGACTTCCCCTTTTGTTGACCGGTGATCACGGTAGGGACAGCCATCACTGGTTGCCCACCGGGTGGCCGAGGGCGGTTGCCCGCGCCCCGGCTCCCACAGAA